>Ga0207652_10000719_pt1 | contig 32081 bp, 27 predicted proteins | sample KBSC63BmetaG_FD_184334 | JGI IMG/M metagenome (GOLD analysis project Ga0207652, IMG submission 184334) | Corn rhizosphere microbial communities from Kellogg Biological Station, Michigan, USA - KBS C6-3B metaG (SPAdes) (version 2) | ecosystem: Host-associated > Plants > Roots > Rhizosphere ...
TCTCGTTCTGCGGCGCGCGAAAACCCATTTCGCCAATCGGCAGCAGCATGTGCGAGACGAACTGCCAGAGGAAAATCACGATGGCGCCGAACAGCGCCGCGACCGCGATACGCATGGCACACCTCCCGTGAAGTTTTGGGGCACGCTAGAAGCGGGCCCGGCAGGCGTCAAGCTGCATCGCAGCACGGCAGTCGCATGGAACCGGCGTCACCGCACGGCCGCACGCCCCCGCTGCCACGGTTCCAACGCAAGCCGATAGATGGCCGAATTTCCCGTGAAGGTGATCGCCCGGCCATTGGGCATGGCGTGCGAACCCCACGGGCCGACGGCATTGACGGCATCGCCCAGGTCGATCGGCTTGCCCCAGTGGCCGCCTTCGCGGAAGGCAATGCACAGACGGCCCAATCCGACCGCCGTCTTGCCATAGCCGAACACGATGAACGAGCCATCCGGCGCGATCGCGGGATCGTGGGTCGAAACGGACGGATCGCCAAGGCTCACGCGCGCGGGCGGCAAATACCGCGCGTCGTGGTAAAGCGAACGATAGATATGCATCGCGCGATCGCCGCCACGCTGGATGAAATACAGCGTGCCGTCAGCGGCAATGCTGGGCGAAACCAGGAACGAACTCTGGTTGACGGTTGAGCCGAGCCACGTCGGCGCGCCCCACCGGCTTCCCTTCCATGCCACCTTCCACAAGTTGCCGCCGTGATACGCCTTTCCGTCGACGTTTCGGGCCAGCCGTTTGCCGCCCGGCAGAACCGGCCGATCCGAACTGAATATCAGATATGAACCACCCGGCGCCAGGGCCGGATCCTGGTCGTACCAGTGGCCGGAAAAATTGGCGACCTCGGGCTGCGACCAGCGGCCGTTTGCCTTGTGCGAAACCATGATGGTCTTGTGCTTGCCTTCGCTGCGATCGAAGAAGACCGTGTTGCCGTCGGGCGTGAACGCCAGCGTGTCGTCGCTGTCGGGATGGATGATGCCGCCGAGGGTGACGGGAATGGGCGTTGCGGCCGGCGTCGCCGCAATCAGGGGCAACACGGTACCGCCGGTGAACAGCATCGCCGCAAGCAGGAACCATCGCGTCGCCATCGAAACTTTCGCCTTCATCGCCTGCCCCTGATCGTTTTCGCGTCAGTGCGTAATGCCATGCGCGCGCAGCACATCGGAAATGTCGAACCGCCAAAGATTGCGCGAGCCGTTCAACGGCTCCTTCAGCCGCCGCTGCAGCGAGCGGGTGTCGTCCCGCGGCTTGGGAAAATGCACCTCGTCGCGGCGGTTGCTCGAGACGAACAATTCGCCAAATACCGGGCCCAGTGACGGGGCGTTTTCCAGCGATGCGCTGTTGATCGGTGCCGGCAGGTGCTGCGGCTTGCTCCAGCCGCCGCCCGGCTTGCGGAAGGCGATGTAGAGATCCGCGCGGCCCAGCGAGTCACCCTCGTCGCCCGCGAAGATCACGAAACGTTCCCGGGGATCGATCGCGGGATCCATGCGGTTGTGCTTGATGTCGCCGAGTTCCACCCGCTGCGGGGCCGCGTAACCCCGCGCCGTGCGGCACGCCACATAGATCTGGTACGCCGCGCCGGAATCGGGACGATGCGCGGAAAAAAAGATGTCGCCATTGGCCGCCACCGACGGGTTGTAGATCATGTTGCCATCGTTGAGTGCGCCTTTCACGTGCACGGGCTGCCCCCACCGGCCCTCCGGCTGCCGCTCGACGTACCACAGGTTGGTGCCCGTGAAATGTTGCCCGGACATCCCGGCCGTCAGCGGTGCATCGCCCGGATGCGCCGGCCGGTTGGAAACGAAGTACAGCCGTTTGCCGTCCGGCGACAGGGTCGGTTCGGAGTCGTGCCACTGCCCCGAGAACGACGCGACCTGCGGCGCGGACCAACGTCCGGCTTCGCGGTGCGCCACCAGGATGGTGTCGTTCTTCTCGGCGAAATCCGAGCGCATGAAGTAAAGCGTGTTGCCGTCACGTGTCAGCGCCACCGATGTTTCCTGAAGGCCCGTCGAAATCACGCCCGGGCCGACGAGGTGCCCGGTCCCGTCCGCGGCTGTCGTCACACCCGACATCGCGATGAGGATGGCAAAAAGGCAACGGCTTTTCATGGCAAGGCTCCGGCGGACGGATATGTCGTCGTGACGACTGCGGCGCTGCGGTGCGCCTGCAGCCACGGTTTCAGCGAGACGCCGTAGATGTGGTCGACGCCGTTGTCCCACGTGCGTGCGCGGGCGAGGTCGCGTTCGGCGTCTGCGCGGCTGCGCGGCCAGCTTGCCTGGGTCGTGCGGCTGCCGGTGAAGTACAGCGTGACGCCATCGGGGCCCAGATGCGCACCCCAGGGTTGACAGGCATCGATGGCATCACCAAGGTCGATCGCCCTGCCCCAGCCATCGCCTTCGCGAAATGCGATGTAGAGATGATCGGGCTCGTCGCTGCCGTCCCTGCCGGCGTCGAAGACGATGAAGGAGTGGTCCGGCGCGACCGCGGGGTCGAGCTCGTGCATGCCGTCCGGCATCAATTGCAGTCGCACAGATTTTTGATAGTGCCCGCCGCGCCATGTCGAACGGTAGAGATGGAACTGATGCGACGGATTGTCGCGACTCTGGAAATACAGGTCGCCATTGGCGGCGATGCTGGGGGCGAAGATGTACGTCCCGAAGTTGATGGTGTCCGGAAGCCGGACCGGCGCGCTCCAGCCGTCGGATGTACGGTTCACGCGCCACAAGTGGCCGCCGTGCAACGGCGCGCCGCCTGGCGCATCGGGACGATTGGACGGAAACACCATGAACGAGCCGTCCGGCGACAGCGCCGGATCATGGTCATTCCAGATACCGGAGAACGACGCGATCGCGGGCGTCGACCAATGTCCGTCGACCTCGTGCGACACCATGATCATCCCGATCGACCATGGCTGCTGGTGGAAAAAAACGGTCTTGCCGTCGGGCGTGAAGGTCGCGCAGTCCACGCCGGCAGCCGAGGAAACCACGCCCGGCGCGAACACATGCGGTTGGGGAGGTGCGGCGATTGCCGCGCCGCATGCCATGAACAGCGATGCCATGCCACAAGCCGACAGCAAGACCGAATGTCGCGCCACGCAGATTCTCCGGTTGCGATGGAATGCGGCCACATGCAGCAACCGCGGCGTGAAGCTACGCGGGCGCGAGGCCGAATCGCTTTCGATTTGTGATGACAGACGCAGCGGGCGTGACGAGCGGCCGCTCTGCGAGGACGAGCGGTCAGGACAGACCGAGCAGCTTGCCCGCCTGGGTGCGGAAACGGCGGCTCAGGTTGAGCCGGGTGCCATCGCGCAACACCACTTCGGCGTTGCCGTTGAACAGCGGATGGATTTCATGGACGCGGTCGACGTTCACGACGATGCCGCGATGGATGCGCAGGAACTTCGCGGGATCGAGTACTTCCTGCAGGTGCCGCAGTGTCTCGCGATGCAGGTGGGACGCGCCCCTGGTGTGGATGCGCACGTAATTGCCTTCGGCGCCGATCCAGTCGACCTCTTCGACGGCAATCACGCGGATGTGTTCGCCCACGTGCACACTCAGGCGCTGCAGCCACCGTTCGCTTCCGCCGGGCGCAGACGGGTCGCCGGCGTCGACGTGCATTCCGCGCCAATGCCGCTTGACCCGCGCGATCGTGCGGTCGAAACGATCCTGGTCGATCGGCTTCAACAAATAATCCAGCGCATTGGCGTCGAACGCGCGCAACGCGTGCTGGCCGTAAGCGGTCGCGAACACCACCATCGGCAGCACGCCCGGCTGCAGTTCGTGCAGCAGTTTGAAGCCGTCGAGGCCCGGCATGCGGATGTCCAGGAACATCAGGTCGGGCTTGAGCGCTTCGGCCGCCTGCATGGCCTCGGCGGCGTTGCCGCATTCGCCGACCACCGTGACATCGGGATGCGATGCAAGCGCCTGCCGCAGTGCCAGCCGCGCCAGTACTTCGTCGTCCACCAGCAGCGCGCGGATCGGCGGTGCGTTCACGCCGCACGCGCCGTAGTGGTCGCCTGGAACGGCATGCGCAACACCACGCGCGTTCCGCCGCCGTCGCGCGCCTGCAATTGGAGCGATGCATGGTCCTCGAACTGCATCCGCAGGCGCTCGCGCGTGGTGCCAAGGCCGACGCCGTCGACCACGTCATCGGGCATGCCGAGCCCGTCGTCCTCGACGGACACGTGCAGGTATACGCCTTCGCGGTGCGCTCGGATCAGGAGATTGCCCGGCGAGGCCTTGTCCAGCAGTCCATGCCGCAGTGCGTTTTCCACCAGCGGCTGCAGGATCATGCCCGGCACCACGGCCTGCAGCACATCGTCGGCCACCTGGAACCGCGTCTGCAGGCGATCCCGGAAACGCTCGTGCTGGATCTCCAGGTAGCAACGCACGATCTCCAGTTCGTGCGACAACGGCACCAGTGGCGAATGGCGCTCCTCCAGCGTCAACCGCAACAGGTCGCTCAGGCGCGCAATCATCCGGCGCGCGCGAATCGGCTCGGCCAGCGCCAGCGCCGAAATCGCGTTCAAGGTGTTGAACAGGAAATGCGGCTGCAACTGCATGCGCATCGCGTGCAGTTGCGATTGCACCAGTTGCGTTTCAAGGCGCGCGCTGCGCAGGCGCTCGTCGCGCAGGTGGCGCCTGGAGTCCATGCCGCGCAGCACCACCAGGATCACCCAGTAGGTGAGCTGCGCGAAGTAGAAATTGAACACGAATTCGCGGCGCAGGTATTCGCCAAAGCCGTGGACGGTCGTGAGGCTCGCGCCCCAGATCATCCAGAACACGCCGACCCGGATCAGCACCTGCGCCAACCCCATCAGGATGCTGGCAGGCACGTGCACGAGGCAGAAGCGGCGCCAGTCCTTGCCTGCGGTTTGCCGCCCCAGGTGGGCTATCCATGGCACCAGCAGCATCCACAACCAGAAGCTGCCCAGGTACCACGTCGCAAGCCGGCCCCAGTTTGCCGCCGAGCCTTCACTGAGGTCGGACAAGCCGGCGCTCAACGCGTACGACAATCCCAGCAGCGTCCAGAAACCGAAGGCCAAGGCCCACGACCTGGTACGCGAAGAGTTGGTGAAATCGGACATGACGGGGCGCAGTGTGCACGCACCGCCTGCCGAGGGAAAGCCCCGCCGCCGTGCACGGAATCCAGCACCGAAGCGTTCGACCTCTCCTCACGGATTCGCCATCGTTGGTCCGCGCCACGATGCCGCTCGTCACAAAATCATGGAAGCCCACCGAAATGGGACGCAAGGTGCGCCCATGGCGATACCGCCCGCCGAAAAAACCGACATGCCACACCCGATGCGTTTCCCGAATGCCCTCCTTTCGCTGTGCGCGGTTTTCGTCATGGCCCCCGGCGCGTCCATCGCCGCCAATGCCACCGCGGCGAAGGCTGACGAAACCGCGAAAACCGCGGCCGCCGTCATGACCGTGGACCAGCACTGGCTGGAAGCGGAAGTGGGGGGCGACCCTGCATGGCTGGCCGCAATGTTGATGCCCGACTACCGCACGGTAGGCGCCGACGGCAAGGTCGGCGACAAAGCGGCAATACTCCGGTCGGCGACGAAAAACCGCGGATCCGACAAGATGCGCAAGCAGGTCAACGCGTGGCAAAAGGCCCATCCGACCCGACTGTCCGTGGTGCTGCACGGCGACGTCGCGATCCTGTCGTTCTCGGATCCCGAAACCGCACGCATCCTGTCATCCGACACCTTCATCTACCAGGACGGCCGCTGGCATGCGCTGTATTCGCAGCACGCCAAGATCGAATGAGCCGGTCGAATGAGTCGCAGGCGCGGTTCAGCGCTGGCGGGTTTGCGCCCGCGCCGCGCGCAGGGCGTCCAGCTTCTCCCTGATCTTCGCCTCGATGCCGTTCGCAGTCGGCGCGTAGAACTCGGTACCGACCAGCGCGTTCGGCAGGCACTGCTGGTCCAGCGCGATGCCACCTTCGATGTCGGGATCGTATTGGTAGCCCTTACCGTAACCGAGTCCCTTCATCAGCTTCGTCGGCGCATTGCGCAGGTGTAACGGCACGTCCAGCGTGCCGGTCTCGCGCACGTTGGCACGCGCAGCGCCATACGCCACGTACGCCGCGTTGCTCTTGGGCGCCATCGCGAGATACAGCGCCGCTTCGGCCAGTGCCAGTTCGCCCTCGGGTGAACCCAGGCGTTCGTAGGTATCCCACGCGTGCAGCGCGAGTTGCCACGCGCGCGGATCGGCCAGCCCGATGTCCTCGACCGCCATGCGGACCATCCGCCGCGCGAGATACAGCGGCTCGCAGCCGCCATCGAGCATCCGCACCAGCCAGTACAGCGCGGCGTCCGGATCGGACGAGCGCACCGACTTGTGCAGCGCCGAAATCTGGTCGTAGAACTGCTCACCGCCCTTGTCGAAGCGGCGCGTGCGATCGGCCAATACCTGCTGCAGCGTGGATTCGTCGATACGGTTTTCGTGCGCAAGCTCCGCCGCGATTTCGAGGAACGTCAGCGCGCGCCGCACGTCGCCGTCGGCGGCTTTGGCCATCAACGACAACGCTTCGTCATCGACCTGCAGATGCAGCGCGCCGAGCCCGCGTGCGTCGTCGGCCAATGCACGTTTCAATGCGACGACGATGGCGTCGGGACCCACCGCATCCATCACGTGCACGCGGCAGCGCGACAGCAGCGCGGAGTTCAATTCGAACGACGGGTTTTCCGTGGTCGCGCCGACGAACACGATCACGCCGCGTTCGATGTGCGGCAGGAACGCGTCCTGCTGGGCCTTGTTGAAGCGGTGCACCTCGTCCACGAACAGCACGCTGCGGCGGCCTTGGGCATGCAACCCCTCGGCTTCCGCCAAGGCCTTGCGCACTTCGGCGAGGCCTGACAACACGGCCGAAATCGCCTGGAAATGCGCGTCGGCATACTGCGCCACCAGCAATGCCAGCGTGGTCTTGCCGCAGCCGGGCGGGCCCCACAGCACCATCGAGTGCATGCTGCCCGCCTCCAGCGCCCGCCGCAGCGCGGTGCCCGGCCCCAGCAGGCGATCCTGTCCGACGATTTCGTCCAGGCTGCGCGGTCGCATGCGCTCCGCCAGCGGCTTCAGCGCATCGGACTCGGGGAACAAGGCGGCGGATTCTGCAGGGGATCGACGGCGCGGCATGCCTGCATCTTAGAGAGTCACGAGCTTCGCAACACGGACGCCCTCGCGCGTGAGGGAAGCCCATTGCCGACGCCAGGTAAATCAAGTTGAGGACCACCAAACCGCCCGCCCGGCCAGACATCACGCAGGAATATCCAGCCACGGTGGTTGCCGTTGCCGGTGGCGGGGTTGGCTGGCTGGCGCCGCTGTCCATCCCTCGGCAAGCATGGACGCCGCCCAAGACAGGACCGATCGTTTGGACTAGAGTGCGCGGTCCTTATTCGCTCCCGCGGATAGTCATGTCCACGTTACCGACTGCAGCCGCATCGGGCTTTCAGCTGTACGTCCCCAAGCTGGTGACGCTGTTGCGCCGTGGCTACCACTTCGACGATTTCCGGCACGACCTGGTGGCCGGCCTGACGGTAGCCGTAGTGGCCCTGCCGTTGGCGATGGCGCTGGCGATCGCCTCCGGTACCACGCCGGAAAAGGGGCTGTACACAGCCATCGTCGCGGGCTTCCTGATTTCGCTGCTCGGCGGCTCACGGGTGCAGGTGGGTGGCCCCACGGCGGCATTCATCCCGGTAGTGTTCAACGTCATCGACAAGCACGGTTTCGGCGGGCTGATCCTGTGCACCCTGCTCGCCGGCTGCATGTTGATTGCGGCGGGTGTGCTGCGCCTCGGCGTATTGCTGAAGTACATCCCGAAGCCGGTGGTCACCGGTTTCACCGCCGGTATCGCGGTCAGCATCTTTTCCAGCCAGGTGAAGGACCTGTTGGGTCTCGAAATGGCGAAGGTGCCGGCTGAATTCTTCGCGCGCTGGACGGCCTATGCACAGCACCTGCCGGGTTTCAGCGCCGCGACCGTGGCGGTGTCCGCGGCGTGCGTGGCGACAATCGTGCTGCTGCGGAAGTACCGCCCCAACTGGCCAGGCTTCCTGATCGTGGTGGTCGGCGGCGCCGTGGCCGTCACCCTGATCGGACTGCCGGTCGACACAATCGGCACGCGTTTCGGCGGCATTCCGGACGCGCTCCCGACCTTCGCGTTCCCGCACATCCCCTTCGAGCGCACCCGTGAATTGCTGCCGGTGTCCTTCACGATCGCGTTCCTGGCCGGCGTGGAGTCGCTGCTGTCGGCGGTGGTCGCCGACGGCATGATCGGCGGTCGTCATCGATCGAATTGCGAGCTGGTGGCCCAGGGCGTTGCCAACATCGGCAGCGCGCTGTTCGGCGGATTGCCGGCGACCGGCGCGATCGCGCGCACCGCCACCAATGTCCGTTCCGGCGCGCGCACGCCGGTCGCCGGCATGCTGCACGCGGCATTCCTGCTGGTCTTCATGCTCCTGCTGGCACCGTTGATCCAGTACGTGCCGCTGGCGACGCTGGCCGCGATCCTGGTGGTGGTGGCGTGGAACATGGCCGAGATCGAAAGCTTCCGGCACCTGATGTCGGGACCCATTGGCGACCGCGCGGTCTTGCTGCTCACCTTCGTGCTGACTGTCGTGTTCGACCTCACCGTCGCGATCCAGGTCGGCGTGGTACTGGCGGCGTTCCTGTTCATGCACCGGATGGCCGGCGTCGTGGCGATGGAGTCGCAAGTGACGCTGATCGAAAACGACCAGGCCGACATCATCCATCCCACCGGCCCCGATCAGCGCGCGCAGTTGCCGCCCGGCGTGGAAGCATTCCGGATTTCCGGCCCGCTGTTTTTCGCGGTCGCCAACCGTCTCGACGACGTGCTGAACCAGTTCTTCAAGCCGCCGCGCTTGTTCATCCTGCGCATGAGCCAAGTCCCGCTGATCGACAGCAGTGGCGTCACCGCGTTGGGACAAATGCTGGAGCGCTGCCGTCGCACCGGAATCCGGGTCATCTTTTCGGGCTTGCAGGAGCAGCCGCGCACCATCCTGGCCGGCATGGGTATTCGGGAAGACGGCGTGCAACTGCGCTTTGCGCGGGATTTCGCGGAAGCGGTGCAATGGGCGTCGGCGGAGCCGGGCGAGCGGGCGGAAACTACGGGCCGCTGAAACGCCCGCATCACATCGGCTATTGCTCTCCGCCTGCGGCATCGCCCACCACGTCGGTGCCCTTGGGCGGCACGAACTTGAACGTGTCGGCCGCAAGCTGCGGGTTGCGTTCCCAACCGGAGAACGCGATCTCGGTGCGGTTGCCGAGCGTGTCCTTGAAGATCATCCGGCGCGGACCGGAGGCGTCGAATCCGATTTCGGCATATTCGAACTGCGGTTCCTTGCTCCGCGAAACCAGGCGCAGCCATGCGAGGCCGTCACGCGTGCCCGCGTCAGTCGTCTTGAATTCGCTGTCGAGCTGCGAGAGATCGGTGAGGACGGTCAGCGGACTGTGCGCTTCCTCGCTGCCCTGGTCGCGCACGGTTACTTGCTCGAGGTCGGGTTCGTACACCCACACCTTCTTGCCGTCGGCGACGATCAACTGCTGGTACGGATCGGTGACCTGCCAGCGGAACAGGCGCGGTGCCTGCAACGCGAGCAGACCGTGACTGGCGCCGGTGATGTTGCCGTGCGCGTCGTACACGGTCTGGCTGAAATTGCCACGCAACGAATGCAGGCCGTTGGCGAAGGCATCGAGCCGCGCACGCGCACCGGTGGCGGCAGACGCCGTGCACGCGAACAAAGACAACGCAACCCACAACACCCATTTACGCATGAAGAACTCCTGATGGCGCGCCAAATGATGCCGGTGGCGGATGAATCGTAATTCAATCCCGGGCTTTCAAGGGTCCGGATATCGCTTCGCGACTGCGTTTGCAGGATTGCAAACGCGAACGCCGAAGGCGGCGCGCAGCGCGAGCGCCAAGGTTGGCGCGAGTAATTCCGGGATGACGAGCAAAGTCCGAGTCATCGCGAGTTCGACGACATACGTATGATCACATCTAAACCGGTGGTGGCGCGATCACCTCGCGCTGCCCATTGTGCTGCGGTGCACTCACCACGCCCTCCTGCTCCATTTGTTCGATCAGCCGCGCGGCGCGGTTGTAGCCGATGCGCAGGTGCCGCTGCACGCCGGAAATCGAGGCACGACGGCTGCTGGTGACGATGTGCACGGCCTTGTCGTAAAGCGCGTTGTCGTCGTTGCCGTCTTCTTCCTCAGGCAAACCGGATTCGTTGATGATCTTGCCGTCGCCCAGCGTCTGCACTTCTTCCAGCACGCCGTCGATGTAGTTCGGCGCGCCCTGGGTGCGCAACCATTCGACCACCTTGTGCACGTCGTCGTCGCCCACGAATGCGCCGTGCACGCGTTCGGGCGTCGCGGTACCGGGCGGCAGGTACAGCATGTCGCCATTGCCCAGCAGCGTTTCCGCGCCGGACTGGTCGAGGATGGTGCGCGAATCGATTTTCGATGACACCTGGAACGCGATGCGGGTCGGAATGTTGGCCTTGATGAGGCCCGTGATCACGTCCACCGACGGCCGCTGTGTCGCCAGGACCAGGTGCACGCCCGCCGCGCGCGCCTTCTGCGCGAGCCGTGCGATCAATTCCTCGACCTTCTTGCCGACGATCATCATCATGTCGGCGAATTCGTCGATGATCACCACGATGAACGGCAGCGGCTGCAGCGGCTCGGCTTTTTCTTCCGGCGCGTCGGGATTGGCCTTGAACAACGGGTCGGGCAGCGGCTGGCCCGCGGCCTCGGCGTCGCGCACCTTCTTGTTGAAGCCGGCAAGGTTGCGCACGCCCACCGCCGCCATCAGTTTGTAGCGGCGCTCCATCTCGGCGACGCACCAGCGCAGCGCGTTGGCGGCTTCCTTCATGTCGGTGACGACGGGGGCCAGCAGATGCGGAATCTTGTCGTATACCGACAGCTCCAGCATCTTCGGGTCGATCATGATCATCCGCACGTCGGCCGGCTTGGCCTTGAACAACAGCGACAGCACCATCGCGTTCAACGCTACCGACTTGCCCGAGCCGGTCGTACCCGCGACCAGCAGGTGCGGCATTTTCTGGAGATCGACCACCACCGGCCGCCCGCCGATGTCCTTGCCGAGCGCCAGCGACAGCGGCGAACGCGCGTCGCCGTATTCACGTGAGCCGAAAATTTCCGAGAGATAGACGATCTCGCGGTGCGCGTTCGGGATCTCCAGGCCGATCACGTTCTTGCCGGGAATCACGTCCACCACGCGCACGCTGACCAGCGACAGGCCACGGGCGATATCCTTGTCGAGCGACGAGATCTGGCTGCCGCGTACGCCGGGCGCGGGCTCCAATTCGAAACGCGTGATCACCGGCCCCGGATGCGCCGAAACCACGTGCGCATCGATCCGGAAATCCTTCAGCTTCATCTCGACCTGGCGCGAGAGCACCTCCAATGTTTCCTCGGAGTAGCCCTTGCCCGCCTGCGGCTGCGGTTCCTGCAGCAGCGACAGCGGCGGCACCTCGCCCTCCGCGGCCGCGCCGGTGAACAGCGGAATTTGCGTTTCGCGCTTGGCGCGCTCGCTCTTGACGATCGGCGCGGGTGCGGGTTCGATGCGAACCGGCTCGCGTTTGGCGCGGCGTTCGCTGTCCTGCTTGCGCGCGGTTTCGCGTTCAACCCGCGCGGCGCGCGCGGCCAGGGTTTCCGGCGCACGTTTCAGCTTGCCGCGGGTCCAAGCAAATCCCGTCAATACCTGTTGCCCGGTCCAATCCATCACCCGGAACCAGGACAAGCCCGTGATCCAGGTCACCGCGATCAGCGCCAGTGCGAACAACAGCAACAGCGCGCCAAGCTCGCCGAAACCCCGATGCAGGATGCCGCCCGCCCCGCAGCCAAGCAGGCCGCCGGCGGCGGCGACGTTGCCGCATTCCGGATCGGATGCATGCAGCCAGGCCAACCCGCAACAGCCCACGAAAAATGCCACGAATCCGATCAGGCGCAGACTGGGTTCCCATTTGTTCTCGTCTTCGCGACTCCGGTACCAGCCACGCAGCACGCCCACCGCGAGCACGACCAGCAACACCGGAAATGCGTAGGCGACCACCCCGAACAAATGGAACAGCAGGTCCGCGATGTACGCGCCAACCGAACCACCGAAGTTGTGCACGGGCTGCCCCGGCACGCCCGAATGCCACCAACCGGGATCGGTCGCGCTGTAGCCGACGAGGCACGCGAACAGATACACGGCCAGCGGGAACAACAGCAACGCGGCGGCTTCGCGCAGCAGCCGTCGCGTGCGATCGCTCATCCCCGCGGATCTGGTTTCAGCCTGGACTCTGGCACGCGCCACGCGCAACGACCTCGATTCCGATAACGTCAAGCGCGCTGACTATAACGCCATTTCGGCGACGGCCGAGCCCGACATGGGCCGACGCGCACATCTGTTGGTTCCGACACGTTCGCGGGTGCGGCATCGGTGCCTTGATCCCACGCAGTTGCGCGCCAGGTAAGGCTGGATCGGGCTTCCCGGGAACATCCGGGCCTCGTTGGGCTTCGTTGCGCTCGGCCCAACCTACAAACGCCCGGAACCCGCCGCCGAGACGACCGGACCGTTCACGACTGCGAGCGGTCCTGCAATGACGGCAGGTTGCAGGTTGGGCTGGCCCCGGAGTTGATCCGGGGGAAGCCCAACGCAAGGGAACAACACGACTCGGCACCGCGATGCCGAGCCACCGGCGCAAGGCCCTCAGAGCTTCATGCCCTTCAACGCCGGGTGCACCAGCTCGCCACGTTCGACATTGATGCCGCTGGCGAGGATTGCATCCTTGTGCCAATTCTTCTGCGCGAGGCGCGTCACGTACGGCAGGATCGCCGCGGAGATCGCCTGCGAAGAAGTCTGCGGCACCGCGCCCGGCATGTTGGTGACGCAGAAATGGGTGACGCCGTCGACGACATAAGTGGGATTCTTCCACGTCGTCGGCTTGGAGGTTTCGAAGCAACCGCCCTGATCGATGGAAATGTCGACCAGCACGCTGCCCTTCTCCATCGTCTTCACCATCTTGCGGGTGACCACGTGCGGCGCCTTGGCGCTGGGCACCAGCACCGCGCCGACCACGAGGTCGGCGGTCGCGACTTCCTCGGCCACCGCCGATTCGTACGCGTAAAGTGCGGTGACGTTGTCGCCCCAGCCACGCGCCTGCGCGAGGCGATCCGGACGCTTGTCGAACACCACCACGTTGATACCGCCACGGGCCGCGAGCTTCGCGGCGTTGCCGCCCGCCACGCCCGCGCCCAGCACGACCACCTTGCCGCGTTCGGTCGCGGCCAGACCACCGAGCAACTTGCCCTTGCCGCCGTTCGGCTGATGCAGCAACGTCGTGCCGACTTGGGCCGCCAACTTGCCCGCGACGACCGACATCGGCGTCAGCAGCGGCAGCGAACCATCGGTTTCCTGCACGCTCTCGAAGGCCACGCCGGTCAGGCCGATCTTCAACAGCGCCCTGGTGAGCTTCGGATCGGGCGCGAGATGCAGGTAGCAGAACAACAGATGGCGCTTTTCCAGAAGCTTCAGGTCGCCCTCGATCGGCTCCTTCACCTTGACGATCATTTCCGCCTTGCCATACAGCGCGGCGGCGTCCCTCACGATCTTCACGCCGACCTTCGTGTAGCGTTCATTGGCGAAACCGCTCTTCTCGCCCGCGCCGGATTGCAGATAAACCTCGTGGCCGTGGCGGATCAGGTCCGCACAGGCATCGGGGACGAGGGCGACGCGGCCCTCGAGGGTCTTGGTTTCGGAAGGAACACCAATACGCATGGAAATCATCCTCGTACGAAAATGGCAACCGTCGCGCGCTTGAAATACCGCGGCAAACTCCCCATGCTGCACGACTCGTCACGGCGCGGACCCGAAATCCGGCGCGCGACGCACCGGGTCACGGATGCAACTGCCGTCGGGGATTGCCGCGATCGATGACGCATGGCGGCGGACGAGAGGAAGTTCGGCGGACCTTGAAACAAACCGAGGATTATACATGAGCACCCCCAGACACAGTCGCCTTCTGATCCTCGGCTCCGGTCCCGCGGGCTACACCGCGGCCGTTTATGCGGCCAGGGCGAACCTGCAACCGATGTTGATCACTGGCCTCGCCCAAGGCGGCCAGTTGACCACCACCACCGAAGTCGACAACTGGCCCGGTGACGCGAAAGGCGTGCAGGGTCCGGAATTGATGCAGCGCATGGCCGAACACGCCGAGCGCTTCAACACCAACATCGTGTTCGATCACATCCACACGGTGGACCTGAAGCAGCGTCCATTCAAATTGAAGGGCGACAGCGGCGAATACAGTTGCGATGCGCTGATCATCGCCACCGGCGCGGACGCGAAGTATCTCGGCATCGCTTCGGAAACCACCTTCAAGGGCAAGGGCGTGTCGGCCTGCGCCACCTGCGACGGCTTCTTCTTCCGCAATCAGGACGTCGCCGTGATCGGCGGCGGCAATACCGCGGTCGAGGAAGCTCTGTACCTTGCCAACATTTGCCGCAAGGTCACGCTGGTGCACCGGCGCGACAAGCTGCGCGCGGAAAAGATCCTGCAGGACAAATTGTTCGAGAAGGCCAACGCCGGCAAGGTCGAACTGGTGTGGAACCACACCGTGGACGAAGTGCTGGGCGACGACACCGGCGTGACCGGATTGCGGCTGGTCAGCACCGCTGACGGCAGCAAGCGCGAGATCGCAGCCACCGGCATGTTCGTCGCGATCGGCCACACACCCAACACCGGCGTTTTCGAAGGCCAGCTCGACATGCGCAACGGCTATATCCAGATAAACAGCGGGCTGGAAGGCAATGCCACGGCCACTTCGGTGCGCGGCGTGTTCGCGGCCGGCGACGTCGCCGACCACGTCTACCGGCAGGCGGTCACTTCGGCCGGCTTCGGTTGCATGGCCGCACTCGATGCCGAGAAGTTCCTGGATTCGATCGGATTGACCGGCTGACGCGGTCCGCCGTGCGGCGTCAGCCCTCCAGCGCGTACAGCTCCCATCGGCCGACCACGCCATCCAGTTGGTGCTCGCCCACGCTGCGCAGTTCGATGCCCGAGCCCGCGACCAGATCGCGCACCGCAGGCGTGACCAGGATTTCGCCGGGCTGCGTCGCATGCAACACGCCCGCACCCACCTTCACCGCGTCGCCCGCCAGCGTGTCGCCGACGCGCTGGCAGTCGCCGATGTGCAAGCCCACGCGGATCTCCAGGCGAAGCTGATCGCGCGCGGCCTGACGAACGGCCGACGCGAAACGCAGTGCCCGCGCCGGCCCATCGAAGTTCACGAGGAAGCCGGCGCCTCCATCCGACATTTCGCGGCCCTGGAATCGCAACAGTTGGTCGCGCACGATGGCACGGAACGAATCCTGCGTTTCATGCCAGCGCCGGCTGCCCAACGTCGCCGCGGCCAGTTGCGAATCCGCCACGCGCATCCTGAGCACCGTGGCCAGCGCACGTTCGCCACCCTCGGCCGGACGCACATTGGCCAGAAACGACTCGATCAGCCCCAGCGGCTGCTCGTCGCCGGGAAGCAGTACGTCCATGTCGCTGCCCGGCAGCAATTCCAGGCGCGACCCCGCAATGTGTTCGGCGAGATAGAAGGCGTGCGCAGGCGGTATCACCCCGAATTCCCGCCGATGCAGGATCAGTGTGGGCACGCGGATCGACGACAGCACCGCGCGCGCATCGAAATTGATGATGTAGCGAAATTCCGCGCCGGCACGGCGCGGGGAATAGGCCACCCGCTGCATGCGCGTCACCCAGCACACATAATCGGGATCGCCCGCCAGCGTCGGGCGGGTGGTCGCGACCATCTGCTCGGTGCCCCAGGTCTGGTCCCAGGCTTGCGACAGCCGTTCGGAGCGCTCGTGGTTCTCTCCGCACGGATAGCCGGGCGCCACGCGAAAGCGCGCACTGGTATTGCAAAGCATCAGCGCACGCACGCGCTGCGGATGGCTGCTCGCGAAAAGCAGCGCGGCCGCGGCGGCATCGCGTTCCGCCAGCAACGCCGCACTTTCAATGCCGACGTGGTCGAACACCGCCAGCATGTCTTCGATCCAGTCTTCCCACGTCGGCGGCAGATCGGCCGGCAGCGGGTCGGAGATGCCGCTGCCGCGGCGGTCGAACACGATCAGGCGACAGAAGCCCGCAAGGCGATGCAACAGCGCAGCGTTGGCGGGGTAATCCCACAGCATTTCAATGCTGCGGCTCATCGGATTGATGAGCATCAGATCGAGCGGCCCCTCGCCCAGCACCCGGTATGCGATATCGCCGCGCGGCGTCCTTGCGTACTGGATCGGTGGAGCTTGCATGCTCATCGTGGATCATGCGGGCAACGCGGGGCGTCCATTGTACGCGCGCGACGGATTGGAAAAGCACGCTGAATCTCCGGGGCGGCTCAACAGGCGGACCACCGTGGAAGCTGGCCTACAATGCCAGCATGCTGACGCTGCGGACCCACGAAACCATCGAAGACATCGATGCCAGCGCGTGGGACGCGCTGGTCGCGGAAGACAATCCTTTCGTCACCCACGCTTTCCTTGCAGGGCTGGAACGCCACGGCTGCGTCCGCTCCGCGTTCGGCTGGCGCGCACAACACCTGACGCTGCACGACGGCGGACAGCTGATCGGCGCCGCCCCGCTGTACGTCAAGGGCAACTCGCACGGCGAGTACGTGTTCGATTGGGCATGGGCCGACGCATGGGAGCGCGCGGGCGGCGACTACTACCCGAAGTTCCTGTGCGCGGTACCCTATTCGCCCGTGACCGGACCGCGCCTGTTGTGCGGCGCCGGCGCCGATGCCGACCGGCGTCGCTGCGTGCTCGCCAGGGCGTTGCGCGAAATCACCGAGCAGACCGGGTTGTCGTCGCTGCACGTCAACTTCCTGCGCGAGATCGAGATCGATGCATTCGACGACGCGTGGCTGTCGCGTTCGGATTGGCAATTCCAGTGGCGCAACGCGGAGGGCTGGCGTGATTTCCAGGATTTCCTCGGCGCCCTGACCCACAAGCGCCGCAATGCTATCCGCCGCGAACGCGCGCAAGTGGAGGACAACGGCATCGAACGCGAATTCCGCGACGGTGGCACGCTCGATGACGCCGAATGGCGCAGCATGCATCACCTCTACACCCACACCTTCGACGAGAAAGGCAACACGCCGACCCTCACGCTGGCATTCTTCCGCCACCTCGGCGCCGCGTTCCCCACCCATTCGCATGTTGCCTTTGCGCGTCGGGGACGCGAAATCATTGCGGGCGCGCTGTTCCTCTCCAGCGGCGACACCCTGTACGGGCGCTACTGGGGTGCGCGCGAGCAGGTTCCAGGCCTGCATTTCGAACTGTGCTACTACCAGGGCATCGATCACTGCCTGCGCCGCGGCCTTCGACGTTTCGAACCCGGCGCGCAGGGCCTGCACAAACTTGCCCGCGGGTTTCTTCCGACGCGTACGCATTCGCGCCATTACATTGCGAACGCGCCCTTCCGTGAGGTGGTTCGCGCGTCACTCGAGCGCGAAACCGAGCTGCTGGACGCACGCGGCGTCGAGTTGCTGGCGCATTCGCCATTCGCCGAACGCGACCCCTCACGATGAGAATCCAGTCGCTCGACGCGCTTCCGCCGGGCATCTTCCCCGATCCCCAACGCGCGCTCTCCGACCCCAATGGATTGCTTGCCTTCGGCGGCGACTTGTCGCCGCAACGCCTGGTCGCCGCCTACGCCCTCGGCATCTTTCCGTGGTACTCGGAAGGCGACCCGCTGTTGTGGTGGTCGCCCGATCCGCGCTGCGTGTTCGCGACCAATGGCGTGCATGTCTCGCACAGCCTCGCGAAATTCCTGCGCCACTGCGACTGGCGATGGAGCATGGACCGCGCGTTCGATGACGTGATCCGGGCGTGCGCCGCGCCGCGCGCGGACGGTGGCGGCACATGGATCACGTCCGACATGCAGATCGCGTACGGCAACCTGCACGCGCTGGGTCATGCGCATTCGCTGGAAGTCTGGGAGGACGACGAGCTGATTGGCGGCCTCTACGGCATATCCGTTGGCCGCATGTTCAGTGCCGAATCGATGTTCTCGCGTCGCGCCAATGCATCCAAGGTCGCCTTGTTGGCCTTGGCGCACACCTTGCGGGAGCGCGGTTTCCCGTGGATCGACGCGCAGGTTCCCAACCCGCACCTGCTGCGCATGGGCGCACAACTGCTGCCGCGCCGCCGATTCTTGCGGGATCTGGCGCAGCTCGCGGCGCAGCCCGAGTCCAACGACTGGCCGCGCGGACTTTCGCCGGTCTCCCTGCTACGTAACGCATGATTCACGCGCTGCGGCAAATCGCAATTGCGAAATCATGAAATCGAACGCCAGTTGGCGTACATTGGGTGCCTGCCCACCGGAGATGCCGCGCATGAACGACCCCGACCCCTCCAAACAGGATCCCTACAAGGCCGCGAAGGATGCCGCCACCTCGGGGCAGCGCTTCAGCCGCGGCGTGATGGATTCCGCGCAACAGATCTGGCTGGCCGGGCTGGGGGCGCTTGCGCGCACGCAGCAGGAAGGCGGCAAGTTCTTCGATGCACTGGTGGAAGAAGGCGTGCGCATCCAGGAAAAGACCCACGCCTACACGCAGGAACAGATGAAGCAGGCGCGCGACCAGGCGACGCCGTGGGTGGAAGCCGCGCGCAAGCGCACCACCGCGGCCATGGGCAAGTTGGAGCAGGCGTTCGACGAGCGCATCGCGCGCGCGGCCAAGCGCATGAACATGCCCGACCATGCCGACATCCAGGAACTGTCCGAGCGCATCGATGCACTGGCGCAGGAACTTCGCGCCGGCCGCGCCGCCAAGGCCAAACCGCGCGCCCCCAGGAAAACCGCCAAGCCGAAAGCCTGAGCGCCGTCGTGTCCAGCGAACTCGATTCGGATTTCCGGCAAGCCGCCGAAGACGTCAAGCGTCTTCCGGCCCGCCCCGACAACGACACCCTGCTGAAACTCTACGCACTCTACAAGCAAGCCACCGACGGCGACGTCTGCGGCCCGAAGCCCGGCTTCTTCGATTTCGTCAACACCGCGAAATACGAAGCGTGGTCGCGTCTGCGCGGCATGCGCACCGACGATGCGCGGCAAAAATACATCGAGTTGGTTCACCAACTGGAGGCTTGAGCAAAGTCGCGGGCCAGCATCGGGCTTCGACTTCATCGCGCGCCCGCAATCGAATGTCGCACCATCGGCCACTGACATTCGCCTGCCCCGTCACCTCTTAACCAAAGGCATTGTTGTACCCTGATCTTTACGTGATCGCATGAGTCGTCAGGAGGACGTTGCCATGGCCGTCATCGTTGAACGGATTCGATGGGTGCTTCATCCCCTCAACGCGGTCCTGCTGGCCGGAGCCCTTGCGCTGTTCCTTGCGGCGCTGCTGAGCGACATCGCCTACTTCCGCAGTTACGAGATCCAGTGGAACAACTTCTCATCGTGGCTGCTCGCCGGCGGCCTGATCTTGGGCGCGTGCGCGTTCATCGCGGCCGTCGTCGAGTTGTTCCGCAACCGTTGGCGTGTGTGGCCTGTCTTGATCTATGCCATGTTGGTGTTGGCGACCTGGATACTGGGCCTCATCGACGAACTGGTGCATGCCAAGGACGCATGGGCGATCATGCCGGCCGGCCTGGTGCTGTCGGTGGTCGTGGTGGTGCTGGCCTGTGCGGCGCTGTGGGTCGCCTTCGCCGGAATGCGCGCGGGAGACGTGCCATGAATCCCCTTCGCCCATTGGCAGTCTCCGGCCTCGCGGCCCTGCTGGCCGGTTGCGGCGGCGGCGGCGCGAGCCCGGAACAATACGGCGCGAATCCGCAACTGCCGGCCCAACAACGCGGCCTGCTGCCCAACATGACGATCGCCAAGCCCGCCGCCTGGGGCGAGAGGCTGCCGACGGTGCCACAGGGCTACACGGTCAAGGCGATCGCGACCGATCTCAAGATTCCGCGCCAGACGCTGGTGCTGCCCAATGGCGATATCCTGGTGGCCGAAGGCCGCGGCGGCAACGCCCCGAAGCTGAAGCCCAAGGACATCGTAGCCGGCTACATCAAGGCCAAGGGCACGAGCCCGGTCAAGGGCGGCAACCGCCTGACCCTGCTGCGCGACACCAACGGCGACGGCACGTACGAGATGAAGACCGTGTTCGCCGAGGATCTCAACGCGCCGTACGGACTCGCGCTGATCGGTGACACGCTGTACGTCGCCGATCAGGATGCGCTGGTGAAATTCCACTATATCGCCGGCCAGATCCATGCGGACGGCAAACCGGCCAAGGTTACCGACCTGCCGTCGGCGATCAACCACCACTGGACCAAGGCGCTCACCGCCAGCGCGGATGGTCGTTATCTCTACGTCGGCATCGGTTCGAACAGCAACATCACCGAGCGCGGCATGACCGCCGAAGTCGATCGCGCGCAGATCTGGCAGGTCGATACGCAGACCGGGATGCATCGCGCCTACGCCACGGGTGTTCGCAATCCCACCGCGCTCGCGATCCAGTCCGGCTCGGGCGCGCTATGGGCGGTGGTGAACGAACGCGACGAACTCGGCCCCGACCTGGTGCCCGACTATCTCACTTCGATACGCGAGGGCGGGTTCTACGGCTGGCCCTGGAGCTATTGGGGCCGGCACGTCGATCCGCGCGTAAAACCCCAGAATCCGGAAAAGGTTGCATCGGCGATCATCCCGGACTACAGCCTTGGTTCGCACGTCGCCGCACTCGGCGTCGCGTTCTCGTCGCCGGCGATGGGCGCGAAATTCGCGGACGGCGTGTTCGTCGGCGAGCACGGCAGTTGGAATCGATCGGACCCCGTCGGTTACAAGGTGGTGTTCGTGCCATTCCGCGATGGACATCCGGCCGGCAGTCCAATCGATTTCGTGACTGGCTTTCGCGGCGATGATGGCCTCACCCGCGGACGTCCGGTCGGCGTGACCGTCGATCCGCGCGGCGCGTTGATCGTTGCCGACGACCTGTCGAACACGATCTGGCGGGTGACGCCGAACGCCGCCCCCGCGGGCATGGCGCCGGCAACGCCTGCGCCCGCAACGACCACCGGCGCGAATTCGGCCAGCACGGCTGGCGAAATGCGCAGGTAGAGTCGGCCTGCCCGTGCAGGGGTGCCCGGCTACTGCCAGGGCCGCTCGATGAACTCGTTGCGCCTGAATCGGAGTGCCGACCAATCTTCGTCGATCGCGATTTGACGCACGTTGCCGAATCGGATTCGCGCACGGCATCCCAACCGTCGTCCCGATTGAAGTCGCAGGTTCATTTTTGCGACGTGCCCTTCGGACAGGCAAACCACAACAGCGCATCGCCGATGGCCTTTGCGGCAAGCGCGATTGAGAGCTGCCGGAGCCCCGCTCGTCGGGTCACGAACGTCAAGGCAAACGCAACGCCTTTTACCGCATCGAGGCGACGAACCACACGTACGCCGCGGAGATCCTCGAGTTCCGGTTCGAAGGCGTCGGTTGCATTCAGGACCGGGATTTCCTCCGGTCTTCGAGATCAGCTTCCGAAGGACCGCGGACATGATGATCGGGGCCGGTCCGTCACGAAGATCCGATCGTACCTGCAATCCGGTTGAACGTGTCGCTGCGGTCACGACCAATGGATCGCGCACGGGCAACTCGACGAACGCGAGATCGTTCTGTGCGACCCGTTCCGATCGCAAGCCGCCGCCCACACGCCCGCAAACATCGTTTATACGGCCCGAATGGACGGACGACTTTACATTCCAAAATTTCTGCACGACTGCAATCGTGGCAACGGCTGCGAGGCAAAAGGGCCATGCCCTCCGTCGACTCGGTCGCAGGACTTTACGTTTCGGGACTTGCAAAAATGACAATCTTCGCAAGACCCATCGTTTTCAGATTGGCACGGAACATGATCACGCATCCACCCATCGGCCATTCAGGCACGTGCAGACCGCATCGATGGTTTGCACGGGATTCATCTCTCGACTCCGATCTGAAGGTAACGTACGAACGCGACGGCACCGACGGTCGGGAACAAACTTGGACGCGCCGCTATCGGCACCGCATTGGTATTGCTTGCAATGACAGCCCACGCCTTTCCAATCGCCGCACCCGGAACCGAGGGACTGAAGATCATCGTCGCCGACACGAGCCACGTGATCGCGAGGTACGAGGGAAACTCGGCCGCTTACAGCAACGACTTGCTGTTCAACGGCGGCATCATCTTCAACAATCATGCAACCTCCGTGGGCACGACCGCCGACCTGGGCAGCTTTGCCCCGGGAACGGAACTCGTTTTCCAGCTTTGTGTAAACAACACCGGTAACCGCTTCTACACCGGACCCGGCTCGCGGAACCCCGACTCCCATACCCACGCGCGCGTCCAGGCCGACTGGCTGCCCGGCTCGACCCTGGTCAGCTTCGAAGACCTGTACAACGGCCCATTCAATTTCAATGACCTGAGCTTTTCCTTCACCAACACGACATCGGGCTTCACATCGGTACCGGCACCCAACCCATTCGTGCTCATGCTCGCCGGACCGGCCTTGTTGGGCTGATGACGCGGTTACGGGACCTGGCGGGATAATCCAATCGCCGATGGCTCGTTTGCTGCATTCAAGCCAGCGCGAGGTTCACCGGTTTCGCTGGTGTTGCGCGGCTGCGATGGCGCTCGCAAGGTTGCGTTCGCGTTCGGTGGGCGCGTCGGCGAGCCCCGCGCGTGCGCCTTCCTGGTCCGCGGCGTTGCGGTTCTGGCTGAGCTTGTAGCGACCGATCAGGGATTCGACGCGCAGTTCGATGCCGATGATGTGGTGCATTTCCTTGCGAACATAATCATCGGGCGCATCGGTGACGCGCCAGCGGTGTTCGCGGCCGGCTTCGTTGTGGTCGGTGAGCTGCGTCAGCAAGTTGTACAGGCGCACCTCGTCGTCGAACTTCACGAGCGTGCCGCGCGCCTCCACCACGAGGTAATCCCAAGTCGGGACCTGGCGCGGGTCTTCGCGCTTGCCCGGATACCACGATGGCGATACGTAGGCGTGCGGTCCCTGGAACAGCACCAGCGCGTGGATACCGCTTCCCGGCACCTGCGACTGCGGGTTGTAACGCGCGAGATGGCCAACCAGCGTGCCGTGCGGGCCGCGCGTGGCATCCAGCTCCCACGGCAGGTACGACGTCGCGAATGCGCTTTCGGGGCGCGTGATCAGCGCGCCGAAATGCAGGTCGCGGATGGCGGCGTGCAGCACCTCGGTGCGGTCTTCGCGGAACGCGGGACTCGGATACGTCATGGAATGCTCTGGTGGACAGGTGCGAACGGAGGCTCAGCGGCGCGGCGGCGTGATCAGGGTCCCTTCATGCTGGCGATCCCACGCGCGCAATTCCTCGCGCAAGCCGGCCACCCGCTGTCGGCCGAGTGCGTTGCGGTCTTCGTCCAGCAACTCGCCGTTGAGGAGTTCGGCAATGCGCTGCGCGGCCGGCAGCATGGCTTCCCACGCGTCCAGCGCCGGCAGCGGACCGGGCAAGGTGACGAAGAAGGTGAGGCCCGGCGTGGCCAGTTCCCCGATCCGCGTCATGTCGAAATAGCCCGGCTTCATCATGTTGGCCATGCTGAAGATCGGACCGGCATCGGGACGACCGTCCACGAGGCGATGGAAGATGTTCATGGCGCCGAAACGCAGGCCGGCTTTTTCCCCGGCGACCACGATGTCGTTGCCCCGGAATTCTTCGCCGGCACGTGCCACCACGAACAGGCTGACAATGCGATCGACCGGGGGTTCGTTCGGGCGCTGTCCGGCGGTTGATTCCACGGGCGCGGCTTGCGATCGTGCGTTGCGGTCGGCGGCGACCGTCGCACCGAGTCTGTCCAGTTCGCGTTGCAGCGCGACATCCAGTTCACCTTGTTGGGGCGGCGCGTCGGCTGCGACGTCATCCGCGTTCGTGGTATCGCCGATCACCGGATCGACGCGCTCGTCGCTCGCTTTGCGCGGAACGACGCGGCGGCCGTGCTCGGTCTTGCGCGGCCGTCCGAAGAAATAGATCGCGACAAGCACCACCACGCCGATGGCGGCGATGATGATGCGCAATGTGTTGGCGGAGACGGCGACGTCCATGGCGCGGACTTTAGCAAAAATCCGGCCGAAGCAATGCCATTGCAGGCGATGGTCGCGCACCTGACCCCGCGTCGACCTTCCGGCAGGTTGGCACCCACGCTACGTGCGCCTGCCTGGCGTTCCGGAATGTAGGGCGGGAGTAGCGCAGCGTATCCCGCCAATCGAGGCGACAGCGGCGGGTTGTCACCCGCCCTACGCCGCCACGCCCGCCAGCCGCGTCGCTTCGGCCAGATCCACTTGCACCAGCCGCGACACGCCGGGTTCGCGCATGGTCACGCCGCACAACTGGTACGCCATTTCCATGGTCGACTTGTTGTGGGTGACGACCATGAACTGGACCTTTTCGGACATGTCGCGCACGAGCTGACTGAAACGGCCGACGTTGCCTTCGTCGAGCGGCGCGTCCACCTCGTCGAGCAGGCAAAACGGTGCGGGATTCAAGTTGAAGATCGCCATCACCAGCGCCACCGCGGTCATGGCCTTTTCGCCGCCCGAGAGCAGCGAGATGTGGCTGTTCCGCTTGCCCGGCGGGCGCGCCATCATGGTGACACCCGCGTCCAGCAGATCCTCGCCGGTCAATTCCAGGTAGGCGTGGCCACCGCCGAACAGCTTCGGGAACAGGTCCTGGAAGCCGGCGTTGACGCGGTCGAAGGTGTCCTTGAAGCGTTCGCGGGTTTCGCGGTCGATCTTGCGGATCGCGTTTTCCAGCGTTTCGAGCGCGGTGGTGAGATCGGTCGTCTGCGCGTCGAGATAGTCCTTGCGCTGCGCGGCTTCGGCGTGCTCGGTGATCGCCGCGAGATTGACCGGTTCCAGCCTGGCGATGCGGCCATCGAGGTCGGCGATCTTTTCCTGCCAAGCTTCCGGCTGCACCTCGCCGGAAAGATTCGCAAGCAATGGCTCGATTTCCAGCCCCGCTTCGCGAATCGCCTCGGCCAACTGTTCGGCGCGCAGGCGTTGGCCCTGCTCTTCCAGGCGCAGCTTCTCCAGCGTGTCGCGCTCGCCGGCCATCGCCTGCTCGGCCGCGTGCCGCGCCTGCTCGTGCTCGCGCAAAACGTTCGCGGAATCCTCCACCACGTGTCGCGCGTCCACCAGTTTCTTGTCCACGGTGAGCCGCTGTTCGAGGCACACCTGACGTTCTTTCTCCAGCGCGGCGATCGGGTCGCCGCCCTCGGAGAGGCGGCGGTCAAGCTCGGCACGGTGCCTTTCCAGTTGCTCGCGTTGCGTGTCCATGCGCGCGAGCGATTGTTCCAGCGCGGCCAGCGTGACGCGCCTCGATTCAGTCGCGATCGCGTGGCGGTGCGCGACATCGGAAGCCTCCTGGGCGTCAGCACGGGCCGCTTCGCGGCGTTCCAGCAACTGCCTGCGCTCGGATTCGAGCGCGGCGCGGGCCTGCTCGTGCTCGCCCATGGCGGAGACGGCAGCCTGCATGCGGGCACGCGCGGCCTGCAGCAGTTGCTCGTTTTCGGCGAACGCGGTTTCGATCTCGGCGTATTCGGCATCGATGGCGGCAAGCCGCGCCCTGGCACTGTCGATGCGGCCCTGCCGGCTCTGTATCTCGCCGGCCAGTTCGGACAGGCGGCGATGCGCGTTGTATACGTCCCGCTGCGCATCGTCGCGCGACTGTTCGGCCGCGCGACGCTGGTCGCGCACTTCGGCCTGGCGCGCCTGAAGCTCGGCGATGCGCTTGTCGACCGCCGCGAGTTCCGCGGTGGCTTCCTGCAATTCGCGCTCGCGCGTCAGCACGCCGACCTGGCCGCCTTCGGCGCGACGAACGCGCGCGAAACCGGGCCCCAGCCAGATACCATCGCGGGTGATGACGGTGTGGGTGGACGCCAGCGTCGGCGCGATCGCGCGCGCCTCGTCCAGCGATCCGGCGGTGCGAACCTTCGCCAGCAGTGCGCGTGCCGCGGCAGGACCCGTCGCCACGGCGGCAAGCGTACCGGACACATCCGCATCCAGCGCCTCGCCACTGCCGATCAAGGTAATGTCGGTTTTCTCGATGCCGGCAAGGTCACCGGCCAGCGATGCGGGTTCGTCCACCAGCACGGCTTCCAGCATGCCGGCCAGCACGGTTTCGACGGCGCGATCCCAGCCATCGTTGACCTTCAATCGCGCACCGAGCCGTTCGCCGTTGGCGAGGCCGACTTTCTGCAGCCACTCGCGCGCGGCGTCGCGATCGCGGCCCAGCGCGGCGCGCTGCAAGGCTTCCAGCGACCCAATCCGGCCGCGCAGGGTCTGTTTCTGCGTATTGGCTTCGGCAAGCCAGGTTTGCGCCTGGCGCTCCTCGCCCAGCAGCCTCTCGGCTTCGGCCTTGTGATGTTCGAGATGCTGCGATTGCGCTTCGACCTGGGTTTTCAGCACCACGTGTTCGTCGGCGAGGCTGGCGGTACCGGCCGTCAAGGCGTCGATGTCGTGGTTCTTGCGCTCATTGCGCAACGTCTCGCGGCGGCGCGACAGGTCCAGCGCCTGCTTGTCCAGATGGTCGATATGGGTGCGTTCGACTTCGGCTTCGCGCGAAGTGGACGCGGTTTGCCCGCTGTGCGATTCCCAGCGCTGCTGCCACGCCGCATGCGCGGCTTCGGCTTCGTTCAACGCTTGGGCGGCCTGTGCCTCGGCTTCGCGAAGGCGCGCGGTTTCGGGTTCCGCCTCGCCGATCGCGGCTTTCAGTTCATCGTGTTGCGCGGTGTCGGCCCGAAGGTGATCGGCCAATTCGGTCCATGCGCGTTCGGATTCCTCCCGATCGTGGTGCAGCCGTTCCAGCATTTCGCGATGGTGCTTGATCTGCTGTTCGACACGCGCGAGTTCGGCGCCGACCTGATACACCTCGGCCTGCACCGCGTTCATCGCTGCGGTGTGTTGCTGGTGGGTGTCGCGGCCCGTCTCGATTTGCGCTTCGAGGTGACGCTGCGCCGCCAGCTTGCCTTCCAGCGCGGTCTCGGCTTCCCGCAGCGCTTGCCGATGGGTTTCGAGCTGCGCGGTAACCGAGCGGTAGTTCAGCGCGCGCAATTCGGCTTCGCGCAAACCGCGTTCTTCCTTCAACTTCTTCCAGCGCTCGGCCGCGCGGGCCTGCCGGTTCAAATGATCGAGTTGCTTTTCGACTTCCTCGCGCACGTCCTTGACGCGGTCGAGGTTCTCGCGCGTGGCCTTGATGCGGCTTTCGGTTTCCTTGCGGCGTTCCTTGTAACGCGAGACGCCGGCGGCTTCTTCCAGATGGATGCGCAACTGTTCGGGCCGCGATTCGACGATCTCCGAAATCACGCCCTGCTCGATGATCGAATAGCTGCGCGCGCCGAGGCCGGTGCCGAGGAACAGGTCGGTGATGTCGCGGCGGCGGCAGCGCACGCCGTTCAAGTAGTAGTCGGATTGCGAATCACGACTGACGCTGCGCTTCACCGAGATCTCGTTGAAGCCGGCGTACTCGCCACCCAGCGTGCCGTCGGAGTTGTCGAAAACCAGCTCGACGGTCGCCTGCCCGACCGGTTTGCGTCCGGACGAGCCGGAAAAGATCACGTCGGTAATCGCTTCGCCGCGCAACCGGCTGGCCGCGCTTTCGCCCATCACCCAGCGGATCGCGTCGATGATGTTGGACTTGCCGCAGCCGTTGGGGCCGCAGATCCCGGTGAGATTGGTGGGGAGGTGCAGGACGGTCGGATCGACGAATGACTTGAATCCGGCCAGCTTGATGGTGGACAGGCGCATCGGTCAGTTACTGGAGGTCATGGCAACGGTGGGGCCGACGGCATGGCGCCGGACGAATGCGCCACTGTGCCAAGGACCGGCGGGGAGTGCAATGGAAAATTGGCCTTGCATGACATCTCAATGGCTTGCAAGCAACACCTCATCCGCGTCCAAGAAAAAACAATCCGCGAAGTACACCATGAACGCGAAGGAAGGTAATGCGACCTTTTGTGCCCTTTGCATTCTTCGCGAACGAACATTCTCGCGCCAGCGGGTTACAACCCATCCGCTGCACGAGCCTCGATCGCCAGCGCATGGATGCCGTGGCCCATCAAGTCCACGAGCGCGTCGTACACCATCCGGTGCTGTTGCACCCGCGTCTTGCCATCGAAAGCCGCGCTGGCGATCCGCACGCGGAAGTGCCCCGTGCCCTCGCCGGCATGTCCAATGTGCAGGTGGCCTTCGTCGATCACTTGCAGCGACGTCGGCGCGAAGGCGCTTTGCAATCGTGAGCGGATATCGTCGACCGACGCCGCGCTCATGGCAGCGTCTGGCGGAACGGTCGCACCGTCACTTCGCGATAGACGCCTGCCGCGCGATAGGGATCGGTATCCGCCCATTGCTTCGCGGCATCGAGATCATCGAACTCGGCAATGATCAGACTGCCGCTGAAGCCCGCGGGACCTGGATCTTCCGCATCGATCGCGGGGAACGGTCCGGCCAGCAACAGCCGACCTTCGTCGAGCAGCTTCTGCAAGCGCGCGAGGTGCGCGGGCCGCGCAGCCTTGCGCTTGTCCAGCGAATTTTCGACATCGATGCCGGTGATGGCGTACCACATGGTTGGGTCTCCAAATCGGAATGAAACCCGTCATCCCGGCCAAGGGTTGGTCGGATCCAGTGCCATGGACGGTGAAGACATTGGATTCCGCCTTCGCGGGAATGACGAAGAAGGAGTTTATGTTTCCGGCCGCATGTACGGAAACAACAGTACATCGCGAATCGATGCCGAATCGGTCAGCAGCATCACCAGCCGATCGATGCCGACGCCCAGGCCGCCAGTCGGCGGCAGGCCCACTTCCAGCGCGCGGATGTAGTCGGCGTCGAAGTGCATGGCTTCGTCATCACCCTCCGCCAGTGCAGCGACCTGCGCACGGAAGCGCGCGGCCTGGTCCTCGGGATCGTTCAACTCGGAAAACCCGTTCGCCAGCTCCTTGGCGCCGATAAACAGTTCGAAGCGGTCGGTGATTTCCGGGTCCGCATCGTTGGCGCGCGCCAGCGGCGAGACTTCCGTCGGATAGTGGGTGATGAAAGTCGGCTGCACCAGCGTGTGCTCGACCGTCTTCTCGAAAATTTCCAGCAGCAACTTGCCCCAGCCGTAGCTGTCCTTCACCGGTACTTTCAGGCGCGCGCAATGCGTCCGCAGCGCGGTGACGTCGCGCAATTCGTGCTCGCCGATTTCCGGGTTGAGTTCGCGCACCGCGTCGGCCAGCGACCAGCGCCGAAAACTTTTTCCGACATCGATGTCCTGCCCTTCCCATTTCAGGTCGGTGGTGCCGATCACGGCCTTGGCGGTTTCACGAATCATTGCCTCGGTCAGGTCCATCACCTCGGTGTAGCTGGCATAGGCCTGGTACAACTCCAGCATCGTGAACTCGGGATTGTGCCGCGTGGACACGCCCTCGTTGCGGAAGTTGCGGTTGATCTCGTAGACGCGCTCGAACCCGCCGACCACGAGGCGCTTCAGGTACAACTCTGGCGCGACGCGCAGATACAGATCGATGTCCAGCGCGTTGTGATGCGTCACGAAGGGCCGAGCGGTCGCGCCGCCCGGAATCACGTGCATCATCGGCGTCTCGACTTCCATGAAGCGCCGCGGCTCGGCTTCCAGCCATTGGCGGATGAAACCGATGATGCGCGAACGTTTCTGGAAGGCATCGCGCGCTTCCGGCGTCACGATCAAATCGACGTAACGCTGGCGATAGCGTTGTTCGACGTCGGCCAAGCCGTGCCACTTGTCCGGCAGCGGGCGCAGCGATTTCGTCAGCAGGCGCAGCGCATCCACCCTTACCGACAATTCCCCGGTTCTGGTGCGCATCAGGGTGCCCTCGGCACCCACGATGTCGCCGACGTCCCAGCCCTTGAACGCGTCATAGGTGCCGCCCAACGCATCCTTCTGCAGGAACAACTGGATCGAGCCGGTGCGGTCCTGGATGCGCGCAAAACTGGCCTTGCCCATTACGCGCTTGCCGAGCAGGCGTCCGGCGATCTTCACCCGTCGCGCTTGCGCAGCCAGCGCCTCGGTATCGACGCCATCCATTTCGTGCTGCAGGTCGCCGGCGCCGGCGTCGGGGCGAAAGTCGTTCGGAAACGCAACGCCCTGTCCGCGCAACGCGCGCAGTTTTTCGCGGCGTTCGGCGATGAGCTTGTTTTCGTCCAGCGGCAACGGAGCTTCGATTTCGTTCATGTCGGTGTGCTTGCGCCCCTCTCCCGCCGGGAGAGGGGCCGGGGTGAGGGTTCGGGGATTTCGCAGCGCTTCGTCGCGAACCGGACCCTCATCCGGCGCTTCGCGCAGGAACAATAGCAGCGCATGACGCGCCCTTCTCCCCGCGGGAGAAGAAAGAGCATAACTTACACGTCGGCGCGTTTGGCGCCGGCCTCCAATCCCATCTTCAAACTGGCTTCGATGAATTGGTCGAGGTCGCCGTCCAGCACCCGCTGGGTATCGGTGCGTTCGACCCCCGTGCGCAGGTCCTTGATGCGCGACTGGTCGAGCACGTAGTTGCGGATCTGGTTGCCCCAGCCGACGTCGGACTTGGTGGCTTCCACCGCGGCCTTCTCGGCATTGCGTTTCCGTACCTCGGCTTCGTACAACTTCGCGCGCAGCATCTTCATCGCGCGATCGCGATTCGCGTGCTGCGACCGTTCGGTCTGGCATGCCACAACGATGCCGGATGGCACGTGCGTGATGCGCACCGCGGATTCGGTCTTGTTGACGTGCTGGCCACCGGCGCCGGACGAGCGATACACGTCCGTCTTCAAATCGGCAGGGTTGATGTCGATGTCGATGTCGTCATCGACTTCCGGCGACACGAACACCGAGGCAAACGACGTGTGGCGGCGGTTGTCGGAATCGAACGGCGATTTCCGCACCAGGCGGTGCACGCCGATCTCGGTCTTGAGCCAGCCGTAGGCGTAGTCGCCCGCGACCCGGAACGTAGCCGACTTGATGCCCGCGACTTCGCCGTCACTGGCTTCCAGCAATTCGGTTTGCCAGCCCCTGTCTTCGGCCCAGCGCAAGTACATCCGCAGCAGCATTTCCGCCCAGTCCTGCGCCTCGGTGCCGCCGGCGCCCGCCTGGATGTCCACGAAGGCATTGGACGAATCCATCTCACCCGCGAACATGCGCCGGAATTCCAGCTTGCCGATGCGCGTTTCCAGCCCGTCCACGTCGTGCGCGATGGAGGCGATGGAGGCATCGTCACCTTCGTCGGCGGACAGCTCCAGCAACTCACCGGCGTCGTCGAGCCCGTGGGTAATGCCATCCAGGCCTTCCACGAAGTCGGAAAGGCGTGCCCGCTCGCGGCCCAGATCCTGCGCGCGCTGCGGATCGTCCCAGACCTTCGGGTTTTCCAGTTCGCGAGTTACTTCTTCGAGGCGTTCGCGCTTGACCGGGTAGTCAAAGATACCCCCTAAGCGATTCGACGCGTTCGCGCAGATCCGCAATGTGGGCGCGGATCGGGTTGGTTTCGAGCATGGCGGCGTTGACTGAAGAAAAGACCGCAATGTTAGCAAAGACCCGCGATCGCCGCATGCGTCAGGGCCGGTGATTGACCGTTGTCACTCGTTGAGCGCAGAACCGATTCCGGATCGCCACCCCCTCCGGAATGACGAGCAAATCGTGTCCGTGCACTTTTGTCATTCCGCGACCGGATAGCGGCACCGCAGTCGGACATTGAGCACAGAACCGGTTCCGGATCGCACTACCCGCGCCCGGAATGGCGGTCAAAACCAAACCCACACCCGGCTCAAGTGATGAACCGCTTGATCCACTCCAGGTACTTGTCCACGAAATCGCCGAGGAATTTCGCGACGCTTTCGTCCGTCACGCTGCCGTCTTCCGCGAACACGCCTTCCCTGTAACGCACGAATGCTTCCGGTTGCTGCAGCAACGGAATGTCCAGGAATACGCAGATGTTGCGCAGGTGCTGTTGCGCCAGCGCGGTCGACATCGCGCCGGCGGACGTGCCGATCACCGCACC
>Ga0207652_10000720_pt1 | contig 32059 bp, 26 predicted proteins | sample KBSC63BmetaG_FD_184334 | JGI IMG/M metagenome (GOLD analysis project Ga0207652, IMG submission 184334) | Corn rhizosphere microbial communities from Kellogg Biological Station, Michigan, USA - KBS C6-3B metaG (SPAdes) (version 2) | ecosystem: Host-associated > Plants > Roots > Rhizosphere ...
CGTGTGCCCCACCGCATACACGCCGGGATGTACCCGGTGGAGTCGTCCGGTCCGGATCCAACGATCGACCGTATTCCCCGCAACTCCGAGCCCCTCCACCTGGCTCCGCGCCACGATGCCGTGCTGCCGCTTCGCGATCTCAGCCAGCGCCCGGACCGGCGTCTGCATTTGCCCCTCCTGAGCGGGGGTAAATGCAGACGGTCCGGACATGGGACCGAGGGTGATGAAGAAATGCGCACATGTGGTGCGCAGATCTCGGCTTTTGACTTACGCCTTTGTTACGGGCCGGTGCGCTCTATCGCGGCTTCGGCGGTGGCGGCCTCGGCCTCGCGGGTGGCGGCGCCTTCGAGACTGTTGGACAGGGCTCGCAGGTAGGCGCGGGCGCTGGCCTCGATGATGTCGGTGGCGACGCCGGAGCCGGAGGCCAGGACGCCGTCGGTGCGGAGCTGGACGGTCACCTCGCCGAGGGCGTCCTCTCCCCCGGTCACCGCCTCGACCGTGTACTTGACCATCTCCGACTCGGTGCCGACGGCCTTCCGGATGGCGCGGAAGATCGCGTCGATCGGGCCGTCGCCGGTGGACTCGCCGACGACCTCCTCGCCCGAGGGCAGGGTGACGCCGATCCGGGCCAGGGGCTCCTTGCCGGTCGCGGCGGTGACTTCGAAGGAGGCCAGCTCGTGGGCGTCGGCGCGGTCGCGCATCTCGTCGGAGACGATCGCCTCCAGGTCCAGGGCGGTCACCTGCTTCTTGCGGTCGGCGACCTCCTTGAACGTCTTGAAGGCCGAGTTGAGGGCGCCGCCCTCGACCTTGTAGCCCAGCTGCTCCAGCGCGTCTTTCAGCGCGTGGCGGCCGGAGTGCTTGCCGAGCACGATCGAGTTGGACTCGAAGCCGACTTCGGTCGCGTCCATGATCTCGAAGGTGGTGCGCTCCTTCAGCACCCCGTCCTGGTGGATGCCGGACTCGTGGGCAAAGGCGTTCCGTCCCACGATCGCCTTGTTCGGCTGCACCGGGTAACCGCTCAGGCGGCTGACCAGGCGGCTGGTGCGGGCGATCTCGCGGGTGTTGATGCCGGTGGTGAAGCCGTGGACGTCCTCGCGGACGCGGATCAGCATCGCGATCTCCTCCAGCGAGCAGTTGCCGGCCCGCTCGCCCAGCCCGTTGATCGCGCACTCGACCTGGCGGCACCCGGCGATCACGCCGGCGTAGGAGTTGGCGACGGCCAGCCCCAGGTCGTCGTGGCAGTGGACCGAGGTTTCGACCCCGCGCAGGTCCGGGACCAGCTCGTAGAAGCGCCGCCACATCGCCGCGTACTCCTCCGGCGTCGCATAACCGACCGTGTCGGGAACGTTGATCACCGTCGCCCCGGCGTCGATCGCGATCTGCAGCACCTCGGCGGTGAACTCGAAGTCCGAGCGGGAGGCGTCCATCGGCGAGAACTCGACGTCGTCGCAGTAGGCGCGGGCCATCGTGACGGCGGCCTCGGCCTGGCCCTTGACGTCCTCGCGGTCGGTCTGCATCTGGTGCTCGATGTGGATGTCGGAGGTCGAGATGAAGGTGTGGATGCGCGGGCGTTCGGCGTCCTTGACGGCGCCCCAGGCGGCGTCGATGTCGGCTTTGTGGGTGCGCGCCAGGCCGCAGATGACCGGGCCTTCGACCGTGCGGGCGATCGCCTGGACGGCCTCGAAGTCCCCCGGCGAGGCGATCGGGAAGCCCGCCTCGATCACGTCGACCCCCAGGCGCACGAGCTGCTGGGCGATCTCCACCTTCTCGGCAGCGTTCAGCGAGATGCCGGGCGACTGCTCGCCGTCGCGCAGCGTGGTGTCGAAGATGTTGACGCGGTCGGCGTCGGGGGCGGCGTTCGTGTCGGTGCTTTGCGGTCCCATGGGACCCCTCCTTCTCTCTAAGTCTCGATGGCCTGTTGTCTCTCGCGGCTATCGCGCCGCCCAGCGCTATTCCCCCCGAGGGGGGAGGAGAAGGAGAAGCGCGAGGCTGTTCAGCGGAAAGGCCATTTCCACCGCGGAGGGTAGCGCACCGACGGGCGCATGACGTAGCCTGCCGCCGGATGAACCGGACCGGGGGGAAGGGGATCAACTGGCTGGCGCTGTTCGCGATCGGGATCGCGACGGTGACGATCGCCAACGACTTCTCCGCGATCAACGTCGCCCTGCCGACGATGGAGGGCGACTTCCACACCAACATCAATACGATCCAGTGGGTCGTCAACGCCTACGCGCTGACCTTCGGGGTGATGATCGTGACCGGCGGGCGGCTCGCCGACATGTTCGGGCGGCGGAACGCCTTCTTCCTCGGCGCGACGATCTTCGCGGTGTTCTCGGCGGCGGGCGGCGCGGCGCCGAACGAGACCTTCCTGATCGTCACCCGCGCCCTGATGGGGATCGGAGGGGCGCTGATGCTGCCCGCGATCATCGGCATGACCTACGCGATCCTGCCCGAAGACAAGGCGGGGCTCGCGGGCGGCGTGATCATGGGCGCGGCAGGGCTCGGCAACGCGATCGGGCCGTTGATCGGCGGCGTCTTCACCGATCTCCTGACCTGGCGCTGGATCTTCTTCCTCAACGTGCCGATCGCCGCCTTCGCGATCGCGGTGGTCTGGGCCAGCGTCCACCTGGACGAACCCGAGGACGCCGATCATGCGATCGACTATCCGGGGATCGCGGCGATCTCGATCGGCCTCGTCTCGCTGCTGATCGCCCTCGACCAGGTCGACGACTGGGGCTGGAGCGACCCGCGGGTGATCGCGATGCTGGTGATCGCGGTGGGGCTGATCGTCGCCTTCGTGCCGATCGAGCGCCGCGCCGGGCGCCACGGCCTGATCCCGCCCGCGATCATCGCCAACCGCGACTTCGCCGCCTCCTGCGTGGCGATCCTCTGCATGTCGGCGACCTTCTTCGCCTCGCTCCTCTACCTGCCGCAGTTCATGGAGCACCAGCTCGGCTTCTCTCCGCTCGAAGCGGGGCTGGGGATCCTCCCCGCCCTCGGCACGTTCGCGCTCGTCTCCTTCGTCGCCGGACCGCTCTACGGGCGGGTCGGGGCGAAGCGCCTGGCGACGGTCGGGGCGGGCTGCATCTGCGCGGCGGCGATCCTCTTCTCGCTGGTCGACGCGGCCGACGGCTATGGCTCCTTGGTGCCGGGGATGATCGTCCTCGGGATCGGCATCGGCAGCTTCTACTCGACCGCGACCACGGCCGGGGTCACCTCGGTGGACGAATCGCAGGCGAGCCTCGCAGGCGGCATCGTCTACATGTTCCAGATCGCCGGTGGCTCGATCGGGCTGGGGCTGACGACGACGGTCTTCTCGGCGAACGTGCCGCCCTTCATCGACGGCTTCCAGGCGGGCTTCCGGCTCGACGCCGGGATCGCCCTGGTCGGGGTCGTGATCAGCCTGCTGTTCGTCGGCGGGGCGCTGTACGCGCGGCGCGCGCCCGCGACGACCTGAGGCGGCCGCGCCGCGCTCGCGACGCACGCCTCACGGCCTGAGGACGTTGCGTCCGCCGCCGCCGATCAGCCTGTCTTCGCCGGACCCGCCGTTCAGGGTGTCGTCGCCGGACCCGCCGATCAGCATGTCGTCGCCGGCGCGGCCGTTCAGTTCGTCGTTCCCGGGGCCGCCGATCAGCTTGTCGTTGCCGGCGCCGCCGGTGAGGACGTCGTCGCCTTCGCCGCCGCGGATCGTGGCCGGGACCGGCACGGTGCGGCCGAGGGTGACGACGTCGTCCCCGACCCCGGTGTTGATTTCGAAGCCGGCGATCGCGGTCGCTTCGCAGGACAACGCATCGAGGTGCTTTTCGGGATGCGTGCAGACGGTGCCGCCGACTTCGAGCGGCGTCGCCGATTCGATTTCGTAGGCGCGGCCGTCGGCGGAGAGTTCGATCGCGATCCGGTCGTTGCCGGGGCTGCCCGCGAGCACGACGTTGACCGACCCTTCGGTGGCCGCGAGCGCGCGCCGCGTCTGCGCGGCCGGCGAGGCGGCCGTCGCGGAGACGGCGAGCAGTGCGGCCGCGGCGAGGGCGGCGAGAGCCAGTCCGGATAGGCGCTTCATCGGACCCCCTAACAACGAAGAGACGGTGACGTTGCGGTCAGAGGTCGACCGAGCGTCCCACCGAGAAGCCGTCGAGGGCGAGGATCGTCTCCAGCGCGTCGGGGCGGACCGGCGCGTCGGTGGTCAACGCCATGACGGCATCGCCGCCGCCCCCGTGCTCGGCGCCGACCGCGGCCGAGACGATGTTCACGTCCTCCGCGCCGAAGGCGTTGCCGACGCGGCCGATCATCCCCGGCTGGTCGACGTAACGGAGCACGGTGATGTGCTCGGCGAAGGGCATGAAGAAGCTCTCCCCCCAGGCCGAGACCAGGTAGGGCTCGTTGCGCGGGCCGACCCCGGTGCCGGCGACCTCGACCGCGCCCCCGCCGAGCCGCACGGTGACGAGCTCGGTGAAGTCCTCGCTGCCGGGCTCCTTGGTCTCGGTCAGCTCGATCCCCCGCTCCTCGGCCATCTGCGGCGCGTTGACGAGGTTCACCGGCGTCTCGGTGTTGCCGGAGAGGATGCCGACGAGGACGGCGATCCCGAGCAGGCGCGTGTCGTAGGTGGCGAGTTTGCCGCGGAACTCGACCGCGACCCCGTCGACCGAGCCCTCCCCCAGGCCCTGCGCGAGCCGGCCCAGCTTTTCGCAGAGCGGCACGAAGGGCGCCAGCGCCTCCATCTCCTCCGGGCGAACGGCGGCGATGTTCACGGCGTTGGTGACGACGCCGCCGGTCAGCGCCTCGGTCACCTGCTCGGCGGTGACGACGCCGGCGCGGTCCTGCGCCTCGGCGGTCGAGGCGCCCAGGTGCGGGGTGACGACGACGTCGCCGCGCTCGAAGATCGGATGCTCGGTGAAGGGCTCGTCGGGGAAGACGTCGAGCGCCGCGCCCGCCAGCTTGCCCGACTCGAGGCCGGCGAGGAGGTCGTCGAGCACCACCAGCTCGCCGCGCGCGCAGTTGACGACGCGGGCGCCGTCCTTCATCGCGGCGATCGCCGCGGCGTCGATCAGCCCGATCGTCTCCGGCGTCTTCGGCGTGTGGAGGGTGACCAGGTCGGCGCGGCCGAGCAGATCGGTCAGCTCCTCGCAGCCCTCGACGCCGAGCTCGCGGAAGCGCTCGGCGGAGACGAACTTGTCGTAGGCGATGACCTCCATGTCGAAGCTCTGGGCGCGCTTGGCGACGAGCTGGCCGATGCGGCCGAAGCCGATCACGCCGAGCGTCTTGCCGTAGAGCTCGGCGCCCTTGAACTTGGCGCGGTCCCAGCGCCCGGCGACCAGCGTCGCCTGTGCCTGCGGCACGTTGCGGAACAGCCCCAGCGCCAGCGCCAGCGTGTGCTCGGCGGCGGCGACCGAGTTCGACTCGGGCGCGTTGGCGACGATGATCCCGCGGCGCGTCGCCGCCGGGATGTCGACGTTGTCGACGCCGGTGCCGGCCCGACCGATCACCTTCAGGCTGCTCGCCAGGTCGATCAGCTCCGGCGTCATCTTGGTGGCCGAGCGGATCAGGATCGCGTCGTAATCCGGCAGCTTGGCGCGGAACTCCTCCTCGGACATGTCGAGCCCGAGGTCGACGTCGAAGCGCGACCGCAAGAGGTCGACGCCGGTGTCGGCGATCTTCTCCTTGACCAGGACCTTCATCAGCGGCGCGGGACCCTAGTCCTCGTTCCGGATGCCGTCGGCGTTCTCGACGATCCAGTCGATGCACTTGGTCAGCGCCTCGACGTCGTCCGGCTCGACCGCCGGGAACATGCCGATCCGCAGCTGATTGCGGCCGAGCTTGCGGTAGGGCTCGGTGTCGACGATGCCATTGGCGCGCAGCGCCTTGGCGATCGCCGCGGCGTCGATGGCGTCGTCGAAGTCGATCGTGCCGACGACCAGCGAGCGCTTCGCCTGGTCGGCGACGAAGGGGCGGGCGAACTCGCTCGCCTCGGCCCAGCCGTAGAGGCGGCTCGAGGAATCGGTGGTCCGCGCGACGCACCAGTCGAGCCCGCCGTTGCCGAGCATCCACCGGATCTGGTCGTCGAGCAGGATCAGGGTGGCTAGCGCGGGCGTGTTGTAGGTCTGCTGCTTGCGCGAGTTGTCGAGCGCCACGGCGAGCGAGAGGAATTCCGGCTGCCAGCGGTCGGCGGCGCCGTCGAGCTCCTCGATGCGGGCGATCGCGGCGGGGCTCAGGGCGGCGAGCCAGAGGCCGCCGTCGGCGGCGAAGCCCTTCTGCGGGGCGAAGTAGTAGACGTCGGCCTGCGAGGCGTCCAGCGGCAGCCCGGCGGCGCCCGAGGTGGCGTCGATCGCGACCAGCGCGTCGCCCGCGTCGGCGGGGCGCTCGACCGGGACCATGACGCCGGTGGAGGTCTCGTTGTGGGCCCAGCCGATGAGGTCGGCGGCGGCGTCGCCGCGCGGGGCGGGCGCGTCGCCAGGGTCGGCCGAGGCGAGGATCGGGCCGCCGAGGAACGGCGCGGCCTTGGCCGCCTTGGCGAACTTCTGCGAGAACTCGCCGTAGGTGAGGTGCAGGGAGCGCTCGCGGATCAGCCAGGCGCAGGCAGACTCCCAGAAGGCGGTGGTGCCGCCGTTGCCGAGCGCGACCTCGTAGCCGTCCGGCAGCGCGAAGAGCTCGGTGAGGCCCTCGCGGATCCGCTGCACCAGATCGCGGACCGGTGCCTGGCGGTGCGAGGTCCCCATCAGCGCCGACTGCTCGGCCAGCTTGGCGAGCGCCTCCGGGCGGACCTTCGAGGGGCCACAGCCGAAACGGCCGTCCCCGGGCTTCAGAGCGGCGGGGATCCTGACGATGGTGTCGGGGGTCGGCATCGAGGCGACAGGTTATTCACCTGGCGCGGTGGACCGCCGCCGGACCCCCGGTTAGGCTGGCAAAGCCGTCCAGAACGCAGTCAAAGAGTCCCGTTCCGAGGGCAACGCCAGACATTTAGGGGGAGAGATGTACCCAGTCACCTATGAAGCCGACTACCAGCCGGAGCAGAACCGCGCCACGACGTTCTTCCGGATCATCCTCGCGATCCCGTGGATCATCGTCGGGCTCGTCTACTACATCGTCGCCACGATCACCCACCTCATCGCCTGGTTTGCGGTGGTGATCCTGGGGCGCTATCCGGAAGGCCTCTACAACCTCAACGCCGGGTTCGTCCGCTACTTCGTCCGCACCTCGGCCTGGGTGTACCTGCAGACCGACGAGTGGCCCCCGTTCGGCATCTCCGACGACACCAGCTACCCGATCCGGGTCGAGGTGGCGCCGCCGGCCGAGCGCCAGAGCCGCCTGAAGGCGTTCTTCCGGATCATCCTCGCGATCCCGATGCTGATCGTCTCCTACGCGGTCAACTACGCCCACCAGTGGATCGCGGTGATCGCCTGGCTGACGATCGTCTTCCGCGGCTACCTGCCGGAGCAGCTGAACACGGCGCTGACCTTCTGCAACAGCTTCTACGCCCGCGTCTACGGCTACCTGGCGCTGCTGACCGACGAGTACCCGCCGATCGGCATCGAGAAAGGCAAAGGCGGCGGCATGGCAGTGGCCGCCCCGGCCTCGGGCGACGTGCCACCGGCGGCCCCGGCGGTATGAGCGAGGAGTCCTACGAGGGAGTCGAGCGCGGCGACGGCTGGTCCGTCGCCAACCTCGACGATCTCGGCGCGGGGCCGGGGTTCCGCAAGATCCGCCCGGCGCTCGGCGTCACCGCCTTCGGCGTCAACGGGATCGTGCTGCCGCCCGGCTACGCGACCGGGATGCATTTCCACGACGAGCAGGAGGAGCTCTACTTCCTCCACTCGGGGCGCGTGGCGATCGAGTTCGGCGACGGCTCCGTGCAGGAGCTGGAGCCGGGCGGCCTCGCCCGGGTCGACGCCCCCACCCCGCGCCGCCTGCGCAACCTCAGCGACTCAGAGGAGGCGGTCTACGTCTGCGTCGGCGGCAAGGACGGCTACGTCGGCCGGGACGGGCAGCTCGTGGGGGGCGAGACGCACCGCTAACGAGTTCGCAGTTATCCGCGCTATCCGCGGATAACTGCGAACGCGGTCAGGTCGTTAGAAGCCCTGGTCGATCCAGGGCATCATGTCGCGCAGGCCCTTGCCGACCTTCTCGATTTCGTGGTCGGTGCCGGCCTGGCGCAGCTCCTCGAACTTCTTGCCGCCGGACTCGTTCTCGGCGATGAACTCCTTCGCGAACTGGCCCGACTGGATCTCGCCGAGGATCTCCTTCATCGCCGCGCGCGAGGCATCACCGATCACCCGCTTGCCACGGGTCAGGTCGCCGTACTCGGCGGTGTTGGAGATCGAGTACTCCATCCCGCGCACGCCCTTTTCGTACATCAGGTCGGCGATCAGCTTCAGCTCGTGGAGGCACTCGAAGTAGGCGAGGCGCGGGTCGTACCCGGCCTCGACCAGGGTCTCGAAGCCCGCCTTGACCAGCTCCGAGGCGCCGCCACAGAGCACCGCCTGCTCGCCGAAGAGGTCGGTCTCGCACTCGTCCTTGAAGGTCGTCTCGATCACCGCGGCGCGGCCGCCGCCGATCCCCGAGGCGTAGGCGAGCACTACGTCGTGGGCGGTGCCGGAGGCGTCCTGGTGCACCGACATCAGGCACGGCACGCCGTTGCCTTCCTCGTACTGGCGGCGGACCAGGTGGCCGGGTCCCTTCGGCGCGACCATGCCGACGTCGACGCCCTCGGGCGGCTCGATCTCACCGAAGTGGATGGCGAAGCCGTGGGCGAAGAGCAGCAGGTTGCCCGGCTCGATCCCGGCGGCGATCTCCTCGCGCCAGAGCTGCCCCTGCTTCTCGTCGGGCAGCAGGATCATCACCACGTCGCCGCGCTTGGCGGCCTCGGCGACGTCGAGCACCTCGAGCCCGTGTTCTTCGGCCTTGGCGCGGCTTGACGAATCGGGACGCAGGCCGACGACGACCTGGACGCCGGAGTCCTTGAGGTTCAAGGCGTGGGCGTGGCCCTGGGAGCCGTAGCCGAGGATGGCGACGGTCTTGCCCGAAAGCTTGGAGAGGTCAGCGTCTTTGTCGTAGTAAATGTCGTCGGTCTTCATGGGCGAGGAGGCTAGCGGAGCGCGGCCGTGGTTCGCGTCGTTCGTGGGCGGGCGGCCGTCCCAGCGGGGGTCCGCGCCCCTGGCGGCCGTCCGAGGCGCGTTGATGGTCGTCCCGGGCTCCTCATGGGGGTCCTGGCAGGCTGTGACCCCCATGAGGAGCCCAGGACGTGGGGCTTTCGTGAGGGAGGCGTCACAGGGACGGTGCGAGGTCGGGCTTCCGTGACGTTGCGTGAGGATCGGCCCGTCCGGACGACCGCGACGGGGTGCCTGTGGAGCCTTACCGTCGCATAGCGACGGTTTCTCTCCACAGCAAGACCCTGAGCAATGGGAAGGCATGAGGAAGACGGGAGGAAGAGTGGAGTTCTCACGTTCTCCGTGACGACGTCGGACCTCCGTCACGGTTCCGTGTCACTCCCGTCCCCCTCCCGCGAGGATCCCTCCACACCTTCCGCACATCCGCCCCTCTCGCCACGGCCACAGCCTGCCCGGGCCGTGGCGAGAGGGGCGGGTCCCTTCCCGGGCGACAGCTTGCGCGGCCCCGTCCCTTACGGGTCGCCCCCGGGAACGTCCCCCACCACCCCCTACCGCAGCGCGCGCCGCATCAGCTTTCCCGACGGCGTGCGGGGGAGGGCCGCGGCGAGCTCGACTCGCTTCGGCACCTTGTAGCCGGCCAGGGTCGCGGCGCAGTGGTGGCGGAGCTCGTCGGGAGTGACCTCGGCGCCCGGGGCGAGGACGACGACCGCGGTGACCGCCTGTTGCCACTCCGGGTCCTCCCTCCCCACCACCGCCGCGTCGGCCACCTCCGGGTGCTGGAGGAGCACCTCCTCGACCTCGGAAGGGACGACGTTCTCGCCGCCGGTGACGATCATGTCGTCGATCCGGTCCTGCACGTAGAGGAAGCCTTCGTCGTCGATGTGGCCGAGGTCGCCGGTGTGGAGCCAGCCCGACTCGTCAGAGCGGCCGGGGGCGACGGTCGGGCCCTGGACGAGGATCTCGCCATCACGGATGCGGACGTGACTGGAGAGCAGCGGGCGACCGGCGGAGCCGAGCTTGCGCAGCGCGTCCTCGGGGGCGAGCGTCGTCACCTGGGAGCAGGTCTCGGTGAGGCCGTAGGTCTGGACGACGGTGGCGCCGCGCTCGAGCGCCTCGCCCAGCATCGACGCCGGGACCGGCCCGCCGCCGACGAGGATCGCGCGCGGGCCGGAGAGGTCGGCGCCGGCGTCGAGCAGCCGCTTCAGCATCGTGGTGACGAGCGAGACGACGCTGATCGGTTCCTCGGCCAGCGCCTGCGCCACCCGGTCGACGTCGAAGCCGTCGTGGACGACCGCGGTCGTCCCGTAGATCGCCGAGCGGACCACGATCGAGAGGCCGGCGATGTGGCTGAGCGGGACGCAGCAGAGCCAGCGGTCGGCGGGGTCGACGCCGATGTTGAAAGCGCCCCCCATCGCGCTCCAGAGGAAGTTGCCGTAGGTGAGGCCGATCGGCCTCGGCGCGCCGGTCGAGCCGGAGCTGAGGACGTAGGCGCAGATGTCGTCCATGACGTGCTCGCCGAGCAGCGGCAGGTCGGCCTCGGTCTGGGTGAGGAGGCCGGGGTCGTCGAGGTCGATCATCGGTTCGACCTCCGCGACGACGCGCGCATGCTCGGCCTCGGTGAGGCGCGGACTGAGCGGCAGGAGCGCGGCACCGACCTTCATCAGCGCGTGGGCGAGGACCACCTGCTCGCGGCGCGGGTGCATCGTCAGTGCCGCGGTCGAGCCGCGCCGCACCCCGTGGGCGGCCAGCCGGCGCGCGATCCAGGTCGCTTCGGCCTCGAGCTCGGCGTAGGTGACCGCCGCCCCGTCGGCGATCAGCGCGCAACGCTCGGGGCAGCTCTGCGCCCGCTGAGCGAGCCAGTCGTCGATTCTCATATCGTCCCCATCATGCCCAAACGGGACCGGGAGGCCCGGTGATCTGGATCCAGGCGGCCCGGCCGCGAACTTTGCCCGCGGCGATCGCGCCGGTCCTGGTCGGGACCGCGGCGGCGTGGCAGTACGCGGGGCACCTGCCGCGCTGGCTGGCCTTCGTCGCCGCCCTGGTCGGGTCGATCTTCATCCAGATCGGGACCAACCTGGCCAACGATTACTCCGACGCGCACCGCGGCGCCGACACCGCCGACCGGCTCGGGCCGGTGCGGGTCACCTCGGCCGGGCTGATCACCCCGCGCCGCGTGCTCACCGCGACCTGGGTCGCCTTCGGCGTCGCCGTCGCCTGCGGCATCTACCTGGCGATCGTCGCGGGCTGGATCCTTCTCGTCGTCGGCGTCGCCTCCATCGCGGCGGGCGTCCTCTACACCGGCGGGCCGCGGCCCTACGGCTACGCTGGGCTCGGCGAGGTCTTCGTCTTCCTCTTCTTCGGCCTGGTCGCGGTGAACGGGAGCTTCTACGTGCAGACCGAGAACCTGGCGACGCTGCCGCTGGGGCTCTCGATCGCGGTCGGCTTCCTCGCCACGGCGATCCTCGTCGTCAACAACGTGCGCGACCTGGAGACCGACCGGCGCGCGGGCAAGAACACCTCGGCGGTGCGGATGGGCCGCGCCAACGCGATCAACATGTACAAGGTGCTGGTGATCGGGGCGTTCGTGCTGCTGCCGTTCACGATCTGGGCGGGCGAATGCCAGTGGTGGCCGCTGCTCGGCCTCGCGGCGCTCCCCCTGGCGATCAGACCGATCCGGGTGCTGGAAACTCGCACCGACGGCCCCGCGCTGAACAAATGCCTGGCCGCGACCGGCGGCCTGCTGGCCGTCTACAGCGTGCTGGTCACGATCGGCCTGCTGATCTCGGTCTAGTGCCATGTCGTCGACGACGGTAGAGGTCGTCCCCTACTGGCTTCCGTTCAAGGAGCCGTATGTGACGGCGCGCGGGCGGTTGACGCAGCGGGAGATGGTGCTGCTGCGGATCAGGGACGAGGACGGGGTCGAGGGGCTGGGCGAAGCGGTGCCGCTGAGCTTGCGGGGGGGTGTGGGGATCGAGGCGGTGGTGCGGGAACTGGAAGAAGCCGATGGAGACATGGCCGATGGGCTTTCTCTCCCCGCCCGCTGCGCCCTCTCGACTGCGCTTCTCGACGTCGAAGAGAAGCGGCGTGGGACGAAGGCCGAGCACAAGCCTGTGCGTTGCAATGCAACGCTGGTCAGCGGCGCGCCCGCGGAGGTTGCCGCCGACGCGGTGCGCTGGGCGAAGGCGGGCTTCGCGACCTTCAAGCTGAAGGTCGGGGCGGGCGATGACGTGGCACAGGTGGAGGCGGTGCGGGCGGCGCTCGGGACGGAGGCGAAGATTCGCCTCGACGCGAACGCGTCGTGGTCGCTGGAGGAGGCGGCGCGGATCCTCGCGGCGGTCGAGCCGTTGGGGATCGAGCTGGTCGAGCAGCCGGTCGCGACGATCGCCGAAGCGGCGGAGCTCGCGTGGCGCACGCCGATTCCACTGTCGGGGGACGAGAGCATCGTCACCGTCACCGACGCGGAAGAGTCGGTGCGCGAACACGGCTTCGGCATCAGCGGCGTGAAGCTGTCGAAGGTCGGCGGGATCGAGGCGGGCCGGGAGATCGCGGGCGTGATGCGGACCTATGTGGCCAGCGCGCTCGACGGGCCGGTCGGGATCGCGATCGGGCGCCGGCTCGCCGAGTGGGTCGACGCCAAGGTCCCCGTCGATCGGCGCCTTGCCCACGGCCTCGCCACCCGTCGTCTCTTCCGCGAGACGATCGCCGCCGAGGAGTGCGCGCTCGAGGGCGACCTCCTGCACGAGGCGCCGGGTCCTGGCCTAGGCATCGTCATCGACGAAGATTCGTTGCGACACCACCGACTTTGACCTTGCCGTGGTGACTTACCGTCGTATAGCGACGGTAAGCCACCACGGCCACCACAGCCATGGACGCCACCAACGCCAACACCGCCCTCGCCTCGGCCTTCGCCGAGGAGCTCGCGCGCGGTGGGCTGCGGCGGGCGGTCGTGTCGCCGGGGTCGCGGTCGACGCCGCTTGCGGTGGCCCTGTGGCAGGAGCCGGGGATCGAGGTGACGGTGATCGTCGACGAGCGCTCGGCGGGCTTCTTCGCCCTGGGGGCGGCGCAGGCGAGCGGCGAGCCGGTGGCGCTGCTCTGCACCTCGGGGACGGCGCTCGCCAACTATCACCCGGCGGTCGCCGAGGCCGATGAATCGGCGCTGCCGCTGATCGTCCTGAGCGCCGACCGGCCGCCGGAGCTGCGCGGGATCGGGGCCGGGCAGACGATCGACCAGATCAAGGTCTTCGGCGAATCGGTGCGCTGGTTCTGCGAAGTGGGGACGCACGACGCCGACGACTCGGGATTGCTCCACATGCGCTCGGTGGCGGCGCGGGCGCTGGCGCGCGCGCGCGGCGAGATCCGGCCCGGCCCGGTCCACCTGAACCTGCCCTGGCGCGAGCCGCTGGCGCCGCTGCCGGTCGAGGGCGCCGTCACCGCCACCGATCCGCTGGCGCTGCACGGTCGTGAGGGGGGTCGACCGCTTACCGCGGTCACGCGCGTCGACCTCGAGCCCACCGAGTTCGTCCTCGACGAGGTCGCCGGCCACATCGGCGACGCGATCGCCGGGGTGATCATCGCCGGGCGCCAGACCGACCCCGAGCTGCGGGAGCCCCTCGCCCGCCTCGCCCGCGCCTCCGGCTTCCCGATCCTCGCCGAGCCGACCTCGCAGATGCGCCTCGGCCCCCACGACCGCTCCTACGTGGTCACGACCTACGACACCCTGCTGCGCGACGAGCATTGGGCGCGAAACGTGGTGCCCGAGCTGGTCATGCGCTTCGGCGAGCTGCCGACGTCGAAGCCCCTGCGAGCGTGGCTGGCGGCAAGCGGTGCCGATCAGATCGTGGTCGACCCGACCGGGGGGTGGAACGAGCCGACGGGGCGGGCGGCGGCGATCCTGCGGGTGGATCCGACCGAGGCGGCGAGCGGTTGGGCGGCAAGGCTCGAACAGGCCTCCGAGGGACGGGCCGGCGAGGGCGGGACGAGGCGGCCCCTTCCCTCGCGAACTGCGGGGAGGTTCGTCCAGGGGCCGCCTCGCCCCGCTCCGCGGGCGTGGTTGGAGGCCGAGGCGGAGGCTCTGGGCGCGATCGAGGGAGAGCTGGAAGGGACGGAGGGGATCACCGAGCCCGCTTTGCATCTGGCGCTGGGGAAGGCTTATCGGGACGGGGAGCTTGTCTATACGGCTTCCTCGATGCCGATTCGGGATCAGGAGACGTTCCTTGGGCCCGGGGACGCTGATGTGCTGCTGCTCTCCAACCGGGGGGCGAATGGGATCGACGGGCTCGTGTCCTCGGGGATCGGGGCTGCTCAGGCGAGCGGGCGGCAGACGACGATCGTCACCGGGGAGCTTGGATTCCTGCACGACATCGGTGGCCTTGCCGCCCTCCGCGATGTCTCGACCCCGGTCCGCATCGTCGTGATCGACAACGGCGGCGGCGGGATCTTCCACTTCCTCCCTCAGCAGTCCGCCTTGGACGCTGACGAGTTCGAAGCCCTCTTCGGCACCCCGCGCGCCGTCTCGGTCGAGCGCGCCGCCGCCCTTTTCGACCTCCCCTACCGCCGCCTGGAGTCCCTGGCCGACCTCCCCGCCGCCCTCGCCGCCGGCACCGGCCTGATCGAGGTCCGCACGGACCGCCAGACCAACGTCGCGGCCCACCGCCGCTTCACGAACCGCGCCCTCGCCGCCGTCGCATCTCTCCCCATCAACTGAAGAGGCACCCGCCAGAGCGGATCACCGCCGGATCCCGCGGAGCGGTTCCGGGGGACCCCCGAACGAACCTCCCCGCTGTTCGTGAGAGAGGGGGTCCCCCGGGACCGCTCCCCCGCAGCCCCGTCCCTAATCCGCCACCAGCGGGAGCATCGCCTGGAGCTTCGTCTCGGTCTCCGCCAGCTCGGACTCGGGGTCGGAGCCGGCGACCACGCCGACGCCGGCGAAGAGGTGGGCGGCGCGGTCGCGGAGGAGGGCGCTGCGGAGGGCGACGCAGAATTCGCCGTCCTCGGTGGCGTCCATCCAGCCGACCGGGGCGGCGTACCAGCCGCGGTCCATCTGCTCCAGCTCGAGCAGGGCGGGTTCGGCGTCGGGCCAGGGCTCGCCGCCGACGGCGGGGGTCGGGTGGAGCATCCCGGCCAGTTCGATCGCCGAGCGCGGCTCGGCGAGCTGGGCGATCACCGGGGTGGCGAGGTGCTGGATGTTGGCGACCTTGACGATCGCGGGCTCGGCGCCGGTCTCGACCCAGACCGCGTGCGGACGCAGGCGGCGGACGATGCGCTCGGCGACGATGCGGTGCTCGCGGCGGTCCTTGTCGGAGCGCATGAGGCGCTCGCCGAGGTGGTCGTCGACGGCGGGGTCGGAGCTGCGGCGGGTCGAGCCCGCCAGGGCGACGGTCGAGACGCCGGCGCCGGAGCGGCGCACGAGGAGCTCCGGGCTGGCGCCGATGAAGGCGGCCTCGGGCGTCCCGGCGCAGAAGCAGAAGCACGCGGGGAACTGCTCGCGCATCGCGCCGAAGATCGGCGCCGGGTCGTGCGCGGCGGCGGCGTTGACGATCACCTCACGGGCGAGCACGACCTTCTGCATCTCCCCTGCCGCGATCCGGGCTGTCGCCTTCTCGACCGCGTCTTCGAAGGCGCGCGGCGGCCTGGCGCTGCTGATCCGGGGACGGGCGGTCGGGTGCGGGTCGAGCAGCGGCAGGCTCGCGTCGGCGCGCAGTCCGGCGAGGCGTGCGCCGAGCTCTCCCCCGCGCCGCTCGGCGTCGTCTCCGGGCCCGACGATCGCGTTGACGGTCAGGAACGCCTCCTCCCCGCTCCGGCAGATCGACACCTCCGGCAGGAACAGCGAGCCGGGCTCGAAGGAACTCCAGGTCGCGCTTCCGCCCCCCTCCGGGTCGAAGGCGAAGCCGCCGAGCCAGACCGGCCCGGCGCCGGCGGGCAGCCCGCGCGGCTCGTCCATGACCGCATCACGGAGCGTCTCGCCGGCCAACGCGGCGACCTCCTCGAAGCGCCGCTCCCCGCGCGAGGACGCCTCGCGCGCGACCCCCATCCCGGCCACGGCGAACTCGCGGTCGGGCTGCTCCCAGCAGAACCAGCGGTCCGACGCCAGCCGCGCGGCGAAGATCGTCGCGCAGGGGTCCGCGACGTCCACCGCGGCGGTGACGCTGACGAGCGTCCGCCGCCCCTTCGCTATGCCCTGCCCGAGCGCCCCTAGGAGCGCGTCACTCGTGACCACGGGCGATCGCGATCTCGCCGGTGCGCACCATTTCCACGAGCCCGTGGGGGCGGATCATCCGCTCGAAGGCCTCGATCTTGTCGGCCGAGCCGGTGACCTCGATCGTCATCGTGCGCCGCGCCACGTCGACGATTTTCGCCCGGAAGATGTCGGCGAACTGGATGATCTCGGCGCGGTTCTCGACCGCCGCGGAGACCTTGAAGAGGGCCATCTCGCGGGCGACCGTCTCCTCCGGCTCCATGTCGCGGATCTTCAGCACGTTGACGAGCTTGTGCAGCTGCTTGGTGACCTGGTCGATCGGATGGACGGCGCCGTCCAGGGTCAGGGTGATGCGCGAGACGCTCGGGTCGTCGGTCGGGCCGACCGCCAGCGTGTCGATGTTGAAGCCGCGGCGCGAGAAGAGCCCCGCCACGCGCGCCAGCACGCCGGGCTTGTTCTCCACCAGGATCGCGAGGATGTGCTTGCGCCCGCTCAGCTGCCCGGGGACGCGCAGGTCCTCCAGTTTCACCAGATCCGGGGTCCCGGCCTCCACCTCAGCGCACCAGCCCCGGGGCCTCGACCATCTCCCGGGCGGCGTTGCCCGGCGCGATCATCGGGTAGACGTTCTCCTCCTGGGTGACGCGGATGTCGACGAGGACCGGGCCGTCGGTCTCGACCGCCTTCCGCATCGTGTCCTCGAGGTCGGCTTCGTCCTCGACCCGCAGGCCGGTCGCGCCGAAAGCCTCGGCCAGCTTCACCCAGTCCGGGCTCGCGCCCAGCTCGACGCCGCTGTAGCGGCGGTCCCAGAAGAGCTGCTGCCACTGGCGGACCATGCCCATGTAGCCGTTGTTCATCAGGAAGACCTTGACCGGGACCTTCTCGGTGACGCAGGTCGCCAGCTCCTGCACGTTCATGATCAGGCTGCCGTCGCCGGAGATGCAGGTGACGAGCTCGTCCGGGCAGGCGACCTTGGCGCCGATCGCCGCGGGCAGGCCGAAGCCCATCGTCCCCAGCCCGCCGGAGTTGATCCAGCGGCGCGGCTGCTCGAAGCCGTAGTACTGCGCCGCCCACATCTGGTGCTGGCCGACGTCGGAGGTGACGATCGCTTCGCCGTTCGTCACCTTGTGCAGCGTCTCCACCATCGACTGCGGTTTGATCTCGCCGTCGGTCGAGGGCTCGTAGTAGAGCGGGTGCTCCTGCTTCCAGGTGCGCAGCTGCGACCACCACGCCTCCATGCGGCCGGAGTCGGTCTGCAGCGCCCGGTACTCGCGGGTCAGCTTCGGCAGCACCTGCTTGACGTCGCCGACGATCGGGATGTGCGCGCCGACGTTCTTCGAGATCTCCGCCGGGTCGATGTCGATGTGGATGATTTTCGCGTGCGGCGCGAACTCGTCCAGTTTGCCGGTGATGCGATCGTCGAAGCGGGCGCCGATCGCGACGATCAGGTCGGCGCGGTCCATCGCCATGTTGGCGGTGAAGGTGCCGTGCATACCCAGCATGCCGAGGAAGTGGTCGCTCGAGGCCGGGAAGGCGCCGAGGCCCATCAGGGTCGAGGTGACCGGGAACTGGTCGGAGGCGGCCAGTTCGCGCAGCTCCTCGGAGGCGTTCCCGTTGATCACCCCGCCGCCGGTGTAGAAGATCGGCCGGCGCGCGTTCGCCAGCGCTTTGGCGGCGATGCGGATCTGCTTGATGTTGCCCTCGGTGGAGGGCTTGTAACCGGGGAGCTCGACCGGCTCGGTGCGCGGCTCGTACTCGATGTCGGCGCGGAAGAAATCGGAGGGGACGTCGAGCAGGACCGGCCCGGGACGCCCGGTGGAGGCGACGTGGAAGGCCTCGTGGACGTAGTCGGGGATCTGCCGCGCGTCGGTCACCTGGAAGGAGTGCTTCACGAAGGGCAGCGTGGCGCCGAGGATGTCCGCCTCCTGGAAGCCGTCGGTGCCGATCAGCTCCGACTTCACCTGCCCGGTGATGAAGACGGTCGGGGTCGAGTCGAGCATCGCGTCGGCGATCGCCGTGATCAGGTTCGTCGCCCCCGGGCCGGAGGTCGAGAAGGCGACCCCGACGTTGCCGCCCGCCCTGGCGTAGCCCTCGGCGGCATGCCCGGCGGCCTGCTCGTGGCGGGTCTGGACGTGGCGGAAGTCGGCGTCGACGACCGCGTCGTACATCGGCAGGTTCGCCCCGCCGGGGATCCCGAAGGCGTTCTTCACGCCCTCGGCCTTCAGTGATTCCATCAATGCGTCGGCAGCTCTCATCGGACCAGCGATGCTACCAGCGGGCTTGCGGTAGCCGGGATCGGGGGACCCCTCTCTCACGAACAGCAGGGAGGCTCGTTCGGGGTCCCCCGATCCCGGCCCACGAGCGCAGGGCGGCGGGGTCGAGCGTGCGCGATCCCGGCGTCTTCGGCTGAGCTGTGCTGCCTACGCCTGCGCGGCGGCTGGTTTTGCTGGGTTCCAGCGGGTGCGGGGGTCGATTGCGCCCTCGGCGGCGCGCTCTTTGTAGCGGTCGAGGATGCCGAGGATCGACTCGACCAGCTCCTCGCCGAGGAGCCGCGGCTGCAGGCCTAGATCCAGCAGGTTCGAGTTGACCGCGTTGTAGTAGTGCTCTTCCTTCTCCACGCGCGGATTGTCGTAGTGGCGGATCTCCACCTCGTAGCCGAGGTGCGCCCCCGCCTCCTTGACCAGCTCGGCCAGCTGCATCACCGAGAACTGCTCGGTGAACTGGTTGAAGACGCGGAATTCGCCGGCGTCGGCCGGGTTCAGCGCGGCGATCTCGACGCAGGCGAGCGTGTCCCGGATGTTGAGGAAGCTGCGCGTCTGGTGGCCTTCTCCGTAGACGGTCAGCGGATGACCGATCACGGCCTGCACGCAGAACCGGTTCAGGACCGTGCCGAACATCTCGTCGTAGTCGAAGCGCGTGATCAGCCGCTCGTCGCTCACCGTCTCCTCGGTCTCGATCCCGTAGACGACGCCCTGGTTCAGGTCGGTCGCCCGCAGGCCCCAGGTGCGGCAGGCGAAGTGGATGTTGGTCGAGTCGTGGACCTTCGAGCAGTGGTACAGCGAGCCCGGCAGTTTCGGGAACGGCAGCCGGTCGCTGCGCCCCTTGTGCGAGATCTCGATGTAGCCCTCCTCGATGTCGATGTTGGGCTGGCCGTACTCGCCCATCGTCCCCAGCTTCACCAGGTGCGCCTCGGGCACGTGGTCCCGCAGCGCGAAGAGCAGGTTGAGGTTGCCGATCGTGTTCGCGTACTGGGTTTCGACCGCGGTCTGGCGGGAGATCATCGAATAGGGCGCCGAGGCCTGCTGGCCGTAGTGGACGACCGCGTCGGGGAGGAACTCGGCGACGACGCCGTCGATGAAGTCGCCGTCCTCGATCGGGCCGACGTGGGCGGCGATCCGCTTGCCGGAGAGCTCCTCCCAGGTCGCGATCCGGGTGTCGAGGTCGGCGATCGGGGTCAGCGAGTTGGAGCCCGCGCCCTCGACCCAGCGCCGTCTGTTGAAGTTGTCGACGACCGCGACCTCGTGCCCGCGCGCCGAGAAACGAAGTGCCGTCGGCCAGCCGAGGTAGCCGTCGCCACCGAGAATGAGGATCCGCATAGACCGGCAAGGTTAGTTGAATCGGGCCGATGCCAAATCGCATGGTGGCCGGGAACGGCGGCAGATTGGGGGTTGCGGCGCTCGTCGCGATCCTCCTGCTGGGCCTTGGCCTGCGGGTCGGCGAAGCCTGGAGCGGCCGCGCCCCGGTGTACGACGCGGCCGCCTACGCGGCGATCGCGAAGAACCTGGACGAAGGCAACGGCTTCACGGTCGGGGCGAGCGCGACCCAGCCGAGCACCGACTACTCGCCCGGCCTGCCGCTGTTCGTCGCGGGCGTCTACAAGGTCACCGGCGGCGTCCACGAACGCCTCGCGCGCCTGGTCCTGGCGGTGATCGGAGCCCTCGCCCCCCTCTTCGCCTACCTCCTCGCCCGGCGCCTGTCCCAACCCTTAAACGTTGGTAGCCCACAGGGCGACCAGGGTCTAAAGGTTGGCGGACGCGCGGTGGTGGCGGGGCTGATCGCGGCGCTGGCGGTGGCGATCTACCCGGCGACGATCGAGTACACCGGGATGCTGATGACGGAGCCGCTGGCGGCGACCCTCCTGGCGGGCGCGATGCCGGCGATCCCCTGGGCTGCGGACGGCGCCTCGCCGTGGCGCTGGCTCGTGCCGGGACTGACCCTCGGCGCCCTCGCCCTCGTCCGCCCCGAGTACCTGGCGATCGGCCTCCTCCTCGCCGCTCTGGTCCTCCTCCACGAGCGCCTCGCCCCCCGCCATCGGTCGAGTTCGCAGAAATCCGCGGATAGCGCGGAGAAGTGCGAACGCACCGGTGGGGACTGGCGGCGGGCGCTTGTCGCGGCGGGCGTCGTCGTCCTTGGGATCGTCGTAGTCGTGGCGCCCTGGACGGTTCGCAACGCGATCGCGCTCGACCGCTTCGTCACCGTCTCGACCGGCGGCGGCCAGGTCCTCTACGCGGGCACCTACCTGCCCTCGGACGGGAACCCGGAAAAGGTCGGCGCCGCGGTGGTCGCCGAACACCCGGGCCTCTTCGGCCCCCACGCCGTCGAAAACCTCCGCCTCGAGCAGATCCTCGCCCGCCTCGCCGAACGCACCTACCCGGACCTGGAACCCGACCAGTCCCTCTCGAAGATGGGCAAGCAGCAGCTTCGCGACGACATCACCGATCACACCGGCGAATACGTCTCCTTCGTCGCCACCAAGATCGGGCGCATCTGGTCCCACGGCCCCCGCGCCGTCATGCGCGAGCCCATCTGGGAGGCGCTCCACTGGGCGCTCCTCGGTTTCGGCATGCTCGGCCTGGGCCTGCTTGCCTACTTCCGGCGCTGGGAGGCCCTCCTGATCGGCGCCGTCTTCCTCGCCGTCACCCTGGTCAGCGCCCTCCTCGTCGCCTCCCCCCGCCGAGTCCTGGTCCTCATTCCCTTACTCGCCGCCTGCGCGGGCACGGCGACGGTCTGGCTCGCCACGGACGCCCGCGCCCTCCTCGGGCACGGGCGATCCGCGAAGGCCGGCAATCAGTCCGTGTTGTAGGTGGCCTTGAACTTCAGGCGGATTTCCGTCGACGTGTCGGCGCCGCGGAACAGGCAGCTGTACTTGACGGTCTGCGATTCGACGGTGCCTTCTCCGCCCGTGAGGACGGCCGGCGTGCAACGGAAGCCTTCGAAGGTCTTCGGCATCTCGATCCGCAGCGAGAGCATCTTGTTGGCGACCTTCTTGACCGCCGGGCATTCGGCGAACTTCTGCTGCGACCGCGCGACGTTCTTGCCGGCGACCGTGATCTTCACGCGCTTGCCGATCACGTTTCTTGAGGTCGTCGTGCAGGTCGTGTCGATCTTCGGCGTTTCCGGTTCCACCGTAGCCGCGGCGGCGTAGGTGACCTTGAAGGCGAGGCGGATTTCCGTCGCCGTGTCGGCACCGCGGAGGAGGCCCTTGTACTTGATGACCAGCGGCGCTTCGGAGGTGATGCTGGGGGTGATCCGGAAGCCTTCGATCACGGTCGGCGACTCGGCCACTCGCCTGATCACCCTGTTGAGGACCTTCTTCACGACCTTGCATTCGGCGAATTCCATCTGCGACGGGTCGACGTTCTGGCCGGTCACCCGGGCGGTGACCTTGTTGCCGACGACTGCGCTCGAGCTGGTGCTGCAAGAGGTGTTGACTCTGCCTTCGGTCGGCATCGCGGCGGCGGTGCCGACGGCGGCGAAGGCGAGGCAGGCCATGGCGGCCGCGAGGACAAGGGACATTCGCTTCATGCAGATTCCTTTCGGGATGACTGGGGCACGCGGGACGCGGCCCCCTTGGTTGGTGATCGGCCAAAGAACAAAAAGTTCAAGCGGGATGCCCTGGTTTCCTGCATCGCCCCCAGTAGCCTGATCCCGCCTTGCTTGCCCCTGTCGCCCGCTGGATCCGCACGCTGCCCGCCCGTTACGGGCGGCGCACGCTGATCGCGCTCGCGCTGATCGCGGCGCTCGGCCTGGTCTTCCGCGCGGTCGCCGTCGTCCATCCGGTCGCCGACCCCGCCGACGACTCGCACGCCTACTACGCCCTCGCCAAGTCGCTCTACGAGGAAGGCAGCTACGGCGGGCCGGAATTCCACGCGGAAGCCTCGAGCGACTGGTCCCCCGGCGCTCCTTGGCTCTACGCCGGGCTCTTCGTCGTCACCGGCGGCCCGCGCGAAGGCACGATCCGCATCCTCGAGGCGCTGATGGGCGTGGGGACGATCCTCGTCGTCTTCCTCCTCGGCCGGCGCCTCGGAGGAAACACGGCGGGTCTCCTGGGCGCCCTGGGAGTGGCGATCTACCCGCCGTTCATCCACTCGGTCGGCGAGATCATGAGCGAGCCGCCCGCGATGCTCTCGCTGCCCGCGGCGGTCCTCGCGTTCCTGTGGGCGTGGGACCACCGCCGCACCCCGTGGGTATGGCTCCTCCCCGGCTTCCTCTTCGGCATCACCGCGATGTTCCGCCCCGAGTACACGCTGGTCGCGGGCGCCTTCGTCGTCATCGCCGCCGCGCGCTGGGCGTGGGAGCGGGAGTGGCGGCTCGGCGCGGCCGCGGTCGGCCTGATGCTGGTCGCGCTGCTGCTCCCGATCGTGCCCTGGACGATCCGCAACTTCGTCGTCTTCGAACGCTTCGTGCCGATCTCGACCGGCAGCGGCAAGGCGCTCTACGTCGGCACCTTCTATCCCGCCGACGGCGAATACGCCCGGGTCAAGGCGATCCTCTACCAGCGCGAGACCGGCAAGAGCCTCCCGCCGGACTCCCGGTCCCTGAACGAAGTGAACCCCACCCCGCTCTTCGACCAGGTCTGGCGGGAACGCTATCCCCAGCTCGAACGCGACGCGGCGCTCGGCAAGATCGGCAAGCAGAACTTCTCCAAATACTTCGGCGAACACCCGCTCGGCTATTTCGGGATGACCGTGCGCAAGGTCGGGCGCATGTGGTCGAGCGGGGTCGGCTCGTTCATGTCGACGACGCTCGGCCGCGCGATCCAGATCGCGCTGGTGCTGCTCGGCGTTGCGGGTCTGGTCCTGCTCGCGTGGCGCCGTCGCTGGTGGGAGACGCTCTGCCTCGCCGCCCCGATCGTCCTCGTCACCGTCGTCGGCGCCGCCAGCCTCGCCGCCCCGCGCCGCAACGAGATCCTGATGACGCTGATCTTCCCGCTCGCCGGCCTCGCCCTCTCGACCGCCGCCTCGGCCCTATCCTCAAGCCGCGAATGATCCCCTCAGCAGGCATATTTCCGGCCGAACTGACGGCCCTGCGCGCCGTCGGCCTGGCCGTTGCGCTGATCCTCGTCGTCTACGCGGTCGCGCGGCGACGCACCCTGCGCAACGCCGACGTGCTGATGCTGATCCTCGCCGGCGTCGCCCTGGCGATCGTCACCGGCACCGAAGTCGTCAACGGCCTGCTCTCCGCCTTCTCCTTCGAAAAGGGCAACGGCGGGCGCATCCTCGGCCTCGCCGTCTTCGCGATCTTCGTCCTCTTCATCATCTGCCTGCGGGCGCTCTCGGTCGGGGCGCGCAACTCGCGCCAGCTCTCGGCGGCGCTCGAGGGACTGGCCTGGGAAGAGTTCCGCCAGGCGGGCCTGCCCGCCCGCTTCAAGGGCAAGGTCGCGATCCTCGTCCCCGCCTACAACGAGGCGGAGAACATCGGCGTCGTCCTCGACCAGATGCCCGCCGAGGTCTGCGGCGTGCGCACCGAGATCCTCGTCGTCGACGACGGCTCGCGCGACGGCACCGGCGACGTCGCCGCCGAGCACGGCGCCCTGGTCGCCCGGCACGTCACGAACCGCGGCGGCGGCGCGGCGCTCCGCACCGGTTATCGGTTGATGGTCGAATCGGGGGCCGAGGTCGTCGTCACCCTCGACGCCGACGGCCAGCACCTGCCCTCGGAGATGCCCCGCCTGGTCGAGCCGGTCCTGAGCGGCGAAGTGGACGTCGCCCACGGCTCCCGCGTCCTCGGCCACGCCGACCGCAACACCCGCTCCCGCGAGCTCGGCATCGTCTTCTTCAACCGCCTCGTCTCCTTCATCACCCGCACCCACGTCACCGACTGCTCGAACGGCTACCGCGCCGTCCGCACCACCGTGCTGCCGCTGCTGGTCCTGCGCCAGGAGCAGTTCCACACCTCCGAGTTCATGATCGAGGCGATCAAGCGCGGCGTCCCCGCCAAGGAGGTGCCGATCACGGTCGAACAGCGCCTCCACGGCCACTCGAAGAAGCCCGCGGTGATGCGTTACGGCCTCGGCTTCGCCAACGCGATCGTCCGCACCTGGCTGCGCTAGTTGGTTGATTCGGCGGGGGTCCGGGGCGCGGGCGGCCGTCCGAGATGCGTTGATCGTGGTCCCGGGCGCCTCATGGGGGTCCTGGCAGGCTGTGACCCCCATGAGGCGCCCGGGACATGAGGCTTCCGTCGGGAAGAGGGCGGCGGGACGGGAGGAGGTCGGACTTCCGTGGGGGAGGCGTCACAGGGACGGGAGGAGGTCGGACTTCCGTGACGATCCTGTCGGAGAGCGTCCACACCTCGGCCCGATCGGCGACGAAGATGCCGGGAACGTCACACTTTCCGGCCCCGGGAGGCCCTTTTCGGGGCCGGAATCAAGGGCCTGAAACGCGCTGCGTGTTTTAGGGCCCCTATAGGGGGGTCAATCCACGCAGCGCGTCCGTCACTGTTGGACAACACGGGAGGAACAGAGGACTTACCGACATCTCCGCAACGGGGTCGGACTCCCGTCTCGGATCCGTGCCACTCCCGTCGCACCCTCGTCACGCTCCCGTCCGGGTTCCTCCACGCCTCCCATACCCGGCCCTCTCGCCACGGCCACAGCCTGCCCAGGGCCGTGGCGAGAGGGCCGCGTCCCTTCCCTGGGCGCCAGCTTCAAGGGTCCCGGTCCATTCCCGGGCGCCAGCTCGAGAAGACCGCGTCCCTTCTCCGGGCGTCAGCCCGCAGGGACTCCGCGAAATCAATCAACTAACCGCGGACGCCGGGGTGACGGACCGCTCGCGGGTCGGGCAGGTAGAGGTCGGTGCCGCAGCGCGGGCAGACCTGGACGTAGAGCTTCACCGGCTTCAGGCACCGGGGGCACTGGCGTTCCGGTTCGTCCTTCTCGCGGCGGTAGAGGACGACCGCGATCAGGCCGAGGATCGGCAGCACCATGCCGACCAGGAACCAGATCCAGAAGGAGCTTCCCTTCGCCTTGCCGACGATGCCGGTGGCGAGGCCGCAGAAGAAGGCGATGACGAGGTACTCGAGGCCCATAGGGCCATTGTGACGGTGACGGTTGGCGTTCGCAGTTATCCGCGGTATGCGCGGATAACTGCGAACTCGACCGGCTCAGCCGAGGCGTTTGGGGCGGGTCACGGAGCCGAGCTCGGCGATGTCGCGCTTGAACGGCATGCTGGCGGTCCAGTCGAGCACCGCGTGAGCCTTGCGGGAATAGCCGGGGATCTGACTCATGTGGTACGTGCGGGCCAGGAACCAGGCCGGGAATCCGCGCAGCTTGCGGTCGCCGATCCGCCCGACCGCCTTGTAGCGGCCGAGGTTCACGAAGGAGGCCTCGCTCCGGTAGGTAAAGGGTTCCGCGGCGCCGATCCCCAGCTCGGCGGCGATGTTGCGGGCCGCGACCGGGCCCTGCCGGACGGCGTGCTGGGCGGTCGGCGGGCAGGTGCCGCCGCGCGGGTCGGGGGCGGCGGCGCAGTCGCCGATCGCCCAGACCGAGTCGAGCCCCTCCACGCGCAGGTGGTCATCGACCGGGACCCGGCCGCGCTCATCGAGCGGCACGTTCAACTGCTTGAGGATCGGCGCCGGGGCGACGCCCGCGGTCCAGACCACGGTTGTGGTCGGCACGACCTCGCCGGTCGACAGCGTCACCGAGTTCTTCGTCACCTCTCCCAGCGTCGTCTCCAGCTTGATGTCGATGCCGCGGCCGCGCAGCTCGCGCAGCGCATAGTCGGCGAGATCCTGGTCGATCTCCGGCAGCACCCGCGGCGCCGCCTCGACCAGGATCCAGCGCATCCCGTGCAGGCGGGCGCGCGGGTAGTTGTCCATCGCGTCGGCGGCGAAGTCCTGGAGCTCGGCGAGCGCCTCGAGCCCGGCGTAACCGCCGCCGATGAAGACGAAGGTGAGGAGTTCCTCGCGCCGCCGGCGATCGTCGGTCGCGTTCGCCAGCTCCAGGTTCTCGACCACCCGGTTGCGCAGCACGATCGCGTCGGCGAGGCTCTTGAAGCCCATCGCGTGCTCGGTCAGGCCGGGGATCGGCAGGACCCGCGAGACCGACCCGAGCGAGAGCAGCAGCTGGTCGTAGGGGATCGTCTCCTTGCCGCCGCCCTTGGCCGCCAGCTCGACCGTCTTGGCCTCCGGGTCGTGGCCCACGACCTCGCCCAGGCGCAGGTAGGTGCGCTTGAGGATGTCGCGCAGCGGCGTCACCACGTGGCGCGGCTCCAGCGTCCCCGCGGCGGCCTCGGGCAGGAACGGCGCGTAGGTCGCGTAGTTCTGCTCGTTGACCAGCATCAGCCGCGCCGACTGCTTCGGCATGACCTTCTCGAGCTCCCGCGCGGCGGCTAGCCCACCGAATCCTCCACCCGCGATGACGACGTTCCAGGCCATGCGCTGACGGTAGCAGCTTGTAACAACGTGTTACAAAGTGCGATGCGTCACAGGCGCACACCCCCCAGCTGTTCCTTTTGCGCCGATAAGGCGCAAAAGGAACAGCTGGCCTGGGTCAGAGGCCGAGCTGCTCGCGGATAAGGCGATTGACCTCGCCGCCGTCGGCACGGCCCTTCGTCTCCCGCATCACGGCGCCGACGATGGCGCCGATCGCCTTGCCGTTGCCGGAGCGGATCTGCTCGGCGGCGGCGGGGTCGGCATCGATCGCGGCGGCGACGATGCCGGCCAGCTCACCGTCATCTCCCCCCATCTGGGCGAGGCCCTCGCGCTCGATGACCTCGGCGACGTCGGCGTCGCCGTCGGCGACCAGGATCGCCAGCACCTGTTTGCCGCCCGCGTGGGAGACCTGTTTCGAGGCGACGGCAGCGATCAGGTCGGCCAGCGGCTTCACTGCGGGGCGTTCGGCGTCGTCGGACGCGCGCAGCGCCGCGGTCAGGTCGCCGGTCACCCAGTTGGCGACGACGCGCGGCTCGGCGTCCTTGCCGACCGCGGCGACGACGGCCTCGAAGTAGGTGGCCTGATCCGGGTCCCCGGCCAGCAGCCGCGCCTGCGCCTCGTCGAGTCCCAGCTCCGCTTCATAACGGGCGGTGCGCGCCGCGGGCAGCTCCGGCAGCGATTCGCGCGCCTCCTGGAGCATCGCCTCGGTCGGCGCGATCGCAACCAGGTCGGGCTCGGGGAAGTACCGGTAGTCGTGCGCTTCCTCCTTCGAGCGCAGCGAGGTGAGGTCGCCGCTCGCCGGGTCGAAGTGGAGCGTCTCCTGCTCGACCGTCCCCCCCGCGCCGATCAGCTCGCGCTGGCGCTCCAGCTCGGCTTCGATCCCGCGCTGGAGGAAGCGGAAGGAGTTCATGTTCTTCAGCTCGGTCTTGACCCCGAGCTCGGTCGAGCCCGCCGGGCGCACCGACACGTTGGCGTCGACCCGCAGGCTCCCCTCCTCCATGTTGACGTCGGAGACGCCGAGCTGGCGCACCGTCTCGCGCAGCAGGCGCGCCCACTCGGCCGCTTCGGCGGCGTCGCGGAGGTCGGGCTCGGTGACGATCTCGACCAGCGGGGTGCCGCCCCGGTTGAAGTCGACGAGTGACGCGGCGGAGCCGTGGATGCGCCCCGATTCGCCGACGTGGATCGTCTTCGCCGCGTCCTCCTCGAGGTGAGCGCGGGTGATGCGGATGTCGCCCAGCTTCCCTTCGCCGCAGATCGGGATGTCGTACTGGCTGATCTGGTAGGCCTTCGGGCTGTCGGGATAGAAGTAGTTCTTGCGGTGGAAGATCGAGCGCGGGGCGATCTCGCAGCCCAGCGCCATCCCGATCTTCAGGGCATAACGGATCGCTTCCTCGTTGGGCACCGGCAGGACGCCGGGGTGGGCGAGGCAGATCGGGCAGGTGTGGACGTTCGGCTCGTCGCCGAAGGAGAGCTCGCAGCCGCAGAACATCTTCGTCCGGGTCGAGAGCTGCACGTGGATCTCGAGGCCGATGACCGCCTCCAGCTCCTCAGGCATGGGCACCTCCCTTCCAGGGGATCGCATCGCTGGCGGCGGCCTCGAAGCCGAGCGCGCCCTCCAGGGCGTGCGCGGCCTCCAGCAGCTTCTGCTCGGCGAAGGCCGGGGCGGCGATCTGGAAGCCGACCGGCAGCCGCGGCGCGCCGTCGCCGCCGTCCTCCGGCGCCGCCAGCCCGGCGGGGAGCGCGATCGCCGGGATCCCGGCGAGGCTCATCGGCACGGTGAAGAAGTCGTTCATGTACATGGCGAGGGGGTCGTCGGTCTTGGCGCCGAGCTCGAAGGCGACCGAGGGCGAGGTCGGCGTGATCACGAAGTCGACGTCGGCGAAGGCGGTGTCGAAGTCCTGCGCGATCCGCGTCCGCACCTTCTGGGCCTGTCCGTAGTAGGCGTCGTAGTAGCCCGAGGAGAGCGCGTAGGTGCCGAGCATGATCCGCCGCTTCACCTCCGGGCCGAAGCCCTCCGATCGCGTCCGCTCGTACATCTCGATCAGATCCTCGTCGCCGCCCTCGCGCAGGCCATAGCGGACGCCGTCGAAGCGGGCGAGGTTCGAGGAGGCCTCGGCCGGGGCGAGCACGTAGTAGGCGGAGATGCCGTGCTCGGCGTGCGGCAGGGTGATCTCGACGATCTGGCCGCCGAGCTCCTCGATCCGTGACACCGTCGCCTCGAAGACGGCGCGGACGCCGGCGTCGAGCGTCGCCTCGCCGAGCTCGCGCGGGACGCCGAAGCGCAGGCCGGCGAGATCCTCGCGGCTGGGCAGCTCGATCCCGCCCTCGATCCCGACCGAGGTCGAGTCGAGCGGGTCCACCCCCTGCATGACAGAGAGGAGCAGCGCCGCGTCGGTGACGTCGCGGGTGAACGGGCCGCACTGGTCGAGCGAGGAGGCGAAGGCGATCATCCCGAAGCGCGAGATGGCGCCGTAGGTCGGCTTCAAGCCGACGATGCCGCAGAGCGAGGCGGGCTGGCGGATCGAGCCGCCGGTGTCGGTCCCGAGCGCCGCCGGGGCGAGGCCGCCCGCGACCGCCGCCGCCGAGCCGCCCGAGGAGCCGCCGGGGACGCGGCCGCGGTCCCACGGGTTGAGCACCGGGCCGTAGCCCGAGTTCTCGTTCGAGGAGCCCATCGCGAACTCGTCCATGTTGGTCTTGCCGAGGACGTGCGCGCCCGCGGCGGTCAGCTTGCGCACGGCGGTCGCGGTGTAGGGCGGGCGGTAGCCCTCGAGGATGCGGGATCCGGCCGTGGTCGGGATCCCCTGGGTGGTGAAGATGTCCTTGATCGCGATCGGGACGCCCGCCAGCGGGCCCGAGTCGGCGGGCGCGGGCGTGTTCGACCCGTAGGGCGTCGCCTCCCCCTCGCCGGCGGGCGCGCTTTCGCCGGCGCCGTTCCAGTCGGGCTCGAGCGCGTCAACGTGCTCGGCGGTCCAGAGGTAGGCGTTCAGCTCGTCGGCCGCGGCGGCGGCGCGCCAGGCGGAGCCGTACTCATCGGCGGAGATCTCGCCCGCGGCGATCTTCGCCGCCGCCTCGGCGACGGTCAGGTCGAGCAGGTCGGCCATCAGTCGGCGTCGGCCTGCGGCGAGGGGACGCGGAAGGCGCCGTCGAACGGCTCCGGGGCCGAGGCGAGCGCCACCGCGGGCGGCATGCTCTGCCACGGCTCGTCGGCGCGCAGCACGTTCTCCAGGTGGACGACGTGGGAGGTCGGCTCGACCCCCTCCAGGTCGAGGCCGCGGATCCGGTCGACGTGCTCGAGGATGCCCGAGAGCTCGCCGGCCATCGTCTCGACTTCGGCGTCGTCGAGACGCAGCCGCGCCAGGCGGGCGACGTGGAGTACCTGCTCGCGGTCGATCACGGCGTCGATTCTAGGTGCCGTGCAACCGCGGAAGGGGCTCGACTCATTCCGTGGTTCGAAATCCACGGTACGGGGGGATTCCGCACCACGGAGACCGGTCACCCAAGGAGCCCTGCCCCCGAGCGCGGTCGTCCTTTCGTCCGGCTCCCAGGACGTGGTCGACCTTTCGTCCGCCTGCCAAGACGTGGTCGACCTTCCGTCCGCCTACCGGACCTTAAGACGACCGCGCCGGCGGAGCCGGACAAAAGGACGACCGCGCAGGCCGGGGCGCCGGTTAGGACGACGGCCCGGATGCTCGGCGCGTCCGGATGTGGGGTGTGTTCAGGATCCGCCGCGAGACTCGCGCGGTGACTCGAGGCTCTTGCCGATCGATGCGAACGAGGCGCCTTCCTCCCCCATGGCCCGCCAGCCGCCGTAGGCGATGCCGAGGGCGGCGGCGAGGGCGAGGAAGATCGGCAGCCGCAGGGTCGATTCGTAGGCGAGTTCGGAGAACGCTCCCTCGGGGCCAGGCGGGGAGATGATCCGGATCAGGATCAGGACCGCGGCGAGGATGCCGAGCACGCAGATTGCGGCGGCGGGCGGGATCGCGGGCTTCCAGCCGGTGCCGCTGAGGCGCAGGATCGCGGCGCCGACGGTGACGACGATCGCCAGCATCAGGAACAGCGGGATCAGTTCGAGCGTGTCCCAGGCGCTGCCGCCGCCGGTCCCGGAGACGACCCCGCCGAGCGTTTCGGCGCTGGTGGTCGCCTTGGCTCCGTACCAGTCGAAGAACATCAGGATGAAGAGCAGGATCGCCGCGACCAGCGCGATCGCTTCGCCGGCCCGCAGCCGGGGCGGGCGCCGTCGCGCGCGGCGCGATCCGCCACCCGGTCGCCCGGTACCCCGGCGCGCCTCGCCGTCGCCGCTCGGCCCAGCGTCGCCACCCGCTTTGGCCGCGCCCGCCGTTTTGCGCCGCGGGCCGCGCCGCCGACCCTTCTGCTCGTCGGCGTCCGGGGTCATCGGCTCGCCATGCGGGCGCGTCCCGCCGCCAAGGTGTTGTGGAGCAGCATCGCGATCGTCATCGGGCCGACGCCGCCGGGGACCGGGGTGATCGCCGAGGCGACCTCGGCGGCCGCGTCGAAGTCGACGTCGCCTACAAGGCCCTCCTCGGTGCGGTTGATGCCGACGTCGATCACCACCGCGCCGGGCTTGACCGCGTCCCTGCCAAGCAGGCGCGGCACGCCCACCGCGGCGACGAGGATGTCGGCCTGCGCGCAGACGGCGTCGAGGTCACGGGTGCGCGAGTGGCACATCGTCACGGTCGCGTTCGCCATCAACAGGAGGCGGGCGACCGGGACGCCGACCAGCTTCGAGCGCCCGACCACGACCGCGTGCGCGCCCTCCACCTCGACCCCCTCGTGGGCGAGCAGTTCCATCACCCCGGCGGGCGTGCAGGAGACGAGCCCGGGCGTGCCGTGCGCGAGCAGGCCCGCGTTCACCGGCGTGAGCCCGTCGACGTCCTTGGCCGGGTCGATCGTCGCCACCACGCGGTCGGGATCGAGGTGGTCGGGCAGCGGCAGCTGGACGAGGATGCCGTCGACCTCGTCGTCGGCGTTCAGGTCGCGGACCAGCTGCTCCAGCTCCTCCTGGCGCGTCGCGGCGTCGAGCTGGTGATGCACGGAGCGGATTCCGACCTCGCCGGAGGCTTTGCGCTTGCCGCCGATGTAGACCTGGGACGCTGGGTCC
>Ga0207652_10000721_pt1 | contig 32053 bp, 16 predicted proteins | sample KBSC63BmetaG_FD_184334 | JGI IMG/M metagenome (GOLD analysis project Ga0207652, IMG submission 184334) | Corn rhizosphere microbial communities from Kellogg Biological Station, Michigan, USA - KBS C6-3B metaG (SPAdes) (version 2) | ecosystem: Host-associated > Plants > Roots > Rhizosphere ...
GTCCTTGCGCTCCAGCCCCGACACCAGCAGCGCGCGCACCGCCTGCTTCGCCGGATCGTCGGCGTAAAGGAAAGCGTCGGCGAACGACTGAAAATCGGGCAGGTACGGCGGCTGATTGATGTCGGGGCCGAACGCCAGGGTGATCGAGGTGACGTCCAGATCCAGCGTCACCTGCCCGCGGATGGGCGGCCCCATCAGCCGCAGCCCCACCCCCAGCGTCACACCCAGCGTGGTGTGCCAGCACTTGATGAAGCAGACCTCGAACGTGTACGAGACGCCCACCTCGACATGGACGTCGACGTCGTAAGCGAACGGGTGCCAGGCGATCAGGAAGTTCGCGTCGGCCGTGAACCAGGCGTGCAGGCCGCCGCTCTGGTAGTCGATCGACAGGCTGCCGCCCGCCATCACGCACGACGTGGTCAGCGCGAAGTAGGCGGTGCCGCTGGCCGTGGTGTTGTCGCTGGGGCGCCAGCGGAAGCCCAGGCGGGGCACCACCGGAAACTCGGCGGGGCGGCAGAAGTGCGGGTTGTAGCCCCCCAGCGTCAGCACGTACGCGCCGCCGCCGAAGTGCGCGTACAGCGCGAAGCCGCCCGTCAGCTGGCAATCGCGGCTGAACAGCCACGACTGATCGGTCAGCTGCGCCTGGACCGACAGGATCATCTCCGGGGCGCTGAAGCGCGCCTTCAGCGCCAGCTCGACCGACACCAGCGCGTCGTCCGACGACGGCAGCAGCATGCGGCTGACGCCCAGCACGCCGATCTCCAGGCCTCCGTCCAGCGCCAGGTACACCAGCGCCCGCGACTGCACCAGGCCGAACGTGGTGAACCGCACGCCGGCCGCCACCCAGAACCCGCCCCGCCGCGCCGGGATCAGCGCCCGCATGCTGCGCAGGGCCGCCATGGGATCGCTGGTGATGGCGCCCGCGTCCATCGCCTGCAGCAGCGGGTGCGACGCCACCTCGTCGACGGACGCGGGGATGACCAGCGCGCGGTTGTAGCCGGCGCCCAGCGCCAGGCCGGTGACGAAGAAGAAGGGCGGTCCGCCCAGCGTGGCCGGGATGGCCACGAACGCGAACATCGAGGTGTACGACCCGGCCGCGTCCTGGGGCCTGCCGTACGCCCCCACCGCCGAGATGGTGCGCCCCGCGCCCTCAATCAGCAGCACGCCGTCGTACTCGATGGGCGGCCCGGGATCCTTGCGCAGGCCGCCCGCGATCGCGAAGCCGCCCTTCGAGAACGCCAGCGCCAGCCCCGACAGATCCAGCTGCCAGGTGGTCGGGTTCAGCACGTCGCGCAGCGCGAACGAGACTGACAGACCGTCGACCTCGACGGTCAGGCCGTCCACCTTCACGCCGCCGTCGATCGACATGGCCAGGGACGGACCGGTGTTCGCGACGGTGAAAGGCTGAACGCCGACGCGCCGGATCTCCAGCGGGCCGAACGTGCGCTCGATATCCAGCCAGAACGGCGTCGTGCCCCCCTGGATGCGGAAGACGGCCTGACCGTTGCGCGCGCCGACCAGCAGATCGACGGCGGGGGCGGCCGCGGTGCTGGCGCTCGGCCCCGCGCCGGTGGCGCCGTCGCCACGCAGCAGGCTGGCCGCCACCGGGTTGCCGTTGCTCCCCTGCCCGCCCTGCGCCAGCCCCAGCGGCAGGCCCACGCTGCCCAGCGACAGGGCCGCGCCGAACGGCTCGGCCGGCGGCTCGCCCGAGGCCAAGGGCACATCGAAGAACAGGTAGCCGGCCGCGCTGCCCAGCGCGAAACCGCCGGCCGAGAACAGCGGATCGCCGCTGGGACGGGATAGCCCCAGCCCCACCCCGACGGCGCGCACGCGCGGGGCGAAGGCAAAGTGCCCGTCGCTGCCGCGCGCGAACAGCTGCAGGTGCAACCCGCCGTCGGCATCGGCCAACGCCGAGTCGGGCGGGCCAAACAGCGCGCGCACCACGAACGGCCCCGCCACGTCGTCGGCGCTGCCTTGCAGGCGCAGGCCGATGCCGCCGTCCGCGCCGTCGAACGACACCGTCGCCGCCGGCCCCAGGGCCAGCGCGGCCGGCGTCTGCGCCGCCAGCGTCGCCAGCAGCCCGCCCAGCGCATCCAGCGCGCCCGGCAAGGCCGCCGCCGGTACCAGGTCGCCGGCCGTCGTCTGCGTGCACAGGCCCGCGCCCAGCAGCAGCGCCCGCGACGTGGGACCGCCCGTGAACAGGGGCGTGTCCACCGCGTCCGCGGCGGTGCGCAGTAGCGCGCGCCCCCCGAACATCAACCCGATCGACGTCACCGCCTGGGCCGCCCCGGCGCCCAGCACCAGCGCGGGCGACGGCGCCAGCGCGATCGCCAGCAGGTCTTCGCTGCCGGCGCCCAGCGGAAGGAACGTCAGCGCGAACGGCGACGGCGCATCGCCGCCCGCGGCCAGCGCCAGCCGCGGCCGCAGCGCCACGCCCAGCGCCGGCAGCAGATCGGCCTCCACGGCCGCCGCCAGCGACGTCTGACCCGCCGCGTGCAGCACGTGCGCCGTCAACGCCGCCGCGCCGGCGACGCGCAGGCCGTCCAGCGCCAGCTCCAACCGCGGTCCGGCGTCGTCGAAGCCGAAGGCCAGCGCCATGGTGCCCGATCCCAGCGGCGGCGCGGTCCACCGCAACGTCCCCCCGTCGACGGCGAACGTGCCCGGCATCGCGCCCGCCAGCGGCGAGCCCGGATCCTGGAACAGGCGCGCCAGCGCCACCACGACAGCCGGACGCGCGCCCGACGCCACCCGCGCCAGCGCGCCCGGCGTCGCCAGGTCGGCGAGCGCGTCGGCATGCGCCGCGAACCCGCCCGCCGGGTCGTGGACGCCCAGCGCGTCCGCCAGTGCCAGCGCCGCCTGCAGCAGCGCCGGCTGCCCGCCCGACGAGAGCGCCGTCACCAGGCTGTCCAGCACGCGCGGCAGGAACCGGGTCAGCCCGTGCGCCAGCGCATCGAAGCCCCCGAACGTCGGCAACAGGCGCAGCGGCGCCAGCCCCGCCGGCGTCACCAGGAGGCTCAGCCCGGCGGCTGTCTTCTCCAGCGTCACGTCGACGGTCGCCCAGGGGGCGCCGCCCAGATCCAGGTGCAGCCCCAGCTTGCCGGCGAGCGCGATCTCCAGCTTCTCGTCGACGTCCGCCGACAGCGCCAGCGTGACCACACCGCCGAGCGGGGCGTCCGTCTCCAGCAGCAGGCCCAGCACGCCGCCGCTGCCCGCGGGCGGGGGCACTTGCAACGTCAGGCGGAACGCGCCCGGTAGCGCCACCACGCCGTTCTGGATGGGGAGCCCCACCGCCGTCCCCACCGCCGCCAGCAACGACGCGACCTTCGCCGGTTGCAGGCTCTGTCCGTCGCCCAGCGCGCGGCCATGGATCAGCAGGCGGGCCGGCGACTCGAGCAGCGCATGCAGGGGGCCGATGCGCAGCCCAAGACCGAACACGGCCTCGATCGCCATCGACGCCGCGCCCGAGAACAGCAGGCGCGGCAGCGCGCCCGCGATCCACTGGCGGCGGGCCGCCGCCTCCGGCGCCGGCCACAGCGTCAGCGGGGGCAGGTAAGGCTCCGCGGTGAACAGCAACGTGCCGCGCGCCGACGCCCACGACAGCGCCACCGCGCCGATGCCGGCGTCGAACGTCACCTGGGCCGGGGCGCCGTCGCGGTTGCTGGTCACGCCGGCGATCAGGTGCGCGCCGTCCGCCAGCGCGACGCTGCCATCGGCGGTGGTCGCGTCGCCGGCGCCCAGCGTGACCGCGAACCCGCCCGCCGCGTTGGCGGCCAGCTGCACCGGCGTCCCGGGCCGCGTCCACGGACCGGCGGGCCCGCCGTTGAAGCCCAGCCAGCCTTCGGGCGCCGCCAGCGCCACCGCGAGGCGGCGGCCCAGAAAGCTGCCCGGCGTGAGGCGTAGCGCCGACAGCGCGTCGGCCGAGAAGGTGAACGCGCCGGCGTCGTCGCGGGTCCCGAGCTGGAGCGCCACCAGCGCGTCCACCAGCGCGGCGGCGGCGGCGTTGCCCGACTCGCCCAGCGCCGTCGCCAGCGCCCCCAGCACCGGATCGGCCAGGGGATCCGTCAGGCTGACCCGCGGCTGGGAGACACCCCGATGGGCGGCGTCGCGCAGGTCCAGGTCCACTGTCAGCCCGTCGTCGGGCGTGAAGCGAAGATCGAGGATCGCCTCCGCCAGGCGCGTCTCGGGCGCGGGGGCCGTGGGATCGGGGCGTGCCCCGGCATCGCCGGCCAGCCAGGCATCCCCATCCGGGCGATCCAGCCGCAGGCGCGCCGAGATCGTCTTGCCGGCGACGGCTTGCGGTCGCGCCGCCGTCAGATCCAGCTTGAACAGCTCGGCGGCGACCCGGGCCCGCACGCGCACCTGACCGGCGGCCACGCTGGGTAAAGGCAAGGCCGCGCCCAGCCCGATCGACAGGTGCGTGGGCGGCGTCGCGGGGCCGGTCAGCACCTGTGTCAGCCGCGCCGACAGCGCCTGGCCCAGCGCGGGCGCCAGCGGCTCGGTGAGCGCGCTGCCCAGCGCCAGCGCCGGCACGCCGCCGGTGGCGATCCCCTCGCTGTTCGCGAAGTCGTCCCACGGAAAATCGTGAGGCCGCGGCGGCAGCGCCGGATCGTCGATCTCCCAGCCGTCCAGCGCGCGGCTCAGGTTCGCCAGCGCCGACGCCAGCGCGCCCCCCGCCGTTCCCACGGGGCCGATCGCTTGCAGGAAGCGGACGGCGTCGGCGTACTCGGGCGTGCGCAACAGCAGCAGGGGCGTCCCCGCCAGCGGCGCGGCGACCGTGACCATCGCGGCGACCTGGGCGGCGTTCGCGGCGGCGAAGGCGCGCACCACCAGCCCCGCCGTCGAGTGTCCGCACAGCAGCAGCGCCGCGCCCGGCCGCAGCTGCTGCACGCGCGCCACCACGCGCGCCAGCTGCGCCACGGCGCCGGCGCGATCCGGCGCCGCGCCCAGCGCCAGCACGTAGTGATCGACGGCGGCCGTCACGGTGTCGAGCGGGGCCGACAGCGGATCCACGCCCGCTGACCGCAGATCGAACCGAGCCGCGGTATCGATGGCATCTCCGCGCGCCGCGGCCGCCGCCAGCAGTCCGTCCCACACCCCGGGATCGCCGAAGCTGGGGCCGACGTGCAGCGCCACCCGCGCGCCGGCGCTCCCCAGCGCCTCGAAGCGATCGAGGATCTGCGTGATCGCCTCCGGATCGCGGGGCGTATCCAGGTGCGCCGCCGTCAGCGGGCGGCCGCGCGTCCACGCCGCATCGAAAGGCACCGCCTTGAACAGCGGCACCAGCTCGTCCCCGTTGGCCAGCGCGTCGGCCAGGATGGCCAGCGCCGGCACCAGCCGCGCCGGAGCAGCGCACGCCAGCGCCGCCGCGGTCAGCGGATCGAAGCGCGCCAGCGCGCGCGCCGCCTGGATTAACGGCTTCGGGCTGGCCGCCGCGGCGATGATCGGCGCCAGGTAGGCCGCCCAGGTGGCTGGCGGACCGGCGGGCTCCAGCGCGACCGTCAGGTCGGCGCCGGTGCTGGCGATGGGCAGCAGCCACGGATCGGCCGGCGTGCCCAGGCCCGCCAGCCCCGACGAGACGGCGTCGACCAGCCGGGCGGGCAGCGTCTTCGCCAGCATCGCGCCCAGCCAGGGCAAGGCCGACGTCAGATAGGCGCGGCCGCCGGCGGGCGCGTCGCACAGCCGCCGCAGCAGGTCCTGCAACGCCGCCCCGGGATCATCCAGCACCGTCGCCGCGCCACCGGCCGCGCGCAGCGTGGGCCATCCCGCCGGCACGCCGGCCAGGCCGCCATGCACCCCCAGCAAGCCGGCGACGACGTAGCCGGTGTAGCCGCCCCATGACACCGCCGCGCGCGCCAGGACCGCGCCGAACAACGCGTCCAGCGCCGCCGCTTCCAGGCCGAAGGCCGCGGCCGGATGATCGGCGTCGACGGCGGGCGAAGGAAATCCGAGCAAGGGCAGCGTGAACGTCTGGGTCCCCACCGTGACGGCGACGTTGGTGATGCCGGCTTGACCCGACAATCCTTGCCCGGGCGTGAACGCCAGCGCTGCCTCGAAGGCGTCGGCCGTGATGCGTGTGCCGGGCAATCCTTGCACCGGCGGCAGCGGCGTCACGCGCAACGCCAGGCGCTGCTGGCCGCCGACGACGACGGTGGGCCCGCCGCTGGGGGGCAGGTCGACCAGTAGCAGCTCGGACCGCAGCGACAGCGTGATCGTGTCGTAGCCGACGTCGGCGGTGATCCCCAGCTGCAGGCGATCGACCGTCGCCGCCGGCCCGGCGAACAGGCTGATCGTCGCGGGCCCGAACGCGAACAGCGGCAGGCGCCACGGATCGGCGGCGGTGCCCGCGCCGGCGACGGGCGCGGTGATGCCGGCCAGCGCGCCCAGCTCGGCCAGCAGGTGCGACCAGGGGTGGGCGGCGTCGCCCAGCACGCGGCGGTGCAGCGCCGCCACCGCCGCCAGCGGGTCGACCACGAACGCGCCCAGCTCCAGCCCGTAAGGCCGCGTCGGATCCGACGCGGGCGTCACCAGGCCCAGCAACGCCAGCAGGTGGCGCGCGGTGTCCGACGCGCCCAGGGCCGCCAGCAGGGCGTCGCGCAGCAGCTCCTTCGCGGCGTCGGCGACGGCGTTGGCGCTGGACAGATCGATCTCGGCGTGCACGTTGCCGTCGATGTGCACGTCGTCGAGCTCGAGCAGCGGCGACAGCGCGGTCCCGCCGCCCCGCACGCCACAGCGCAGGCCGCGCACCGCGAAGGCGGCGCCCTGGTCGCCCACCAGCCAGGCGTCGCCGGTTCCCGGGGCGCGCAGCAGCAGGTGATAGCTGGGCAGGGCCTGCATCGGCGCGGCGCCGGCCAGCGGCACCACCAGCAACGTCGCGGCCGCCTCGATCGCCGCGGCCGGCGCGGCACCGTCCGGCGCCAGCGCGACCTGCAGCCCCGCCGCCAGCGTGTCCGCATCCAGCGCCAGCGTCAGCGAGACGGACGATGACCCGGCGTCGATGGGCAGCACCGGCACGCGCCAGGGATCGGCGGCGGTGCCGCTGCCGGCGACGACCGCCGCCTGCCCGGTGAACAGCCCCGCCAGATGCCCCAGCCAGGCCGGCAGCAGCGCCTGCGTGGCCAGGGCCCTGATCCAGGTTCGCAGCGCCGCCGGGCCGGAGACCAGCTCGGCGAACGGCAGCGGCGGAATCCCGCCCCCCATGCCGATCAGCGGCAACAGATGCTGGGCGATGGCGTCGCGCGCGGGGCCGGCGGGCGCTGACGGATCCGCGACCGCGGCGCGCAGCAGCGCGCCCAGCACATCCACCGCCTCCCCGGACAGCGCCGAGGCGTCCAGCGCCACGTCGCGCGCCCCGCGGCCGTCCCCCGTATCCAGTCCCTGCAACAGCGCCGAGAACGCCGCCGCGCCGGCGAACGTGATCGACAGCGACAGGCGCACCGCCACGAGAGGCACGCCCCCCAGCAGGCCGCCGGGGATCGCCACCCGCAGCGACAGCTCGACCGGTCTGTCGCTGGCCGGCTGCATGCCGGCGTCGTCCAGCATCACCAGCGGCACGGTGGCGCGGGCGGCGACGTCAGGCAGCGCCGCCGAGCCGCCTTGCCAGGCTGCCGCCACGCCCCACACCGACGCGTCGGCGACGTCGGCCACGGTGAAATAGAAATCGCCACCGGCGAAGTCCAGCAACGGATGCCAGGTCTCCCCGGCGGGTGCCGTCACGGTCGGGTCGGCCGGCCGCAGCCGCGCCACCAGACTTTCCAGGGCCGCCCGGTGGGGGGCGCTCTGCAGCACCTGCGACACGCGCTGCATGGGCGCGCTGAACCAGCCCGCGTCCAGCGTTCCGTCGGCGCGCAACACACCGAACGCGGCCAGCGCGTCGCCGAGCGCGGGGTCCAGGCCGGGCAGCACGCTCATGACAGCGCCGCCTGGGCCGCCGGGAACAGGTACAGCGCGCGCTTGATGTGGTCGACGGCGAACCCGCCGGGCGCGCGCCCCTGGGTGGCCGCGTGCGCGGTCGCGATCGCCAGCAGGCTGGCCCAGATCGCCTGCTGCAACAGCGCGCCCCACCGCGCCACCAGCCGCGGGTCGCCGGCGGGATCGCGATCGGTGACCGCGAACAGCCCGAAGGCGCCGGGCGCCACCAGGACCGGCGGCGGTGGTGTCACGACGATGGGGCGTCCGCGACGGCCCGCCAGCGGCGGCGCGGGCAGCGGCGGCTTCTTGATGACCGCCGCGGCGGCGAGCGCCAGCGCGACCAGCATGTTCTGCCGCCCCGTCTCCACCGTCTCGAGATCGATCGTCACCCCCAGCGCGCCCGGCGCGAACAGCAACCGCAGGCTGTCCCGGTGCACCAGCACCTCGTCCCCCGCGTCGGTCCACACCACGGGGGGCGCCCCCGCCGGCACCCCCGCCGGCAGATCGCTCCGCGCCCGCCCCAGCAACTGCGCCTGCAGCTCGTTCACCAGCGCCGCCTCGACCAGCACGACGGGCGGCGGGCTCTGCGGAAGCGCGACGGCCGCGCGCCCGGGCCGCTTCACGGGCAACGCAGCCCTCCGCCGTCGGCGCCAGCCTCGCCCCTTCCGCCGCCGGCGGTCTGCGCTCGCTCCGCTCTTCCCTTGGCCGTCATCTCGTGCCCCCGCTCGTCGCCTCCGGAGATAAACACGCGAGGCGCGCGCCGCGCAATCGTGGCGCGCGCTTTTCGAGTGACGTTCCGGCGACGGTGCCGGCTGCACGGCGGGCCGGACGAGCCGGAACGGGGGCCGGGCCTTGTCGCCGACGCGCGACTGGCCCTCGATGCGTTTCTGCTTAGCTTGCCCTGACGATGAAGCGGCTGGCGTCGATCTGCGGAGCTTGCGCGCTGTTGCTGCCCGGCTTCGCGCGCGCGGCGCCCGATCCTCAGCCGGGCGACGTCCCCGCCGCCTCGATCTACGAGATTCACCCCGTGGCCGACGGGGCGGTCATCGCCGGCGGCGCCCTGGCGACCGCGCTGCCCTATCTGTTCACGTCCCGGTTGATCGAGCCGCACTGCCCCTGCTCAGCGGGCAGCGTGAATTCGTTCGACAGGGGCGTCATCGGCAACGCCAGCGCGGTCGCCGACTGGACCAGCACGGTCGTGGTCGGCCTGGCGATCGCCGTCCCTCCCCTCGCCGACGGACTGCTGGTGCGTGATGGGCGGGTGCTGGCGCAGGACCTCACGGTGCTGGCCGAGGCGATCGCCGTCAACAGCGTCCTGGTCACCCTGGCCAAGTTCACCACGCAGCGGCCGATACCGCGGGTCTACTCGGACCCGTCACTGGCGCGCTCGCCCAGCGACTACCGATCTTTCTATTCGGGGCACACCTCGCTGGCGATGGCGGTCCTCAGCGTCGGGGCGATGACGGCTGACAGGCGCTACCACCTGACGTGGCAGCCGTGGGCGGTCGCGGTCGCCGTCAGCGGCGGCGTCGCCGCCGAACGCATCCTGGCCGGCAGCCACTTCTACACGGACGTGCTGGCGGGGGCGGCCGCCGGGTTGGTGGTCGGGACGGCCGTCAGCTGGGTCCACTTGCGCGGTCGGGGCCTTCACCTGTCGGCGACGCAGGCGCGGGACGGAACGATGCTACTGGTACAGGGGGCCTTCTAGACGCCTGACCAGGCGCCGGCGCCGGCACACCCGACAGGTCCCCCGCAGGCGGGGCCCGATGCGCGCGCGCGGTTCCGCGGCCGCCACCGCCAGCACGCGGCTGAAGATCCGCTCCCGCACGTCATCGGGCACGGGTTGGATCTCCCGGCCGCAAGCCAGCAGCACCTCGATCAGACGTCGATTGTTCATTCCCGCTCCGTTGACCTGGCCCCTGACGTCGTCGTCACTCGATAATTTTGGACTTCACTTCCACGCGCTTCGCTGCAGGAAATCGATGTGTCTTCGCTGCTCGCTTTTCCGTATGAGGCCGTCGCACCGCAGTCGTCGTCAGCGCCCCCGATCGGTCCAACAAAACGACCGGCCCGGGCCAGCGTCAGTGCCCATAGCCCGCCGCCACGATGTTCGCGTGGATCAGGTCGTCGGTGGCGTCGGACGGATTGCCCATCGTCATCGCCCCCTCGAAGAAGGTGCCCGTCCCACCGTTGCTGCCATCGCCGCCGGTCCCCAGGATGATGGCGCCCTGCAGCTTCTTGGGGCTGTATCCCGATGAGGGGCGAACGCCGTCCCACATGGTGGTCAACACCCCCGACTGGGCATCACCGCCCTTCAGCGTGTAGTGATTCCCCGAGGGACCCTTCAGCACCGCCACCGCGAAGCTGGCGGTGATCGACTTGGCGCTGGGGACGGACAGCGACTGCGACTGCCACCCCCCCTTGTCGCACTTGAAGACGCCGTTCTCCAGGTCGGCGGCCACCCAGGGCCCGTTGCCCTGCCCCTTGCCGCCCCAGGTGATGTCGTTGCCGAAATAGACGGCCTCCATGGTGCCGTTCCCTTCGTCGTTGCCGGTCGTCTCGGCGTTGCCGTAGTCGAAGCAGCACTGATCGCTGTAGCGCTTGCCGTCGACCACCATGTACATCGACTCGGCCTGATCGCCCTTCGCCACGCCCTTGGTGGCGTTGTTCCGGTAAGCGACGTTCGACGAGTAGCCGGTGACGTAGATGCCGTGCACGACATGGCCGCTGACCATGATCTGTCCGGCGCTGGCGTCCGCCTCGGTCCCGCCGTTGGTCAGCCAGTGCGCGACCGGCGACTTGACCAGGTTGTTGTGGTTCGACGTCTGGTCATAAAGGATCGAGATGGTGCACTTCGATCCCGAGCAGAACGAGGTCTGCACCGACACGTCGGCGAAGCCGCCCGGCCCCAGCGCGGGGATGTCCTTGGTCGTGCTGTCCGAGCGCCTGACCTGGTACAGCGGCCCGCTGTAAGCGGCGTACAGCGCCCGCACGGTGCTGTGCGCCGCCACGCACGGCGTGCCGGCCGACTGATAGATGTCACACGGTCCGGCCCCGCCGGACGTCCCCGCCGAACCGGTCGCGCCAGCGGTGGCCCCGCCCGAGGCCGACACGCCGCCCGTGCCTTTGGCGCCGCCTGCCGCCGTCGCGCCACCACTCGATGTCGCGCCCGCCGCACCGCCGCTGGCGCTCACGCGACCGCCCGAGCCGTTCCCTCCGCTGGCCGCGCCCCCCGAACCGGATCGGCCCCCGGTTCCGACCACACCGCCCGCGCCCATGACACCGCTGCCACCGGTCGCGGCCGCGGTACCGCCACTGGCGCTGCCGCCCGTTGCGATCGCGGCGCCGCCGCTGCCCGACACCGGGTTTCCGCCGGTGCCCACCGTCCCTCCCGAGCCGCTGCGCCCGCCGGAGCCACCGGCGTCACCGCCGGAGCCGTCATCGGAGGAGGCGGTTCCGGCGCAGCCGGCCAGCACAATCGCCAGCATCGACGCGCAAAGGGTCAGGGACATCTCCGGCTGCAGGGACAGCCGCCGCTGCTGCGTTGGGGTCACCTGAGGATCTGCCGCCAGCCTCCCCCTTGTTGAGGAAAAAGTGAGCGCCGTCGCAGCTCGACGACGGCGCTCCTTTCATCGGAACGGGCTGCGCAGAAGAAGGGCGGCGGCCGTGGCGCTACGGCTTTCCGACGAACGTGGTGACCGACTGCCCGGCCAGCGAGGCGGAGAACCGCCCGCCCGTCACGGTGATCGGCGATCCCGCCGCCAGCTTCGAGCTGGTGGTGGTGACGTAAGGCGTGACGGACGCGGGCCACGCCGTCCCCGCCACGAAGAACGACACCTGCTGCGCGCTGCCACCGTTCACCACGACGATGGCGACGGTGCCGTCGGACTGGTTCGTGAAGGCGACCACCAGCGGAACGCTGCCCGACGCCTTCGGCGCCCCGCTGACGTCGGCGCGGTAGTAGCCGGGCCGCACGAACTTGCTGAAGTTGCCGAGCGCGTACACCTGGGGCGGCGGGCTGTTCACGTTGGGCACGAAGGCCTGCGTCCACCAGTAATGCCAGCCGCTGACCCCGCCGGTGGTGAACGCCGCGTAGATCATCGTGGCAATGGTGATCGGGCCCGTGTCATTGGGCGTGCACTCGGTCTCCCAGATGTGGTGCGTGTTGTTCGCCGGCGGCGCCGGGCGCGCATATGTGCCGGCGCTGGTGTTGCCGTAGTCGTGGGTCGCGATCGGCCCCACGAAGCCGTTGGCCTTGGAATCGGCGATGATGGCCGGGCCGTAGCTGTCACCGCTCCACAGGTTGCCCCAGTTGTCGGGCTCGGCGGCCAGCACCTTCACCGGGGGGCTCAACGCGGCCAGCTTCGGCCCCAGCGTGTTGATGAAGTTCACCATCTGCGTCTTGTCGTACGTGCACGCCTCGTAGCTGGGGTTGAAGTCCGGCTCGTTCTGCGCCGAGATGGCGTACAGATCGACGCCGCTCTGCTGCTTGTAATAGGCGGGAAAGGCCGCCAGCAGCGTGGCCCAGGCGTCGTAGTCGGAGGTCTTCAGCGTGTCGTTGCTGCCGCCGCCGTTGACGTTGTTGTTGTTCTTCATGCTGGCGGGCGGGGACCAGGGCGCCGCCCACACCTTGCAGTCGCTGCCCGCGAACATCATGCAGGCCTTGCCGTCGGCGACCCCGGCGTTGCCCATCAGCACGCTCTTGCCCGACACGCTCTCGATGCCGATACGGAGCAGCGTCAGGCCGATCCCGTTCACCGGATCGAACAGCAACGTCTGCATCGCGGTCGACGACGAGTTCTGCCACACGTCGGCTTCGCCGAAGCCGTCGACCACCTGATACGTCTTGGCTGGATTGACGGTGATGTCACCCGACTGGGCCGTGCCCGGCGTCTTCGTCCCCACATAGGCGCCGCCCGCGCCGCCGCTGCCCGGCGTCGCGCCGCCGCTGGCGCTTCCGCCGCTGCCGGCGCCGGGGTGACCCGCCATTGCACTGCCACCGCTCGACGCCATCGTGCCGCCCGAACCCGGTCGTCCTCCCGCGCCGCCCGCTGCGCGGCCTCCCGAGCCCGGGGCGACGCCGCCGCTGCCGACCACGCCGCCGCTCGACGCGTTTCCGCCGCTGCCGATCGCGCCGCCGCTGGCCGTCCTTCCTCCGGAGCCGCTCACACCGCCCGTGCCGCTCACGCCGCCGGAGCCCTTGAGGCCGCCCGAGGCGCTGCCACCGGTCCCTTCAGGCGCCCCGCCGGAGCCGTCGGAGTTGCCGGCGTCCCCCGCGGCGCAAGCGAACTGGCCGATCAACGCAAGCGCGACCAACGAACGACATAGTCCACCGTGGGGCATCCGGGCTCCTTGCTTCGCTCGTCACCGGAGGCCTGGTGGATCACGAAGCGCGCGTGGGGCTTGGCCTCTCAGCGGGGGTTGTCCGCTGGAACCTGGAATTGTCAAAAATACTCGAATGGTAAACCGGCTCGTGTCAGGGCGACTGACTCGTGACGCTGGTCATCCCCATCAGTCCCGAGGCGCCGCTGCCCGACGCCGCGCTGACCGTGATCGTTCCGGCGGTCGTCGTGGACTGGACGATGGCCATCAACTTCCCGCTGAACGCGGCGTGCGACGTGCCCTTGTACGAGTCGTGGTTCGTCGCGTCGCCCGCGTCCAGGCCCACCAGCGTGCCTGGCCCGCTGACCGTCACGGTGATGGCGTCGTTCGCCTTGGGGACGACGACGTCCTGCGCGTCGGCGATGTCGATCTCGACGTACGCCAGATCGCGGCCATCCGCCATGATCGTGGCGCGGTCGGCGCCCAGCACCAGCTTCGCGGCCGCGCCCGCCGTCTTCACCGTGTCGGTCGCCACCACGCTGCCCCCCTTCGTGGCCTTCGCCTGCAGCGTGCCGGTGGCGAAGGGGACCGACCATTGCAGATGGGCGCCCGACGCGGTGACGCTCTTCGAGCCGAGAGACGTGCCGTTCAGGAACAGCTCGACGCTGTCGGCGTTGGAGTACACCAGCACGGTGACCGACTGCCCGGCCGTCCAGCTGGTCCAGTCCATGGGCACGATGTGCACCATGGTGGGACCGGCCGCGTTCCACTTGCTTTGATAGAAGTAGAAGATGTCCTTCGGGAAGCCCGCGGTGTCGATGGCGCCGAAGTACGAGCTCTTCGATGGCCAGCCGTACGGCGTCGGCTCGCCGATGTAGTCGAAGCCGGTCCAGATGAATTCGCCCGCGATGAACGCGCGCGTGTTCACGCTGGACCAGGACCCCTCGGCGCTGGTCCCCCACGACACCACGCTGTTGTCGTACGAGGAGCACTGGTTGTCGCTGGACGACAGGATGTTCATGGTCACCGGCGTCTTGTACACGCCCCGGCTGCGCACTGCGGACGACGACTCGCTGGCGAAGAACTTCCAGGTGGGGTTGCTCGCGTGCAGGTTGTCGTACGTGTAGGGCGCGTAGTTCAGCCCCACCACGTCCTCCATCGGCGCCACCATGGCCCCGGGGCTGGCCTCCGCGAACGCCTGGCCGATGGCGCGCGTGGTGTCCTTGGCCTTGACCGCGGTGATCAGTCCCTGCGCCACGGTGGCGTTGTTGCTGTCCTGGATCTCGTTGCCGATGCTCCAGATGATGATGCCGGGGTGGTTGCGATCGCGCGCCACCATGTCGCCGATGTCCGTGGCGCTCCATTGCTTGAAGAAGCGCGCGTAGTCGTACTGGTTCTTGGCCTGGTCCCAGCAATCGAACGCCTCGTCCATGACCAGAAAGCCCATGCGGTCCGCCAGGTCCAGGAACTCCGGCGCGGGCGGGTTGTGGGACGTGCGCAGGGCGTTCACGCCCATGCTCTTCAGTTGCTGCAGGCGTTTCTCGATGGCGCGGGTGTTCACGGCCGCCCCCAGCGCGCCCAGGTCGTGGTGGTTGCAGGTGCCGTTCAACTTCACGGCCGCGCCGTTCAGCGTGAACCCGCTGGTGGCGCTGAAGGCGAACGTGCGGATGCCGAACGGCGTGGTGTACGTGTCGACGACCCCTCCGCCCGCCGAGATGGTGGTGACCGCGGAGTACATCGACGGCGAAGCGACCGACCACAGCTTGGGGTTGGACACCATCACCGTCTGGGTCACCGTGGCGGTCTTGCCCGCCGCCACCGTCGTGGCCGGCGACGTCGCGGCGCCGACGGCGGTCCCGGTGGGATCGCCGATCGAGCTGGTGACGGTCACGCTCTGATCACTGCCACTGTCGTTCTGGATCGTGACAGTGACGTTCACGGTGGCGCTGGCCGCCGTCGCCTGGGGCGTGACCACCGCCGTGCCCGTGTAGGCCACGCGCACGGGGTTCACCGTCTTCAGCCACGTGTGACGATAGATGCCGCTGCCCGAGTACCAGCGGCTGCTCGGCTGCTGGTTGTTGACCTTGACGGCCAGCACGTTCGCCGCGCCGACCTTGGCGCCCGAGGTCAGGTCGCACTCGAACGAGGCGAAGCCGTACGGGCGGCCGCACACCTGCGTGCCGTTCAGATAGACGGTGCTGTCCATGTAGACGCCGTCGAACTGCACGAAGATCCGCTGGCCCATGGCCGACGCGGGCAAGGTGAAGCTCTTGCGGTACCACCCGGTGCCGCCGTTCAGGTAGCCGCCGCCCGCGCCCGCCGGGGAGTTCTGCGTGAACGGCAGCGTGATGCTCCAGTCGTGCGGCACGTCCAGCGACGTCCAGGACGAATCGTCGAAGGTCGCCGCCTGCGCGCCCGTCACGTCGCCCAGGTGGAACTTCCACGTGGTGTCGAAGCTGACGGTCGTGGGCCGCGCGCCGTCGTAAGTGTTCACCAGCCCCGCCGTCGATGCCCCGCCGCTGCCGCCCGTCGACGGGCCGCCAGCGCCGCCTGTCGGGTGGCCGCCGGTGCCGTTGCCACCGGCGCCGCCGCTACCGTGATTGCCGCCCGAGGCGCTGGGCTGGCCGCCGGAGCCGGTGGCCCCGCCCGAGCCGTTGCCGCCGCTCGCCGAGCGTCCCCCCGACCCGTGCCCGCCCGTGCCCGCCGCTGTCCCCCCCGTCGCGGGATGACCGCCGGAGGCGCTGCCGCTGCTGCCGCCCGACGCGCTCGCGCTCCCCCCGCTGCCGCTGCCGCCGCTGCCGGGCGCGCCCCCCGTGGAGCCGGTTTGAGCGCCGCCCCCTCCCGAACAGCCGTACAGCATCAGAAAAAGTGCCGCGCGCCGGATCACGGCCTTGCCGTGGGTCGGAGTGGGCGAGAGGACGTTGGTTCGGCGCGCGGCAGAGATCCTGTTCACACCATGTACCTGCGCGGGCGGAGGCCCCTGTTGATTGAAACCGCTACGGCGTGCTGGTCACCTTCAACATGACCACGCCGTGCCCAGGCACCGACGAGGCGGTGTACGAATCGGTGAACGGCCCCAGATCCGTGTGACTCCACAGATCGCGGACCGAGGCGCTGCCGGCGGGAAGACCCAGCGCGCTCCAGGTCACGGTCATGGACGCGCTGGCGGTGCCCCGGTTCAGCAAGGCCACCGCGCGCACGTTCGTCCCCGTCAGCGTCTTCGACCACACCTGCAGGTTCGTTCCCGGTGAAGCCACCAGCTTCCCCTGGTGCCCCAGCGGGTCCTGATCGACGGCGATGACGTCGGTGTTCGTCAGCGTCGCCTTGGTGGCCGCGCTCATGCTGCGCAGATCGTTCCCGGCGATCAGCGGCGCCGCCAGCATGGCCCACATGCTGAAATGGCTTCGTCCCTCGACGTCGGTCAGGCTGCCGTTGCCGACCTCCATCATGTCGGGATCGTTCCAGTGCCCCGGGCCGGCGTACGACGAGAGGTTCTGATCTTGATCGACCAGGCCGATCACGGATGACCAGCTGGCGTTGATGTCGAAGCCGATGCGCCACATGTTCGCGATCTTCAGCAGATCGATCGAGCAGGTATTGGGCGGGCATCCCGAGCCGTCGCCCGGGTTGATGCTGTAGAAGATCGGCCGCCCGGTGGCGACCAGCGCGTCGTGCATCACGGCGAACCCGCTCAGCGGCCCCGTGCACTTGTCGTACTTCAGGTAGTCGATCCCCCACGACGCGAACGTCTGCGCGTCGCTGGTCTCGTGCCCCCCGCTGCCCACCGCCACGGTCTTGCTGATGCCACCGTACAGGCCCACGCAGGTGGTCGAGTTGGGGACCTCGTAGATGCCCAGCTTCAGCCCCTTGCCGTGAACGTAGTCGGCCAGCGCGGGGATGCCCGACGGGAACTTGCTGGTGTTCCAGCGCAGCTTTCCGGACGAGTCGCGGCCGTCCATCCAGCAATCGTCCAGATTGACGTACTGGTAGCCGGCGGCCTGCATTCCGCTCGACACCATCGTGTCGGCGATCTGCTTGATCAGCATCTCGTTCATGTTGCACTGGAACGTGTTCCACGAGTTCCAGCCCATCGGCGGGACCGCGCCCACCGGACCCCCGCCCCCTGCGGCGCCACCCGAACCGCTGCCCGCGGCGCCCCCCGAACCCCCCGGCTTCCCGGCCGTGCCGCCGCTGCCCGCGTGCCCTGCGGCTCCGCCGCTGCCGGCGGCGCCCCCGCTACCGGACAGGCCGCCCGTCCCTTTGTCGCCGCCGCTCGCGGCCCCGCCAGCCGCGCCCCGCCCGCCCGAACCGGTCATCGACGCGCCGCCTGAACTCGACGAACCGCCTGAACCCGTCGCGCCGCCCGTGCTCACGCCGCCGGAGCCCGTCTTTCCGCCCGACGCCGCCGGGCTGCCCCCGCTGCCCGCTGGATGATTGCCGCCCGAACCGGTGGTGCCTCCCGAGCCGGTCGCACCGCCCGAGCCGGTGGTCCCGCCGGAGGCGGGCGCGCCGCCCGAGCCGCTGTCACCAGAAGACGATCCGCAGGACGACAGCCCCGCAATAAGCAGTGGCGCGCACAGCAGGCTGGCTCGGGACCAAACGCGCCGGCGCGCATGCGGGATTCGGTGTGTTCGCAGATTCACGAACAAGAACTGCTTCTGGACGCGCGATCTTGTCAGGAAAAGCACATCGCGGATTCACCGGCCCGCGCCGGCTGGCACATCACCGCAAGGCGCGGCCGGGCGACGATCTCTGACGGCGGCGCAGCGTGCTGGCCGCGATGACCAGGGCCGCGAGCAAGCCGGCGCGCCCCATCGGCCCCTGGCCGGCGGCGCTGCACCCCGAGCTGCCGCCCGATTCGGAGCCCCCGGAGCTGCCGCCGGACGACGTGCTACCGCCGCTCGACGCCCCACCGCTCCCCGTCGAGGAGCCGCCCGTCGACGAGGCGCCGCCGCTGCCGGTCACGCCGCCGCTCGCCAGCGCGCCGCCGCTGCCGGTGGTCCCGCCGCTGCCGGCGCCGCCGCTGCCGCCCGATTTGCCGCCCGAGGCGGTGGCGCCGCCGCTCGCCGACGCGCCGCCGCTCCCCGTGTCCCCGCCGCTGCCGGAGGCGCCGCCGCTCGCCGACGCGCCGCCGCTGCCCGAGGTTCCACCGCTGGCGGCCGCGCCGCCGCTGCCGCTCCCGCTCGATCCGCCGGTGGCCGCGGCGCCGCCCGAGCCCGACGATCCGCTGTCGGAGGAGTCCGCGGGCGGCGTGCCCGTGTAGCCCGTCGCATTGTCGGCCGTCATGGACAGCGCGACCACGCCGTTGCCCACCGTGACGTTGGACGGGTTGTGCGTCGACAGGTTGTAAGGGGAGGCCCAGTCACCGGCCGCCCAGTCGCTGGGCAACGAGGAGCCGTCGAAGTCCTCGCGCCACTGCATTTGGAACGCCCCGTTCGCGTACGACGAGTACTGCGTCCAGCTGATGAATTCCTGCACCGGCAGCGTCGAGGGATCCAGCGTGCCGCCGAAGGTCGAGTTCCCCGCCCACACGTTGAAGTGCATCGACATGCCCTGGGAAGCGTTCTGCGTGTACTCGTTCACGCTGGCGCCCGTCACCTTCCGGATCTCCTTGCCATCGATCAGCCACGAGATGTAGTCGGGCGTCCACTCGAACGCGTACGTGTGATAGTCGCTGCAGATGTTGAAGGTGGGCGTGTTGATCTGCGAGCTCTGCGTCCCCTTGCCCGTCCAGATGTTCGTCTGCAGCTTGCAGGTGGCGTTGATCTTCTCGTAGTCCAGCTCGTTCCACGAGGTGGTGGACGACGAGCCGTCCCGCCACAGGAAGAACGAGCTGACGACGCCCTCGCCCGGCGCGAAGCGGACGCGCGCCTCGAAGCGGCCGTAGAAGTAGGCCTGGGTCCGGTACAGCTCCGCGCTCTGCGTCGCGGACGCCACGCGCGGCGCCAGCACCCCGAGCAACAGGGCCGCCGCGCACCACCAGCCGCGCGTGCGCGCGAGCATTTCGAATCGTGCCTGTCTCATATCTATCCAGAGTCCCCAGGTGACGGAACGGATCGCGATTATTTCAGGGAGCCGAATATTCGGGTCAGCGCCGTTTTCCGCGCATGCGCCCGCCGCCCTTCGCCCGTAGGGTGAAAAGCCAGGGCAGCCCCCCGTGGCGCGGTGGCCGGTAGACAGACCTGCCCGGCGCGACCGCCTTGTGCACAAGAATCGTCGGCCGCCGAGCGGCCTCACCGGGCCATCAGGGTGGCCCAGCCATTCCCCGGCATCGCGAAGGCCAGTTTCCTTCCGGCCAGGGACACCGTCACCGTCTTCGGCCCGGACGCGCCGTACATGACGACCACCACGCTGCCGTCCGGGTTCTTGAAGGCGACCGCGTCCCCCCCGCTGGTCGCCACCACCTTCGCGCCGGGCATCACGAAGCGGGAGAAGTGACGGAAGACGTAGTAGGCCGGCGTGACGATCAGCGCCCGGGTCGCCGGATCGACGACCAGCAGCGCGTCCTGCGGCCAGACGCGCGTCGAGTCGATCCCCACGCCGACGTCGTCCAGCACCAGGTTCCAGGCGCTGTACGCGGTGACGCCCGCCCGGATCCAGTCGCGGATGAGCCCCCAGCTCTCCACCGCGTAGGCCTGGTCGTTCGGCGCGGCCGTGGCGGCGAACGGGGTCTGCCAGGGGTAGTTGCCGCACTTGTGCTCGGTCTGCCAGACGGGGACGTCGTAGTCCTTCGCGGCGGCCACACGGCTCTGCATGCCCCACTGGTAACCGAGCGCCGAGATGTAGCCGCGCGCGACCTCGTCCCCCATCACGCCGCTGACGATGCCGGGGTCGCCGCCGCCGCCGTTGAAGGTGCCGAGCACGATCTTCGTGGTCAGCCCCGCCGCGGTGATGGCCGGCCCCAGGTGCTGGCCGACGAACGTCGTGTACGTCGCCGCCGACCAGCCGCAGGTCGGATAGGTGCCGGTGTAGCCCGGCTCGTTCTGCGCCGAGATCGCCTCGATGGTGATCCCCTGCTGGGCGTACGCCTTCACGAAAGCGAGCAGGTACTGGGCGTACGCCGCCAGCGTGGCGTCGTCGCCCCGCATGGTGCCGCCGTCGAAGGGCGTGGGGAGGTTCCCGCTCGAGAACGGCCCCTGCTTCATCCAGGTGGGCGGCGTCCAGGGGCTGGCCCAGAACCGCATGCTGGGCTTGATGGCCTGGGCCGCCTTCACGTAAGGCAGCAGCGCCTGCTGGTCACGCGCGATCGAGAACGCGGCCAGCGCGTCGTCCCTCTCGCCGGCCGGGACCTCGTCGTCGGTGTACCGATCCAGCGCGTAGTCGCTGGCGCCGATGGGGATGCGGCCGAACGTCAGGCGGGCGCCGTCGGCGCCGAACAGCAACTGCAGCGCCTGGGCGCGGTCGGCCTCGCTGAGCAGGGAGAGATCTTGCCAGCCCAGTTCATTGAAGGCGCCGCCGAACCCTTCCCAGGTCTGCGCCGTGACCGTGTCGTCGACGACCACGTCGGCGGCGCCCGCGACCACCTCGCTGACCGGCGCAGCCGTGTTCCAGTAGGCGCCCGGAGCGGAGGTGACCAGCGTCGCCGGGGAAGAGGCCAGGCAGGACGCCGGCACCGCCTCCGGCGCCAGACAGCCCCCGTTGCATTCCTGCGTGCTGTCGGGGCAGCGACACGCACCGGCGACGCACGCCTGCCCCGCGGCGCAGGGGATCCCGCAGCCGCCGCAGTTCACCGGATCGGTCGTGACGTCCAGACAGCGCTGGCCACAGGCGAGCTGTCCGGCCGGACAGGCCACGCGCGGGATCGACGGTACGCCGGAGCAGGCGCCCAGCATCAACGCCAGACCAGCGGCGACCGCGGCGGACCGACGCGCGCTCACGCCGCCCGGCGCCGCCGGCGCATGACCAGCATCGCCGCGCCGACGCCCAGCAACGACAAGGTGCCCGGCGCGGTGCCGCCGCCCGCCACGTCACAGCCCCCCTTCGAGCCGCTGCCGCCCGTCGGCGCAGACGCGCCGCCGCTCGAGCCCGACATCGTGTTGCCTCCGGAGCTGCTCGTTCCCGAGGACCCGCCGCTGCTCGAGCCGGTGGAGGCGCCGCTCGCCCCGTTGCCGCCGCTCGCGGAGACCATGGAGCCACCGCTGCCGCTGCCGGTGCTGCCACCGGAGGCGGAACCGCTGTGTCCGCCGCTGCCGGCGCTGGTGCTACCGCCGCTGCCGGCGTTGCCGGTGGTACCGCCCGTGCTGCCGCTGCTGCCACCGGACGCCGAGGCGCCGCCGCTGCCGGGGCTGCTGCTGCCGCCGCTGCCGCTCCCGCCCGATGAGCCCCCCGAGCCCGTGCCGCCGCCGCCCCCCTGCTGGAACGACAGCCAGTTCAATCGCGCCGCGCCGCCGAACACCAGATACAGCGTGTGCACGCCCGACGCGCCCGACACCGCGCAGTTCTGGGTCTCCCAGCCGCTGGTGGCCGTGATGGCGCACTTGCCCAGGGTCGTTCCGGTCGCGGTATCGGCGTGAAGCTCGACGCTGGTGGCCGCCGTCGCGTTCACGCGCAGCTGCACGCCGCTCACGCCGGCGTCGCTGAAGTCGACCACGTCGTAGAAGATCGACCCGCCGCTGCTGACCGCGATCGACTGGCCCAGATCGGTGTCGTTGCTGTCTTCCTTGGTGACGTTGGACATGCCGTCGTAGTCCTCGCCCTCCATGGTCACCAGCGCGTTGCGCCCCGTGACCGGTCGCTTGACGCCCAGGATCAGCAGCGTCCCCGCCTGGCGGTTGAGCGTGAAGCTGGTGCTGTACGACGTGTCGACCATGGTGGTGGTCACCGGCTGCATCAGCGCCAGGTGCTGCGCCGCCTTCAGATCCTGCAGCTGCGCCTCGGTGGGGTTGCTGGGGCTGCCCTGCCCCGTCCAGACGCTGTACGGGTTGCTGTGGGTCTCGTCGACGACGAACTGCGTGACGAACAGCGGCTTGCCCGCCAGCGACGAAGGCAGATTGCTGATCTTGACGCTGACCATGTCACTGCCGGTGGTGTTCAGCTTCGCGTAGTAGTCGTAGATCAGGAGCTGCAGCTCATCACCGGCGCTGGACATCGTCGCCATCGCGTCGACGCCGTCGCTGCCCGTGCCGCCGCCCGACTGCAGCCGGGTGGGCCCCAGGTAGTTGAGCATCTTGAACGCGTTGAACGACGCCTTGCGGATGCCCTGGAACGTCATCAGGCCGAACACCTGACCGAACGGCAGCGTCCCCTTCGACGTCTTGCTGAGGATGTACGAGCCTGACGGGCCGCTCGACTCGTCGAACACGTCCGACAGCACCCAGTACGAGAACAGCCCCGCGGCCGGGGTGTTGCCGCTGTTCTTGTCCGACAACAGCTTCACCCCCTTGAGGATGAAGCCCACGTTCCAGTGGTTGTCCATGCTGGTGGTGTTGTCGCCCAGGTTACCGCCCTGCCCCGAGTACGACGAGTTCCACTCGGTGTTGAACGACATCACCGACGAGGCGGAGTAGCCGCCGCTGGTGATCTGGCTGATGCGGCTGTTGTTGTCGTTCACCAGCCCGGCGGCGTCCGCCGACGAGCCGCCCGAGGCGCCGCCCGGATACACGTGCGACGAGGCGAAGGTGACCCGCGTGCCGGCGCTCTTGCAGTGCTGCAAGAACGCGCCGATGGGGCTGAACTGCGTGGTGGCGGGGCCGCCCACCAGCGCCTGGGGGATCACCGCGGTGATCGCGCTGACGGCCGCGTCGTACAGCATGTAGTAGTCGGTCATCTTGGCGCTGGTGGCCTCGCTGGAGTTCGTGCCGTTCCAGAAGCCCGGATAATCCGGCTCGTTCCAGATTTCCCAGTACCACTGCGACACGTCGTCCATGCCGTACTTGTCGACGCAGTGCTGGACGATGGCCTGGATGAAGTTCTTGTAGTCGGTCGCGCTCTTGTAGATGTCGCGGCTGTTGCCGTTCAGCGCCAGCGCGGTGGGCATGAAGTCCAGCTCCATCACCGGGCGCATGCCAGCCGAGACGATCGAGGTCAGGTACTTGTCGAAGTTCGTCCAGCTATAGGATCCGGGCGCCTTGTAGATGCCCATGTCGTCGTTCAGCACGCCATGGCCGCGCACGCGCTGGAAGCCCGCCTCGCGGTTGCCGATCTTGTAGTGCGTCTCCAGGTCCGAGCGCAGCGTCAGGCTGGCGGTCCCCGTTCCCACCGCGGCCGACCAGAACTTCGGATTGCCCGCGGTCTGCTTCGACGCATCGACGGTGATGTTGTAGCTGGTGGCCCGGGCTGCCCCGGCGCTGGTCATCACGAAGAGGCCGATCGTCAGGGCTGTGACTTCGATCGACGCGCGGGCCGGGAGGCGGCGCACAAGGCGGCTGGTCATGCCTATACTGTCCGGTCAGCCGCCGAACTGTCAGAAAATCGCGCGCCCGCGATCACTTGGTGTCGGCGAGGACCGTCTGCAATTCCGTGTCGAGCGAGCCGTCGGCGCGGCTGATATCGGTCCCGGTGTCCCACAGCACCGGGACCATGCCGTGGGCGTACGACGCCTTCGTCACCGCCTCCATCCAGGCGATGCGCGAGGAGGACTGGCGCGGGTAGTTCATCCCCTTGGTCACGCCGAACTCGCCGATGATCACGGGAATCTTCCGCTGGGTGACGAAGGTCGCCAGCTTGGTGAAGTCGGCCTGCAGCGCCGTCTGGTCGGCGCTGGTGCCCCAGGTCGTCTGGGGCGAACCCCACGACTCGACCGTATCCAGCCCGCAGAACGTGTAAGGCGTGTAGTAGTGGATGGACAGAAACAGCCTGTCCGCGCCGGCGGGGTCGGTGGGGATCGTGAATGCGTCGACGCAGGTCAGGGTGATGTCGGTGGTGAAGCCGGCGATCAGCAGGGCCCGGCCCGGGTTGTAGCCGCTCTGGGCGCGCACGGTCGTCACGAACAGCTGGTTCAGCGTGTTCAACGCCGCGTAGTCCGGCGTGCCGCTGGAGTTGCCACCGACATAGAACTTCCCCTCCTCGTTCAGGCCCTCGAAGATCAGGTTGTTTCCCACGGACGCGAACGCCGTCGCGATCTGCGTCCAGTAGGAGGCGAACTTCGTCTTCACGTCGCCGGTCAGGGTGTACTGCGCCGACGTCCCCTCGCCGTCGATCCAGCCGCCGTCCCAGTGGATGTTGACGATGGCGTACATCCCGGCGTCCAGGATCCACCCCACCACTTGCTTGACCCGATCCATCTTGTCCGAGGGGATGACGCCGTTCATGGCGTAGGTGTTCCAGGCCACCGGCACGCGCACGCTCTTCACGCCGTGGCTGGCCAGGCCGGCAATGAACGCCTGGGTCACGAGCGGCTGGCCCCAGCCGGTCTCCCACGTGGTCGTGTTGTCGAAGGTGTTGCCGATGTTCACGCCGAACCCCATCGCCGTCGCCATCGCGGTGGCGCTGACGGTTCCCCCGCCACCCCCGCCCCCCGGCTGGCCGCCGGTCGCGCTGCTGGCGCCGCCCGAGCCGGGACCGCCGCCGCTGCCCCGACCTCCGCTGGCGCCCGACGTCCCGCCCCGGCCGCCCGTCCCAGGGGAACCTCCGCTCGCCAAGACGCTGCCGCCCGAACCCAGGACTCCCCCGGAGCCCGAGACGCCCCCCGAGGCCGACGCCCCGCCGGAGGCCGCCGCGGGATGTCCGCCCGTGCCGCTGGCGCCGCCACTCCCTTGGCTCCCTCCCGAGCCGACCGCCCCCCCGGATGACGCGGGCATGCCGCCGCTGCCCCCGGACACACCGCCGGTGCCAGCGGGATGCCCTCCCGTGCCGGCTTGCCCCGAGCTTCCGGAACTCCCGCACCCGCCCGCCGTCATCAGCGCCGTCGCGGCCAGCAGCAAGCATCTCTTCATCGAAGTTTTCGTCACGATTTCAGCTTCATCAGTAGCGTCCCCGTCCAGACCAGGGCCATTGTTTTTTGCCCCCGTTTTTTGTCACGCCAGCGGCCCAGGACGCGCGACCGGCCGGCTGTCCCCGCTCCGCCGTACCACCTTCATTCTCTTTGACAACTTCGGCGGCTAAAGAGCAATCGCCGTACGTGTTTGACATCGATAGCCGTCGGTTCGCGACGGTAGGCCGGGACGCATGGTGACCAACGCCCCTTGCGTGGTCGGGATCGACTTCGGCACCGACTCCGTGCGCAGCGTGGTCGTCGAGGCGGCCACCGGCCGCCTGCTGGGTTCGGCGGTGAAGCCCTATCCCCGCTGGCGGGACGGGCTTTACTGCGACCCGGTCGCGAAACAGTTCCGGCAGCATCCGCTCGACTACCTGGAGAGCATGGAGGGCGCCGTGGCCGAGGCGCTGGCGGAGGCCGGCGCGCCGGTCATCCCGCGCATCCGCGGCATCGCGGTCGACACCACCGGCTCGACGCCGGTGCTGGCCGACCGGACCGGGACGCCGCTGGCCATGAGCGAGCGCTTCGCGGCCAACCCGAACGCGATGTTCGTCCTTTGGAAGGACCACACCGCGGTCGCGGAGGCCGAGCGGCTGAACCAGGTGGCCCGGTCCTCCGGCGCCGTCGACTACACGAAGTACGTGGGCGGCATCTACTCGTCCGAGTGGTTCTGGGCGAAGGCGATGCACGTGCTGGCGACCGATCCGGCGGTGGCGGGCGCCGCGGTGACCATCGTCGAGCATTGCGACTGGATCCCGGCCCTGCTGACCGGAACGACCGAGCTGTCGGCGCTGAAGCGCAGCCGCTGCGCCGCCGGCCACAAGGCGCTGTGGCACCCCGCGTGGGGCGGCTATCCGCCCGATGACTTCTTCGCGGCGCTGGATCCCCGGCTTCCCGCGCTGAAGAGATCGCTCGGGACGCAGACGTTCACCGCCGACGTGCCCTGCGGAACGCTGGCGCCCCGGTGGGCGGCCCGGTGGGGAATGTCGCCGGACACGGTGGTGGCCGTGGGCGCGTTCGACGCGCACATGGGCGCGGTGGGCGGCGGCGTCTCGCGTGACCGGTTGCTGAAGGTGATGGGGACCAGCACCTGCGACATCGTGGTGGGCCCGCGCGCCACGGCGGCCGAGACGCTGGTGGCCGGAATCTGCGGCCAGGTCGACGGTTCGGTGATCCCCGGCATGATCGGCTACGAGGCCGGGCAGTCGGCGTTCGGCGACGTCTACGCCTGGTTCAAGGGCCTGCTGTCCTGGCCGCTGGAAGCGATCCTGCCGACGCTGGACGGACTGCCCGACGAGCTGAGGCGGACCCTGTCGAACGGCATCGCCGAGCGCATCATCCCGGCGCTGGAGCGGGGCGCGGTGGCGCAGAGCCTGGACGACACGGCCGTGATCGCGCTGGACTGGCTGAATGGCCGGCGCACGCCCGACGCCAATCAGCGGCTGACCGGGGCGATCACCGGGATCGATCTGGGCACGGACGCCCCGCGCATCTACCGCAGCCTGGTCGAGGCGACCGCGTTCGGTTCGCGCGCCATCGTCGAGCGCTTCCGCGCCCAGGGGATCCGCATCGACAGCGCCATCGCCATCGGCGGCGTGGCGAAGAAGAGCCCCTTCGTCACGCAGACGGTGGCCGACGTGTTGAACATGGACGTCTCGGTGGGCGCGGGTGACCAACCGGTGGCGCTGGGCGCCGCGATGTTCGCCGCCACGGCGGCCGGCATCCACGCGCGCATCGAGGACGCGCAAGCAGCCATGTCGTCCGGCACCGAGCGTCTGCACCGGCCCGATCCGGGCCGCGCCCAGCAGTATGACCGCCTTTACCAGCGCTATGTGGCGCTGGGGTCCTTCGTCGAAAGCGAGCTGAAGAGATGAGTACGCAGCGTGGTCACGAGGTCTGGTTCCTGACGGGCAGTCAGGAGCTGTATGGTCCCGAGACGCTGGCCCAGGTCGCGGCGCACAGCCGGACCATCGCCGCCCATCTGGACGAGACGTTGCCCGTTCGGGTGGTGTGGAAGCCGGCGCTGACCAGCCCCGAAGCGATCACCGAGACCTGTCTGGCCGCCAACGCCGCCCCGGCGTGCGTCGGCGTGGTCACCTGGATGCACACGTTCTCGCCGGCGAAGATGTGGGTGAACGGCCTGAACCAGCTGGCGAAGCCCCTGGCCCACCTGCACACGCAGTTCAACCGCGAGCTCCCCTGGTCCGAGATCGACATGGGGTTCATGAACCTGAACCAGTCGGCGCACGGCGACCGCGAGTACGGGTTCATCCTGGCCCGGCTGCGGCTGGACCGGAAGATCGTGGTCGGGCACTGGCAGGACCCCGAGGTGGCCGCCGATCTGGACTCGTGGGCACGCGTGGCCCGCGCCGTCACCGAGTCGCGCAAGCTGAAGATCGTCCGCTTCGGCGGCATGAACATGCGCGAGGTCGCCGTGACGGGCGGCGATCGGCTGGAGGCGCAGATCCAGCTGGGCTGGTCGACGAACGGCTACGGCGTGGGTGATCTGGTGGCCCGCATCGCCGAGGTGGGCGACGCCGAGGTCGACCGGCTGGTCGAGGAGTACGAAGGCCAGTACACGCTGGCGCCGGAGCTGCGCGCGGGGGGCGCGCGGCGCGAGAGCCTGCGCTACGCCGCCCGCCAGGAGGCCGGGCTGCGCGCGTTCCTGACCGAAGGCGGGTACGGCGCCTTCACCACCACGTTCGAGGATCTGCACGGCCTGCACCAGCTGCCTGGCCTCGCTTGCCAGCGCCTGATGGCCGACGGCTTCGGCTTCGGCGCCGAGGGCGACTGGAAGGCCGCCGGCCTGGTGCGGCTGATGAAGGTCATCGGGGCCGGCAAGCCGGGCGGCGTGTCGTTCATGGAGGACTACACGTATCACCTGGTGAAGGGCGAGGAGACGATCCTGGGCGCGCACATGCTCGAGATCTGTCCGTCGATCGCCGACGGCCGGCCGTCGCTGGAGATCCATCCCCTCACCATCGGCGGCAAGGGTGATCCCTGCCGGCTGGTGTTCAACGCGGCGCCGGGCCCGGCGGTCGCGGCGTCGATCATCGACGTCGGCGGCCGGATGCGGCTGGTGGTGCAAGAGATGGACGCTGTGCCCGCCGCGCACGCCATGCCCAAGCTGCCGGTGGCCCGCGCGCTGTACAAGCCGCGGCCGGACTTCCGGCGGGCCTGCCAGGCCTGGCTGCTGGCCGGCGGCGCGCACCACACGGCCTTCGGCCAGGCGGTCACCGGCGAGCAGCTGTCGGATCTGGCGTCGATGCTGGGCCTCGAGTGCGTTCGCATCGGGGACCACACCGAGCTGGGCGCGCTGACCAACGAGCTGCGGTGGAACGACGCCGCCTACCGGCTGGGTCGGAGCACCCGCAGATGACCGCGCCTTCCAGCTACGGCGAGCTGAAGACGCGCGCCTGGCAGGCCAACATGGAGATCCCGCGCCGGGGCCTGGCCATCTACACGTTCGGAAACGTGTCCGCGTTCGACCCCGCCCGCGGCGTGTTCGCCATCAAGCCGAGCGGCGTCCCCTACGAGGAGCTGGCGGTGGGGGACATGGTGGTGGTCGACCTGGAGGGAAGCACCGTCGAGGGCAAACTGCGGCCGTCGTCGGACACCAAGACGCACGCGGCGCTGTACAAGGCTTTTCCGGGGCTGGGCGGCATCGTTCACACGCATTCGACCTACGCGACGGCGTGGGCGCAGGCGCAGCTTCCCATCCCGATCTACGGCACCACCCACGCCGATCACCTGGCGTCGGACGTCCCCTGCACGAAGGTGATGAGCGCCGAGGCGGTGCGGGGAGATTACGAAGCCGAGACCGGGACGCAGATCATCGAATGCTTCCGCGATCGCGATCCGCACCAGATCCCGATGGTGCTGGTCGCCGGTCACGGCCCGTTCGCCTGGGGGAAGACGCCCGAAAAGGCCGTCTATCACGGCGTGGTGCTGGAGGAGCTGGCCAAGATCGCGTCCATCACCCGCAGCCTGGCGCCCGACGCGGGCCGGCTGCCCGACTACTTGATCCGCAAGCACTTCGAACGGAAGCACGGCAAAGGCGCCTACTACGGCCAGTAGGCCGTTACTCGCCGCAACGAACGGGACAAGCATGCGCAGAGCACTTCACGCCATTGGACTATCCGGATTGCTGGTGACCAGTCTTCTGTCCGCGCCCGCGGGCGCCCAGGAACCGGCCGACGCCGACGCGCAACCGCGCGCGCAACAGGGGACGGAAGCCGACCCTCAACAGAACACCGAGGAGCCCAAGCAGGCCGAGCAGCCGGCGCCGATCCTGGAGCCGACCGCCACCAGCCGCGTCTCGGTGGGGGCGCCCGGGGCCGCTCACAAGCCCAAGGTCGGCGATCTCTCGATCACCGGCTACTTCCGCGGTGGCTTCGGCGCGATCCTGCAGCAACAAAGCGGCGACACGAAGGTCGGCGGGCGCATGACCTGCTTCTCGCTGTCCAATCCCGCGGGGCTGGTGGCCAAGTACCGCCTCGGCAACGAGTGCGAGGTATGGTCCGAGACGCACTTCGCCTTCGTCACCTACGCGGACGAGGACGGCGTCGTCTCGACGCTGCACTTCATGCCCACGATCTTCATCCCCACCACGAACATCGGCTACTCGCCGAACGGCACCGTGAACTCGCCGGCCATCTTCACCACGTCGACCGGCGCGACCATCTCGTTCCCCAACCTCTACGTCGACCTGGCGGGGATCCCCGGGCTGGGGGGCGCCACCGTCTGGGCCGGCACGCGCTATTACAAGCGCGAGTCTGTCTACATCAACGACTTCTTCTACTGGAACCCTTCCGGCGTGGGAGCCGGCATCGAGGACATCGCGCTCGGCAACAACGGCGTGCGCCTCAGCTACGGCCTGTTCGCGGTCGACGGCGAACCCCAGTCGCCGGCCAGCGCCACCGACCCGCTGCTGCCGGGGCAGTTCGACTTCGGCGTGCGCAACGACGTGCAGCTGCGTGGCTTCAAGCCGTGGGCGGGCGGTGAGTTCCAGCTCGGGTTCCAGTACATCATCGACTACAGCAACCACATCGTGACGGACTCGAACGGCAACTCTCGCTCCGTCACGCACGGCGGCTGGGGCGGCACCTTCCAGTACGTGCAGAAGCTGCTGGGCGGCGACAACAAGCTGGCCTTGCAATACGGCAAGGGGGGCGGCACCGGCTTCGGCACGCTGTCGCGCTTCTACTATCCCGACTTCTCTCTCTACTTCGACCCCAGCGAGTACCGCATCCGCGGCGTCGACGTGCTGACGATCCAGCCGCTCGATTGGCTGGGGGGGCAGGCGGACGTGATCTATCAGCACGATCAGAACTTCCTGGGCTCGCCAGGCCTGAACACCGACTGGTACTCGGCGGGTGCGCGCGTCAGCGTGGCGCTGGCGAGGCACGCGAAGGTGCTGGCCGAGGTCGGCTTCGACCGCATCACCAAGAACAACGGCTCCAAGCCCCAACAGCTGGTCAAGGCGACCATCGCCCCGGTGCTGTCGGCGGGCAAGGGCATGCTGAGCCGCCCCGAGATACGACTGTTCTACACGTGGGCGGTCTGGAACGAGACCGCGCGCGGCGCGAACATCGACTCCGGCGTGGTGTACCGGTCCACCCCGTTCCTCAGCGGCTCGACGGTCGGCCTGCAGGCGGAGACCTGGTTTTGAGCGCGCGGGCGATGTTGCTGTGCGGTCTGGCCCTGGCGCTGCCCGCGGCTGCCATCGCGGCGCCTGCCAAGCCAGCCGACAAGACGGCGGCGGTGACACAGGCGCCGTTCGGCGCCCTGCCGGACGGCAAGAAGGTCACCCTGTTCACATTGACGAACGCGTCGGGCGCCGAGGTGAAGCTGATCGACTTCGGCGCGAGAGTCGTCTCGCTGAAGGTCCCCGACCGGCAGGGGACGTCGCGCGACGTGGTGCTGGGCTATGACGACCTGGCCGGGTACCAGAGCGACAAGTCGTTCTTCGGCGCCATCGTGGGACGGTACGGGAACCGGATCGCCGCTGGGAAGTTCACGCTGGACGGCAAGACGTACCAGCTGGACACGAACGACGGCGCGAATCACCTGCACGGCGGCGCGCAGGGCTTCTACAAGAAGCTATGGCTGGCGGCGCCTGTGAAAAGCAAGGACGGGCCCGCGGTGAAGCTGACCTACGTCAGCGCCGCCGGTGAAGGGGGCTACCCGGGCAAGGTCACGCTGGCCGTGACGTACACGCTGACGCGCGACAACGGGCTGCGCATCGAGTACCACGGCACCACCGACAAGCCGACCATCCTGAACCCGACGAACCACGCCTACTTCAACCTCAGCGGCGATCCCGCGCAGACCATCCTCGACGAGGAGCTGCAGATCGACGCCGACCAGACCACCCCCGTCGGTCCGGGGTTGATCCCCACCGGGGCGCTGGCCGACGTGGCCGGCACGCCGATGGACTTCCGCAAGCCGACCAAGATCGGCGCACGGATCGACGCGAAGGACGAACAGCTGGCCCTGGGCAAGGGCTACGACCACAACTGGGTGCTGCGCAAGCACGATCACAAGGTCGCGCAGGCGGCCGAGCTGTTCGATCCGCGCAGCGGGATCGTCATGCAGGTGCTGACCGATCAGCCCGGCCTCCAGTTCTACTCGGGCAACTTCCTGGACGGCACGGTCCACGGCAAGGGCGGTGTCGCCTACCAGCACCGCACGGCGCTGTGCCTGGAAGCGCAGGACTTCCCCGACTCCCCCAACCACCCCAACTTCCCCAGCCCCATCCTGCGCCCCGGCCAGCAATACAAGCAGACGACGATCTACCGCTTCTCCACGCGGTAGATCCCGACGAGGCCAGTCCGCCGGTCCGAATGGAGTCAGGGTGGCCCGCGCCGCCCGACGCCTCCCAAGCCGAAACAGCAAGCCCGGCGCCGG
>Ga0207652_10000723_pt1 | contig 32038 bp, 26 predicted proteins | sample KBSC63BmetaG_FD_184334 | JGI IMG/M metagenome (GOLD analysis project Ga0207652, IMG submission 184334) | Corn rhizosphere microbial communities from Kellogg Biological Station, Michigan, USA - KBS C6-3B metaG (SPAdes) (version 2) | ecosystem: Host-associated > Plants > Roots > Rhizosphere ...
TCGGACGTTCTCCGAGATCGCGTCGTCCTCCTCGGCGCACGTCCGCACGACGAGATCGAGCGGCTGTTTCGCGCCGCTGATTTCTTCATCCAGACAAGCCATCGCGAGGCAAGTGGTTTCTCATTGCTCGAGGCGATGTCCTGCGGCACTCCGCCGATCGTGACCGACATTCCGCCCAGCCGGCGGATCGTCGGCGACGCGGGATCACTTACACCGGTCGGCGACGCGGAGCGGATGTCGGACGCACTCGTCGACTACGCCGCCCGCGATCGAGCAAGGCTTCGCTCGGCGGCTCGGGCGCGCTTCGAGCGGTCACTCACGTTCGACGCAATCGGCCAGGAGCTTCGCAGCATCTACGAGTCGCTCCTCGGCGCATGGCGACGCTCATGATCCTTCTTACCGAGTGCGCGTAGCACACAACCAGCGGCCGACCGCCACACATTCATCCGAAGCGGCGTCTCGCGAATCGCCGACGCCGACGCGCTCAGCGCGGAGAGATGCTCGCCGCCGCGCGACAGCGTGCGCGCATGGTGAATCAACTGCAGCGCACACTGCCGCCGGCCGATGTTGCGCAACCGGCGATCCGTCGCCGATCGCGCGAATTTTCGAAATACGAGCGCATTCCAGCGATACAGCTCGGCAACGCGGGTTCGGCTCGACGTTCGTCCGCTGTGGTGCCGAACGAACGTCAGTGATTCCGGCAGGGCGTGAATCTCGCTTTTTGACGCAAGGCGAAGCTCGAGATCGTAGTCCTCACGGAGCAACACCCGTTCGTCGAATCCACCGGCTTCGTCGAACAGCGAGCGATGGATCATGAGTGTTGGCGTGGTCGCTGCTGCACAGAACGTGAGCAGCCGCTCGAGAATCCAGCCCGACTGCGCCCGATACGGCCTGCCGCCCTGCTGCGGAATCGCCGCTCCCTGATCGTCGATGAAACTGACGCCAGTGCAACTCCATCGACTCTCCGGATTCTCCGCGAGCCGGGTGAGCTGGAGCTCGAGCTTTTCCGGAGCCCAGAGGTCGTCCGAGTCGAGAAAGGCGATCCACGGCGAATGCGCGTTTGCAACGCCAAGGTTGCGGAGGGCCGCCGGATTCCCGCTGTGCGGTTCAGTCACGATGACGATTCGGGGATCACCGAGCGAATCGAGATACGCGACGCTGCCATCGGTCGAGCCGTCGTCGACGACGATCAGCTCCCAGTCCGTACAGGTTTGCGCTCGGACCGACGCGACGGCCTCGCGAAGGAATTCCAGCCGATCGTGCGTCGGGAGCACGATCGAAACCTTCGGCGCTTGGGCGGTATTCAGGACGTGTGTCATTCAACCTCCCGACCCCAAGGGTCTAGTGTCCGCAAACTCCGCGCAAGAAGTTCATCGCATGCTGCCCGTCAGCGTCGTCGCCGAGCGCGCGTGAAAATCGCCCTGATCCTGCCTGGAGGTGTCGACCGAAGCGGCGCCGAGCGCGTCATTCCTGTGTTTCTCTGGCTCATCGAGCGACTGGCACAGCGTCACGAGGTCCACGTCTTCGCGACGAGGCAGGAGGCCGACGCCGGTTCCTGGAAGCTCAACGGCGCAGAGGTCCACAACGCTGGCACGGCGCGCGGATCGTCGTTCCGCCTGCTCGCGAAATTCGGCGCGGTACATCGCCAACGTCCATTCGACGTGGTCCATGCGTTCTTCGGCTGGTGTGGACCAGTGGCGGCGTTCGCTGGCTGGCGATTTGGTGTTCCGGTCGTGTTTCATGCAGCGGGAGGCGAGTTCGTGGCGCTTCGCGATATCGACTACGGCATGCGGACGTCGTTGCCCGGACGCCTCGGCCTGCTCGTGACGCTGGCAGGTGTGCGCCGCGTCACCGTTGCGTCGCGCTTCATGCAACATCTCGCGACGAGCCAATCCGTGCGCGCCGAGTATGTGCCGCTCGGAGTGGCTATCGACCAATGGCCAATGCGTGAACCGTGCCCACGAGACCCGTCGCATCCAATTCGACTTCTTCATGTTGGTGATCTTCGTCCAGTCAAAGATCAAACGCTGCTCATCACCGCCGCCGGACAATTGCACGACGCAGGTATCTCCTTCGAGCTGGACATCGTAGGATTGGACACGATGAACGGTGTGATTCAGCGCACGCCCAATGCGCGACGTATCGAGAGCGTGACTCGTTGGCATGGCACCCTCGGCCGCGGTGCGCTTCGCGCGCTGATGGATCGCGCTGACCTTCTTGTCGTGACATCGCGGCACGAAGCGGGGCCGGTTGTCGCGCTCGAGGCAGCAATCGCCGGCGTTCCGAGCGTTGGCACCGCCGTCGGCTACGTCCAAGACTGGTCGCCCGACGCGGCCGTCGCAGTTCCAGTCGGCGACGCACAGGCGCTGACGGGCGCCATTGCTGGACTTGCGGCGGACGAGCCGCGCCGCCTGCAAATCGCACACGAGGCGCAGCGGCGCGCGCGCGACATCGATGCCGATTACACAGCGGCGACATTCGAGCGCATCTACACCGAGCTGCAACGCCACGGATGACGCAGGCCCTCGTCGACTTCCTTCCGACGGAGGATCCACTTCGCCGCGACGCACGCGCAGAGTACTCGCTCGCGCTTCCCGTGCTCGGGCTGAACACGACGTTCGAGTCGAACAGCCGCTACGTGCTCGGCGTGGTTGAAGAAGCGTTCGGCGCGTGGCGTCGGGCCGAAGCGAACGGAGATGTACGCCTCACCGTGCGGATCATCGTGTTCGACGCCGCCGAAGGTGACGCCGCGCCAGCACCAGTTCGCCACATCTGCCCCGATGAACAGCGCTTGATCGTCCATTCGCCGGCGAGCGTCGGCGTGAGTGATCCGGCACGCGGTGAGAGCGTGGCCTATGTGACGACGGCGCTCGCCGCGGATCGAGCGCACTTTCGCGGCGCGATGCTCGAGGCACTCACGTTCGCGCTCGTCGCGCAGTTCGATCGGCATCCGCTGCACGCCGCCGCCGTCGCGCGCGACGGACGGGCGGTGCTGCTCGTGGGAGAGAGTGGCGCAGGCAAAAGCACGCTCGCGTACCTCGCGAGCTGCGCCGGATTCGACGTGCTCGCGGAGGATCACGCCTGGATCCAGCTCGAGCCGACCTTGCGCGTGTGGGGCGGTGCGCGGCGAGTGCGACTCGGCCGCGAAGCGACGGCGCATTTTCCCGAAGTTGCGTCAGCCGCCGTGTCGTCGACGATCGGCGGAAAGATCAAATTGGCTGTCGAGCTACCAGCCAATCCGAGAGCGTCGGTGGCAGACGACGCCGTCGTCTGCCTACTCGGCCGGAGCGACGGCGATGCCACGCTCGATCGAGTCGACATTGCCGCGATCACGCTCGGCTTGACCGCGAACGTTGCCCCCGGATTCGATCGGTTCCCGGAACGGCACGCTCGAGTCGTTCGCGCGCTCGCCGCGCGAGGTGGCTGGCGGCTTAGCCTTTCCGGCAATCCACGCGAGGCTTTGCCGTTGCTCGCGCAATTGGTCGAGCGTGGCGAGTGATGGCCGGCGATTCGAGTTCTCTCAACCCTGGCGAGGACGCCGCCGACGCGTCGCGGCGCGTATCGGCGTTCGAGCAGAGCGGCGATCCCGCTGATCTCTGGCCCGGACTCGGCGAGCGCGCGCGCGTCGCCGCCGCGCGGGAGTTGGAGCGGATTACTCGCCAGGTGCTGTCAGGTCGCTCCGCACAGGTCAGCGGCGACTTCGATGCGTACGCCCTCGGTGTCGCGGGACACACAACGGGCATGGGGCCAGTGGTCGGGCGTTGGATCGAGGACGGTCGAGTCACTGCTGGCGAGGACGTCGCGCTCGTGTTCGCGCGCCATCTCGACCACGGCCGTCGCCGCGCCGCGCGGATTGAACGCGAGGTGCTGCCGGCGATCGACGCGCTGCTCGAGCGCCGCATTCCCGTCGTCGCGCTCAAGGGCTTCCACACGTCGCGCGCGTACTTCGACGAGCCGGGCATGCGACGTATCTCCGACGTCGACCTTCTGGTGCCACCGTCGCGCGTCGCCGATGCGGAGAAGGCGCTCGCGTCCGTCGGGTTCGAGGCACAGGGACCGGCACACCGGCCGTACAAGCGCGACTGGATCGGTCCGGGTGTGGATCGACGCTTCTTTTCCGTCGAGTACGCGGACGCGCGCTCGTCGTGGGCGCTAGAGCTTCATGCGTCGCTCGATCGCGTATACAACGCCGGAACCGCGGCGCGCCTCGATTCGGAGCGCGACCGGACGACTCCGCTGATCGTCGCCGGACGAACGCTCGCTGCGCTGCAGCCTGAGCTGCTCTTCATCTATCTCGCGTGTCACGCGTCTCAGGAGCTCGAGAGCATGCGGCTTCTGCGCGTGTTCGAATTGATTCGCGTGATCCGAGACGGCTCGCACCCGCTCGATTGGGCGCGTGTGCGCTTGCTGTTGGAAGCAACCGGCGCTGGGGCATTCGTCTACCCGGCCTGCTCGCTGGTCAACGACCTGGTACCCGACGCGGTGGATGCTCGCGTGATCGATGCCGCACGTGCCGCGTCGACGTGGGCCGCGCGACACGCGGTCCCGCGACTCGCTCCCGCCGGAGGATCGCTCGACGAACGCGGCATTCTTCGCCAGTTGATGTGGACGCGCGGGGTTAGGGCAATTCTGCAGCGGCTCTTTCGCGTGGTCTGGCCGGCGGCGATCACGCGTCCAGATCACGTGATTCCTGGCTGGCGCGCGCGACTCAGACGACTCCGGAACGGCTTGTTGACGTTTAGTGCGCCCGACGAGCACGCGGATTGACGGTCACTCGGATCTCGAGTCGGCGCGCCAGGGAAGTTACTCAGCCCGGGACAGTAGAAACTAATTTGGTGACATCAAATTGTTGATACTCGATCGGCATTAGCGCCGGAGTAGCGCGACGCCACCGTATCAAGCGCCCGCAGTTCCGACTCCTGACAATTCCACGACCGTCTCTTGCCACTGATCTCGCCACGACGCCAGCCGAACACCGAATCGCTCCGCCAGCTTGCTGTTGTCGAGCACCGAATAGGCCGGGCGCCGCGCCGCTGTCGGATACTCGGCCGTTGCTATCGGAAGTACCGCTCGACACACCTGCTCATTCGGACGCGGGTCGTCGGCGACAATCGTCCGCGCGAACTCGAACCATGTCGTCGCTCCGTCCGCCGAGAGGTGATGCACGCCCGACGCCACCTCGTGCGCCGGGTGTACCACGCGCAGTACTGCCGAGACGGCAGCGGCGATCGCCGACGCTGAAGTCGGCGCGCCCACCTGATCGCTCACGATGCGCAATTCCTCTCGCTCGCGCGCGAGGCGCAGGATCGTCAACGGAAAGTTGCGTCCACGCGTCGCGTACACCCACGATGTTCGAAAGATGAGATACGTGCCCGCCGATTCCGCGACGGCCATCTCGCCCGCGAGCTTCGACGCGCCGTAGACGCTCAGCGGATTCGGTTCGTCGCTTTCAAAATACGGCGTTCGCTTCGTGCCATCGAATACGTAGTCCGACGAGAAGTGAACCATGAGAGCGCCGAGACGGCGGGACTCCTCGGCGAGGACGCGCGGTAGCTCGACATTCAGTCGATTGCAGTCATCCACATTGGATTCGGCGGCATCGACTGCCGTGTAACCGGCGGCGTTTACGATCACCGTGGGTTTCACTCGCCTGACGAGCTCGCGAACCACACTTGCCTGCTCGAGATTCGCGTCCTGACGCGTTGGTGCAGCGACTGGCCCGACCCACGCCAGCGCGCGCACCGCCTCATGTCCGATCTGGCCCGTTCCGCCGAGCACGAGCACCGCGGGCCGATCAGTCATCTGCGGTCAGGAATCGATGCGCGGCAGAATATCCCGAGGAATCGCTGAAAGGAGCGGCGCGGCTCCATCCTTCGACGACAGAATCGGGGTCACGACCGGCCACGGAATGCCGAGCGCGGGATCGTTCCACCGAACCGCGTGCTCGGCGGACGGCGAATAGTACTCCGAGCATTTGTACGCGACGATCGCCTCGTCCGACGTCACGACGAAGCCATGCGCGAAGCCGGACGGAATGAACAGCTGGCGGCGATTTGACTCGGAGAGCGTCGTCCACGCGGCACGGCCGAACGTTGGCGATCCGACGCGCAGATCCACGGCGACATCGAATACTTCGCCGCGAAGCGCCTGAATGAGCTTGGCTTGGGCGTTCGGTTGTTGAAAGTGCAAGCCGCGCAGCACACCGCGACGACTGATCGACACGTTGTCTTGCACGAACGGCACGTCGATGCCCATCGCGGCATACGAGTCGGCGCGATACACCTCGAAGAAGGTGCCGCGCGCATCGGAAAAAGTCCGCGGCTCGACGACAAGCACGCCCGGTACGGCGGTTTCAATCACGCTCACGAGTTGTCATGCTCCTTCAAGATCTCTAACAAACCCTGACCGTAGGCATTGGCGGCGAGACGCGTTCCAAGTGCGCGAAAGTCGTCGTCGCCGATCCAGCCCATCCGCCACGCGACCTCTTCCGGCGAGCCGATCTTCAGGCCTTGACGCGTCTCGATGGTCTGAATGAAGCTCGATGCCGCATGCAGCGATTCGTGCGTGCCCATGTCCAGCCACGCGGCGCCGCGGCTCAGCACTTCGACCGTCAACATCCCGCGTCGCAGATACTCGGAGTTCAGATCGGTGATCTCGTATTCGCCGCGCGCCGACGGCCGAAGGTCGGCGGCGATGAGCGGCGCGTCCGCGTCGTAGAAGTAGAGTCCCGTGACCGCGTGACTCGACCGCGGCGCTGGCGGCTTCTCTTGAATGCTGACCGCGCGGCCAGCCGCGTCCATCTCAACGACGCCATAGCGCTCGGGATCTCGCACCTGATTCGCGAAGATGGTGGCGCCGTGCTCGCGTCGCGTCGCGCGCTGCAACTGATCGACCAACCCCGACGCGTAGAAGATGTTGTCGCCGAGGACCAGCGCCGACGGATGGTCGCAGAGAAACTCTCGGCCAATGACGAAGGCTTGCGCCAATCCGTTCGGCGTCGGCTGCTCTGCGTACGAGAAGCGAACGCCCCACTGCGCGCCGCTCCCCAACAACTCGCGAAAGCGCGGCAGATCCGCTGGCGTCGAGATCACGAGCAGCTCACGAATGCCCGCGAGCATGAGGGTCGTGAGCGGATAGTAGATCATCGGCTTGTCGTACACCGGCAAAAGCTGTTTGCTGACGACGAGCGTGAGCGGATGGAGCCGAGTACCGGCGCCGCCGGCGAGAATGATTCCCTTGCGCGTCACGTGAGCGCCCCGAGCCCCAGCCGCTCTCCGCGATACGTGCCGGCCTGCACGCGCTCGCACCACGCTTGGTTGTCGAGATACCACTGCACCGTTTTGCGGAGCCCGGAATCGGTGGTCTCGGTGGCGCGCCAGCCGAGCTCTCGTTCAATCTTGCTCATGTCGATGGCGTAGCGTTGATCATGCCCGGGGCGGTCGGCGACGAAGGTGATGAGCGACCGCCGGTCGCGAATCGTCGGATGCGGCGACAGCTCGTCGAGCAACCCACAAATCGCTTCGGCCATCTCGATGTTCCTGCGCTCGCCGTGGCACCCGATGTTGTACGTCTCGCCGGGCACGCCGCGCTCGAGGACCGCGATCAGCGCACGCGCGTGGTCGTCGACGTAGAGCCAGTCGCGAACGTTCTCACCGCGCCCGTAGATCGGGATCTCGCGGCCGTGCAACGCCTGCTGGATCACGAGGGGCACCAGCTTTTCAGGAAACTGATACGGCCCATAGTTGTTCGAGCAGTTCGTCGTAACGGTGGATAGCCCGTACGTGTGAAACCAGGCGCGCGCGAGGTGATCGGCCGCCGCCTTGCTCGCGGCGTAGGGCGATCGCGGCGAATACGGTGTGGATTCAGTGAACTTGCCGGCGGGCCCTAGCGAGCCGAACACTTCATCGGTCGAAACGTGAACGAATCGAAAGTCAGAAGCCTCGGCGGGCGATAATCGCCGCTGATACCGCAGGCTTTCCTGCAACAGCGTGAACGTGCCGACCACGTTCGTCTGGATGAAGTCTGCCGGCGCGTCGATCGACCGGTCGACGTGCGATTCGGCCGCAAGGTGAATGACGCCCGCAGGGCGCTCCTCATCGAATAGCGCCCGGACAGTCGCGCCGTCACCAATGTCGGCCTGTACGAACCGATGATTTGCCGCATCGAAGGCTTCGCCCAGGGATTCAGTGTTCCCGGCGTACGTCAGTTTGTCGATGGTGACCACTCGGTACGCACCACCGCTCACCAGCAAGCGGACGACTGCGGAACCGATGAATCCGGCGCCGCCGGTAACGAAAAGCGTCTTCACGAATTCTCTATCTGGGGGTGGTGCATGGCCGGGAACAGACTGCCGTAAAGGGGGCTTTGTCTAGGGGATATCTGTCCCCGGCCAAGACGACACCGCGGCTTCGTTGCCCTTTGCCGCCCGTTGTCCGCAGTCGTGTCTCTCGCCATTCTTGTCGCGTCGTGTCCTCCCTCAACATGCCTCTCTTCCGCCGCTTGGCGTTCATCGCGGCTCTCGTGGCACTTTGCGCGCCGCGCGCGCGGGCTCAGTCGCTGCCCACGGTCGATCAGGCCCGCGCCCTGCTCGCGACCCGCCCTGACCTCGTCGCCATGCTGCGGAAGCAGATCGCCGATAGCGGTCTCACTCCCGATCAGATCCGGGCACGTCTTCGTGCCGCAGGGTATCCAGACGACCTTCTCGACGCCTACCTGCCCTCTTCGCCGCGCGGCGGGTCCGGCGCTCGCGATAGTCTAACGACCTCCCTTCCCGCCGACGACGTGTTGGACGCGATGGCGGCGTTGGGGCTTTCCGATTCGGTCGATACGGGTGAGCTCCGATCCGCGATTCGGTCCCGGATGCCGCGCGTGCAGGCGAGACGAGACTCGATCGCCCTGGCAAATGGCCGCTCGATCGACTCCGGCTACGTCGTCGACGATTCGGCCGGTTTGCCGAGCCGCATGTCTCGAGTCGATTCGTTCGGCCGCCTCGTGGACAGCCGCCGTCGAAACGATGTGTCGCAGGCGGCGATCGACAGCGGAAGCGTCATCTTCGGTCTCAGCGTCTTCGGCGGGTCCACGACGCAGTTCGATCCGAATCTCGCGGGCCCGGTGGACGCCAACTATCGCGTCGGCGCTGGCGACCGTCTGGTCCTCATCATCACCGGCGACGCCGAACGCGCCTATACGCTCGACGTGACGCGCGAGGGGTTCGTCGTCATCCCGGGCGTGGGTGAGGTGTCTGTCGCGAACCTCACGATGAAAGAGTTGGAAGACCAGCTCTATTCGCGCCTCGGCAAGGTCTATTCGGGCCTTCGCCGAACGGGCGGAACGATGCACTTCTCCATCAATCTCGCCCGGCTTCACAGCAATCAAATCTACGTTTTGGGTGACGTCGAAGCGCCAGGCAGCTACCGAATCTCGAGCGCCGGCACCGCTCTCACCGCACTCTATGCGGCCGGCGGACCGACGAAAAACGGTGGCCTGCGTCGAGTGGAGATTCGTCGCGCTGGCAAGCTCATCGACACGCTCGACCTCTACGACTACCTGCTGCACGCCGACGGCTCGCACGATCCGCGGCTCCAGACCGGCGATGTCGTCTTCGTGCCCGTGCACAGTGCGCGCGTCCGGATCTTCGGCGAGGTCGTTCGGCCGGGAACGTACGAGCTGCGACGCGGTGAATCACTCTCGGATGTCCTTCGCGCCGCGGGTGGCTTCACGCCGGAAGCGTCGCGACGGCGTGTCCAGGTGTCTCGCATCCTGCCGCCCGATCAGCGCGACACGACTCAGCGGGCTCGCGTCGTCATCGACGTCACGAGCTCGCAGCCCGATCCGGAGGCCGCGCCCGCGTTTCCGCTCGAAGCGGGCGATGTCGTCCGCGTCTTCCCGGTCAGCGATCGAATCGGTCGTCGCGTGACCGTCGCAGGCAACGTGACGATGCCGGGTCCCGTGGGCTTCTCCCCGGGGATGCATATCTCCGACGCGATTCGGCTCGCTGGCGGACTCAAGCCTGACGCATACCTCGGTCAGGTGCTTGTCTCGCGCTTGCGCGGCGCCGATTCGTCGCGCATCGAGCTGCGCACGTCGCTCCGCGATCAGACCGGTCGCGCGAGCAACGACATGACCCTGCAGGAAGACGACGAGATTCGCGTCTTCTCCATCACGGAATTCCGTGAGCCCACGTACGTCGCGATCACCGGCGCGGTGCGTCGACCTGGTCGTTACGCATATCGCGAGGGACTCACGCTCCGCGATCTCGTTCTGCTGGCGGGAGGGCTCGATGAACGAGCATCGGTTCGCGAGGCCGAGATCGCGCGGCGGCCCAACGCGTTCGACGGCGGGCGGCTCGCGGTGTCGGAGCGCGTCTCGCTCGACTCGAGCTACGTCGTCGGCGCATTGCCGAACACCGACCACGCCAACAGTGCGGTAACGCAGGCCGGCGGGGCGCGAGAAGTGTCGCTCAAGCCGTATGACAATGTGCTCATTCTCGCCCGCGCGGACTGGGCGCGGGAGCGGCGAGTCATGGTGACCGGAGAGGTCGCGTCACCGGGGACGTACACGCTGCTGACGAAAGGCGACCGCTTGAGCGACGTGCTCAAACGCGCCGGCGGACTGACCAACACCGCGTACCCGGGCGGCATCGTGTTCTACCGTCGCGAGGGACACCTGGGGCGCATCGGCGTCGACTTGCCGTCGGTGCTCAAGGATGCCGGCTCGCTCGACAACCTCTTGCTCGCCGACGGCGACTCGATCTTCTTGCCGCAGTTCAGCGGAATCGTCGAGGTGCAGGGTGCGGTGAACGCACCGCGCGGCATCGCGTGGGTTCCGGGCAAGAAGCTCGACTATTACGTGCGCGCGGCGGGCGGCCTGACACGCACGGGAGTGCTCGAGCGAGCATACGTGACGCAACCGGACGGCAGCGTCGAAAGCATCCACGATCGGTTCCTCTGGCCAGACGCAGTGCCTGAGCCGCGCCCCGGCAGCATCGTGTACGTCACGGAGCGTGATCCGAACGACAAGGGCATCGACATCGCGAAGTTCGGGGTGATCGCGCAGATCATCGGCAGTCTGGTGACGATCGTCGCGATCATCCACAAATGAGCGCTCCCGGACGAACGGCGCCGCCATCGCCGGAGCGACTCACGCCGTCGCAACGCCCACAGCTCGGCGTGATCGGCGAGCTGCCGAGCCTGGAATCGTATCTCTCGATTCTGTGGCGTCGGCGTCGGCTCGTCGCGGGGCTTCCGATCGTTCTGTTCGGACTTGCCGCCGGCCTGTCGCTGCTGCGACCGCGCCAATACGTCGCGCGCGCCGCCTTCATCGCATCCGAGCCGCAGTCGATGATGAACAGCTCGCTCAGCGCGTTGAGCAGCGTCGCGCAGCAATTGGGCGTGCCGGCGCTGAGCGCGGTCGCGAACACGCCATCGTCGACATCGTCGCAGTTCTACGCCGACCTTTTGAACTCGGCGACGATTCTGCACGCCGTGGTCACCACATCCTACGACGCGAGCTCGCCCGGCGACTTCGGTGGCGTGCCGTTCAAGGGAACGCTCATCGACTTCGCGAAGCCGACCGGCCATACACCGGAAGACAACGCGATGTCGGTGATGAAGACGCTGTCGCGGAACATCCTGTCCGTGACCTCCGATCGCACGACTGGCATCGTGCGCTTTCAGGTACGCACGAAGAACCGGCAGCTCTCCGGTTTGATCGCGCGCCGGCTGTTGGATCTCGTCAACGATTTCAATCTCAGGCGGCGACAAACGCAAGCCGGCGCTGAACGCGACTTCGGACAGCACCGGATGCAGGCGTCGCTCGACTCGCTGCGCGCCGCCGAGGCCGCCGTCGCCGAATTCCGTGCCGCGAACATCGACATCTCGCGTTCGCCGCGTCTCGCGGCTCATGATGCCGATCTCGCACGACGCGTCACCCTCGCGCAGCAGCTCTACACGACGATCGCGCAGCGCTACGAGATGGCGAACGTCGAAGCCGTGCGCAACACGCCGGTCGTGACTGTCATCGACGCGCCGGAAGGATTGGTCGAAGCGCAGCCGCGACACACCGTTCTCATCGCGCTCGGCGCCTTCGCGGTCGGCTTCATCATCGCGTGTGCGATCGCGCTCTTGAGGGAGCGATCCGCCGTCGTGCGATGAAAATCGGCATCGAGGCAAAGTGGCTGTTCGACGGGCCGCCGAGTGGACAGCGCGTAGTCGAGAATCTGGTTCGCAGCCTCGCCGACGTCGCGGTCGGTCATGAGCTCCATCTCTTTCTCGACTCGCGCGCTCGAGGCGAGCCGGTGCCAGTCGATATTCCCGAGCGGCAGCGGCATTACGTGTGGGCGAAGAACAACCAGCTCGCGAACATCTTCGTCGTTCCGCGCGCCGCGGATCGCGCCGGCCTGGACGCGGTCATCTATCAGAACTTTTCGCCGCCGCGGAGCGGTACGCGCCACGCGCGCGTCGCGTTCGTGCACGACGTGATCTTCGAGTCGCACCCCGAGTTCTTCACGCGACGGGAGCGACTCTACTTCACGCCACTGCGGTACCTGACGCGCTGCGCGGATCGTGTGTGCACCGTCTCGGGCTCCGAGCGATCTCGGCTGGTGAAATTCGGCTACGCCAAGGAAGAGCGAGTGGACGTCGTGCCGAACGGCGTCGATGAAGCGTTCGCGCCGCGCGAACACATGTCGGGCATGGAATCGGAGCGCGTGCTGGACCGGTTCGACGCGCCCGAACGATTCGTGCTCTACGTCGGACGGCTCAACGCGCGGAAGAATGTCGCCGCGCTCGTTCGCGCCGTCGCGCACTTTACGACGCCGGATTTGCAATTGCTCATCGCCGGCGCGCCGGACGCAACATCCGAGGATCTTGCGGGGATCGCCGCCTCGTGTGGCGTCGCCAATCGAGTCAAATTCCTCGGCCACGTGAGCGACGCTGATCTCCGCGTGCTGTACTCCGCGGCGACGGTGTTCTGCTTTCCGTCGCTCGACGAGGGCTTCGGCCTTGGCCCGCTCGAGGCGATGGCGTCGGGCACGCCCGCTGTCGTATCGAATGCGCCGGTGATGGTGGAGACGTGCGGCGACGCAGCAGTGTATGTCGACCCGCGCGACCCAAAGGCCATCGCGAACGCGATCGAAGAATTGGTGAGCGATGGCGCCCGTCACACCGAGCTTCGGTATGCGGGCTTGGTGCGAGCGCGTAGCTTCAGTTGGAACGAATCCGCCCGCCGGTTGCTGGCGAGCGTGCAAGCGGCCGTGCACCACGTTCGCGGAGCGCACGCATGAGCTCACTCACCAGATTTGTCGAGTCGATCGTCCAACGGCTCAAGAATGATCCGGCATATCGGATCGCGAGCCAGTACACGGACCGCCAACTCGCGACGGTATTGTGGCACCGTGGACGTCAAATTCTCCGCGCGATTCCGCTTCGACTCCGCGCGCGCGGTGTTCGCGGTACGGTTTTTCGAGGCCGGCGAGTGGTCGTTGAGCACGCGTACGCGTTGTCGAGCGGACCAGGGCTCATCCTCGAGGACGGCGCTGTCGTTCATGCGCTCTCCAAGCGCGGCATCGCGCTTGGCCGCAACGTGACGATCGCGCGCGGTGCAACACTGACGTGCACCGGTGTGCTCGCCGAACTTGGCGAAGGCATCACGATCGGCGACTACTCAGCCGTGGGTGCCGGATCGGTCCTCGGCGGTCAGGGTGGAATTCGCATCGGCCGAGATGTGATCATGGGTCCGGGGGTTCGCATTTTTTCGGAAAATCACAATCACGCCGACGTCGATCAGCCGATTCGCACACAAGGTCAGACGCGCGCCGCGGTGACGATCGACAACAATTGCTGGATTGGCGGCGGCGCGACGATTCTCGCCGGCGTGACGATCGGCTGTGGCAGCGTGATTGCCGCCGGTGCCGTCGTGACTCGCGATGTTCCGGAATACTCGGTCGCCGGCGGCGTACCGGCCCGCATCCTCAAGTCGCGTCTGACGGAATCGGAACGGGCGCTGGATTCGGCGGCGGCTCGGGCTCTGGAGTCGCCGGTATCGTGGCCCCGAGCCGAGCATGTGCTCCGAGGAGACCCATGAGGAGCCAGGGGTAGGCCATCGAAAATCCGGTCGTCGTGAGAAACGGAATGAGAAGACTCACAACGGCGCCGACCAGCGCGAGGGCGTGAATGGAGGCGTGGACGTCGATGGGACGAAGAGCGACCGCCGCGCGCGCGCCGCGAACGATGGAGGACCACAGCATGCCGCACCAGAGCAGCAGTCCGATCGCCCCGGTGTCGTGCAGCGCCAGCAGCGCGAAATTGCCGATCCAGAAGTTGCGCCAGCTCTCGAATTGTTGGAAATCGTTCCCCTGCGCCGTGAGCGGCGCGAACGTGAACGTGCCCCACCCGACGAGCGGATGCGTCGACGTTTGGTCGAGCGCCAGCGAATACGTCAGCAGCCGCAGAACGGCGCTTTGCGACTGCAGATTCACCAGGTTCAACAGCTTGAAGCGGAAGAATTCCCCCGTGCTGCCGGGCGCGATGAACAACACCACGATCACGGACGCGACGACCACGAGTGGGACGACGATTCGACGACGCCCGCGGCGCGTCCATTTACCCACCGCGAAGAGACAGCCGACCAGGCCAAGCACCGCGCCAATCCACGCCGCGCGCGTGAACGACAGCACTAGCCCGACCGCCGAAATTCCCGCGGTCCATTTCGCGAGCTTGAGCTCTTTGATCGTGGAATCGTCGCGCGGCAGCGCCGCCACGAGCACGACGGATACGACGAGCATCGCACCCGTGAAACTCCCGAAGATGTTCGGCTCTTCCATGATGCCGTACGCGCCGTACGCTTGCGTCAGTCGTTCAGCCGCGGCCTGGCTGACTTCAGCGCCGCCGAAGTCGAACCCCAGCGACGCCGAAACGAAGGCCAGGATGCCGATCGCGCTGCCGATGATGCCCGCCCAGAGAATGCGCCGGAGAAATGCGGCCGCCGCCTCGCGCGTGTCGAGAAAGTTGAGGACGAGAACATAGATGACCCAAACCGCCGACAGGCTTGCGCATTGGAGCAGGCTGTATATGACCGCTGGCGAATGGAGCCCAGTCGACAGCAGGTTCATGAGCAAAATGGCCGCGAGCCACCACGCCGTCGTGTCGATACGAATTCGGCGTGCGCCCACGAGCGCCGACGCTAGCAGCGGAATCACCAGCAGGCACGCCGCCAACTGCTCGGCGCGCACGGACAGCCCGGCGATCGGAATCGCCAGGCCATTCGTGATGGCGAGCAGCGGGAGCAACATGACGAGCCACATAGCGTGAGCGAGAAGATAGAGGCCGCGCAGGTCGCCGCCATCGTTGTGAACTACCGAACTCCGGAGCTCACGATGGCGTGCGTCGAGTCGTTACGTCAGACGACCGGCGTCGACCTCCGGATCATCGTGGTGGACAATCGATCGGACGACGGCAGCGTCGATCAGCTTCGCGTCAGGTTCGGCGGCGTTCCCGATCGCGTGTCGATCGTCGCGCGCGACGTCAACGACGGCTACGCCGGTGGGAACAACGCCGGCGTCGAGATCGCACGGCAGCTTGGCGTTCGTTTCACCTTCATCCTGAACAGCGACACGACGGTCGCGCCGGACTGTCTCGCGCATCTCATCGCAGAGGCCGAGAGCTCGGCGCGGCCTGCGTTGGTGGCACCAAGAATCTTGGTCGGCGATACCGACATCGTGTGGTTTGCGGGCGCTCGTTTTTCTTTGTGGACCGGACGCCCAGCACACATGGGACTCGGCCGGCCGACGCTCGGCGCGACCCCAACGACGGACATTCCCTTCGCGTCCGGCTGTGCGTTGTTGGTCGATCTCCAAGCGCTCGGCGCCGGTCCGATTTTCGACGAAACGTTGTTCTCGTACGCGGAAGATCTCGATCTCTCGCTGCGTGTCCGCGAGATGGGCCGGCGAATTCGATACGTGCCGGCCGCGGTCGTTCGACATTTCGAGGGTGCGAGTCACCGAAAGGCCGGCGGACAGGCGCTTCGGTTCTATTTGAACACGCGCAACCTGCTGCGGGTCGTGTCGCGGCACGCGCGCTGGTATCACTGGATCACGCTCGCGCCGATGCTGACGGTGGATGTCGTCGGCCGCTTCTGCGCGGTCGCCGTGCGCGATCGCGATGCAGCCGCGTTCCGCGCCGTGCTCCGTGGTGCATGGCACGCGATATCGGGTGGACACCACCCGATCGAGTCCCAAGCTCCAGCGACGCCGGCGTCGGCTACGCGCTGACAGCCGCTCGCAGCACCCGATCATACTCATCCACGACGTGGTCCCACGTATAACGCTCTTTGATTCGCGCTGGCCCGAGGCGTCGCATTCGCGCGGCGCGATCCGCGTCGACATCGAGGTCGTCGAGCAACCGCGTCAGCGACTCGGCATCGGCGAAGTATGCGCCATCATCACCCAACACTTCGCGATTGAAGACCGTGTCGCGCGCGACGACGCAGCTGCCATAGCCCATGGCGCGGAGCAGCGCTGGATTCGTTCCGCCCACCGTATGACCGTGGAGGTATGCGTACGCGTTGCACCAGAGCTCCTTCAGGAGTCTCTGATCGCTGATGCGTCCGACCATTTGCACGCGCGCATCGCTCGCGGCGATTCGCTCGAGCGAATCGTGGAATGCGCCCTGATAGTTCGCGTCGCCTACGACGACGAGCCTCCGCTTCGTTCGCGAGCGCACGAAGCCGGATAGCATCGCCTCCAGCGAGTTCTCCGGAATGAGGCGGCTGACGATCAGATAGTAGTCGCACGGCGCGAGGCCAAGCGACGCGACGAGCTCCGACTGCTCCGACGTTTCGATGTCGGCGCCATACGGAATCATCTCGCTCTCGCGCCCGAAATGCTCGCGATAGAACGCGCGCATCGCTTCGGCATCCGTCACGAGCGTCGTACAGAAGCGCACCGCCATTCGTGCGGCTGAGCGGAAATAGGCGCGCGCAACCGGTCCCCACTTGCCGCGTTGCCAGTCGAGTCCATCGACGTTCATGACCACAGGACGTCCGGACAATCGAGCGGTCGCCGCGTGGTAACCCATCCCGACGTTCACAAAAAACCAGACGTCGAATCGATGGCGCGCCAGCGCGTGCGCGACGGCAAGGCCAGTCGACGTGACGGCGGAAAAGTTCTTCCCGCCCGGCGACGGCATGTAGACGAGGTCGACGCCGTCCGCGTGCGCTGGACGGTTCGCTCGCGAGTGCGCGGACGCGCGACAATACATCGTGACCGCGTGCCCGCGTTCGACCAGGCGCGGTGCGATTTCACTGAACGCTGTTTCGAATCCTGAGATCTCGAGGTCCGGTCGTAGCCCGCGCAACCCGAACATCCCAATGCGAAGCCCGCGATTAATACGCCCCTCGTCGGCTGACCACCGCTGGAATCGTACGCGCCAGAATGCGCGCGTCCAGCACGAGCGACCAATGCTCGATGTAATAGCGGTCGAGTTGCACCACTTCCTCGAAGTCGACGATGTCGCTGCGGCCGCTCACCTGCCACAGACCCGTGAGTCCGGGCTTCACAGCCAGGCGGCGAAAATGGTGGGCTTCGTAATCGGCGAGGTCGGACTCGAAGAATGGTCGTGGACCGACGAGCGACATGTCACCCGCGAGCACGTTGTACAGCTGCGGCAGCTCGTCCAGGCTCCAACGCCGAATCACTCGGCCCAGCCGCGTGACGCGCGGGTCCGCGGGAATCTTGAACAACCGCGGATCATCGTGCTGGTTCAGCTCCGCCATCGCATCCTGCTCATGCTCCGCGCCCTCGCGCATCGTGCGGAACTTGAGCATTCGGAAAGTACGGCCGCGCATGCCGACTCTCGTCTGCGCGAACAGCGACGGACCGCGGGAGTCCAGTCTCACGAGCACGGCGAGGACCACCATCACCGGCGCGAGACACACCATCCCGATGCTCGCCAATACAATGTCGACCATCCGTTTCGCGAGGGCATCGAAACGCCCCAGGGCCGGCAGCGTGGCTTCGACATGCACCGGGCTGAAGGTCGCCGGACGGACTGCGCGCGAATTCGGCTTGGCGACGATCTCGGTGTTGACGATTTCCGTTTCGGCCAGCGGACCCTCCGGAGCTTCTTAGCCTTCGCCATCGTGCGACTTGTCGACTAACGCGTGAGGCTGGAGAAATGTTCCTGTGCCAAAAAGCCGGGGACGGGCGATGAACCACCGGGGACGGGCGACGGGCGACGGACGACGGACGATGCACGGCGGACGCCTGACGACTGCCCCTGACGACTAAAGTGCCTTTACGCCGAGCGATTCGGTATCAGTTTCGCGTGCCTTACGCGAGCGGGGGCCCGAACAGCAATTCGATCTCTGCGTTGGTTTCCCTTTCGTACAGGACGTACACGTAGTCGCCTGTCTGCAGTACGGTTCCGCCCGTGACGGCCATCGGCGTGCCAACTCGCTCGACCATCGTGATCGCCGCGCCTTTCGGCATCGGCAATGATTCCACGGTCGCCCCCGTGACAGCTAGCTCTTCCGAGATAAAGAAAAGACGAAGTTCTGTGCTCGTGTCCGGGCCTTCAATCGATACCAGGGTCGCTGGAGCTGGAATTCGGCTGGCTTGGAGCTTGAGCCAGCGAGTCACGCGACCCACTGTCGCACCAGGGAGTAACGACCCGACCACGATGGTAAAGAACACGAGATCGAACAACACCCGCGCGCCCTGGGCATCCGCGATCACGGGAATCGTCGCCAGAATGATCGGGACGGCGCCACGCAAACCGATCCAGCCGACGTAAACCACCTCGTTGAGCGGTCGCCGGAACGGCAGGAGACAGACCGCCACCGCGAGCGGCCGCGCGATGAACGCGAGAACGAGCGCGATCGCGAGCCCCGCGCCGGCCACGGGCAAGAGCCGCGACGGAAATACGAGGACGCCGAGCAGCAGGAACATGATGATCTGCGCCAGCCAGCCGAGCGCGTCGTGCACGCGTCGCACGGCCAAACGGTATGGCATCGACCCGGCGCCAAGCGTCGCGCCGGCGACGTACACGGAGAGAAACCCACTGCCGTGAATCGTGCTCGCGAGCCCAAACGCGAGACACGCGACGCCGATCGTGAACGCCGGGTACAAGCCCGGCGCGGGAAGGCGAAGCCGATCGATTCGCGAGCGCGCGAGCCGGCCAATGCAATAACCGACCGCCGTGCCCACGAGCATCTCGAGCACGACTTCGCGAATGACCGTCCAGACGGTCTCTGATCCGGGATGAACGAGGTTCGCCGTGAATGCGGTCGTCAGAATGACCGCCATCGGGTCGTTGAGTCCCGACTCCACCTCGAGCAGGTGCCCGACCCGTCCTTTGAGCCGCAGCCCGCTCGCCGACAATGCGGAGAAAACCGCCGCCGCGTCGGTAGACGAAACGATCGCGCCGACGAGCAGCGAAATGCGCCAGTCGTACCCGAAGAAATGGACGGCGACCGCCGTCACGAGCGCGGTGAGCGCAACGCCGACGGTTGCCAGCACCGCGGCCGGCGCGAGCGAATCGCGCAACGCGTCCTGGGTGGTATTCAAACCGCCGTCGAACAGAATGAGAACGAGCGCCGCCGTGCCGATCTGGTAGGTGGCGTGATAGTTCTCGAACGGGATGTGACCGACTCCCTCGGAACCCGCCAAAACGCCGATCAACAGGAATCCGAGGGCGAGCGGAATGCCCAGCCGCGCCGACGCGCGACTGAGCGTGACCGCGACGGTGATCAGGAGCCCGAAGCCGCCAACGAGGAGCGTTGTGGTTAACGGCTCGTTCATTTGTTCAGTAGATTCGTAGTCATCCCGAGCAATTGACGGTCATCCCGAGCGCAGCGAGGGATCTGCACCTCCCGCCGTTCTTCCCGGAGCTCACTCCATGCGCAACCGAACCGCCCTCGTCCTCTCTCTCATGGCTCTCGGTACCGCCGCTTCCGCACGCGGTCAAGCAAGCGCGTCCAAAGCCGCACCGGCCGATTCATACATGGAACGGGCGCTCAAGGTCCTCCAAGCGTCGCCCGTCATGGATGGCCACAACGACCTGCCCTGGCGCATTCGCGAGGATAGCGTCCATCCACACGACGTGAACGCGTACGACCTTCGCAAACGTACGCCGGGGATGACCGATCTCGCTCGCCTCAAGGCCGGTCACGTCGGCGCGCAGTTCTGGTCCGTCTACATCCCGGGCGAGCCGACCGACGGTGCCTACAAGTCGAACGGCGAGGTGTCGAGTAAGCCGGGATACGCGCGCGTCCAGCTCGAGCAGATCGACATCGCTCGCCGCGTGATCGCAAAATATCCCGAGCTGCAATGGACGCTGACCGCCGACGCGGTCAAAGCCGGATTCAAGACGGGCAAGATCGGTTCCCTTTTGGGACTCGAGGGCGGGCACGCGATCGAGAACTCGCTCGCCCTGCTGCGCACATACTACGACATGGGCGCGCGCTACATGACGCTCACGCACAACGTCACGCTCGATTGGGCCGACGCCGCGCTCGATACCGCAAAGCATCATGGGCTCACGCCGTTCGGCCGCGAGGTCGTTCGCGAGATGAATCGACTCGGCATGCTCGTCGATCTCTCGCACGTGTCGCCCGGCACGATGTCGAGCGCGCTCGACGTCAGTGAAGCGCCCGTGATCTTCTCACACTCGGCCTCGCGCGAGCTCGTCGATCATCCGCGCAACGTTCCTGATTCCATCCTCGCCCGTCTGCCCAAGAATGGCGGCGTCGTGATGGTGCCGTTTGTGAACTCGTTCGTGTCGAAGGCCGTGAAAGCCGACGATGACGCGCTCGCGGCACAGCAGGCCGCCGCAAAGAAAAAACATCCAACCGACACCGTCGCCGCGAAACGCGAAGTCGATGCCTGGCGCAAAGCGCATCCGCGCCCAACGGCATCGATCGCCGAAGTCGCCGATCACATCGATCACGTCAAGAAGGTCGCCGGCGTCGATCACGTCGGCATCGGCAGCGACTTCGATGGAATCACCGAGAACGTGGTCGGGCTCGAGGACGTCTCGAAGTATCCGGCGATCTTCGCGGAGCTCGCGCGCCGCGGGTGGAGCGACGCCGACCTCGCGAAGCTCGCGAGCGGCAACGTGCTGCGAATTCTCAAGCAGGCCGAGGAAGTGGCGGCGCGATTGCAGAAGACGCGGCAACCGTCCAATGCAACGATTGAGCAATTGGACGGGAAAGTAAAGACGAAAGCGTAGTCGCTCCCGCCAATCATCTCGACGTCGACAGCGAGGTCGCGATCCGTCCGATGCGCTACATGCCAACAAGTCCGATCGCCGCACTGGCTAATACGAGCCATGCCGAATTGATCTTCGTTCGCACGAGTAGCACAATCGTCGCGACGAGGATCACGATCGAGATCCAGCCGCTGATGGCCGTCCGCGCAATCTGTCCTGCAGCCTCTGTCATGAGCGCGAGCGACGCGACGTTCACACCGTCGAGCACCGCGCCCGCGACTCGCGAGCCCCGCAGGCGAGGAACCAGCGGCCCGCTCAGCGCGACGAATACGAACGCGGGAAGAAAGATGCCGATCGTCGCCACCGCCGCGCCTCCGCCGCCCGCCAGCACGTAACCGACGAATGTCGCTGTGGTGAACACCGGACCTGGCGTGACCTGCCCGACCGCGATCGCATCGATCAACTGCTTGTCGGTCAGCCAGTGAAGACGCTCGACGAGATCGGCGCGCAGGAATGCGATCAGTACGTACCCGCTGCCGAACAGCACCGCGCCGATCTTCGCGAATACGAGAAATAGCGGCCAGACTCCGAGCGTCGTCGGCGACGCCACGCCCGCGGCCACGACACCAGCGAATCGCGCGTTCGCCCGCGGCTCGGCGACTCGCATCGCGGCGAGCACACCGGCGACCGCGAGCACGACAAGCTCGTTTACTCCGAGCGCGACGGCGACAAGCGATCCGACGCCGAGGACCGCGAGCCACGGCGACTTCACCGCCCGCCGTCCGAGATTCCAGATCGCCTGCATCACGATCGCGATGACGACCGGTTTGATGCCGGCGAGAATTCCGACGGTCTGCGGCAACGCACCGAATCGGACGTACACCCAGGCGATGACGGAGACGATCAGCACCGCGGGCAGGATGAAGCACGCGCCCGCCATGAGAAGACCCGCCCATCCAGCCATCGCATGCCCGACGTGAATCGCGAGCTCCGTCGAGTTCGGGCCGGGAATCAGATTCGCGGCGCCGAGGTAGTCGAGGAAGTCCTCGTGCGTCAGCCATCCGCGGCGCCGAACGACTTCCTCCTCCATCATCGCGATATGCGCCGCGGGGCCACCGAAAGCCGTGGTGCCGAGCTTGAGAAACACCCCGGCGATCTCGCGCAGCGATACGGCCGCCCGCTCGCGTTCGGCGGCGTTGATGCTCGCCGTCACTTCGTGATCGTTTGAACTTGGAGCGGAGACAGAACGACGAGCTGGCCGGCCATCATTGGAAGGTGCGACATCACCGCACAGACGAACGGATAGACGCCCGCGTGCTTCGCCACGTACGTCGCATGCGTCGCCTGCTGCGGCGGCAGGTCGACGACGAGATCGGGAAGGACGAACGAGTGCTGATCGTCCTCCGGGTTGATGAACGTAAAATGAATCGTGTCGCCCTCGACGACGGTGAGCGTCGATGGCGAGAAGCCGTACACTTCCTTCCCGTCGAGCACACCGCCCTTCGCGAAGTCAGCTTTCAGAAACGGAAGGACGGTTCCCTGCTCCTTCACCAGCAGCGGAACGGTGGTCACGGTCAGCTCGCGAGCACGCGGCTGATACTTGGGTGCCGTGGGTGCGCACGCGATCACGGCGCCGGCGGCACACAGGAACGGCAATCGCATCGAGCGTTCAGTCATCAGCTATCAGATCGAAGGAACAGTAAGAGTACGCCGTGTTTGACATCGCGACGTCGAAATCCATCCAGGCCACGCATTCTTTCATTTCAGCGCTGGTGTTCCACTTTGCTGGATCAGCTTCGCGACCAATGCGGTCCACCCCGTCTGATGCGACGCGCCCAAACCCGCGCCGTTATCGCCATGGAAGTACTCGTGAAACGGAATCAGATCTCGCCAATACGGATCGTTTTGAAACATCTCCGATCCACCGAACACCGCCCGCCGGCCATCGTGCCGTATGAAAATCCTGATCAACCGTCGCGACAGCTCCACGGACACCTCCCACAACGTGAGCTGTTTCCCAGATCCCGCCGGGTATTCGACCAGAAACGTCGGACCGTAGTACCAGTCGAACTTCTGCAGCGCCTCGATGATCAGATAATTCAGCGGCATCCACACCGGACCGCGCCAGTTCGAGTTGCCGCCGAACAGCGCGCTCCGTGATTCGGCAGGCTCGTAGTCTACAGAGCCCAGCTCCGTTCCGTTCATGCGCAAACAAAACGGATGCTCCGCGTGCCAGCGAGACACGGACCGCAGACCGTACGGCGACAAGAACTCCGATTCGTCGAGCATGCGCTTGAGAATCGCACGAAGTCGCGGCCCGCTGACGATCGCGAACAGGCGCCGGTCCGACTCGCCTGTCCGCGTGACGGACGCCGCATCGCCGACCAGATCCGACCGATTTCGCAGGAACCACTCGAGCCGCGACCGAAACCCCGGGAGCTTCTCGAGCAAGTCGGCGTCGATCGTCTCGACGGCCAGCAGCGGAATCAAGCCGACCATCGATCGAACGCGGATGTATGTCTTCTCGCCGTTCGGGAGTCGCAGCAGATCGTAGTAGAACTCGTCGTCGTTGTCCCACAGGTCGGCGTCATCTTCGCCGATCGCCGACGCACGATCGTTCATCGCGTGCGCAATATGGAAGAAGTGCTCGAGAAACTTCGTCGCGACATCCTCATACGCCTCGTCGTGCCGCGCGAGCTCGAGCGCGATCGCCAGCATGTTCAGGCAGAACATCGCCATCCAGCTGGTGCCGTCGCTCTGATCGAGCCGCGCACCGCCTGGCAGCTGGTCGCTGCGATTGAACACGCCGATGTTGTCGAGCCCGAGAAATCCGCCCTGAAAGACGTTGCGCCCCTCGGCGTCCTTTCGGTTCACCCACCACGTGAAGTTGATGAGCAGCTTGTGAAACACGCGCTCGAGGAAGCGCGTGTCGCCCTTACCACGCACCCGCCGCTCGATCTGATACACCCGCATCGATGCCCACGCGTGCACCGGCGGATTCACGTCGCCGAACGCCCATTCGTAGGCTGGCAGCTGGCCATTCGGGTGCATGTACCATTCGCGCAGGAGCAACAGCAACTGTTCCTTCGCAAACTCCGGATCGATGAGCGCGAACGGAATCGTGTGAAACGCGAGATCCCACGCCGCGTACCACGGATACTCCCACGTGTCCGGCATCGAGATCACGTCGTGATTGTTCAGATGCTGCCACGAGTGATTTCTGCCGGTCCAGCGTTCGACGGGCGGCGCCGGAGGCGCCGGATCGCCAATGAGCCATTGATGCACGTCGTACTTGTAGAACTGCTTGCTCCACAGCAGTCCGGCGAACGCCTGTCGTTGCACGAGCCGCTCGTCATCGGACGCCTCTTCGGCAGCGAGCGGCGCGTAGAACTCGTCCGCCTCGGCGATGCGACGGGCGAATACGCGCTCATACGCCGGTGCAAGCGCCGCGCGACCCGAGATCACCGCCGACATTCGCAGCCGAATCACGTGCTCGCCACCCGAGGGAAGAGTGAGGCGATAGCGGGCCCCCGCTTTCGTCCCCTGTCGAGCGGGATTCACCGCGTCCTTGCGGCCGTGAATCACGTAGTCGTGAAACGCGTCCTTCACGTACGGAGAGGCGTTCGGCGAATTGAACAGCAGCCGATCGTTCGTCTCGTTCTCCGTGAACAACAGCTCGGGACTGCCGTCGCACGTCAGGTGATAGCGTCCGAGCGTCTCGTGCTCGGCGAGGATCTGCGACGACGCGTCGCGCGCCTCATACGCCATGAGCGACGGCTTGTATCCTCGAATGCCCCAGCTCCACACATTGCGAAACCAGAGCGTCGGAAGCACATCGATCGTTGCGTCCTCCGGTCCGCGATTCGCGACCGTGATCCGAATCAGCAGATCCGTGGGCGATCCTTTCGCGTATTCGACCGTCACGTCGAAATAGCGATTCTCCGCGAAGACTCCGGTGTCGAACAGCTCGAACTCGGAGTCGTCCTTGGTGCGCCGCGCGTTCTCCTCGACGAGCCGCGTGTAGGGGAATTCTCTATGAGGATACTTGTACACCGCACGCATGTACGCGTGCGACGGCACATTGTCGGCGTAGAACCAGTAGTCCTTCGCGTCTTCCGCGTGATTGCCTTCGTGGCCGTTGAGCCCGAACGGCCGCTCCTTCAACATGGAATCGGCGCCGTTCCAGAGCGCGATCGCGAAACAGAGGCGTTGCTGATCGTCGGAGATGCCGAGCAGGCCATCTTCGTTCCAACGATACGCACGACTCCGTGCATGTTCGTGCGGGAAGTAGCGCCACGCATCGCCGTCGGCGCTGTAGTCCTCGCGCACGCTCCCCCACGCGCGCTCCGCGAGATACGGTCCCCAGAGCCGCCAGGCGCCTCTGCCAGCGCGGATGTCTTCCAACCGTGACTGCTCGCTCATTCAGTAGAGCGTGACTTGCTGCGTGAGCCCGCCATCCACGTAATACGTGCTGCCAGTCACGTACGCGGCTTCGTCGCTCGCGAGAAACACCGCCACGGCGGCTACATCATCCGGCGTACCGAATCGGCCGAGCGGAATCTCGCTGACCGCGTTTTTGTAGGCGACCGGATCGTCGAGTACCGATTGATTGATCGGCGTCGCGATCGCTCCAGGTGCGATGTTGTTCACGGTGATCGCGTGCGGTGCGAGCTCCATCGCAAGATTCCGCATCATCATCCGGATCGCGCCTTTGCTCGCGCAGTATGACGTGAAGCCGGGAAACGGAATGTCCTCGTGAACCGACGACATGAAGATCAACCGTCCGCCGGCGCCTTGCTTCACCATCGCGCGCGCCGCTGCCTGCGTCGTCACGAACGATCCGTACGTGTTCACGCCAAGCACACGATGCCACTCCTCGTCGGTGGTGTCGAGGAAGTCGCGCTTGATCTCGATACCCGCGTTGTTGATGCAGATATCGATGCGGCCGAGCTCGCTCACGACGCGACTCACCATCGCCTCGACCTGATCGCGCTTCGAGACATCCGCCTCGACGGCGATCGACTTGGTCTGAAAGCCCGCGACCGCATTCTGCGCGGCGTCGCAATCCTTCGGGCTTCCTGGCCGGTAGTTCACCGCGACGCGCGCGCCCTCGGCGGCAAATCGAGCGGCGACGCCGGCGCCGATCCCGCTTGACGCGCCGGTGATGAGCGCAACTTTATCCTTGAGACGCATGTAACTCCCGGTGATGGACAGGTCCGGGGTGGGCGGTCCGTTATGAGAATAAATGAAACCGCCCTGGTTGTCATCCTGAGCGAAGCGCCTGCCCTGATGCGAGTGCAGCGAGTCGGAGGGAAAGACCTACCGTCCCTTCATCGGGGCTCCTTCGGCGGATGCTCAGGCCCACCCGCATGCAACGGCGTCCACGCCGGCGGATCACTTGCCGGAAAACTCTCCTGTGACGCCTCCGTTACTTCGTCCGCACCGTTCACCCTGATTCCGAGCCGGAGCGTCGTCTGCCCGATGCACGTGTCCATCACCACGGCCATGCCCGCGGCTTTCGCGCGTGCCGCGGTTTCCTCGTTGGAGATGCCGAGCTGCAGCCATAGCGTCGTCGCTCCAATGCGAGCTGCTTCATCGGCGATCTGCGGGGTATCCTCGGCACGGCGAAAGACATCCACGATGTCCACTCGTTCAGGGATGTCGGCAAGCGACGGATACGCCGTGCGGCCGAGAATCTTTGTCTCCCTCGGCGTGACGGGAATCACGCGGAAGCCCGCACCGAGCAGAATCTTCATGACCTCGAAGGACGGGCGCTCGCGATTCGATGACGCGCCCACCATCGCAATCGTTCGCGCGCGCGACAAGATGGCACGAAGCTCGTCGTCGGTCGGTCGAGTGTACGTCATCGTCCTGCTCCTGTCGTCAACGGCGTTCGAGCGGCGTGACTCTCCGGGACTGACGCATGCCGCTACGGAAGAACACCAGCTCGATCGGCACTCCGATCGCCTCCTCGGCCAATACGCGATGCAAATCGTCGACGCTCGTAACCGGCGTGCTGCCGACGCTCACGAGCAGATCGCGCGGTGCGAGACCGGCAACTTCCGCCGGACTTCCGCGCTCGACGCTCGTGAGCAGTACCGCGCCAGGCGCTGAAAGATGATAGCGATCCGCCTGTCGCCGCGTGAACCGAATCGTTTGGCCCGCCACGCCAAGGTACGCGCGGCGCACCCGACCATCACGCATCAGTCTCGACGCAACGAACTCGGCGGTTCGCGAGGGAATCGCGAAACAGATTCCCTGCGCGCCCGCGATGACGGCCGTGTTCACGCCAATGACGTCACCACGCGACGTGACGAGCGGACCGCCCGAGTTGCCCGGATTGAGCGCGGCGTCGGTCTGAATGACGCCGTCGATCAGGCGACCGTTCTGCGATCGCATCGATCGTCCGAGCGCACTCACCACACCGGCGGTCACTGTGGCCTCGAAGCCCAGCGGATTTCCGATTGCCACGACCAACTGCCCAGGTCGCAACGCCGACGAATCGCCGAGCACCGCAAACCCTGGCACCGCGTGATCGACCTTCAGCACGGCGAGATCCGTATCCGGATCGGAGCCGACGATGTGCGCCGTATGCGCCGCGCCATCGCTCATCGTTGCGCGAACGGCATTCGCGCCCGCAACGACATGGCTGTTCGTCAGCAGAAATCCGTCGGGGGTGACGAAGAACCCAGAGCCCGACCCTTGAACCTCGCCTCCGCCACGCCGCGCGCCGGGCTGTCCGAGAATCTCGAGATGCACCACCGCCGGCGAAACGCGATCGACGGCGCCGGTGATTGCCCGCGAATATGCGTCGAGCAATTCGCCATCGTCCGGCACACTCTCCACGCGCGGCGGCGAACCAACCTCATCCGATGCGACCGCGCTGGCTTCCATATCATGCACAAACGCTAACATTTTCTTTCGCTCCACCTTTGTCATCCCGAGCGCAGCGAGGGATCGGCACTTCCCGCAGTTCGACGTGCAGATCCCTCGCCTTGGGCTCGGGATGACTCTTAGTCTACGGGTACTGGGAAGCCGCGCGCGCCCTAATTCGGTCTCACGTTCCCTGCTTCCCTCTTCCCTCTTCCCGCTTCCCGCGTTCCCAACGCATCCTCGAGGAATCGCACCGCGATCGCCCAGGACTCGCGCGCCGCGGACGGGTGATATCGATCCGCGACCATCTCGTTGAAGAAGCCGTGGTTCGCGTCCGAGAACTCCACGTTGACGTATGTCTTTCCCGCGGCGCGCAGCGCGTCGGTGATCGCGCGCGTGTGCTCGGGCGTGATGTTCGCGTCCTTGCCGCCCCAGAAAAGCAGTTGCGGACCGTGAAGCTTCGGCGCGCGATCCAAGAGGTTCTGCGCGATTCCGCCTCCGTAGTACGACACGGACGCCGCGAGCGGCAGCTCGCTGTTCGCCAGAAATGCCGCGCGTCCTCCGAGACAGAAACCAAGAGCGGCGATCTTCGAGTCGTCGACGTCGGATTGCGACGTGAGCCAACCGAACGCCGCCTTCAAGTCGGACGAAAAGCCTTCTGTGGTCAACGCCATCACGAGCGGCTTGAGTTGATTCCAATCCATCACGGTCGACTCGAAGGCCGATTCCGTGCGGTGGAACATGTCGGGTGCAATCACCAGGTAGCCCTGTTCGGCATATCGATCCGCTACACCTCGGATCTGCACATTCACGCCGAGCGCTTCCATGATGAGGATGAGGCCAGGATGCGGCCCCGATCCCGCCGGGCGCGCGATGTACGCGCGGGCCTCGGTTCCATCGTCAACAGCCAGCATCACCCACTCGTTCGCGTTCGATTGTGTCGGCATGACGTGCTCTCGCTTAGTCGTCGGCGTAGCTCTCCGTCGGAACAGCCGCCGTCACTGCTCCGGTCGCGGGACGGAACTTCGACATCAGCCACACGCGCCAATCATCGAATATCTCGTACACCGTTGGAATGACGAGCAGCGTCAACACCGTCGAAGCGATCACGCCACCAATCACCGCTCGGCCGAGCGGCGCGCGGAAGTCGGCGCCTTCACCATATCCGAGCGCGACCGGAACCATTCCCGCGACGAGCGCGAGCGTCGTCATCATGATCGGACGCAAGCGAGTGCGGCCTGCCGAGATCAATGCCTCGCGGCGCGGCGTTCCGTTGTCTTCGCGCGACCACTTCGCGAAGTCGATCAGGAGAATGGCGTTCTTGGCAACGATGCCCATCAACATCATGACGCCGATGAGGCTCATGATGTTGAGCGTGTCGCGCGTCACGAGAAGGGCGATGACGACGCCAATCAGCGAGAGCGGCAACGACACGAGAATGGCGAGCGGATCGAGGAACGATCCAAACTGAATCACGAGAATCAGATACATCAGCAACACAGCGACGCCGAGCGCCATCACCATGTTGATGAACACTTCGTTCTGACTCGCGACTTGCCCGCCCTGCGTAATGTGATACCCGGGCGGTAACCGCACCGCGTCCACGCGTCGCATGACGTCGCGCGCGACGTTGCCGACCGACGCGCCGATGACGTTCGCGCCGATCGTCACGACGCGCTGCCGTTGGAAGTGATCGATCTGCGCCGGACCCATGCTCTGCGAGATCGTCGCCACCTGCGAGAGCGGAACGAACGACATCGGAGCGTTGCCGGTCGTCGTCGGAGCCACAGGTATGGGCAGTTGCTCGAGATCGGCCGCAGTGGCGCGAGAGGTCGGCGTGAATCGAACGTGGACGTATCGTGAGAGTCCGCTCGGATCGACCCACGTACCCGCGTCGACACCGGCGAACGCGTAGCGAAGTGCCGACGCGAGTTGGCCGAGGTTCACACCGATTGCACCGGCGAGCGCGCGCTTCGGCTGAACGTTCAGCTCAGGCCGCTGACCCTTCGTCGACAAGCCGACATCGACCGCCCCGGGTGCGGCGCGCACGGAATCGGCGATCGGCTCCGCGAGTTGCGCGAGGACGTTCGCGTCTGGACCCTGAAGCTGCAGCTGCAGCTGTTTTTGATTGCCGGCGAAGCCACCGGCCGCGAACGTGTACGCCGTCGCGCCGCCGATGTGCGCGAGCTCGGTGCGAAGAATCTGGCCGAATGCGTCCTGGCTGATGCTTCGCTTGTGCTTCGGGATCATTCGGACGTACACCGTCGCGCTGTTCGCCAACCCCTGACCAGTGCTGCTGCCCACGGTCGTGTAGACGTATTCCACTTCCGGGTGCTGTCGCGCGATTCTCGCCGCTTCTTCTGCCTTGAGTGTCGTGTAATCGAGACTCGAGCCCGGCGGTGTTTCGATCGCAATGTTGAGCTCACTGTTGTCGCTCAACGGCGCGAAGCCGAATCCGCCGAACATTCCCTGCAGCACGATTGCCGCGACGAAAGACACGAACGCGATGAGGATCATCCACATGCGATGGTCGAGCGCCCACGCGATCACGCGCTCATAGCGCGTCGCCTGACGGTCGAACCAACGATTGAACCGCTCCAGCGCGCGCGCGATCGGGTTCTGACGCTCGTGCGCCTCGAGCTGCGGATCCGGCCAATACGCCGAGAGCATCGGGTCGAGCGAGAAGGACACGAACAATGAAACGAGGACCGCCGACGCAATCGTGAGCGCGAACGGTTTGAAGAACTGGCCGGCAATACCCGGCATGAAGCCGACGGGCACGAACACCGCGACGATCGAGAACGTCGTCGCGGTTACCGCGAGACCGATCTCATCGGTGCCATCGTGCGCGGCGCGCACGTGATCGGCTCCCATCTCGACGTGCCGTACGATGTTCTCGCGCACTACGATCGCATCGTCGATCAGAATGCCGATCGCCAGTGACAGGCCCATCAGCGACATCACGTTCAGCGTGAAGCCGAACAACAGCAACGGAACGAACGACGTGAGCACGGACACCGGCAGCGCGAGGCCAGTGATCACGGTCGAGCGCCACGAGTTGAGGAACAGGAAAACGACCAGCACGGTGAGCAGCGCCCCTTCGACGAGCGTCTCCTCGACGTTCCGCACTGAGTTGCGCACGCGAACGCCCGCGTCGCGCACCATTTCGAGATTAGTGCCTGGCGGCAGTGTCGGCTTGAGCGCGGCGATGCGCTGCTTGACCGCGTCGCTCACCGCCGTCGTCGCGTACTCGCGCGACTTCACGATATCGAGTCCGATCGCCTGCGTGCCGTTGAACCTGGCCGCGGACGTCGGTTCCGCCGCGCCGGCGGTCACGTCCGCCACCTGGCCGAGCGTGACGAGCGCGCCGTTGTGCTGCGCGATGACGAGCTGCGAGAAGTCCTCGGGCCGCTCGAACCGGCCCTCGAGGCGAATCGAGCGCTGCTCCATCGGCGTGTTGATGCTGCCCACCGGAGCCGCGAGGTTCTGCGCACGTAGAGCCCCAACAATCTGATCGATGCCGAGCCCCATCGACGCGAGATCCCGCGGCCGGACATCGACGTTGAGCTGAGCACTGTCACCGCCGACGATGTTCACCTGCGCGACGCCGGCAATACCGCGCAGATCGCCACCGATGGTTTGATCGGCGAGTTGCGTGAGCTGTGGAGTGGTGAGCGTCGTCGACGTCAGTGCGATCGAGACGATCGGCAGCGAGTTCGGGTCGAACCTTTGTACGACCGGCTCGATGATTTCGGCGGGCAGCTGCGCCCTGACTGCCGAGATCGCGTCCCGGACGTCCTGCGTCGCCTGGTTGACGTCTTTCGAGAAGACGAATTGAAGGATGATCTGAGCGAACCCGTCCGTCGATGACGAGTTCAGCTTATCGACGCCGCTGATGCCGGAGAGCTTGTCCTCGAGCCGGGTGACCACCTCGCGCTCCACGACGTCGGGTGCGGCGCCAG
>Ga0207652_10000726_pt1 | contig 32004 bp, 28 predicted proteins | sample KBSC63BmetaG_FD_184334 | JGI IMG/M metagenome (GOLD analysis project Ga0207652, IMG submission 184334) | Corn rhizosphere microbial communities from Kellogg Biological Station, Michigan, USA - KBS C6-3B metaG (SPAdes) (version 2) | ecosystem: Host-associated > Plants > Roots > Rhizosphere ...
CACGCCGTTGCCGTGGATGGGCGAGCGGCGGACGATCAGGCGACGTGTCATCGTGAACCCTTCGGGACAAACGCGTATGATGCCGTGATGTGCAGCCATCACACAACGGAGGTTGCCATGGCATTCACGATCAAGCACGCCAACGAGCCCGCGAACGCCGCCGATGGCGCACGCATCCTCATCGACCGCCTGTGGCCGCGCGGCCAGTCGAAAGAGAAGTTGCAGCTCACCGCGTGGGTGAAAGGCATCGCGCCGAGCACCGGGTTGCGCAAGTGGTTCGGCCACGATCCGGACAAATGGGACGAATTCCGGCAGCGTTATCGCGCGGAACTGGACGCGAACCCCGATGCGGTCGCGGAACTGCAGGGCTTGTTGCAGGAACATCGGACCGCGACGCTGCTGTTCATGGCGCACGACGCCGAGCACTGCAACGCCACCGTGCTGGCCGAATACCTGCGTGAGCACGCGCCGCACGCACGCAAACGCGCCTTGGCTTGACCGTGATGCGACGCGCATTGTGCTGGCTGTGCCTGTCGATCGCACCCGCCGCGGTGTTCGCGGCGCAAACCTTCACGCTCGACAGCCCCACGTTGTCCGCCGACGCCCGCATGCCGATCGCGAACGTGTACACGCAGTGCGGCGGCGGCAACGTTTCGCCAGCACTGCAATGGCATGGCGCACCGGCCGGCACGAAGGGCTATGCCGTCACGATGTACGACCCCGATGCGCCGGGCGGGTTCTGGCACTGGATCGTGTTCGACATTCCGGTCGGTGCCCACGGCCTCAATGCGGACGCCGGCGCGCCGCGCAGCGGCAATGCGCCGGGCGATGCCGCGCAGTTGCCCAATGATTTCGGCGATCACGGCTATTCCGGCCCCTGCCCGCCGGCCGGCAAACCGCACCACTACGTCATCACCGTGTACGCGCTCGACGTGCCCGAACTGGGGCTGGCTGCGCACTTCAACAGCAAGGAAGCGCTGGCGGGCATCGAGAAACACACGCTCGCGAAGGCGACGTTGACGGTTGTGTGGGGCCATTGACTCCGCGGGTCGAGCGGCTGCGACGACGTCCGCGGGCTAGAATCACGCGTTGACCTTGCACGCGACGAGGATGATGCGACGAATCCGGCGACTGGTCGCGTGCGTGATGGGGGTCGCCGCAGGTGCGCTGGCCTCCGCGATGGCGGCCGCGGCACCGCCCACGATCTTCGCTGCTGCAAGCCTCCAACCCGCGCTCGACCAGATGGCGCACGACGGCGCGCTGGGTTCGCCCGCACCGCGCCTGGTCTACGCCGCGTCGTCCGCGCTGGCGCGGCAGATCGAGAACGGCGCGCCCGCCGATCTTTTCATTTCCGCCGACGAGCGGTGGATGGACGACGCCGCCCGGCACGACGCGATCGTGGCGTCCACGCGCACCGATCTGCTGGGCAATGCGCTGGTGCTGATCGCGCCAGCCGATTCGAAGGCGAGGCTCGATCTCGCGCACGGCGCCGCATCATGGCTGACGGCATTGGGAAGGGATGGCCGGCTCGCGATCGCCCTGCCCGACTCGGTACCCGCCGGCATCTACGCGAAACAGTCTCTGACGAAGCTCGGGATGTGGAACGCGCTGCAATCGCGCATGGCAATGACCCGCGATGTGCGCGCGGCGCTGAATCTCGTGGTGCTGGGGCAGTGCCCGCTCGGCATCGTGTATCGTTCGGATGCCGTGTCCGAACCGCGCGTGAAAGTGCTGGCGACTTTTCCTGCTGATTCGCACAAACCGATCGTGTATTCGGTCGCGATCGTGAAAGGGCACGACGATGCCGGTGTGCGTGCCATGCTCGCGGCGCTGCAATCGGAACGCGCAGGCAAGGTATTCCGGCATTGGGGTTTCACGACACTGCCGGAAGCAAAGCAAACAGTCCGCAAATGAACGCGAAGAACAGCGGAAATATCCCTCTCCCACCGGGAGAGGGTGCCCCGAGAGGGGCGGGTGAGGGGACGCACCCGCGCACCATTGCAATCGAGCACCGTTGGGATCAAGCGGCGAGTCCGTACCCCCATCCGGCGCTGCGCCCAAAAGCAACAGACGGCGCGTTGCGCCCCTTCCCCCGACGGGAGAAGGGAAAACTGTCGGCTACACGAAGATGACCGTTTTGACCCACGCCGAAGCCGTCGCGCTGGCCTTGAGCTTCAAGGTGTCGCTGGTCGGCGTCGCGTGTTCGCTGCCGGTGGCGGTGGGCTGCGCGTGGCTGCTGGCGCGCACGCGGTTTTTCGGAAAACCCGTTTTCGAAGGGCTGTTGTTGCTGCCATTGATCCTGCCGCCGGTGGTGACGGGTTACGTGCTGCTGATCGTGTTCGGCCACCACGGCGCGATCGGGCGCTGGCTCGATGCCGCGGGTCTTTCGATCGCGTTTCGCTGGACGGGCGCCGCGCTGGCCGCCGTCGTGATGGCATTCCCGCTGCTGGTCGTGGCGCTTCGCAACGCCTTCGAGTCGGTGGACCGCAAACTCGAACACGCGGCAGCGACACTGGGCGCCGGGCCGTGGCGAATCTTCTTCGGGATCACGCTGCCGCTGTCGGCGCGCGGGCTGGTCGCAGGCCTCGCGCTGGCGTTCGCCCGCGCGTTCGGCGAGTTCGGTGCCACCATCACCTTCGTGTCTTCGATCCCGGGGCAGACCCGCACGCTGCCGATCGCCTTGTACGAATTGATCTCGACGCCAGGCGGCGAAAGCGGCGCGCTGCGGCTCACGCTGGTCGCGGTGGCGGTCGCCGTGACCGCATCGCTGACCGCGGCCGTGATGCTGTTGCGCGGCCGCACGCGTGAGGCCGACGCATGATCGAACTCGATCTCGCCCTGCAGCGCGGCGAATTTTCGCTGGAGCTTTCGTTGCGCTCGCCAGCGCGCGCGCTGGCGCTGTTCGGCCCCTCCGGCTGCGGCAAGACTTCCACGCTGCTCGCGATCGCGGGCCTGCTGCGCCCGCGGCCCGGACGCATCGCGATCGACGGCCGTGCGCTGTTCGATGCCGACACGAATACCGACCTGCCGCCCGCACAGCGCAACCTGGGCGTGGTGTTCCAGGATGCCCGGCTGTTTCCGCACCTGAGCGTCCGCGACAACCTGCGCTACGGCATGCCACGCGCAGCCGCGAAGGCCGCGTTCGATGACGTGGTCCACTTGCTGGGATTGTCCGCATTCCTGAAACGCAAACCCGGCCAGCTTTCCGGCGGACAGATCCGCCGCGTCGCGATCGGCCGCGCGCTGCTGCGCCAGCCGCAGGCCCTGTTGCTGGACGAACCGCTGGCCAACCTGCATCGCGAAGCGCGTGCCGAAGTGCTGGAACACCTGCGCGGACTCAAGCGCGGGTTCGCGCTCAGCACGATCCTGGTCAGCCACCAACCCGACGAGGTGATCGCGCTGGCTGACAGTGTCGCGCTGATCGAGGATGGGCGGCTGGCTGCACTGGAGAGCGCCGAGGCATTCAGGTCGTCCACCGCCGCATCGGGCATTCCGGTTGCGGCCAACGCCTGCGCAACGGGTTAAAGTAGCGACGAAGTGACTGGCCGAAAAAGGAACCCGACGATGATCCGCCGTTCGTCCCGATCCGCGCCGCGTGCCCGGTTTTTCGTCACGGCCTGCGCTGCCCTGCTGCTCGCCGGCTGCACAGGCGTCGGCACCAAGCTGCAACCGCCGACCGCCAGCATCCAGCAACTCACGGTGAATTCCGACGGCACCTGGGCCGCGATCGTGCGGTTCCAGAATTACAGCTACGACACTGGCATGCACGTGTATTCGATCGACGCGGAGCTCACGCTCGATGACAAGCCCGCCGGCCACATCGAGCTCTCGCCCGCGCTGGACATTCCGGCGATGGACGCCGACATTGCCACCGCGACCTTCAAACCCGATGCCGCCGGCGTCGCCGCGTTGGCCGCCGCCAAGCGCAATGCCGTGCAATACGCATTGAAGGGTTCGCTGTCGGTGGGCAAGGGCACCACCGGCAGCGCGCAATCGTTCAAGCTGGACGGCAAGGGTTATATGTCGCCGGTGCCGGGGGTTTCGAACATCTGGCGATGAGATTGTCCCCTTTCCCGCCGGGAGAGGGTGCCCCGAAGGGACGGGTAAGGGTTCGGATGCGCGCAACGTTTCGCGAATCCGTACCCTCACCCCTCGCGCTTCGCGCGCGTTCGCTCCGTTCCGCCTCTCCCGACGGGAGAGGGTTCATTCATTCATGAAGGATGGCCATGACCACCCATTACACCGCCCCGCTCGCCGACATCCGCTTCGACCTCTACGACCTGCTGGAAGTCGAAAAACTGTTCGCCGAATTGCCCGGCTGCGAAGCCCTCAATCGTGAACTGATCGACGCGGTACTGGACGAGGCCGCGAAGTTCTCGCAAACCGTGCTGGCGCCACTCAACGTAATCGGCGACCAGCAAGGTTGCAGCTTCGACAAGGCGACCGCCGAAGTGAAGGCGCCGGAGGGTTTCAAGCAGGCTTACCGGCAATACGTGGAAGGCGGCTGGGCCGGCCTGACCGCGCCCGAAGCCTATGGCGGCCAAGGCCTGCCGGAGACGATCGGCGCGCCCGTCAAGGAAATGATCGATTCGGCCAACCTCGCGTGGGGCACCTACCCGTTGCTTTCGCACGGCGCGACAGAGGCGCTGCGCGTGCATGGCGAAGACTGGCAGAAGGACGCATTCCTGAAGCACATCGTTTCGGGTGAATGGACAGGCACGATGTGCCTGACCGAGCCGCATTGCGGTTCCGACCTCGGCCTGCTGAAAACACGCGCCGAGCCGAACGACGACGGCAGCCACGCGATCAGCGGCACCAAGATCTTCATCACCGCGGGCGAGCACGATTTCACGGACAACATCGTGCACCTGGTGCTGGCGCGCTTGCCGGACGCACCGAAGGGTGTGAAGGGCATTTCGCTTTTCATCGTGCCGAAGTTCAAGGTCGGCAGGGACGGCGCGAAGGGCGAACGCAATGGCGTGCGCTGCGGCTCCATCGAACACAAGATGGGCCTCAAAGGTTCCGCAACCTGCGTGCTGAATTTCGACGGCGCACAGGGCTGGCTGATCGGCGAAGCCAACAAGGGTTTGAATGCGATGTTCACCATGATGAACACCGCGCGCCTCGCGGTCGGCTTGCAGGGCCTCGCGCTTTCAGAACGCGCCTACCAGAACGCGCTTGCCTACGCACGCGAGCGCCTGCAGATGCGCTCGCTTTCCGGCGCAAAGTTTCCCGACAAACCCGCCGATCCATTGATCGTGCACGGCGACATCCGCCGGATGCTGCTGACGCAGAAGGCGCTGATCGAGGGCGGGCGCGCATTGGGCTTGTATGCCGCGACGTTGGTGGACATCCAGCACCGCTCGACCGACCCGGCCGAAGTGAAACGCGCCGAAGCGCTGGTGTCGTTCCTCACCCCGATCGTCAAGGCGCTGCTCACCGAGAACGCCAACGAGTGCACCAGCCTCGCGCTGCAGATCTACGGCGGCCACGGCTACATCGCCGAACACGGCATGGAACAATACGCACGCGACGCACGCATCACGACGATCTACGAGGGCACCACGCAAATCCAGGCGCTGGATCTGCTCGGTCGCAAGATCATGCAGCAGCGCGGCGAAGGCCTGCAGTTGTTCCTGCAGCAACTCGGCGCGTTCTGCGCGCAGCACGCGAACGACGGGGCGTTGAAGGATCTGGTTCCCGAGCTCGCCGCGCTGACGCGGGAATGGGGCGAAATCACGCTGACCCTCGGCAAACGCGCGGCGTCGAACCCGGACGAAGTGGGCGCTGCGGCGGTCGATTACCTGTTCTATTCGGGCTACGCCGCACTGGCATTCGCGTGGGCGCGCAGCGTCGCGGCCGCGGATGCGTCGTCGCAATCGGAGGACTTCAAGCAGGCAAAACGCCTGACCGCGCGGTTCTATTTCGATCGCATCCTGCCGCGCACGCGCGCTCATCTTGCCTCGATGCAGGCAGGCGGGGACAGCATCTTCGCGATGCCGGATGCGTTATTTGGACAGACTTCTTAGCCGCAACCTGAACTGTCGTCATTCCGGGCTGCTCGCAGTTTCATCGCGAGCAGAACCCGGAATCCATTTTGCTTTTTGGTACTTGGAAAATGGATTCCGGGTTCCGGAATGACGAGATGGGAAATATCGCGTGCCGGCATCCCGCAAACAACCGATCACCATCCGCCCCGCCACGCCGGAAGACACCGGCTTCATCCTGTCGCTGGCGCCGCGGTTCGTCGGCTTCTCGCTGCCGAAGGGCCGGCGCAAGCGCGAAACACTGGCCGGCATCCGTGACGACATCGAACGCGCGTTGCGCGATGCGCCGTCCGCCGATCATTTTTTCGTGGCGGAAGAAGCCGATGCGCAACGCGTCGGCTTTTTGCATTTGCAGGTGCAGCGCGATTTCTTCACCGGTGCGCGCGCCTGCCACATCTCCGATCTCGCCGTCGCGGCCGGTCAGGACGGCCGCGGCATCGGTCGCGCCCTGCTCGCGCACGCCGAAGCCTGGGCAAAGGAAAACCGCTGCAAGCTGCTGACGCTCAGCGTGTTCCCCGCCAACGTCCGCGCGCGCGGTTTGTACGAACGCGCCGGCTTCACGACCGACCTGATCCGGATGGCCAAGCCGCTTCGCCGCCGTCACTAACGCCCGTTTCGCGATTTGTTCTATGCTGCGCGGGCCATGGATTCGCACACAGCCGGTTCCATCGAATATTCGGCCTGCACGATCGCCGACCTGCACACCACGCGCGTGTTGTCGCTCGACGCGGGCGGGCGCATCCTCGACTGGATCAGTTGGCAGGATGCGGCTTGCCTGTACGTGCGCGAAGCGGTCGCATGGACGCTGGGCGACCCTTGCCTCACGCTGCATGGCGGCTTTCGTCGCGACAGTGGCGACCAGAGCATCCTGCGCTTGCATCCGATCGTCGCGAGTCGCGGGCATTGCCACAGCGGCGCGATCGATCCCTGCCCCGCGCTCAGCAATGCCGCGTTGTTCGCACGCGATCGTTATCTGTGCCTGTATTGCGGACGGCGTTGCACGCGCGGTGAGTTGACGCGCGACCACGTGATGCCGCTGTCGCGTGGCGGTCAGGACATCTGGGAAAACGTGGTTTCCGCGTGCCTGGCCTGCAACCTCAAAAAAGGCGGACGTTCGCCGCAGCAGGCGGGCATGCCGTTGCTGGCGATCCCGTACAAGCCGAGTTGGGTGGAACACCTGATCCTTTCCAACCGCAACATCCTCGCCGACCAGATGGAATTCCTGGTGCACCATCTGCCGAGGGAGCGGCGGCCGGCGGCGTGACGCGCGCGCGCGTTTTTTTGACGCGCACGGTCGGGACGTCCCGCGAAAAACGCGCCGCTCGCCCTTGGCCCGAAGCCGCGTGCGCGCTATGCTGCGCTGCAGCAGCCGCTTTGTGCCCGCCATGACCCCACAAGACCCGAGTTCCGCGTCGCCGGATCGTGATCCGGTGCGCGTCGAAAAAAACCAACCGACCGACCGCGACAGCGTGCGCACCGCCGGCAGCACCGAGGGCATGCCGGTCGCACCGGCGCTGGGCGCGTCGCTCGATCAGGCGAAGATGCCGCTGAAGTCGACGCTGGTCGATCGCCGCATCCTGTTGATCTCGGCGCTTGCGATCGTGCTCGGCGCCGCGGCGGCCGGCGTCGCGCAACTGCTGATGCTGATGATCAACCTGATCACCGACCTGGTTTTCTACGGACGCGTTTCCGATGTGATCGGGCCGAACGCGCAGCACGGTTCGTTCGTGTTGTCGCCCGCGGGCAATCATCTGGGCGCATTCGTGATCCTGATGCCGGTGATCGGCGGCCTGGCCGCCGGGATCATGGCGCGCTGGGGTTCGCGGGCGATCCAGGGCCACGGCATTCCCGAAGCGATGGAACGCATCCTGGAACACGAATCCAATATTCCCGCACGCGTCACCTGGCTGAAGCCGCTGTCTTCGGCGTTCGCGATCGGAACCGGCGGTCCGTTCGGCGCCGAGGGCCCGATCATCTCGACTGGCGGCGCGATGGGTTCGCTGATCGGTCAGTTGCTGAGCGTGACCGCGCAGGAGCGCAAGGTGCTGCTGGCGGCAGGTGCCGCGGCCGGTATGGCGGCGGTGTTCGGCGCGCCGATCGCCTCGGTGGTGATGGCGATCGAATTGCTGCTGTTCGAACTGCGTCCGCGCTCGCTGATCCCAGTGGCGTTGGCGGCCGGCATCGCGGTGGGCGTGCGCTACATGACCTACGGCGCGGGCGCGGTGTTCGCGATGCCGAACGTGAGCGAGCCCGGCGGCTGGGCGCTCGGCACCTACATGGTGCTGGGCCTGATCGTCGGCTACGCCAGCGTGTGGGTGACCCGCGCGGTGTATGGCGTGGAAGACCTGTTCGCGAAATTGCCGGTCCACTGGATGTGGTGGCCGGCGCTGGGCGCGGTGATCGCCGGCGTGGTGGGCTGGATTTCGCCGCACACCCTCGGCGTCGGCTACGACAACATCGATGCGCTGGTGTCGGGCGACTTCGCGAACTTCCGCAATTTCGGCGTGATCGGGCAAGTCAGCGACAACGGCACGATGCATGTCGCGCTGCTGATCGTCGCCGGTTTCGGGTTGCTGAAATTCATTTCGTGGGTGATCTCGCTGGGCAGCGGCACCTCGGGTGGCACGCTGGCGCCGCTGTTTATGATCGGCGGTTCGATGGGCGCACTGATCGGCCTCGGCGCCGACTACGTATGGCCGTGGTTCCAGGTGGACGCGCGCATCGCCGCGCTGGTCGGCATGGGCGCGATCTTCGCGGGCTCGTCGCGTGCGCTGCTGACAGCCATCATCTTCTGTTACGAAACCACCCGCCAGCCCGCCGCGCTGCTGCCGCTGCTGGGCGGCTGCACGGCCGCGTACCTGGTTTCCGCATTGACGATGCGCAGCACCATCATGACCGAAAAAATCGAGCGCCGCGGCGTGAAGGTGCCGAGCGAATACGCCGCCGACGCGCTCGAGCAGGTGCCGGTCGGCCACGCCTGCACCCGCGACGTGCGCTCGCTGAAGACCTCCGACGAGTTGGGTGAAGTGCGGCGCTGGATGCTGTCCGGACGCGAACGCGCACAGCACCAGGGTTATCCGGTGCTGGACGACGCCGGCCGCATCCGCGGCGTAATCACGCGCCGTGACCTGCTCGATCCCGACAAGCCCGGCCTCACCCGCATCGGCGACATGCTGAAGCGCGGCCCGATCGTGGTGTTCGAGGACCACTCCCTGCGCGAAGCGTCCGACCTGATGGTGGCCGAAAACGTCGGCCGCCTGATCGTCGTGGCGCGCGACAATCCGACGCGCATGGTCGGCGTACTGACCCGCAGCGACGTGCTGGCCGCCAACGCCAAGCGCATCCACGAGATGCGCGACATCAGCCGCCAGATCCGCATCCGCCAGACCCTGCGGCGCTTCGGCAGCCGGGCGCGCGGTGCGAACGAAGCCAAGGTGTCGTAACGGGAATCGCAAGCGCGGCAAGCCGCGCTGCGCGACAATGCGCGGATGATCGACCGCATACGTCACCCATTGCTCGCCGGCATCGAAGCGCCAGACGACTTGAAGCGCATTCCGGAAGCCGAGTTGCCGCGCGTGGCGGACGAGCTGCGCGCGTACCTGATCGAATCGGTCGCCAGCGTCGGCGGCCACTTCGGCGCCGGGCTCGGCGTGGTCGAGCTGACGATCGCACTGCACTACCTCTACGACACGCCGCGCGACCGGATCGTGTGGGACGTCGGCCATCAGGGTTATCCGCACAAGATCCTCACCGGGCGACGCGATCGCATCACCACGATCAAGACACGCGGCGGACTAGCGCCGTTCCTGCGCCGCGCCGAAAGCGAATACGACACCTTTGGCGTCGGCCACGCAGCCACCTCCATTTCTGCAGCGCTTGGCATGGCGATCGCGCTGCAACGGCGCGGCGATCATCGCAAGATCGTCGCAGTGATCGGCGACGGGGCCATCACCGGCGGCATGGCCTACGAGGCGTTGAACCATGCGGGCGGCGCACAGCCGGACATGCTGGTGGTGCTGAACGACAACGGCATGTCGATCAGCGAAAACGTGGGTGGGCTCGATCGCACGCTCGCGCGGCTGCGCGCGGGCGAGGCCGGCGAATCAGGACCGCGCCCCGAGGCCCTGTTCGAGGAATTGGGTTTCGCGTATTCGGGGCCGGTGAACGGACACGACCTGCCGCAACTGCTCGCCGCATTGCGCACGGTGAAAGGCAGGCGTGGCCCGCAACTGCTACACGTGGTCACCACCAAGGGCAAGGGCTACGCGCCCGCCGAACTCGCGCAGATCGAATACCACGCGGTCGGCAAGTTCGATCCCGTGCTCGGCGTCTCGCATGCGGCCGGCAAGGCGCCCACCTACAGCGACGTGTTCGGCGACTGGCTGTGCGACATGGCCGCGGCCGATGCGCGGCTCGTCGCGATCACGCCGGCGATGCGCGAAGGCTCGGGAATGGTGCGATTCTCGCAGATGTTTCCGGATCGCTATTTCGACGTCGCGATCGCGGAACAGCACGCCGTCACGTTCGCCGCCGGCCTCGCCTGCGAAGGCATGAAACCGGTGGTCGCGATCTATTCGACCTTCCTGCAGCGCGCGTACGACCAGTTGATCCACGACGTCGCGCTGCAGAACCTCGACGTCACTTTCGCGATCGATCGCGCCGGCGTGGTCGGCCCGGATGGTCCCACCCACGCGGGCAGTTTCGATCTGGCGTACTTGCGCTGCATTCCGAACATGGTCGTGATGGCGCCCGCCGACGAGAATGAATGCCGGCAACTGTTGACAACGGGCTTTCGCCACGACGGCCCTGCGGCAATCCGTTATCCCCGCGGCGGCGGTCCGGGCATCGCGATCGACCCCGCGCTGGCCGCCCTGCCGATCGGCAAGGCCGAACTGCGCCGGCGCGGTCACGGGATCGCGCTGCTTGCCTTCGGCAGCACGCTCGCGCCCAGCGAGAGCGTCGGCGCCGGACTCGACGCCAGCGTCGTCAACATGCGCTTCGTGAAACCGCTGGACGAAACGCTGGTCCTGGAGCTCGCGCGCACGCACGATGCACTCGTCACGCTGGAAGACAACGCGATCGCGGGCGGCGCGGGTTCGGCCGTCGGCGAACTGCTCGCGGCGCACGGCGTCGAAATCCCGTTGCTGCAACTCGGTCTGCCCGACCGGTTCCTCGAGCACGCCACGCGCGAGCAGTTGCTCGCCGAAGCCGGACTCGACGCGGACGGCATCCGCCGCGCGATCCTGGCACGGTTTCCGCAGTACGCGCGCGCGGCGCTGCGTGGTGCCGGGTAAGGCAATCAGCCTACAACCGCACGGGCCCCGCCTTGTGGCACTGCTCGCGGCCATGGCGCGCGAAGGCGACACCGGCCTCGTCGTTCTTCGACTCGGCGATTTCCAGCACGGTCTGCCAGTTGCTGGCGCACAGGCCACCGACCTGTGGTCCGAGTTGGAAGGATTTCCGCGCGTCCGCATCGGCCGCCGCGTAATTGCGCAGCAGGACTTCGACCTCGGCACGGAATTGCAGGATGTCGGGCGCATCGGGCGAAAGCTTCAGCGCCGCATCGATCTTGTCCAGCGCGTCCTGGTACTTGCCGGCGATTTCGTCGGCGCGGGCGCCGTCCAGATAGCCGTCCACGGCCGGATCGCGCAGCGGCGCGATCTGCACCACGGACTTGTCGGACACGTTGGCCGCGCGAATGGCCTCGACCATGGCGGTGGGCGAAACGCGGTCGGCCGCGGGCGTTGGCAGGGGCGGGTGTGAGCAGCCGGCCAGCAGCACGGCGAGTGCCGCGGCGCCCCAAGCGGCGCAGGTGAAGTTGCGAGTCATGTGTTGCTCCGGAAAGTTTGCCGCGACTAGGGGTGCACGCTTGCGGCGGATGACGACTGCGCGTCGCTGCTGCCGCCACCGAACAGGTTTTCCAGCCGCTGCAGATAACAGTGATTCTGCACCGTCGGCGCGTATCCATCAATGAAGGGATACTGCCGGGCGCCGTCGCATTGCGGCAGGCTGCCCTGTCCGGTGGCCGGATCGATCCACGCATACTGGAGGCCGTCGCCGAGCGACGTGGTCAGTGGCGCGCTCGGCATTTTCTCGAACAACTTCATCCAGACCCGCAACGCGCCGGTCGCGCCCCACAGGTGCGTCGGCTGGTTGTCATCGCGCCCCATCCACGTGACCGCGAGGCGGTCGCCCGTGAAACCGGAGAACCACGAATCGCGCTGATGGTCGGAAGTGCCGGTCTTGCCCGCCACGTTCAACGACGACAGGGATGAATTGCCGATGGCCGCCGCGGTGCCGTATTCCGCGACCTGCTGCATCATCCAGCGCACCAGCCGCTCCGGCTGCTGGTATTCGCCCTTGCCCTGCCTGGTTGCGTACTGCTTCAACACGTGACCCTTGGAATCCAGCACGCCGCGCAGCGTGAGCAGTGGCAGCGCATGCCCGTCGGCGGCGAAGAATTCGTACAACTGCGCCAACTGGAACGGCGACATGTCCACCGAACCCAGCAGCAGCGATGGATTCGCGTGCACGTCGGTCAGGCCGAACGAACGCAGGAACGCCGCCACGCGATCCACGCCGAGCTGCAGACCCAGGTGCACGCTGGCGAGGTTGTAGGATTTCGCCAGCGCCTCGACCATCGGCACTTCGCCGTGCGAGACGTGGTCGTCGTTCTGCGGCGTCCATAGCTTGCCATTCGGCAACTTCATCGAGATCGGGGCGTCGTCCAGCAACGACGCCACGTTCCAGCGCGACGGATCGGTCAGCGCCATCAGGTAATAGAACGGCTTCAGGCTGGAACCGACCGGCCGGCGTGCATCGTAGGCGCGATTGAATCCGTGCGTGTCGGATGCGCGTCCACCCACCATCGCCAGCACGTTGCCGGTGGAAGGCTCGACCACCACCACCGCGCCCTCCAGTTTGTCGCCGCGCTTGCCGAGTCCCTTCAAGGTTTCGTCCAGCGACTGTTCGGAATACACCTGCGCGGCCGGATCGAGCGTGGTGTAGACGGCAAGTCCGCCGCTGCGCAATTGCTGGTCGCTGAAGTCCTGCTTCAACTGGTTGCGCACCACGTCCATGAACGCGGGGAAGCGGTCCACCACCAGTTGCGGCTTCGGCGTCACATCCAGCGGCGTGGCACGCGCGGCCTTCCATTGCGCGTCGTTCAACAAGCCGGTAGTGCGGAACGCATCCAGCGCGACGTTGCGGCGCGCCAACGCGCGCTCGGGATTGCGGCGCGGGTCGTAGTAGCTGGGCCCGCGCACCATGCCGACCAGCAACGCGATTTCCTGCGGACGCAGCGTCTGCACGGGCCGTCCGAAGTAGTACCAGCTCGCCGCGGCGAAGCCGTGCACGGCCTGGTTGCCCTGCTGGCCCATGAATACTTCGTTGCAGTACGCGGCCAGGATCTGGCCCTTGGTGTAATGCGCATCCAGCAGGATCGACAGCAGCGCCTCGTTGAATTTGCGCACGATCGTCTGGTTGCGGTCGAGGAACAGGTTGCGCACCAGTTGCTGGGTGATGGTGGAACCGCCCTGCACCACGTGACCCGCGCGCAGGTCGGCCCAGGCCGCGCGCGCGATCGAGGACAGGTCGATGCCATGGTTGTTCTTGAAGTCGCGGTCCTCCACCGCCTGCACGCCCTGCACCAGCAGCGGCGGCAACTCCGCCAATTGCACGATGATGCGTTCTTCCTGCTCGCTGCCGTACAGCGTCGCGATGCGCGCGGGATCGAGGTGCGTCTTGCGCAGCGGTTTGTCCGCGGTGAGGTCGAACACCGACTGGATGCGTCCGGAGCCCAGCGCGACGCGCACCCGGCGCGGCAGCTCGCCGCCGACCGGGTCCATGTAGCCGCGCGAGGCGATGATGAACTTGTCGCCGTCCAAACTGTACGTGCCGGGCACCCGCGCCACATGCGCGGCCTCGGTGTAACCGGCCATCTGCAGTTCCAGCGTCAGCGTGGCCTTGTCCATCGGCACGCCGGCTTCCAGCCGTTGCGGGCGACCGTAAACGCGCGTCGGCTGGGTGAAATCGATTTCGGTGACGCGCGTCTTGACGCGGTGATCGAGCACCAGCGTGTACGGCACCACGAAACCGATCGCGAACCCGATGCCGATCAGGACGGGCCAGCGTGCGAATGGCCAGGCACGGGCGATGAACCCGCGCGCGCTTTTGAACCAGGACAAGGCTTTCTGTCTACCCGGAAATATCGGCGAAGTTTAGCCGATTGGCGCGAAACGCCCGCGCCAACCGGTGCACGGATTCAGCCACGATTGTCGCGGCGATCACCAGCGCCGCGACACGATGAAATGCCCGCCACAGCCCTTGTCCACCCAGATGCCCGCGCGGTTCCAGCCCCATGTCTGGCCTTCGATGCACGCGGCATCGGAATACTGGCGCTGCAGCCGCACCTGTCCGCGCATGCCGACATCGACCTGGCAGAAGTAGCGGCGGTACTGCGGGCTGCCGCACGGCACCATGAATTCGCGATTCCAGCCCGGCCCGGGTTGCCAGCCGCCGCCATTGCCGGGCGCGAACACGCCGCCGCAGCCCTTGTCGACCCAGATGCCGCCACGATCGTAGCCCCAGGTTTGACCTTCGATGCAGGCGGCTTTCGAGGTCTGCTGGACGATGCGCACGCCGCGCCAGCCGGGCGGCACCGGGCAGCGCAACAAGTGATATTGCGGACTGCCGCAGGAAACCGTCGGCTCGCCGTAACCCGGCGGCGGCGGACCATAACCCGGCGGCGGCTGGTTCGGATAGTAGTTCGGCGGAGGCGGAGGCGGCTGGTTGCTGTAGGTGACCTGCGCCATCGCGGCGCCGGCAAACGTCATCCCTACACCCGCAACGATCAACGCAAGCTTGCGCATGACGCGGCCCTCCCGGTGGTGTGGCCGCCAGTTTCCACGTCCGAAACTGAACGTTGGCTGCGTGCGCTTCAGTCGCCGCCCTGGCCGGCGGATTTGCCAGCGGACGCGGACTTGGCCGCTTCGCCGGAGCCGCCGCTCTTGGCCGGTTCGGCCGGCTTGGCGCCGGAGGATTCCTTCGGCCTGGCCGCATCGCCGGCAAGGTTGTGTTTCTTTTCCTTGTCGGATTTGAAATCGGTTTCGTACCAGCCACTGCCGGCGAGACGAAACGCCGGCGCGGTCACCTGCCGGTGCACCGCGTGCGGCTTGCCGCAATTCGGACAGACGTCGGGATCGGAGTCGGACAGCTTCTGCAGGCGTTCGAACTTTTCGCCGCACGCGTCACAGCGGAAAACGTAGATGGGCATATCGCATGCAATACCTGAAGACGATTCCACCATGATACCGCCACGGCCGACGCGCGGTTATGTGCGCATTCGGGTGCGCCGCCTATCATGCGGGCTTTCGTCCGCCACCCCTGCCGCAAGGAAACCCGATGCCTCGCCTTCGCTCCGCAAGCTTCGCCCTGATGATCGCCGCCGCCCTGCCCGCCGCGCACGCCGCGGGCGCACCTGCGCCGCAGTGCCCGGCCACGTGGCCGTCGCAGCCCGCCGCTTGGGTGGCACACATCGATGAGGTGAATCGCGGACTGGGCATCCCGTCCGACTACGCCGCGAAGCACAACCTGGTGCCGCTGCCCGAAGGCAAGGATCTGGTGCAGGCGCCGCGCGACGTGTACGGGCGCAGCGTGGAACTGGTGGCGCCGGCCGCGGCGGCGTTGAAGCGGATGTTCGCCGCCGCCGCGCGCGACGGCGTGAAGCTGCAAACGGTATCCGGCTTCCGCAGCATCAATTACCAGACGGGACTGATCCGCCGGAAACTGAAAAAGGGCATGACGATCCAGAAGGCGCTGTCGATCAACGCGGTGCCGGGCTACAGCGAACACCAGACCGGCTGCGCGGTGGACCTGACCACGCCCGGCGTGCCGGCGGCGGACGGCAGCTTCGCCAAGAGCAAGGCGTTCACCTGGCTGCAACAGCACGGTGCGCAATTCGGCTTCCATCTTTCGTTTCCGCCCGACAACGCGTACGGCTACGAGTACGAACCATGGCATTGGCGTTACATCGCCGCCGAGCCAGTACGTTCACGATGACGTGCCGCTCCGTAGGTTGGCGCTGAGCCGGGGCTTCATCCGGCGAAGCCCAACGCGTGCGCAACAGATCCTCGTTGGGCTTCCGCCGATGAAGCCGGCGTCAGCCCGACCTACGCGGACAACTTGAAGTCGGTGTATTGGAATCGGTCGTCCCGCAGGGTCGACGCGCCGCGCTCGAGACGCAACGGCTCGGCGAACAACGGACCGGCGTAGCTCAGCGTGTGGAACTCGCCCCGCTCGCCGCAGGGATCGACACCGGCGGGCAACTCACTGAGCAGCGACGGATCGTACTCGCGACCGCTGAACGATGCGTCGAGCTGTTGCGTATCGACGCAGGTCAGCACGGCGCGATGGCCCTGTGCATGGAAGTTTCGTGCCAGCTCGCGGGTGTCGGCGCCCCAAAGCGGGAAAATCCCGCACCACCCGGCGCTCGCAAGCTGCCGCTCGCGATAGGCGCGTACGTCTTCGAGAAACAGATCGCCGAACGCACAATGTTGGAGGCCGGGCCAGCGCTCGCGCGCTTGCCGCAGTGCATTCTCGTGCGCGGCTTCGTAGGCGGCATTGCTGGACGGCCAATCGATCCTGCACTCGATCACGGGAAGTCCGACGGCTGCGGCCTGGGCGTGCAGGACGTCGCGCCGGATACCGTGCATCGACACCCGCTGAAACTCGCCCGTGATCGTCGTCAGCAGCGCGACGACCCGCCACGCCGGATCGTCGCACAGCGCCGCGAGCGCCATCAGGCAGTCCTTGCCGCCACTCCATGACAATAAGGCGGGCGTCGGCTCACCTTGCACGGGCGTTCTTCGGCAGCGGTTGCGATACCGGCTCAGTCATGGCCGGGTCTCCAAAGCAGCGTCAACATGACATTGTGCCCGGGCTGGTTGTAGAACCAGGCCGTCTCGTAATGCTTGTCGAACACATTGTTGAGCGCGAGTTGCAATTTCCAGTCCCGCTCGAATTGCCAGCCGGCGCGCAGGTTGGCCAGCGCGTAGCCGCCCAACGGGTGCTGGTTGGCGATGTCGTCATACGTGCGCACCGCGAGATACCAGCTTGCACCGAAACTGAAGCGACCGAAACTGCGGTCGGCATCGAAGCGCGCGCTCTTGCGCGGCCGCCGCGGCAACTCGTTGCCGTCGTAGAAGCCGCCCGTGGCAGCGTCGCGTGCATTCATCAATGTCGCGGTCGCGCGCACGTCCCACCCGACCAGCTTGCCGCCGATCACGCCTTCCAGACCGGCGATGCGCCCACGGTCGATGTTGTTGGGCAGGTTGAGCGCGGCATCCCAACTGATCAGATCGCGGATGTCGTTGCGGTACACTGACACCGACCAATGTCCCCAATCGGGCGTGCCGCGCAGGCCGACCTCGATGTTGCGCGAGCTTTCCGGCCGCAGGTTCGGATTGGAAAAACCGGGGTAATACAGATCATTGAACGTGGGCGCGCGGAACGCGGTGCCCCAGCTCGCGGTGACGCGCAGATCCCTGGCGAAGTTCCAGCCCCACAACAGGCTTCCGGTGGTCTTGCCGCCGAACTGGCTGTTGTCGTCGCGGCGCGCGTTGGCCTGCAGCGATTGCGCGCCGAAGCTGCGTTGCCATTGTGCGAACAGGCCGCGATTGGTGCGCGCATCTTCCGTGAAAACGTAATTGCTCGCGATGGTTTCGCGCTGCCAGTCCATGCCGGTGCTGAGCAGGCCACCGCCCAATGCAACGTCGGCCTGCAGCGATCCCAGCGTGCGGCGGGTATTGAAGTGGTCGACGTACGCGCCTTCAAGGAAGTCCTTGTCGAAATCCGCGCTGCTGCCCGCGCGCAGCGACAGGTTCAACGCGTCGTTCGGACGAAAATGCAACTGGCCGCCCACGACCTGCGTCGCATAGGCATCGGAATCGCCGAAGCTGCCGTCGTACTTGTTGAGCCCCTCGGTACGCATCGCCAGCGCATCGGCGCTCCAATGATCGTCGAATTGGTATGCGCCGTTGACGGTCAGTGCATTGTCGTGGACGCCGTCGCGATCGGGCTGGTCGGCGAAGCAGCCGGCGAACGCTTCCGCCGCGCCCACCCGGCATGCATTGATGCCCTTGGTCTGGTCGTGCGTGGCCTGCAGCGAAATCCAGCCCTTGTCGCCGGCCGCCGAAAATCCGCTCGACGCGTTCCAGTGCCGATAGCTGCCGATGCCCACGCTGGCATTGGGCGTGAAAGTGCCGGGTGCATGGCGCAGGAAAATCTGGATCACGCCGCCGATCGCCTCGGAACCGTACAGGCTCGAAAACGGCCCGCGCACGATTTCGATGCGCTGGATCTGGTCGACCGGAATCTGCTGGATCGGCGTGGTGCCGGCCGTCGCCGAACCGATGCGGATGCCATCCACCAGCACCAGCACCTGGTTCGCGTTGGTGCCACGCAGGAACATCGCGCTGACCTTGCCGGGGCCGCCCTGGTTGCTGATCGCCATGCCCGGCGTGTCGTTCAACAAATCCTGCAGCGACGATGGCTGCAGCAACTCGATTTCCGCGCGCGTGATCACCGTGACGGCCGCGAGCGTCGCGTCTTCGGTCTGCGCGGTACGCGTCGCGGTGACGATGATCTGGTCGAGCCGGGTGGGTGCGCTGTCCGCCAGCGCGGCAAAGGAAACACAACAACACAACGCGACCGCCACACAGCGGCCGAGCAAACAACGATGAAATTTCACGGAGCACTCCTGTCCGCGCCTGCCCGCGCGGTTTGGTTGGCATATGGACAGGCGATGAGAGAGTGCGGCGCCGCGGATGCAACTGCGACCCCGAGACACAAGCCCGCCGCTTGTCCCGTTCTTGCCACAGGCCGGTCTCCGGGCTCGCGAGCGAAGGTGGATCACCTTCCCGATCCGCGCCTTCCCATGCTTCAAGCACAGTGGCAAAGTGCGGAACGTTTGCTCGCCTACCGTTGCGGGGGCAGCTCCGGAATGGCCGTCCATTCGAATGCGGAATGGATCGTCGTCACCGGATTCCCGTTTCAATCGCCGCTTGCGCTGAGCGATCACCTGGGGCGGCTGCATGATAGACGATCGTTGCGACCTGCGCACGCGGTCACGTTGCATCCACGTTGCACGCGCCAAGCTTGGCTGTATTTTCCGCTGCACGCGAACCCATTTTGCGCACACTGCGACCCGTCGCCTCGCTGCTCACCGGCACCGCGTTCCTGTTGCTCGGCGCCGGGCTGCTGAACACGCTGATTCCGCTGCGCGGGATGGCGGCGGGTTATTCCGGCACGTTGCTGGGCGGCTTGACGTCCGCGTACTACGCGGGCTATTTCATCGGCACGTTCGCGATGCCGCCGCTGGTGCGCCGCATCGGCCACATCCGCGCGTTCGCGTTCTGCGCCGCGTGCACCGCGTGCGTGGTGCTGCTGCACGCGCTGGGCAGCAATCCCGTGGTGTGGCTGGTGCTGCGGCTGCTGACCGGCGTGGTGTTGGTGGGCCTGTATGCGGTGATCGAAAGCTGGTTGAACGCGCAATCGTCGCCGGCCCAACGCGGCACGGTGTTCGGCGCGTACATGGTGGTGAACCTGTGTTCGCTGGCGCTTGCGCAACAACTACTCCGGATCGGCGGACAATCGTTCGTGCTGTTCACCGTGATCGCGCTGGCGATCTGCGCTGCCACGTTGCCCGTGCTGCTGACGCGCCAGGCACAGCCGCAGCCGCAGGCCACGCCGAAACTGCAACTCGGCTTGTTGTTCGACGTGGCGCCGACCGCGGGCGCGGGCGCATTGCTGTCGGGTCTCGCGATGGGCGCATTCTGGGGCCTGCTGCCGGTGTACGCGCGCAACATCGGCTTCGACACCGCCGAGGTCGGCACCTACATGAGCGTCGCGATCCTGGGCGGCGCAGCACTGCAATGGCCGCTCGGCCGCCTGTCCGATCGCCGCGACCGCCGCGTGGTGGTGGCGTGGGTGGCCGCGGCCGCGGCGGTGCTGGCGCTCGCCGCGGCCGCGACGGGCGGGCGCGAATGGCCTGCGATGGCGCTGATCTTCCTGTTCGGCGGGATGGCCTTCGCGATGTACCCGATCGTGGTGGCGCACCTGGTGGAACACGTGTCGCCCGACAACCTGCTCGCGGCCAGCAGCAGCGTGCTGCTGGTGTACGGGGTCGGCTCCGCCCTGGGTCCGCTGATCGCCGGTGTGTTGATGTCGGCCGCGGGCCCGTGGTCGCTGTTCGCGTGGTTCGCCGGCACCCACGCCGCGCTCGCCTGCTACACCGTCTGGCGCCTCAACGTGCGCCATCGCGAACCCCTGCGCGAACGCAGGTTCCACCCGATGATGCGCACTACGCCGAGCGTGATGCGGCTGTTGCGCGTGCCGGCCGCGCGGCGCGACGAGGCATAGCTGCGTTCAGTCGTTGGGCAAGCGGCCGCGCCGCTTCGAGAACCACAGCGCGCCAAGCGTGCCCGCGGCGCCCGAGAGCAGGTACACCCCCACGTAATCGGTGCCGAGGAACTGCGCCAGCGCCAGCACCACCAACGGCGCAAACCCCGCGCCGATCAACCAGCCGAGGTCGGACGTGATCATCGCGCCGGTGTAGCGGAATTCGCTGCGGAACCCGGAATTGACCGCGCCCGCGGCCTGCGCATGCGAGAAACCGAGCAGCGCGAAACCGACGAGGATGAACAGGTAGCCCTGCAGCGTGCCGCCGGACAGCATCAACGCGGTCCAGCCGCTGTAGATCGCGATCAACACGCCGCACACGGCCAGCGTGGTGCGGCGGCCGAATCGATCCGCGATGCGGCCCGACAGCAGCATGCAGGGAATGGCCACCAACGCACCGATGATCTGCAGCAGCAGGAACTCGGTCGTCGACATTTGCGTGAACAGCAGCGCCCACGAAAGTCCGAAGATCGTCACCAGGTAGAACAAGGCGTAGCTGGCCAGCGGCGCGAACGCACCCAGCGCGATGTTGATGCCTTGCGAACGGAACGTCTCGCGCACCGGCGAGGGTTCGAGGTCGCGATGCGTCATCTGCTCGGCATAGCGCGGCGCAACCACCATGCGCAGGCGCGCGAACAACGCCACCACGTTCACCGCGAACGCGACGAAAAACGGATAACGCCAACCCCACGCGTAGAAATCATCCGCCGGCAGGCTGGACCAGATGTAGGCGAACAAGCCCGCGGCCAGGATGAAGCCGACGGGTTCGCCGAGCTGCGCCAGCATCGCGTACCAGCCACGGCGTTCGCGCGGCGCCATCAACGCGGCGAGCGAGGCGAGGCCGTTCCAGCTTCCTCCCAGCGAAAAACCCTGGCCGAAACGCAGCAAGGCCAGCGCGAGGATGGCCCACCAGCCGAGCGTCGCGTAGCCCGGCATGAAGGCGATGCCGGCGGTCGCCATGCCGAGCATGAACAGCGCGATCGTCAGCTTGGTCGCGAGGCCGAAGTTGCGTTGCAACACCAGGAAGAACATCGAGCCCAGCGGCCGCGCGATGAAACCCAGTGCGAAAACCGCGAACGAATAGAACATGCCGTCGAGCTGACTGGCGAACGGAAAGAACGCGCGCGGAAACGCCAGCACGCAACCCAGCCCGAACACGAACACGTCGAACGACTGCGAAATGCGCCCGACGACCACGCCGACCGCAAGGTCGCCCGGCGTGACGTGTTCGTCGTGCGGGAATGCCGCGCGCGGGTGGCCGGGTGGCGGATCGTTGGTCAGGGTATTGCTGGTGGACATGGCTTCGGTGGGTTGCGTGCAGCGGAGGTGGGACAGCTGGCGCGGCGTGCACCTGCGGCGGCGGGCATGCAGCGGCCCGTTCGGAATCCTGCATCGATGCCCGACCGGAACGGCATCATTGCCGCCAATACAGCCGTCGAGCCTGTAAAAATGTGGTGAGTGGGTATCATAGGCACTTTCTGCATACGACCCAAGTCCGGGTCTGCGAACGCCATGACCATGAAGCGCCTTCGCAGCATGTTGCTGCTTCCCCTCCTGCTGCTCGGCGGCTGCAACCTGGTGCTGCTGGATCCGTCCGGCGACGTCGCGCGCCAGCAGAGCGACATCATGATCATCACCACGGTCATCATCGCACTGATCATCGTGCCGGTGATGGTGGCGATCGCCGTCGTCGCGTGGCGCTACCGCGCCTCCAACAAGGAGGCCAGATACGATCCCCACTGGGACCACTCGCCGCAACTCGAATTGTGGGTGTGGGCGGGGCCGCTGCTGGTCATCATCGCGGTCGGCGCGGTGAGCTGGATCGGCACCCACCAGACCGATCCGTACCGGCCGCTCGACCGGATCGGGTCGGGCAGGCCGGTGCCGGCGGACGTCAAACCGCTCGAAGTGGAGGTGGTGTCGCTGCGCTGGAAATGGCTGTTCCTGTATCCGCAGTACGGCATCGCGACCGTGAACGAACTGGCCGCGCCGGTCGACCGGCCGATCCGGTTCAAACTGACCGGCGATGCCATGATGGATTCATTCTTCGTGCCGGCGCTGGTGGGCCAGGTCTACACGATGCCCGGCATGCAGACGATCCTGCACGGGGTCATCAACGAGCCCGGCGAGTACAAGGGTTTTTCCGCCAACTACAGCGGCATCGGTTTCACCGACATGCGCTTCACCTTCCACGGCCTGAACACGCCGGATTTCGATGCGTGGGTGGACAAGGTGCGCGTGGCGGGCGGCGATCTCGACTTCACGGCCTACGACAAACTGCGCGAACCCAGCCGCGCCGCGCCCGTGCAGTACTACGCGAAGTACGACGCAAACCTGTACGACCGCATCCTGAACATGTGCGTTCGCCCCGGCGAAATCTGCAGGAGCCACATGATGGCCGCCGATGCGCGCGGCGGCGAAGCCATGCAGGACATGCACGCGCGCGACGCCACGATGCCCACCGGCGCACCGAAGCCGGCCGCGCAAGTCGCGCCGGCGCAATGACGCGCCGCATCCACCCCGTGAATCAAGGGCGGGTGGAAACCGTTGCGCAGCAATGGTTTCTGAGATTGTGGAAGTATGACCACGTGAGTAGAACGAAAATCAATCAGCATCAATGAGAGTGTCCTAAGAATCATGCTTGAAGCCATGCCCAATCGCGACGCCATCTGGAACTTCCTGTTCGGACGGCTGACCCTCGATTCGCTTCCGTTCCTCGCCAACAACGCCGAGGGCCGGATCCTGCTGGTCACGCTCGCCGTGGTCGTGGTCATCGGCCTGGCGATCCTCGCGGCCGTCACGAAGTACCGCAAATGGGGCTACCTGTGGCACGAGTGGTTCACCAGCGTGGACCACAAGAAGCTCGGCATCATGTACATGATCCTCGGCACCGTGATGCTGCTGCGCGGGTTCTCCGACGCGATCATGATGCGCGCGCAACAGGCGTACGCCTTCGGCCCGGAGCTGGGTTACCTGCCGCCGCAGCACTACGACCAGATCTTCTCGGCGCACGGCTCGATCATGATCTTCTTCGTCGGCATGACCTACATCGTCGGCCTGATGAACTACATCATGCCGCTGCAGATCGGCTCGCGCGACGTGGCGTTTCCGTACCTCAACAACCTGAGTTTCTGGTTCACCTGCGGCGGCGCGATCCTGTTCATGGTGTCGCTGTTCATCGGCGAGTTCTCGATGGCCGGCTGGCTCGGCTATCCGCCGGTATCCGAACTGCAGCCGGGGTCCGGCGTCGACTACTACATCTGGGGCCTGCAGCTGTCCGGCGTGGGCACGTTGCTCACCGGCATCAACTTCGTGGTGACGATCCTCAAGATGCGCGCGCCCGGCATGACGCTGATGAAGATGCCGGTGTTCACCTGGACGTCGCTGGCCACCAGCGGGTTGATCATCGCGACCTTCCCGGTGCTCACCGCGACATTGTTCCTGCTGGGCCTGGACCGCTACGTCGGCACCCACTTCTTCACCGACGGGTTCGGCGGCAACCTGATGATGTACATCAACCTGATCTGGATCTGGGGCCACCCCGAGGTTTACATCCTGATCCTGCCGCTGTTCGGCGTGTTCTCGGAAATCGTGCCGACGTTCTCGGGCAAGCCGCTGTTCGCCTACTCGTCGATGGTGTACGCCACCATCGCGATCATGATCCTGTCGTACCTGGTGTGGCTGCACCACTTCTTCACGATGGGCTCGGGCGCGGACGTCAACTCGTTCTTCTCGCTGACCACGATGATGATCGCGATCCCGACCGGGGTGAAGATCTTCAACTGGCTGTTCACGATGTACCGCGGCCGCGTGCGCTACACCGTGCCGATGCTGTGGGCGATGGGCTTCCTGTTCACCTTCACCATCGGCGGCATGACCGGCGTGATGCTGTCGGTGACGCCAGCCGACTTCCTGCTGCACAACAGCCTGTTCCTGATCGCGCACTTCCACAACGTGATCATCGGCGGCGTGGTGTTCGGAGTATTCGCGGCCGTGAACTTCTGGTTCCCCAAGGCGTTCGGATTCAAGCTCGACGAATTCTGGGGCAAGGCCACGTTCTGGTTCTGGCTGGTCGGCTTCTGGGTCGCGTTCGGCCCGCTGTACGTACTCGGCCTGATGGGCGTGACGCGGCGCCTGAGCCACTTCGATGATCCCAGCCTGCAGATCTGGTTCATCATCGCCGCGGTCGGCGCGTTCCTGATCGCGCTCGGCATCCTGTCCTTCATCATCCAGATCTACGTGAGCATCCGCCGGCGCAGGGAATACGCGGTGGGTGGCGATCCGTGGGACGGCCGCACGCTCGAGTGGTCCACCAGTTCGCCGCCGCCCGATTACAACTACGCGTTCATCCCGGTCGTGCACCATCGCGACGCGTGGGCGACGATGAAGCACCTCGGCTTCGCGCGCCCGCAAGGCGGCTACAACGACATCCACATGCCGAAGAACACCGCCACGGGCGTAATCGTCGGCGCGCTGTCGTTCGCCTGCGCGTTCGGGCTGACCTGGTACATCTGGTGGCTGGCGGCGCTGTCGCTGCTCGGCGTGATCGTCGTGAGCATCGTCCACAGCTTCGACTACCACCAGCACCACCACATTCCCGCCGAAGAAGTGAGCCGCTTCGAATCCGGCAGCAACCAAGCGGCAGCACAGGGCGCCGACGCATGAACACCACCGCCATCGACACCGCACCTCCGGCGCCGTCCGACTACTACAGCCTGACCGAAGCGCCGCCGCGCAACGGAACCCTGCTCGGGTTCTGGATCTACCTGATGAGCGACTGCTTCATCTTCGCGTCGCTGTTCGCCTGCTACGCGGTGCTCGGCACCGAATACGCGGGCGGCCCCACCGGCGCCGAGGTGCTCGACCTGCCCGGCCTTGCGGTGAACACGGCGCTGCTGCTGGTTTCGTCGGTGGTGTTCGGCTTCGGGATGCTGGAGATGCAGCGCCTGAGGAAAGGCGCGATGCTCGGTTGGCTGGCGATCGCCGGTTTGCTCGCGGCGGTGTTCGTCTCGCTCGAGATTCGCGAGTTCCTGATCATGATCGCCGAGGGCGCGGGTCCCGGTCGCAGCGCGTTCCTGTCCTCGTTCTTCACGCTGGTCGCCACGCACGGCCTGCACGTGACGCTCGGCATCCTGTGGCTGATCGTGCTGATGGTGCAGACGGCCAAATTCGGACTCAATACCGACAACGTGCGCCGCCTGCGCTGCCTCAGCATGTTCTGGCATTTCCTCGATCTCGTGTGGGTCGGCGTCTTCAGCTACGTCTATCTGGTGGGAGTGGTGCGATGAGCCAACCGTCTTCGTCCGGTCACGCGATGCCGCCCGGCAACCATGGCGCGATGCACGACGATCCCATGCATGAGCATCAGGGCAGCCTGCGCGGATATCTCACCGGCTTCGTGCTGGCCGCGATCCTGACCGTCATTCCGTTCTGGCTGGTGATGGGCGACGTGATCGCCAACAGGCAATTGCTGATCCTCATCATCCTGGCGCTGGCGGTCGTGCAGATCTTCGTGCACATCGTGTACTTCCTGCACCTCGACACGCGCTCGGAGGCGGGCTGGAACATGATGGCGTTCATCTTCACCGCCGTGCTGGTGATCATCGTGCTCGGCGCGTCGATCTGGGTCATGTACAACGAAAACATGAACATGATGCCGATGTCGCCGCAGTACCAGCAGCACCACCCGATCAGCCATCAGCCGACCGGCAACCAGCCGCAGCCGTGAGCCAGGAAAGACACTCATCGTTGGCCGTCATTCCCGCGAAAGCGGGAATCCATTGACTTCGCGGCTCCCGTAGGTTGGTGCTGAACGCAGCGAAGCCCAAACGCTATGGCGGCCCCGGAGCGGCGAACAAGATGCAAGCCTCTTCAAACATCCACACGACCCCGCCAAGGCGACGCGCAGTAACCGTCAAGTTCATCATTGGGATTACCGTGCTGGCGGCGGTGTTCGTCGGCCTGATCCTGCTCGGCAACTGGCAGGTACGCCGCTATCACCTGAAGCTGAAGATCGCGCATGACATCGCCACGCGCGTGCATGCGCCGCCCGTGGATGCGCCCGGTCCCGCGCAATGGCCGCTTGTCGCCGATGGCCACCTTCAATACCTGCACGTCACCTTGCGCGGCCGCTTCATCGGCAGCCAGACGCTGGTGCACGGATCGAGTTCACGAGGATACGGCTACTGGGTGATGGCCCCGCTGCGCACCGATCGCGGCTTCATCGTGCTGGTCAATCGCGGCTACGTCCAGCCCGAAAGTTCCGGCGCGCCCGCCTCGGCGAAGATTGCTCCGCCGACCGGCGAAGTGATGCTGACCGGACTGCTGCGCCTCACCGAGCCGCGCGGCGGCTTCCTTCGCCACAACCAGTCGGAAAACAATCTGTGGTACTCGCGTGACGTCGTCGCGATCGCGGCCGCACAGCATTTGCCGGCCGATCAAGTCGCACCCTACTTCGTCGACGCCGACGCGTCCGCAAACGCAGATGAGCTACCCATCGCCGGCCTCACCAACATCCGCATCTACAACCACAGCTTCGGCTACGCCATCACGTGGTACCTGCTTGCGCTGGGCACGCTGCTGGCGGCAGCCATCGTCATTCGCCACGAAGTGCAATCACGCGATTGATGTTTCGACGACCTGTTTCGACCCGTTGCGGTCATATGCCGCCCCGGCAAGCGGCCGTTTGGCAGGCGAAAGCGGACGATCGGGGCAAGGAGCGCGTCAGGTGGTAGCAATGCCGTACCTGAATTTCGACACGTGCGCGTTTACACTTGCGCCCGTGGAGGCCGGCCTGTTGCCGGCGGGAACTTTGTGTTGCCGTGGCTGTGCGTCCATCCTTCTTCGCGGAATTGAAGCGCCGCAACGTGCTGCGCGCGGGCGTGCTGTACGCGGGCGCGGTGTGGGCGCTGGCGCAGGGACTCGCGCAATTGTTGCCGCTGTTCGGCGATTACGAATGGATCGCGCGCTGGTTCGTGGTCGCGGGCGTCGTGGGCTTTCCGTTCTGGATCGCGTTTGCGTGGTTCTACGAATTCACGCCGCAAGGTTTGAAGCGCGAAAGCGAAATCGCGGCAAATGCTTCCATTACCCGGAGCACAGGCCGTGCAATGGACAAATGGATCATCGCGGTTCTTGTCGTCGCCGTGGTCTTGCTGCTCACGAATACTTTCGTGTGGCGCAGGGGTGCGGGCTTGTCGAACGATGCAGGCTCCGGATCGCCGGTCGTTTCGCTGAAATCCATCGCGGTGTTGCCGCTGTTGAATGAAAGCGGCGATGCTTCGCAGGATTATTTTTCGGATGGACTGTCTGAGGAATTGATCTCCGCGCTCGGCCAGGTGCGCGCGTTGAAGGTGATCGGGCGCAATTCCTCGTTCCAGTTTCGCGGACGCGCGCAGGATGACACCGCCAGCATTGGCGCGAAGCTTGGCGTGGCCACGCTGCTGGAAGGCACCGTGCGCAAGCAGGGCAATGAGGTACGCATCGTCGCGTCCTTGATCAAGGCCTCGGATGGCAGCCAGTTGTGGTCGCAGACTTACGACCGGAAATTGAAAGACGTGTTCGCGGTGCAGAGCGACATCGCGACATCGGTCGCGAATGCGTTGAAGGCCAATGTGTTCGGCGGTGCAATCGCAGCTACCGATAAGCCGCCCAGCGGCAATCTGGCCGCCTACGATGCGCTTCTGCAGGGGCGCTGGCATGCCGAGCGTCGCAACCGTGCCGATTATTTCAAGGCCGTGGATTACTACCAGCAGGCGATCAAGCTCGATCCGGATTACGCGTTGGCTTATGCGCGGCTGGCGATCGCGCAGCAATGGTTCAACGACTGGGTGGCCAACAACGAGGAGCGCAAAATCACCGGCGCGCAGGCGCGTGCGAATGCACGCGAGGCGATGGAACTCGCGCCGCAATCGGCGCTGGCGCTTGGCGCGCTCGGCATCAACCAGGCGTGGTCGGATTTCGACTACGCGGCTGCCGAGCCGACATTGAAGAAAGCTGTCGCACTCGATCCCTCCAATGCGGAAACGCTCTACCAGCTTGCCGACGTGACAGCTTGTCTTGGTCGCCTGGACGAAGCGATCGGCATGATGCGCAAGGTGCTGGTGATGGAACCGCTGAATGCGTCATTCCATTTCTACACGGGCGAGTTCCTGATGGCGGCGGGCCGATATCCGCAGGCCGAGGTCGAGCTCAAGCGCGCCCTCGAATTGCAGCCAGCGATGGAGGCTACCCACGCCCTGCTCGCAATGGTTTATATCCAACAGCATCGCTTCGCCGAAGCAATGGCCCAGGCCGAAGCAGAGCCGCAGCCGCAAAGTCGCCGTTGGGCGTTGGCTTCAACATACTTCGCGCAAGGCGATGCTGCGCGCGGACAGCAGCAACTGGACGAGATGATCCGGCGGGATTCCAGCTTCCCCACCTACATGGCGATGGTCTATGCGATGCGGGGTGATGCCGACAATGCATTCGTGTGGCTGGATCGCGCGGTCGCGGTACGCGACCCGGGTGTGGCAACGCTGTACGAACTGCCTTGGCTGGTTCCGGCGCTACGAAAAGATCCGCGTATGGCGGCGCTGTGCCGCAAACTCGGATTGCCCACGCCCGATGAAGTCGCCGCGCAACGCGGGGCTTCCGCGGCATTTCCCGCAATGGAGTCCACGCAATGAACGAGACCGCGACCGGATTCCTGGCACGCCTGAAGCAACGCAAGCTGGTGCAATGGGCGATCGCGTATGTCGCGTTTGCGTTTGCACTGTTGCAAGGCATGGATGTCATTGCGCATCAATTCGGCTGGCCGGACGGATTGCAGCGCGGCATCACACTGGTGCTGATCATCGGCTTTGTCGTCGTGCTGGTACTGGCGTGGTACCACGGCGAGCGCGGCGCACAGAAAGTCAGCGGAACCGAGATCGCGATCCTCGCGCTGCTGCTGGCGATCGGCGGTGGACTGCTGTGGCGATTCGAACGCAATGCACCGTCCACTTCCTTGAACTTCCACGCGGCCGCAAATCCGGGTGCGGCGGCGAGCGCCGTCAGCGCCGACCGCAGATCCATCGCGGTGCTGCCGTTCGAGAACCTCTCCTCCGACAAGGACAACGCCTACTTCGCCGCCGGCATGCAGGACGAGATCCTCACGCGGCTGTCCAAGATCGGCACACTGCGGGTGATCTCGCGCACCTCGACGTTGCCATTCGCGAGCCACCCGGAGAACCTGCCGGAGATCGCCCGCAAGCTCGGCGTTGCCAACATCCTCGAGGGCAGCGTGCAGCGGGTCGGCAACAAGGTTCGCATCAACGTGCAGTTGATCCAAGCCAAGGGTGACTCGGAATTGTGGAGCGATACCTACGACCGCACCCTCGACGACGTGTTCACCGTGCAGGGCGAGGTCGCCGGCAGGATCGCCGATCACCTCGGCGCGGCCCTGAACGGGACGGCGAAGCGCGAAGTCGCGGTGGTGCAGACCCGCAATGGCGCGGCCCTGGATGCCTACCTGCGTGGCGTCGCCCTGAGTCACAGGGGATTTTCCGACGCCGATTTCGTTCCGGCAGTGCACGCACTCCAGGACGCAGTGAAGGCCGATCCGGATTTCGCACAGGCATGGGCGACGTTGGCGAGACTGGATTCGCTGATGATCTACGTCCGTTGGGACGCCACACCGGAACGGCGCGCCGAATGCCTGCACGCGCTGGAGATGGCCGAACGCCTGCAACCGGAAGCCCTCGATACGCTCTCTGCCCGTGCCGTCTACGTCGCCTTGGTGCAGGTTGACCTCGGCGAGGCCCGCAAGCGCCTCGAGGATTTGCACGCGCGCTGGCCCAACGATGTCGGCACCCTGCGCGTGCTCGCCAGCACGATCCGGCGCTTGGGGAACTGGGAGCAAGCCGACGACCTCCAGCAACAGGCGCTCCGGCTCGATCCGTTGAACGCTGGCATCTACCGGGACGTCGCCGTCAGTATGACCAACGAACGCCGCTTCGAGGCCGCGCTCGCGGCCGCGGATCGCGCATTGGCGCTCGTGCCGGGCGACGAAGAAACGCGCCAGTTGCAAGGCGACGTCTACCTGGCGCAAGGCGATCTCGTGCGCGCGGCACAGGCGCTCGACCATTTGCCGACGCGACTCTCGGACCAGTGCCATCAGTATGTCGTGCTCGCGCGCATGCAACGCCGTCCCAAGCCTGCGATTGCGTGGTTGACGGGCCTGCTGCAGCGGGCCGATGCCAATACGCCGCCGATCGAGGTCGGCTTTGGCTACGTGGATCTCGGCGACCTGCAGCAATTGAATGGCGATCACGCTGCGGCGATCGCAAGTTACCAGCGCGCACGCGAGCTGATGCAGCCACTGGTCGAACGCGAACCCGACAATGACTGGGCATTCGGCGTTCTCACCTACGCGCGGATAGGTTTGGGTGACGGGGCATCGGCGTTGGCCGCGATGGAGCAAAGGCAGACAACGCAGCCCGAAGCAAAGGGCGCCACGAATGACGATGAGGTCAGGGAATTGCGTGCGCGCGTCTTCGCTCGCCTGGGTCGCAGGCCCGAGGCCATCGCCGAAGTACGCTACCTGCTGGGCATCAACTATGGCGGCTTGATGCCGCCGCTCACACCGGCCTTCCTGCGCCTGGATCCGGATTTCGACCGCCTGCGCGACGACCCGGAGTTCCAGAAGCTGGCTGCCGGCGATGTCGCCACGCCGAGGGCATCCTTTGGAGTGAAGCGGTGACCGAGCCCTCCTTTCTCGCCGAACTCCGGCGCCGCAATGTGTTGCGCGCAGGCGTGCTGTACGCCGGCGCGGTGTGGGCGCTGGCGCAGGGCATCGCGCAACTCGGGCCGCCGCTGGGCGCGCCGGACTGGACCACGCGCTGGTTCGTGATCGCCTGCGTGATCGGCTTTCCGTTCTGGATCGCATTCGCGTGGTTCTACGAATTCACGCCGCAGGGCATCAGGCGCGAAAGCGAAGTCGCGCCGAGCGCTTCGATGACCCATTCCACCGCGCGCAAGCTGGATTTCGCAATCATCGGTGTATTGATCGTCGCAGTAGTGTTGCTGGCATCCGGTTATTTCGTGCGGCGCAATGCGCCCGCCGCAACGCTCGCCGCAGCCGCGGCCTCCAGCGCCAAACCCTTCAACCCGCCCGCCGGCACGCTGGCGGTGCTGCCCTTCACCAACCTTGATGGCGATCCGAAGCAGCAATACTTCAGCGACGGCATCACCGAGGAACTCACCAACGCGCTGGGCCAGAACGCGGCGCTCACGGTGATCGCATGGGACACCGCATCGAAATTCCGCGACAACCATGAGTCGCCGAACGCGATCGGCGCGGCGCTGAACGTCGCCAACCTCGTGCACGGCAGCATCGAGCGCGAGGGCGGCATGATCCGGGTGATCGCGGAACTGGTGGACACCCGCACCGGCAAGCAGGTCTGGTCGGATCACTACGACGATTCGGCCGCCAACGTATTCCAGGTGCAGGACAAGATTTCCGCGGCGATCGCCGACGCGCTCA
>Ga0207652_10000728_pt1 | contig 31895 bp, 32 predicted proteins | sample KBSC63BmetaG_FD_184334 | JGI IMG/M metagenome (GOLD analysis project Ga0207652, IMG submission 184334) | Corn rhizosphere microbial communities from Kellogg Biological Station, Michigan, USA - KBS C6-3B metaG (SPAdes) (version 2) | ecosystem: Host-associated > Plants > Roots > Rhizosphere ...
CCGGCATGCTGCTGGGAGTCAAGGGGCTGGTCGCGGCGCTGGCGGTCGGGTTCCGCTCGCCGATGTGGGCGTTCGTCGCCGGCCTCGCGCTCGGCGTCGTCGAGGCGGGGATCGCCAGCGGCACGATCTCCGGCCACGGCCTTGGCCCTGCGTACCGCGAGGTCGTCCCCATCCTGGTGGTGCTGCTCCTGCTGGCGCTGCGCGGCCGCGTGCGGACGCTCGAGCCCGAATGACCGCCGCCGCCGGCCGGACCGGAGCCGCTCTCGCGGACGCTGCCGGCGAGGCGAAGGCCGGCTGGCGGGGCGTTCACACGGCGCTCCTCTGCCTGTTCGCGTTCGCCTGCGCGGTGCCCTGGATCGCGCCGGGCTGGGTGCACGTCGAGGAGCTCGCCGCCTGGCTGTACCTCGCGCTGTCCGCGACCGGGCTCGTGGCGACCGTCGGGCTCGCCGGTCTGCCGTCGCTCGCCCAGGGCGCCTTCATGACGATCGGCGCGCTGACGACCGGGCTGCTGGCCGCGCGTGCCGGCTGGCCGGTCGAGGCGACGGTGCCCGTCGCGGTGCTCGCCTCGCTCGTCGGCGGCCTGGTCGCCGGGCTGGCGGTCGTGCGGCTCGACTCGCTCTTCATCGCGGTCGGCACCTGGATCCTGGCCTGGCTCGTCTTCCTCGGCGCGCAGGCGTTCCCCGGCATCTCCGGCGGCGCGCAGGGCTACGTCGTCGACTCGAGCCTGAGCACCACGGGGCACTACGAGCTCGCGCTCGCGCTGACCGCGCTGGCGGTCGTCGCCGTCGCGACGCTGCGCCGTAGCGCAACAGGCATCCGGCTGCGCGCGGTGCGCGACCGGCCGGCGGCCGCCGCCGGCCTCGGCGTCCGCGGCGATCGGCTGCTGCTCGGGACGTTCGTCGCGTCGGCCGCGGTCGGCGGCCTCGCCGGGTCGCTCGCCGTCCAGCTCGCGGGCGTCACCGACCCCGGCGCCTTCGGCCCGGTCGTCTCCTTCAAGCTGCTCGCGGCGGTGCTCCTGGGCGGCGCGTCCTACGCGGTCTCCGGGATCGCCGGCGTCGCGGTTCTCGGCGCGATCGCCCTGCTGGCGCGCCTCTGGTCGCACCTGCAGGCCGGTTCCGCTGCCGAGGTCGAGCCGATGTTCGCGGCCGTCCTCCTGCTGGTCGTGCTCGCGCTGAGGCCCGAGGGCGCGCCGCTCCTCGAGCGGCTTCGGGCCCGGGTCGTGCCGGCCGTCCGCCCCGAGCCTGCCCGCGCGGGCCGCCCGGCGGCAGCTCCGGCCGTGCTCTCGGCCCGCGGCCTCGTGAAGCACTACGGCGGCGTCCGTGCGCTCGACGGCTTCGACCTCGACGTCGGCCGCGGCGAGACCGTCGCTCTCGTCGGCGCCAACGGCTCCGGGAAGACGACGGCGCTCCGAGCGCTCGCCGGCGCCCTACCGCTCGACGCCGGAGAGATCGAGCTCGACGGCCGGTCCGTCGACGGGCACGGTCCGGCCGAGCTCGCCTCCGCCGGCGTCATCCGGACGCTCCAGCGAACCGCCACGTTCGGCACCCTGACCGCGCTCGAGAGCGCGGTCGTCGGGGCGTCCCTCCACGCCCGGCACAGCGGCGCGTTCCGCGCGCTGGCGTCCACCCCGAAGAGCCGCGCCGAGGCACGCGAGCTGCGCGCGGCCGCGCTCGAAGCGCTGCGGACGGTGCGGCTCGACTCGTTCGCGGACGTTCCCGCCGCCCGGCTGGACGGCTTCCAGCAGCGACGGCTGATGCTCGCCGGCGCGCTCGCCGCGCGCCCGCGGCTCCTGCTGCTGGACGAGCCCTCCGCGGGTGCGGCGCGCGCGGAGGTGGACGGCCTGCTGGAGATCCTGTCGTCCATCCGCGCCGGCGGCGTCTCGTTGCTCGTCGTCGAGCACGACCAGCGCCTCGTCCGCGCGCTTGCCGACCGGGTGGTGGTGATGGCCGACGGGAAGGTCGTGCCCGGCTAAGGTGACGCCCGTGCTGAAAGCGGCGGTCGCCGGAGCGGTGTTGGTCGTGCTCCTCGCCGGTTGCGGAAGCTCCGAGAAGTCGTCACAGCCGCGGGAGCTGGTGATCGCCGTCGACGCCCCCTTCAGCAGCGACTCCTACCTGGGAACGACGATCGAGAACGGTGTCCGGCTCGGGTCGCGTGACACCCTGCTCACCGTGGGCGGCGACGACTACCGGATACGGGTCGTGCGCTACGACAACGCGCACTCGGCGAGCCGGGCGGTCGCCGACGTCCGGCGCGCGGTCGCACAGCACGCGGCGGCGATCGTCAGCGACGGGACCGGCATCGACGCCGCCTGGAAGATCGCCGACCGCGCGCACATCCCGATCGCGATCGTCTTCGATGGCGGCACCGGCCTGGTCGATCCCGCGAAGCGGCCGAACGTCTTCCGGATCGCTCCGACCGACCACGGGGTCGCCTTCCGCTTCGCCGAATACCTGATCCCGAAGAAGCTGAAGGTCGCCTTCCTCACCGACGACACGGGGTACGGCCGCGAGGGACGCGCGGCCCTCGATCACGCGTTCTCCCAGAACGCGAGCTCGGTCGCCGCCCGCGTCCAGGTGCCGTCGACCGCGACCGACCTGGCGCCGCAAATCCTGCAGGCGCGGCGGTCGGGTGCGACTGCGCTGCTCGTCTGGGGACAGCCCTCGACGATCGCCGAGGCGCTGATCGCCGCACGCAGCTCGGGCTGGAACGTCCCGGTGTTCGCGCCGCCGTCCGCGGAGGATCCACTGCTCCGCCAGGAGCTGGCGGGTCATCCGGAGTGGCTCGACGGACTCGTGTTCGCGTCGGGCCGGATGACGGCGGAGGAGGGACCGGCGCCGTTCATGGCCTTCCAGTCGGCCTACGAGCAGAGGTTCGGCGCCCAGCAGGTCGGGGTGCGCAGCGCCGCGGGGCGGCCGGTCGTGCAGCCGCCCGACTACGCGATGTACCCGTACGACTTCACGCACCTGCTGGTCGCGGCGATCCAGTCGGCCAAGTCGACCGAGCCGGCGAAGGTGCTGGCAGCGCTGAACGAGGTCTCGGTCGAGGGAGCGAACGGCGACTCCCGCGGCTTCAACCGCATCAACCACGAGGGCGTCGTCGACGACGACGTCTACTTCGCCCGGTTCCAGGGGATGACGTACCGGCCGGTGCAGGACGATGCCCTCTCGGCCACCCTGCCGGTGATCCCGCAGGAGCGCTGATGGGTCGGCCGCGGGGGTTGGTCGCGCTCCTCGCCGGCGGTCTCCTGCTCTTCCCGTCGGCGGCAGCCGCCGACACGATCACGCTCCTGTCGCCGTCGGCCCGGACGTCGACGCCCCCGCCGCTCGTCGGAAGGCGGATCGCCGGCCTCACGCCCCAGGAGACCCGGTTTCCGGGCCGGCTTCGCAACGTCGAGCGGATCGCCGTCGGAATCGACCGCTCCGGAACGCCGGTCGGCGTCGTCGTCACCCAGCGGCTGACGATCTCGCGGCCGGGCGACTTCACCTTCCTCGTGCCCGCGCCGGCGACGAAGGTGGTCGCCGCTTCCGGCTCGCAGGCGGAGCCCGGCCTGCGCGACCGGGGGATCGTCTGGCAGGGCTTCGCATCCGGCCGCCGCGTCCTCGCGGCGACCGTGACGCTCGCGCCGGCCGCGGCGGCTGCGCTGCCGCTGCGCGTCTCGGTCGAGCGCCGGGCCGACGCGGTCGCAGTCCGGCTGGAGAACGTCACCCGGGGACGCTTCACGGTCGCCACGGGCTCGGTCGCTCCCGACGCAGTGCGTGGCTTCCTCGGCAGGCTGCGCCGGGAGGGGACGACGGCGGTGGTGCCGTCGGAGCTCGCTCTCCAGGGCCGTGCCACCGGCCAGGCGGTGATCGGCGTCACGGCGCCGCTGCGCGTTCAAGGCACGATCGCGGTGCCGGGCCGGTCACCGGTCGCCGTGTCGGCCGTGCTCCGCGCCGGGCAGCCGTCGACGCGGACGTTCGTCCTTCGCGGCCGGGCGCTGCCGACGCTCGACCTGCGCGCCGAGCCGCTCGGCCCGCTCGAGATCCTGCCCGGCCCGCACGATCCGATACCTTCGCTGGCGAGCCTGCAGCGGGTGCTCGGCAGCGTCGCCCTCGCCTGGCAGTACCACCATTTCCTCGACTCGCCGGATCCGTCCGGCTCGAGCGCCGCCTCGTACGTGTACCGGACGGTCGAGGGGTCGCCGGTCGCCGCCGTGGCCGGGCGATCCTCGGGCGGCGGCGACACCCTGACGATCGTCCTCGTCGCCGTCCTCGGAGCGGTCGCGCTGGTCGGGGGTGCAATTCTGTGGGCGCATTTGTAGGCTTCCGCTCCATGCGCAGGCGCTCCTTTGCATCGATCCTCGTCGTCGCGGCCGCGGCGTTCGCCGTCGCCGGGTGCGGCGGCGGGGACTCGGACAAGGACAAGGAAGCGGCGGACTGCGGCGCGGCACCGGCGGCGATGTCCGGCTCGCCGCAGCTCCCGGCCCAGTTTCCCACGCCGAGCGGGGTCACCTTCACGAGCCAGGAGAAGGAAGGTCCGACCACCAAGGTCTCGGGCCACATGGACGGCGACCTCGATCAGGCTTACGACGCGTGGGATCAGGCGCTCGACGGCAAGAACGGCTACTCGGTGACGGACAAGGAGAAGGAAGAGGACGACGCCGAGGTCAACTTCTCCGGCCACGGCACCACAGGCCAGGTCGCGCTCAAGGAGTGCGCCGACCGGACGAACCTCACGATCACGGTCCGCCCGGCCTGACCGTGTAAACCTCGCGGCGTGGGCGTCACGCTCATCGTCAACCCGTTCGCCACCCGCGTCACCGAGGAGCGCGTGCGCGACCTCGAGCAGCGCCTCGAGGTCGTCGAGACCCTGCTCACCGAGCGCAGAGGCCACGCGACCGACCTGGCCGCCGGCGCGAAGGGCGAGGCCGTGTTCGCCTACGGCGGCGACGGGCTCGTCAACGAGGTCCTGAACGGACTGCCGTCCGGCAAGCCTCTCGGGGTGATCGCCGGAGGCCACACGAACGTGCTCGCCCGCGCGCTGGGCGTCCCGGACGATCCGGCGGAAGCGGTTCGCGAGCGGAGAATCTCGGTGGGCCGCGTCAACGGCAGGCGGTTCTCGTTCGGCGCGGGGATCGGCGTCGACTCGGAGACCGTGCGCGAGCTGGAGACGAAGAAGCGGCTCGAGGACGGCCGGCGGCGCGGCGACCTCGCGTACGCGCGGGTGATCGCGCGGCGGCTGTTCCGCGGCTACGAGCCGCGGCTCCAGATCGACGGGCTCGGCCGGGCAGGGCTGCTGTTCGTCTCGAACGACGCCGTCTACACCTACGCGGGGTGGCGTGCGTTCACGTTCTCGCCGGAGGCGCGCTTCGAGCTCGGGCTCGACCTGGTTGCCCCCGAGCGCCTGGGCGGGGCGAGCTCGCTGCGGCTGGCGATGCGCGTCGCCGCCGGCCGTGGCCTCGCGGGGATGCCGGGTGTCCTGTCCGCGCACGACCTCGACGCGATCAGCGTCCGCTGCGACGAGCCGCTGCCGCTGCAGGCCGACGGCGAGGACCTCGGCGACGTCACCGAGGCCCTGTTCGAGGCCGAGCGCGACGCCGTCTCGGTGCTGGTCGCCGCGAACCAGGAGCTACCATCGCCGCCGTGACCGAGGTCGTCCCCGCCGGGCGAGGGCTCCGCCGCGTGATCGGCGACGGCGCGAGCGTCCCCGACGGCGAGGTCGAGGGCCTCGACGAGAGCGACTTTCTCGAGCTCTACCGGCAGCTCGTCCTTCTGCGCACGTACGACGAGCGCTCCGTCGTCTACCACCGCCAGGGCCGGATCGGGACGTACGCGATCTTCTGGGGCCACGAGGCGATCCAGGTCGGCGCCACGTTCGCGCTCGACCGCGGCGACTGGATTTTCCCGAGCTACCGAGAGTCGGCGATCGGGCTCCTGCGCGGACTGCCTCCGGCGACGGTCCTCTCCTGGTGGCGCGGCCATCCCGCCGGCTGGTGGAACCCGCTCGATTACAACCTCGCGTCGATCTGCGTGCCGATCGCGACCCAGGTGCCGCACGCCGCCGGGCTGGCGTGGGGGAAGAAGCTCCGCGGCGAGCCGACGGTCGCGCTCACGTTCTTCGGCGACGGGGCGACCTCCGAGGGGGCGTTTCACGAGGGCGCCAACTTCGCCGGCGTCATGCGCGCGCCGCTCGTGCTCCTGTGCAGCAACAACCAGTGGGCGATCTCGACGCCCCTCTCGGCCCAGACCGCCGCACCGACTCTCGCCGACAAGGCGATCGGGTACGGCATGCCCGGCGCGCGCGTCGACGGGGGCGACGTGCTCGCCGTCTGGGAGGCGACGCGGGACGCAGTCGCGCGGGCACGCGCGGGCGACGGCCCGACCTTCATCGAGGCGGTCACGTACCGGGTGGCCCCGCACGCGACCGCCGACGACCCGAGCGCCTACATCGACGCCGAGCGCGTGGAGGAGGAAAGGGAGCGCGAGTGTCTCCGGCGCTTCGACGGGTATCTCCGGCGGCTCGGCCTGCTCGACGACGAGACGGCCGAGCGCGTCAAGGCGGAGGCGCTGGAGGCGATGCGCGAAGGAATCGCGGCGGCGGAGGCCGAGCCGGCGGCCGATCCGGAGCTCGTCTTCGCGCACGCGTACGCCGATCCGCCGCCGACCTTGCGGGAGGGATGGCTCGGTGGCTGAGCTCACATTGGTCGAGGCGGTCAACGATTGCCTGCACACCGAGCTGGCTCGGGACGACTCGGTACTGGTGATGGGCGAGGACGTCGGCCGGGCCGGCGGCGTCTTCCGCGCGACCGCCGGGCTGCGCGACCGGTTCGGTTCGGACCGCTGCATCGACACGCCCCTCGCCGAGGCCGGGATCCTCGGCACGGCGGTCGGGCTCTGCATGGCCGGCTGGCGGCCCATCTGCGAGATGCAGTACGACGCGTTCTCGTATCCCTGCCTCGACCAGCTGATCAACCACGTCGGCCGCTACCACTGGCGGACGCGCGGGGCGATGGAGTTCCCGATCACGCTGCGGATGCCCTACGGCGGCGGGGTGCGCGCGCCCGAGCTGCACGACGACTCGCCCGAGGCCTACTACGTCCACACGCCCGGCGTGAAGGTCGCGATCCCCTCGACGCCGGCCGACGCGAAAGGGCTGCTGGCGGCGGCGATCCGCGATCCGGATCCCGTCGTCGTGCTCGAGCCCAAGTTCGTCTACCGCACCGCGCGCGGCGAGGTCCCCGAGGGCGAGCACGTCGTCCCGCTCGGCACGATGCGCGTCGCCCGCGAGGGCAGCGACCTGACGATCGTCGCCTACGGGGCAATGGTGCCGGTCGCGGAGTCGGCCGCCGACGAGCTCGGGGCGTCGGTGGAGGTGCTCGACGTGCGGACGCTGAAGCCGCTCGACGAGGAGACGATGCTGGCGTCCGTGGCGAAGACCGGGCGCGTCGTGATCGTGCAGGAGGCGCCGCGGGTGGCAGGCTTCGGCGCCGAGCTGGCCGCGGTGATCGCCGAGAAGGCGATCCTCGACCTGCGCGGGCCCGTGCTGCGCGTGACCGGGTTCGACGTGCCCTATCCGTACTGGCAGCTCGAGGACGCCTACATGCCGTCGGTCGAGCGCGTGGTCGCGGCCGGGCGCCGGCTGCTGGACTTCTAGGCCGTGGCGTACGAGTTCAAGCTGCCGGACCTCGGCGAGGGCCTGACCGAGGGGGAGGTCGCCCGCTGGCTCGTCGCCGAGGGCCAGGAGGTGGCCGAGGACGACCCGCTGGTCGAGATCCAGACCGACAAGACCACGGTCGAGATCCCGTCGCCGGCGGCGGGGACGGTGGCGCGGATCATGGTGGCGGAAGGGCAGGTCGTGCCGGTCGGGACGGTGCTGGTGGTCATCGGTGACGGGCGCGGGCAGCCTTCAGGGACAGACGCCGCGGGGTCTGTCCCTGCAGGGTCGGCGGGAGCCTCAACCTCGGCTCGCCTCGAAACTCCGTATCGAGTTCGAGCCACCCCGCTCGTCCGCCGGGTCGCACAGGAGCTCGGGGTCGATCTGGCCGACGTCGTCGCGACAGGCCCGAACGGCCAGATCACCGAGCAGGACGTCAGGTCCGCTGCGGCCGTGTCAGGGGGACAGTCCCCCGGACACGGCCAGGAAGGGCGACGAGAGAAGCTCCGCGGCGTCCGTCGCCTGATCGCCGAGCACATGGCGCTCGCGCACCGCGAGATCCCGCCGGTGACGTGGGTCGAGGAGTGCGACTTCGAGGCCGTCGATCTGAAGCTCCTCGTCCCGACGGTGCTGAAGGCGTGCGCGCTCTCGCTCCAGGAGCATCCGGAGCTGAACGCCCGCCTGGAAGAGGACGAGATCGTCTACCTCGAGCGGTACGACCTGGGCGTTGCCGTCCAGACCGAGCAGGGCCTGGTCGTGCCGGTCGTCCGGGGTTGCGAGTCGCGCAGCATCGCCGAGCTCGCAGCCGATCTCGACCGGCTCGCAGCAGCGGCACGCGAGGGGCGGCTCCAGCCGGACGAGCTGCGCGGCTCGACCTTCACCGTGACCAGCGCGGGCAAGCTCGCCGGCCTCTTCCACACGCCGATCGTCAACCACCCGGAGGTGGCGATTCTCGGCATCGGCCGGATCGCTCCCCGCCCGGTCGTCCGCGACGGCGAGGTGGTCGTCCGCCGGATGGGCACGATCGCGGTCACGTTCGACCACCGCGTGGTCGACGGCGCCCGGGCGGCAGAGTTCGGACTGGCTGTAATCGCCCGGCTCGAACAGGGCACCGGAGAAAAGGAATCGGAGCCGGGCTGAAGCCCGGCACCGATGCCTACACTGGCGCCATGGGCTCGTGGTACTGGATCGGCGTTGCCGCCGGCCTCGGGGCCGCCGCCGGGGTGGCGATCGGCGCGCTGGTTCCGCAGGGCCGCCTCGGTGTGACGGTCGGGCTCGCGGCCCTGCTGGCGGTCGTCGCCGGCATCGGCATCGGCCTGCTGGTCGGCGACTGGGCCGAAGCGGCCGCCGGCGGGATCGGCGGGCTCCTGGGCGCGGTCGGCTCCGTGCTCGTGGTCTCCGGCGCTCTGCGCGCGGGCGGAACGCGGCTGGGGACCGCAGTGCTCGTCGTCGTCGTCGGCCTGGGCCTGGCCGCGCTGGCGTTCGTCCCGGCGCTCGGGTATGCCGAGGCGGCCCTGGTCCCGCTGCTCGCCGTCCGGGCGAGCCGCCGCGGGAGCAGTCGCTACGCCGGCCTGCGCATCCTCGCGAAGGACTGACGTGCGCAGCCTCGTGCTCGTCGTCGTCGACGGCCTGACGCCGTCGGTGTTCGAGCGGGCGGTCGAGACCGACGAGACGCCGGCGCTCGCCTTCCTCGCCAGGCACGGCCGCTACGCCCGGGCGACCTCGACCTTTCCTTCCCTCACGCCCGTCTGCGTCTCGTCGATCGCGACGGGCGCGCATCCGGACGTCCACCACATCCCGCATCTCGTCTGGTTCGATCGCGACGAGCGCCGTGTGGTCGAGTACGGCTCGTCGCTCGGTGCGATCGTCGCCGCCGGAACGCGCCGCTCCCTCGTCGACACGATCTTCGACCTGAGCGCGCGCCATCTCTCCCCCGAGGCGACGACCGTCTTCGAGGCGCTCGACGACGCGGGCCTCGTCACCGCCGCGGTCAACTTCACCTGCTATCGCGGCCGAACCGAGCACCGCGCAACGCTGCCGGGGGTGAACCGCACCGTTCGCGGGCCGCGACGCTTCTTCTTCTACAACCTGTTCGAGTCGGACGTGACCGGCGCGCCGCTCGCCGTCCGGCGCCGTGCGGCGGGCTCGATCGACGAGTACGCGGCTGCGGTCGGCCGCTGGCTGGTCGCCCGCGACGGCTTCGACTTCTTCGTCCTCTACCTCTCGGACTACGACTACGCGTCCCACGCGCTCGGCCCGGAAGGCGCCGCAGGCAAGCTCGCGGACGCCGACCACGCGATCGCCTCGCTGATGGAGGTCGCCGGCGGGCCGGATGCCTTCGTCGAGCGCTACGCGGTCGTGCTCTGCTCCGACCACGGCCAGACCCGGGTCGAACACGCCGCCCGGCTCGAAAACGCCTACGCCGACCTCCGCCTCTTCCGGCGGAGCGGCCTCGAACGCCCCGACGTCGCGGTCTGCGCCTCCAACCGCGCGGGCCAGGTCTACCGGTTGCCGCTCTGCGACGAGCCCGTACGGGCGCTGGCCGAGCGGCTCGACGGCCGGCCGGAGGTGGACGTCGCGCTCTTCCTCGAGGACGGCCGCGCCGTCGCCAGGCGCGACGGCGAGGAGCTCCGCTTCCGCGGCTCGAAGGGCGGCTGGGAGCTGGACGGCGATCCGGCGGTCCTCGACCATCCGGACGGGCTCGAACGCGCCTGGGCGGCGCTTCGGAACCCGAACGCGGGCGACGTCCTGGTGTCGGCCGCCGCGGGCTACGAGTTCGTCGACCTCGGAGGCAACAGCCATGTCGGCGGCGGCAGCCACGGTTCGCTGCTCGCGGGCGACTCCGAGGTGCCGATGCTCGTCGTCGGGATCGACGCCGTGCCGGCGGGTATCACCGGCGTGATGCCCGCCGTGCTCGCGCACTTCGGGGTCGAGCCACCAGCTTCGATCCGGCCGCTGGTCCGTGCAGTCTGACCCCGCAGAGGAGCGGCGGCGCATGGTCGAGGAGCAGCTCCGCCGGCGCGGCATCGTCGACGAGCGCGTGCTCGCGGCGATGGCCCGCGTTCCGCGTGAGCTCTTCGTCCCCGAGCCGGTCCGCGACCGCGCCTACGACGACGCCGCCCTGCCGATCGGGGGCGACCAGACGATCTCGCAGCCGTACATGGTCGCCCGGATCTGCGAGGCGCTCGCGGTGCGGCCCGGCGACCGCGTGCTCGACGTCGGCACGGGCTCGGGTTACCAGGCCGCCGTGCTAGCCCAGCTCGGACAGGAGGTGCACACGATCGAGCGGCTGATCGTCCTGGCCGAGCGCGCCCGGGGGGCATTGGAGCAGGCCGGTTGTACAAATGTTCGCGTCTACGTCGGCGACGGCTCCCTCGGGCTGCCCGCACACGCGCCGTTCGGGGCGATCGCCGTGGCGGCCGCCGCTCCCGAGGTGCCGGCGTCGCTCTACGCCCAGCTCGAGCCCGCCGGCCGGCTCGTCGTCCCTGTCGGCGGCCGCGGTGGCCAGGAGCTCCGGCTGGTCGTTCGCAGCCCCGAGGGACCGGCGATGCTGCGATCGATTCCGTGCCGCTTCGTGCCGCTCGTCGGGGCCGAAGGCTTCGACGGGGAATGAGCCGATCGGTTCGGGTACGCTCGCACCGTGGCGCGCTCGACCGCAACGGGGATTGCGGCCACGCGTGCCCGCCGCGCGCTCGGCCGCTCGGAGAACTGGATCGAGCTCGCCAAGTTCTCCGTCGTCGGGCTGAGCGGCTACCTCGTCAATCTCGTCGTCTACATCACCCTGCTGAAGGGCGCCGACCTCCACTACCTGCCGGCGGCGTCGTGCTCCTTCGGCGTCGCCGTGACCAACAACTATTTCTGGAACCGGCACTGGACATTCAGAAGCCGCCGTGGGCATCTCTACTTCCAGGGGATGCGCTTCTTCGTCGTGTCGCTCGCAGCGCTGGGGCTCAACCTCGCCCTGCTCTGGGTCCTGGTCAAGCTCGGTGCCGATGCGATTCTCGCCGAGGCGACTGCCATCGTCCTCGTGATGCCGTTCAGCTTCGGCGCGAACAAGCTCTGGTCGTTCAGGAGCTGACGTGAAGCGCCTCGTCGTCGCGGGCGTGGTCGCGCTCCTGGCGTTCACTCCTCTCGCCGCGGCCGCGCCGAGGCAAACGGTCACAACGACCGTCACGAAGACGGAGCGGCAGATTCCGTTCACGCAGACGCAGACGCAGCCGGCACCGGCGCAGCAGCGGAACCAGACCGAGGCGAAGGTGGTGGCCGCCTTGCTCGCGGTGCCGAAGGTCAAGGACTGGGTGGGCCGCTACCCGAAGAAGAGCCTGGTCACCCAGGGGACGTACGACGCGCAGTACGCCGACTGGGACGTGAAGGTCTGGTCGGGGCCGGCAGGTGAGATCGCGACCGGCCGGGTCGACGACACGACAGGCATCGTCACCGAGGCCTGGACGGGCCCGCAGGTCGCCTGGCACATGGCGCGCGGCGGTCCGGGCGCGTTCGGCGGCAAGAAGATCAACAGCCTCGGGGTCTGGCTCGCCTTCTGCGTCGTCTTCCTGGTCGGCCTTGCCGACCTCCGCCGGCCGCTCAGCCTCCGCAATCTCGACCTGCTCGCGCTCCTGTCGTTCTCCGTCTCGCTCTGGTACTTCAACCACGGCCGGATCTTCACGAGCGTGCCGCTCGTCTACCCGGGGCTCGCCTACCTGCTCGGCCGCATGATCTGGGTCGGGATCAGGGATCGGCCGCCGCCCGTCTCCCGGCCGCTCTGGCCCGTCTGGGTGCTCGCCGCCGCGACCGTTTTCCTCTGCGGCTTCAAGGTCGGGCTCAACGTTCGCGACTCGAACGTGATCGACGTCGGCTACGCGGGCCCGATCGGCGCGCAGCGGATCGTGCACGGCCAGTCGCCCTACGGCAACTTCCCGGTCGAGGACGACCTGAAGCCGTGCGGCCCGGCCGACCGCGAGGGCGAGATCCGCGCCCGGATCCAGACGAACGGCCGCTGCGAGTCGGCCAACCCGAACGGCGACACCTACGGCCCGATCTCGTACATCGCGTACATCCCGGGCTACGCGATCTTCGGCTGGAGCGGCCAGTGGGACGACCTGCCCGCCTCGCACTTCACCGCGATCGCGTTCGACCTCCTGTGCGTGCTCGGACTCGGGCTCGCGGGGCGCCGGTTCGGCGGCAACCGGTTGGGGATCACTCTGGCGTTCGCGTGGGCGGCCTACCCGTTCAGCCAGTACGCCTCGATGTCGAACACGAACGACGCGATCATGCCCGCCTTCCTGATCTGGGGTTTCTGGTTGTGTACGTCCGCCTGGGCACGAGGCGCGTTCGTCGGGCTGGCGTCGTGGACGAAGTTCGGGGCGCTGCTGGTGGCGCCGCTCTGGGCGACCTACCCGGAGTTCCGGAAGAGCCGCCGGACGGCGCTGATCTTCGCCGCCGGGTTCGCACTCGCCACGGCGGCGGCGTTCTGGGTGTTGCTGCTCGAGCCGAGCCCGCTGCACGCCGCCCGGGTCTTCTGGGACCGGACGATCCCGCCGCAGGTCAACCGCCAGTCGCCCTTCTCGCTCTGGGACTGGCGCCAGTACCACGCCGGCCTCCCGGACCTCCACTGGCTCCAGCGGGTGCTCCAGGTGCTCCTCGTGGCGGGGTCGGCGGCTGTCGCCTTCCTTCCCCGGCGCAAGTCACCGCTCCAGCTCGCCGCCTTGACGGGTGCGGTCCTGATCGGCTTCGAGCTGGTGCTGACGCACTGGTTCTACCTGTACCTCCCCTGGTTCTTCGCGTTCGCCGCCTACGCGGTGCTCGCGGCGGAGCCGTCACCCGAGCCGGCGAAGGCGACCGTCCGCGATGAGCACGAGCAGCGAGAGCTGGTCACAGCAGGCTGACTCGCGCCGTGCGGCTGTCGCGGTGACGGTCGCGATCGCCGTCTTCGTCGCAGCGTGGTCCGGAATCCACTTCGGCTTCTACCGGGACAGCCGCATCGCCGACACGCCGATCTACCAGCGGTACGGCGATGCGATCGCGAACGGACACGTCCCCTACCGCGACTTCCAGCTCGAGTACCCGCCGGGCGCGCTGCCCGTGTTCGCGCTGCCGTCGCTGCTGCGCTCGCAGGACGGCGACCTGGACGGCTACCGCGCCGGCTTCGAAGCGGAGATGCTGGTCTGCGGCGCGCTCACGCTCGCCTTCATGCTCGCGATCCTGCTCAGCCTCGGAGCGGGGCGCGTGCGGACCGGCGCGGCGCTCGGCTTCGCGGCGCTCTCGCCGTTCCTGCTCGGCTCGGTGATGCTCTCGCGCTTCGACCTCTGGCTCGCCGCGCTGGTCACGGGCTCGCTGGCCGCGTTCGTCGCCGGGCGAAACCGCGTCGGCGCCGGGGTGCTCGGGCTCGCCGTCGCGGCCAAGCTCTTCCCGGCCGTGCTCGTTCCCATCGCCGCAGTCTGGATCTGGCGCCGCCGCGGCCGCGGCGAGGCGCTCATCTGTCTTGGCGTCTTCGCCGCGGTCGTCTGCCTCGTCTTCCTGCCGTTCGTCGTGATCGCGCCGCACGGGGTCTGGCACAGCGTGACCACGCAGACGAGCCGGCCCCTGCAGATCGAGACGCTCGGCGCCGGCGTCCTACTCGTCGCCCACGCGGTGGGCGGGCTCTCGATCACGATGCGCCCGAGCCACGGTTCGCAGAACCTGGCCGGTTCGGCCCCCGACGCTCTGGCCGTCGTGCAGACGATCCTCCAGGCTGCGGCGCTCCTCGCCACCTGGAGCTGGTTCGCCCGCGGCCCGGTCACGCGCGAGCGGCTCGTCCGCGCGTCGGCGACTGCGGTCTGCGCTTTCGTCGCCTTCGGCAAGGTGCTCTCGCCGCAGTTCCTGATCTGGCTGATCCCGCTCGTACCTCTCGTCCGCGGTCGGCGCGGGGTCGCGGCGAGCGCGCTCCTGGCGACGGCGCTCGTGCTCACGCAGATCTGGTTCCCGTTCCGCTACTGGGACCTGGCGCTTCGCTTCGACCCGACCGCGTCGTGGCTCGTCCTCGTTCGCGACCTCGTCCTGGTCTCGCTCTTCGCGGTGCTCTCGTGGCCCTCCCGGCCACGTCCGGGGGACAGTCCCCTGGACACGCGCTAGACGGCCGACTGGACCAGGCGTAACGGCCAATGCGGCGGTGTCGCCGGCCGCGTGGTTCCGTGACCGTTTGTCCTCTTCGGCCAAGTCCGGGGGACTGTCCCCCGGAAAAGCGGCCGGAAGAGTCGCGGCCGCCGGGGCTACGAGGCGTCGATCCGGAGGGGCTCGATCGCGGTCGCGCGACCGTCGGCGTCGCAGTCGACAACGACGCCCTCGAGGCGAACGCCGCCTTCGGCGGGACGGAACCGGACGGGCATCCCGGTGCGCATGCGCCGGGTCGCCAGCTCCGCCTCGACGCCGATCACGGAGTCGTGCGGCCCCGTCATCCCGGCGTCGGTGATCGCCGCGGTGCCCCCGGGCTGGACCCGCGCGTCGCTGGTCTGGACGTGCGTGTGCGTCCCGATCACGGCGGTCACCCGGCCGTCGAGCCAGCGGGCGACGGCGATCTTCTCGCTCGTCGCCTCGGCGTGGAAGTCGACGACGATCACCTTCGCCGCGCGTCTCGCCTCCTCGACGAGCTCGTCGAGCACCTCGAACGGCCCCACCGGGACGTCGAGGAAGAGCGAGCCCAGCAGGTTGACGACCGCGACAGGCGTCCCGTCGGCCGCCGCCGCGACCGCCAGCGCGCGACCCGGCGAGCCGGAGGCGACGTTGGCCGGGCGGATCACCCGCTCCGACTGCGCGAGGTAGGGGCCGATCTCGTCGCGGGCCCAGACGTGGTTGCCGAGCGTGACGACGTCGGCTCCGGCGGCCAGCAGCTTGTCGGCCAGCTTCGGGGTCAGGCCCCGCCCGTCCGCAGCGTTCTCGCCGTTGACGACGCAGAAGTCGACCCCGAGCTCGCCGCGCAGCCCCGGGAGCCGCTCCTCGACCGCGCGGCGGCCGGCGGAGCCGAAGACGTCGGCGAGAAACAGGAGGCGCAAGCGGCGACGCTGCTAGCGCAGCGGGACGGACCCGGCCGGGTGCAGCGTCAGCTCGACGTAGTTGCCCGCGTCGCGGGTGTAGCGGGCGAGCGCGAGCCGCTCGGCCCCGGAGAGGTCGACGACCCGGCCGAGCCGGGACGTGCTCGCGGTGATGGTCGAGCCGACTGTCAGCGCCGGGTCTGCCTGCACGTGCGAGACGGAGAGAACGACCGACGGCTCGCCGACCGGCTGGATGTCGATGACGGAGCCGTACTTCTCGCCGTTCAGCACGTAGTCGCGGAGGCCGACGACCGTGCCGTCGGTTGGCGAGTAGACATCGGTGCCCGGCGCTGCGCCGACGTCGAGCGCTCCGGTCGACGGCCCCTGGCCTCCGCCGAGCCGGTAGTAGACGACGCCGTTGCTCCCGCCGCCGCCGAAGATCCGGTGGAAGACGCGGGTGGCGATACCGACGTTCGCCTGGCGCCCGACCGGCTCGAACGGCAGCGTTCCCTGCCCGGCGCCGTGGTAGCCGATCGCGGTGACGACGCTCTCGTTGACCGGCGACGCAACGCGCAGGCGGCCGTAGCTTGCGATCGCCACACCTGAAGGCGGCGGCGGCGGAAGCAGCCGCGTCGCGCTCGCCGGGGTCGCGGCACCGACCCTCGAACCGCCGCCCGGCCGGAAGGCTGCGACGGCGAGAATCACGAAGAGCCCGACGACGAGCGCGAGGAGGACGGCACGGCGGCGTGCCTGACGGGCCCTGGCGGCGCGGCGATCAGGCCGCCGATAGGCGGAGGGAGCCGGCATCCGCGGCACCGTAGCCGACTCTGGGAGTCCTTTCAACGGGACCGGTCGTACGGAAACGAACCAACTCTCCGGCGAGACGTCACGCGCCAGCGAGCCGTCCGTCTCCAGCGCCCAGTCCCACGGGGTTCGCTGAGGCCGTACGGGCGCCGCGGTACCATGGCCGCGATGGCTCCCGGCGCGGCGCCGAAGATCCAGATTCCGCGCTGGATGCAGCTGGTCGGGCTTCCGCTCCTGCTGATCCTGGCGTGGGTGGTCGCGGGCCGCGTCTTTCACGTCGTCTTCCTCTTCCTCGTCGCCTCGCTGATCGCACTGCTGCTCAACCCGGTGGTCAGGGCGATCGGCGAGGTGAGGATCGGGAGGTTCCGGATCCGGCGCGGCTTTGCCGTCGCACTCGTGTACCTGGGCTGCGCGGCGGCGTTGATCGTGAGCATCTGGGCTCTCGCCACCGTCGTCGTCGATCAGACGAAGACGGCCGCAAACCGGTTCGACACCTACTTTACGGAGCCCAATGGACAGACCGGCAAGACCGACGCCGATCGGGACGTCGACCGGCTGCAGCGGTGGCTGAACCACCACGGGCTCAGCTCGATCGACGTGCAGCAGCGCGGCCACCGCTGGGTGCGGCAGATCCGCGACAAGGACGTCGGCAAGTACACGAGCCGGGTCGTTGACTTCGTCGAGGGCGCGGCGATCTCGATCGGGAAGCTGCTGTTCGCCACGATCGTCGTGATCGTCGTGTCGATCTACATGCTGCTCGACTTCTCCAAGCTCGGCCGCGCACTCGACCGGCGTTTCCCGCCGCATCCGGGGTCGGAGCCGCTGCTCGTGCGGATGGAGCACGCGGTCGCCGGCTACGTGAAGGGCCAGCTGCTCGTCTCGCTGATCATCGGCGCCAGCGCGGGGGTGGGGATGTGGGTGCTCGGTGTGCTCGGGCTCGTCCCCGGCGCCGACAAGTACGCGCTGCTCTTCGGTGCGTGGGTGGCGGTGATGGAGCTGATCCCGTACCTCGGCCCCTGGCTCGGCGCGATCCCGGCCGGCATCTACGCGGCCGTCGTCCACCCGATCTCGCTGCTCTGGGTGACGGCCCTGTTCCTCGTCATCCACCAGATCGAGGGTCACGTGGTCGTCCCGAAGGTGATGGGCAGCGCGCTGCGGCTGCACCCGCTGCTGGTCATCTTCGGTCTGCTCGCCGGCGGCGAGATCTACGGCCTCCCCGGGATCCTAGTCGCGCTGCCGCTGCTCGCCGCCGCGCGGGCGGTGTACGAGTACTTCTCCGAGCGGGTCGAGCTCGAGCCGTGGCAGGAGGGTGGCCCCGTGCCGGTCGAGGTCGAGGTCGAGCAGCCGCCGCCGGTCGCGCCGGTGCCGGACCCCGAGGTCACCCCCACGCGCCGCTCGCAGCGTCGCGGGTGAACGACGGACCGCTCCTCCGCGCGCGCGGCGCCTCCCGCCGCTTCGGCGACCACGTCGCGCTCGAGCCGACCGACCTCGAGGTCCACCGCGGCGAGGCCCTCGCGCTGGTCGGGCCGAACGGAGCCGGGAAGTCGACGCTGCTCGCGGTCCTCGCCGGCGCGGTCGAGCCGAGCAAGGGCACGGTCGAGTGGGCGCAGGGCGTGCGCGCAGGCTGGATGCCGCAGCGGCCGGCACACTACGGACGCCTGTCGCCGCGGCAGAACCTCGAGCTGTTCGCGCGACTCGAGCGGGCCGGCGATCCGCAGCGGATGCTCGAGCGGCTGGAGCTGCCCGACGACGACCGCCCGGCGGCGGCTCTGTCCGTGGGCAACCGGCAGCGCCTCGATCTGGCGATCTCGCTCCTGCCCGACCCGGACGTGTTGCTGCTCGACGAGCCGACCGCTGCACTGGACCCGCGCCAGCGGCGGCGGCTGTGGGAGACCGCGCGCGGCGTCCGCGACGCCGGCGGCGCGGTGGTGCTGGTCACGCAGAACCTGGAGGACCTCGAGCATGTTGCCGACCGGGTGGCCGCGCTGCTCGACGGCCGCGTCGTCTTCGACGGGCCGGTGGCCGCCTACCTGACCTCCGAGGCAGCCGGTTCGTTGAGATGAGACCCGTCTGGCTCGTCCTGCGGAAGGACCTGCTCGTCCTCCGGCGTTCGCCGGCGCTGCTCGGCGTCCTGATCGCCTACCCGCTCGTGATCGCATTGCTGATCGGTCTGACCGCCGCCTACGCGAACGCGAAACCGCGCGTCGCCTTCGTCGACAAGGACGGCATCCCCCACCGGGTCACGGTCGCGGGGCAGTCCTTCAGCATCGACAACCTGATCCGCGACGTCGGCAAGAACGTCGAGATCGTCCGGATGTCGGAACAGCAGGCGGCGCAGCAGCTCGCCTCGGGCCGGGTCTCCGCGGTCGTGACCGTCCCGCAGGGATTCGTCGCCGACCTGAAGGGGTTGGTGTCCAGCCCGCACCTGACGCTCGCGACCGGCAGCGGCGGGATCACCCCGCGCGTGCGCCAGCAGATGCAGGCGCTCGTCTACAACCTGAACCTGAAGCTGCAGAAGGCCTTCATCCAGGCCGACCTCCAGTACGTGAACCTGCTTCTCCACGGCGGCACCGGCCGTGTCCTCGGCCACGACTTCTCGATCATCGGCCTCGACGGGACGAAGCAACTGCTCGCCGGCATCCCCGACTCTCCGCAGAAGGCGAAGATCGCCGACTTCGTCGACGACGCCCGGCTGGCGCTCGCCCTCACCGGCAACGCGATCCGCGCGACCGCGAGCCCCGTCGTCCTCGACGAGGAGCACGGGCAGGGCCGCACGTCCCTGCTCTCGGCGCAGGTGCAGGCGTACGGCCTGGCGATCACGATCAGCTTCCTCGGGCTGCTGCTCGCCGGCGGAGCGCTCGCGGCCGAGCGGGACGAGAACGCGATCGGTCGGCTCGTGCGCGGGCTGGTCGGCCTGGGCCAGCTGATCGTCGCCAAGATCGGCCTGGCGGTGACCGTGGCGCTCGGGGTCGGCTTCGCGATCCTCGTCGGCTTCGGGATCGCGGTCGAGGTCGGCGGCGTCCACGGCGGCGAGCCGTGGCAGCGGCTGCCGCTCGTGCTCGTCGGCGTCCTGCTCGCCGGAGCTGCGATCGGCGCGGTCGGGACGCTGGTCGGCGCGCTCACGCGCGAGTCCCGGACCGCCTCGCTGGTCGGGATCCTGATCGTCCTGCCCGTCGTCTTCCTCGGCCTCGTGCCGAGGGAGATCGTCCCGGTCGCCGCCTGGATCAGCGACGCCTTTCCGTTCGCGCACGCGGTTCGCTTCTTCGCGTCGGCGCTCTACGACGGCTCGCCGTGGGGGACCCTTGCACGCGAGGCCGCCTGGCTGATCGGGCTGGGCGCGTTGTTCGGCGTGCTCACGCGGCTGTCGATTCGCCGCCTCGCCGTCTAGTCCGTACGCTCATGCTCGGTCGCCTGGCGCGGCGCGCGCCCGGCCGGAATGTGACTCATGACGGCAGACCCTGACCGGAAGGCACTTGCGGACTACGCTTCAGAGCGTGGGAGCCTTCCCCGTAACGCGGCTCCGCCGGCTGCGCCGCACCGGCCCGCTGCGCTCGCTCGTACGCGAGACGCGGCTGGACCTCGACGACTTCGTCATGCCGCTCTTCGTCGGGCCGCTGACCGAGCCGAACGGGGCACTGCCTGCGATGGGACGCTGGTCGGTGGACGAGGTCGGCGAGGAGGTCGACCGGCTGGTCGCCGCCGGCGTGCGCGCGGTGATCCTGTTCGGGATCCCGGACGAGAAGGACGAAGAGGGCTCCGGCGCCTGGGACGACGACGGCGTGATCCAGCGCGCGCTCCGCGAGTTGCGGCCGCGTTTTCCGGAGCTCGTCCTCCTCACCGACGTGTGCCTCTGCGAGTACACCGACCACGGCCACTGCGGCGTGATCGTCGATGGGGAGGTCGACAACGATGCGACGCTCGACCTGCTCGCGCGCGCGGCGGTGTCGCACGTCGACGCCGGCGCCGATGCGGTGTGCCCGAGCGACATGATGGACGGCCGCGTCGCCGCGATCCGCGAGGCTCTGCCGGAGACGCCGATCGTCGCGTACTCCGCCAAGTACGCCTCGGCGTTCTACGGGCCGTTCCGCGAGGCGGCCGACTCGGCGCCCTCCTTCGGCGACCGCCGCGGCTACCAGATGGATCCGGCGAACGTCCGCGAGGCGCTGCGCGAATGCGAGCTGGACGTCGCCGAGGGGGCCGACGTGATCATGGTCAAGCCGGCGCTGCCCTACCTCGACGTGATTCGCGCGGCGCGCGAGCGCTTCGACCTGCCGCTCGCCGCGTACAACGTCTCCGGCGAGTACGCGATGGTCAAGGCGGCCGCCGCTCGGGGCTGGCTCGACGAGCAGACGGCGGCGCTCGAGTCGCTGACCGCGATCAAGCGCGCAGGCGCGGACGTCGTCGTCTCGTACTGGACGAAAGACCTGGCTGCGTGGCTCTGAGGACGCGCGCGGATCTCTACCGACGCGCGCTCGAGCTGATCCCCGGCGGCGTCAACTCGCCGGTGCGCGCGATGCGCGCGGTCGGCCTGGACGAGCCGGTGTTCATGGCCCGCGGCAAGGGAGCGGAGATCGAGGACGTCGACGGTCGCCGCTACGTCGACTGGGTGATGTCGTGGGGGCCGCTGATCTTCGGGCACGCGGATCCGGAGACGCTGGCGGCGGTGGTCGAGGCCGCCGAGCGAGGGACGTCGTTCGGCGCGCCGACCGAGGCCGAAGTCGAGCTGGCCGCGGAGATCGTCGACGCCGTCCCGTCGGTCGAGATGGTGCGGCTCGTATCGTCCGGAACCGAAGCCGCGATGTCTGCGTTGCGGCTCGCCAGAGCCGCGACGCACAGGGACCGCGTGATCAAGTTCGCCGGTTGCTACCACGGCCACGCGGACGGGCTCCTTGCGAGCGCCGGCTCCGGGATCGCCACCCTCGGCATCCCGGGCTCGCCGGGCGTGCCGACCGGCGCGGCGGCCGACACGATCGTCTGCCCGTACAACGACGTCGACGCTGCCGCGGCGGCGGTCGCGCAGTGGGGCGAGGGGCTTGCCTGCATCGTCGTCGAGCCCGTCGCGGGAAACATGGGCGTCGTCCCGCCGTCTCCAGGCTTCCTCGAGGCGCTCCGCGAGCTGTGCGACGCCGCAGGCGCGCTGCTCGTCTTCGACGAGGTGATCACCGGCTTCCGTGTCGCCCGCGGCGGCGCGCAGGAGCTGTACGGCGTGACGCCGGACCTGACCATTCTCGGCAAGATCGTCGGCGGCGGTCTGCCGCTGGCGGCATTCGGTGGACGTGCCGACGTGATGGAGCAGCTCGCCCCGGCCGGCTCCGTCTACCAGGCCGGCACGCTGTCGGGGAACCCGCTGGCGACTGCGGCAGGGCTGTCGGTGCTGCGCCGCCTCCGCGACGGGACCGTGTACGAGCAGCTGGAGGCGGCGGGCGCGGAGCTCGAGGCTCGGCTGGCGCCGTTCGGACGGGTGCAGCGGGTCGGCGCCATGCTCACCCTGTTCATGGCCGACTCGCCGGTGACGCGGTTCGAGGAGGCGCAGGCCTGCGACACCGAGCGGTACGGCGCGCTCTTTCGCCACCTGCTGGCCCAGGGTGTCTACGTCGCGCCGTCGCAGTTCGAGGCGCTGTTCGTCTCGACCGCCCACGGCGACGCCGAGCTGGAGAGGACGGTGCAGGCGGTTGCCGGCTTCTTCGCTTGATCTCTGGGAGGTGATCGCCGACGAGGCTGTGGCCGAGAGCCCGCTGTGGGCCGAGGCGCTCCTTCCCGCCGAAGACCGCGACCTCGTCCCGGTCTTTTCGCCCTTGCTCGCCGAGGAGCGCTACGCCGTCGGCGTCGAGACGATCTACGAGGGGTATCTACTTCACTACGGGCGGCCGCGCCTGTTCGCAGCAGACGGGCACAACGCTCTGCTGCTCGGCGACTACCTCTACGCGCACGGGCTCGTCCGCGTCGCCGCGCAAGAGGACGTCGATGCGGTCGCCGACCTCGCCGCGTTGATCTCGGTATGCGCGCAGCTGCGCGCGGATACCGACCCGGGCGACGGCGAGGCCTGGGCGGCGACCGCGGCGCTGCTCGGCCGCGGACCGCTTCGGGCGAGCCGCGAGCCAGTCGCTCTCGCCCGGCTCGTGCGCGAGACGGTCGTCGCCGACGCGCTCGACCACGCCCTCGCCCTGCACGCCGAGCGCGTCGGTTAGACTCGCGCCGTGCTCGCGCTGCTTGCCGACGCTGCCTCGGAAGGCCGTGACGTCATCACCGGGATGCTGATCGTCGGCCTGATCTTCCTCGGCGTGATCGGGCTCGGCACGCTGTCACGGAAGCTCAGGAAGCACTGAGCGCCTCGTCCACCGCCCGCCGCCCCGCAGCTCTCGCGCGATGTGGGCGCCGACGAAGCTGCTCGCGCCGTTGACGTACACGATGGGGACGTTCCAGGTCCAGCTCGAGGTCGCCGGTCCGGCACGCGAGCGGTTCCTGCCGGTCGACGCTCTGGTCGACACGGGCTCGACGTACACCGTCCTGCCGCGAGGACTGCTTCGGGATCTCGGCGTCGCCGTCGACCGGACGGCACGATTCGTCGTTGCCGACGGCAGCGAGGTGGAGCTGGAGCTCGGACGCGCCTGGGTCCGCTTCGAAGGGAGCCAGGAATACACGTTGGTGGTCTTCGGCGATCACGCGCTGCTCGGCGCTGTGACGCTCGAGGAGTTTCTTCTTGCCCCTGATCCCGTGGGCGGCCGGCTGATTCCCGTGCCGGGGCTCATGATGCGCGTCGCCGCCTAGACTCACCCGCGTGGCCCTTCCACGCGACCTTCGCGACTGGATCGCCCTGCTCGAGCGTGAGGGCGAGCTCGTGCGCATCGCGGTCGAGGTCGACCCGTACCTGGAGATCACGGAGATCGTCGACCGGACCGTGAAGGCCCGCGGGCCGGCGCTGCTGTTCGAGCATCCCAGGGACTCGGAGCATCCGCTGCTGATCAACCAGTTCGGCACCGAGCGGCGCATGTGCCTGGCCTTCGGGGTCGAGCGCCTCGACGACGTCGGCAGGAAGCTCGGCGACGTCCTCGAGATGCAGCCTCCGCAGGGCCTGGTGGAGAAGGTGAAGGGACTGGCGAAGCTGAAGTCGATCGCCGACTCGCGGCCCAAGTCGGTGCGCAGCGGCCCCTGCCAGGAAGTCGTGCTGACCGGCGACGACCTGAACCTCGACCTCCTGCCGATCCAGACCTGCTGGCCCGGCGACGCTGCGCCGTTCATCACGCTGCCGGCCGTGATCACGCGCGACCCGAAGACCGGCACGCGGAACGTCGGCATGTACCGGATGCAGAAGATCGACCGGCGCTCGACCTACATGCACTGGCAGATCCACAAGGACGGGCGGATGGACTATCTGGCGACCGAGGGGCGGCTGGAGGTCGCGGTCGCGCTCGGGCTCGACCCGATCACCGCCTACGCCGCGTCCGCGCCGCTGCCCAAGCACATCGACGAGCTGATGCTCGCCGGGTTCCTGCGCGGGGACGCCGTCGAGCTGGTCAAGGGGAAGACGATCGACCTCGACGTGCCGGCCGCCGCCGAGATCGTGCTCGAGGGGTACGTCGAGGCCGGCGACGAGGGGATCGAGGGCCCGTTCGGCGACCACACCGGCTACTACTCGCCGCCGGAGCCGTTCCCCGTGTTCCACATCACCGCGATGACGATGCGCCGCGACGCGATCTATCCGTCGATCGTCGTCGGCAAGCCGCCTGCCGAGGACGCCTGGCTCGGCAAGGCGACGGAGCGGATCTTCCTGCCGGCGGTGCGGATGTCGGTGCCGGAGATCGTCGACTACGACCTGCCCGTTGCCGGCGCGTTCCACAACTGCGCGATCGTCTCGATCCGCAAGACGTTTCCCGGCCAGGCGCAGAAGATCATGCACGCGGTCTGGGGCCTGGGGATGCTCAGCCTGACCAAGTGCGTCGTCGTCGTCGACGAGTGGGTGGACGTCCACGACTACGAGGACGTGTTCTTCCGCGTCACCGCCAACGTCGACCCGAAACGGGACGTCCTGCTCAGCGAGGGGCCGCTCGACCATCTCGACCACGCGCCGGGCACACAGTTCGTCGGCGGCAAGCTCGGCATCGACGCCACCCACAAGCTCCCCGAGGAGGGCGCGCGGGAGTGGCCGCCCGAGATCGAGATGAGCGACGACGTGAAAGAGCTGGTCGCGCAGCGCTGGCGCGAGTACGGGCTCTCCGATCCCCACGCCTGAGACCGGCGGATGAGTAATAGTTGGCTGGCGCGTTGCGTCAAGTGTTACGTCGTTGACAGCGTGGCCGGGCGGCGGTTTGATCCCGCTCGGTAAGCGAGGAAGGAGCATCGAGGGTGGAGCCCGGGCAGGGCGACGACAAGTCACACGTTCAAGGGTCCTCCCTGCTTCCGATCGCGTTCGCGATCGGGCTCGTGATCGTCCTCGTCGGGCTGATCATCGGCAACTGGATCGCAGTCGGGATCGGCGCCGTGATCGCGTTCGCCTTCGGCGGCGTCTGGATCCGGGACCTGTCGGTCGCCCGTGCCGACGAGGCGGTGCCGCCGCCGCCGCCGACGCGCGCGGCCGCGTCCGCGCAACCGGTCACGCCCGACTCCGGTGCCGGAGAGCGCTATCCGCGCGACCGCTTCCTCGAAGGCGCGACCCTCGGCCTCGGCGCGCTGATCGGCGCGGTCATCACCATTCCGCCGCTCGGACTGCTCGCCGCGTCCGGCTTCGAGGGAACGAGTTTCCACAAGGTCAACCTCGGCCCGCTCGAGGAGTTCCCGGTCAACAAGTTCATCATCACCACCTTCGTCGAGGACCCGGAGGCCGGCGAGGTCTCCCGGCGCACCGCCTACATCCGCAACAACGGCTTCCTCGGCGAGCTGCCGAGCTTCACGATCCTCTCGAATCACTGTGCGCATCTCGGTTGCCCGGTGCAGCCGAACGGGCCGATCGACGAGTCGAAGAAGAAGGAAGTCAAGGACAAGCAGGGCAACGTCGTCCTCTCCCTGACCCCGGTGCAGCCCGCCGGTTTCGGCTGTCCGTGTCACGGCGGTCAGTACGACACCGAGGGCAACCGCACCGCCGGTCCGCCGGTTCGCGCGCTCGACCGGTACACCTACTCGATCGTCGGGGGGCACCTCGTCCTCGGCAGCGCCTTCAGCGTCGCCAAGGTCGAGGGCACGGGCAAGGACGCGAAGATCAAGAAGACGCGGCTGCAGTTCCCGGGGCAGCACGTCGACGGCCCCGAGTTCTGGCTCTGGCCGATCCCGGAGATCCGGACATGAACGGGAAGGACCGCGGGTAGATGGCCAAGTCCGAGCGCCGGAAGCAGATGGAGGCGGTCGTCCTCTATCCGCTCGACTGGCTCGAGGAGCGGTCGGGGCTCGTCGGCGCGACCAGGTACTTCCTCTTCCGCAAGGTGCCGAGCGACTCCGGCTGGGCGCACACGCTCGGCTCGGCCACGCTGACGGCCTTCCTGGTGCAGGCGATCACCGGCGTGATCCTGGCGATGTTCTACAAGCCCGACCCCGACCACGCGTATTCGTCGATCCAGCACATCACGAACGACGTCACCTTCGGCTGGCTCGTGCGCGGCATGCACCGGTGGGGCGCGAGCGTCTTCATCATCCTGCTCTTCTTCCACATGGCCCGGGTCTTCCTGTACGGCGCGTACAAGTACCCGCGCGAGCTCAACTGGATCATCGGCGTGCTGCTCCTGATCCTCGGCATGTTCGAGGGCTTCACCGGCTACCTCCTGCCGTTCGACCAGACCGCGTACTGGGCGACGGTCGTGGGAATGAACATCACCGCGAACGGGCCGTTCGTCGGCGGGATCATGGCCCAGATACTCCAGGGCGGCCCCGAGATCGGGGGCGACACGCTGTCGCGCTTTTACTCGCTGCACATGCTGGTCGCGCCCGGCCTGATCTTCGCGCTGATCGGTCTGCACCTGTATCTCGTCATCCGCCTCGGCGTCTCGTCGCCGCCCTGGTCGAAAGAGGCCGCCGGCGCGGACTACAACGAGCCCGAGCCCGAGCCGCCGGCGCGCGCGGGGCTCGTCGCGCCGACCACCCGCGGGAGGCCGACGCCGTGAGCATGTCCGGGCTGAAGCCGTCCGCCGCCCTGCAGGCGCGCCGCGAGGAGTTCGCGCGTTACAAGCGTGACGTCCAGAAGCGGGGCAAGCCGTTCTTCCCGTACGCGATGTTCCACGACACGGTCATGAGCCTCGTCGTCGTGGTCGTGATCGTCGGGCTCGCCTGCATCTGGAAGTGGACGATCCCCGGCGACCACACGGGCACGGGCGCGGGCTGGCTCGGCTCGCTGTACTCCGGCAAGGCCGACCCGGGGACCACGAACTTCGTCCCGCGGCCGGACTGGTACTTCTACTTCCTCTTCTACCTGCTCCGGATCTTCAAGTGGCCGAACGCGGTGATCCTCGGAACGGTCGGGATCCCGACGCTCATCATGGTGCTGATGCTCGCGCTGCCGTTCCTCGACCGGCGGCGGGAACGGCGGCTGTCCCGGCGGCCGGTCGCGGTGGTGATCACGATCCTGACCGTGATCGCGATGGGAACGCTGACCTACAAGGGCGCGACCGCGAAGGAGGCGCTCGCCAGCGAGCTCGCCACGCTCCCGCAGCAATGGGCGAAGAAGCAAGGGTTCGAGGGGAACAAGGAGGCGCTGGCCGGCGCGACCCTGTTCACACAGGCGGGCTGCCTCACGTGCCACACGTACCTCGGCACCGGCTCGTCCAACCTCGGCGCCCCCGATCTGAGCAACATCGGGACGAAGGGGCTCGGCATCGAGACCCAGATCAAGCATCTGAAGGATCCAAGTTCGGTGACGCCGGGCTCGCCGATGCCGTCCTTCGCGCAACTCGGCGACACCAACCTCCACCAGCTCGCCGTCTTCCTCGAGGCGTCGAAGGGCGGCAAGTAACGCCGGGGAGGCCGAATCGGAGCCTGAGCAGGCTCCGGCACCGATACTGTTGTCTCTTGTGCGCGTCTTTCTCGGCGTAACCGGCGCGTCCGGGGCTCCCTACGCGGCCCGACTCCTCGAAGCGTTGACGGAAGCCGATTGCGAGGTCGGCGTCTGCATCTCGGGCGCCGGGCTCGAGGTGATCGCGACCGAGCTCTACGGCGACGCGCGTCTCTCCCGCGACGAGACGATCGCCCGCTTCGCGGAGCACGCGCACGGCGGCGTGACGGTGTTCGACCCGCAGGACTGGCGCTCGCCGTACGCGAGCGGCTCGGCCAGGGTCGACGCCTACGTGATCTGCCCGTGCTCGATGGGCACGCTCGGCACGATCGCCTCCGGGGCGATGTCGAACCTGATCCATCGAGCCGCCAGCGTCGCGCTGAAGGAGGAGCGGAAGCTCGTCCTGATGCCGCGCGAGACTCCGCTGTCGGCCATCCACCTGCAGAACATGCTCACGCTCCGCCAGGCGGGCGCGACGATCCTGTTCCTGGCGCCGGGCTTCTACCACGGCGCGGAGACCGTGGACGACCTCGTCGACTTCGTCGTCGGCCGCGCCCTCGACCAGCTCGGGCTGGAGAACGCTCTCGTGAAGCGGTGGGGGGACGAGACGTGAGCTCCACGGGGACCCTGCCGGCGAACGAGGTGCGGGCGATGTTCGACCGGATCGCGCCCGTCTACGACCTGATGAACCGCGTGATGACGGCCGGGCTCGACCTCCGCTGGCGGCGGATCGCCGCGGAGACCGTCGTCCGTTCGGGCGACCGCGTGCTCGACGCGTGCTGCGGAACGGGCGATCTGGCGGTCGCCTGCGCGAAGCGCGGGGGTGTCGTCACCGGCCTCGACTTCTCGCCGGCGATGCTCGAGCGTGCGCGCCGGAAGCTTCCGGCGGCGACCTGGGTGGAAGGCGATCTGCTCGTGCTGCCCTTCGAGGCCGCGTCCTTCGAGACGGCGACGGTGGGCTTCGGCGTCCGCAACGTCGCCGATCTGGAGAAGGGCCTCACGGAGCTCCGCCGCGTCCTCGTTCCGGGCGGGCGCGTCGCCGTGCTCGAGATCACCCAGCCGCGCGGCCTCCTCGCCCCCTTCTACCGGCTCTGGTTCGACCGGATCGTGCCCCTGCTCGGCAAGCTGCTGAAAGGCGGAGCGGCCTACACCTACCTGCCGGCGAGCGTCCGCCGCTTCCCCGGCCCCGACGAGCTCGCCGGTCTGATGCGCACGGTCGGGTTCGACGAGATCTCGTACCGCACCTTCGCGGGCGGGATCGTCGCGCTCCACACCGGGACGGCCGTATGAGCGCCCTCGCGACGATTCGCGAGGCGCCCGGCCTCGATCTCTACCTCGAGGAGCTGGAGGAGCGCCTGGAGGCGACCGTCGGCTCGCACGGCGGGATCGTCGCCGCCGCGTCGCGCGACGCGCTGAACGCGGGGGGCAAGCGGCTGCGGCCGCTGCTCGTCTTCTTCTCGTCGCCGGCCGGACGCGCGCCGTCCGTGGCCGCGGGGGTCGCGGTCGAGCTCGTGCACATGGCGACGCTCGTCCACGACGACCTGATCGACGGTGCCGAGTTCCGCCGTGGCCGCGCATCGGCCTGGTCTGCCTACGGGCCCGCCGCCGCGCGGGCGACCGGCGACTATCTGTTCGCGCGGGCGTTCGACGAGCTGACGGCGACCGGAGACACACACGCGGTCGCGCTGCTCGCGGACGCCGCCCTGTGCCTCGCGCGCGGCGAGGCGATGCAGCGGCGCCAGACACACGACCCCGAGACCACCGTCGAGGCGTACCTCGAGCGCTGCAGCCTGAAGACCGGCAAGCTCTTCGAGGCCGCGTGCCTGCTCGGCGCCGGCCCGGCGTGGCGGCACCTCGGCACGTTCGGGCTCTCGCTCGGGATCGCCTTTCAGATCACGGACGACATCCTCGACTGCGCGGGCGAGACGGTCGAGACCGGCAAGATCGCCGGCGTCGACCTCCGCGAGGGGACGCCGACGCTGCCGCTGATCCTGGCCGCGCGCGAGGACGAGGTCGTCCGGAACGCACTGGCCGGCGGCCCCGTCGACGGCGCCCTCGTCCGCGTCGCCGCCACCGGCGCGCTCGACCAGGCGCGCGAGATCGCGCTCGACTACGCGCGCCGTGCCCGGGCGAGCCTGAACGGCGAGCTGCACCGCGAGGAGCTGGAAACCTTGACACACCTGGTGGTTCACCGTGAGTCCTGAGCAAACGACGGAGGGGCGTTCGCAACCCCACCCCGGAGGAAATGCGCAGCATTTCCTCCGGTTAGGGCGAATCTCATACGTGAACATGGCGCCGGTCTTCTACCGGCTCGACCACCAGGTCGAGGAGGTGACGGGCGTTCCGACCGAGCTGAACGAGCGGCTCGTCGCAGGGGAGATCGACATCGCGCCGATCTCGTCGATCGCCTGGGCGCGGCACGCCGACCGGCTGCGGATCATGCCGCGGCTCTGCGTCTCCTCCGAAGGAGCGGTCGACTCGATCCAGCTCGTCTCGCGCGTGCCGATCGAGCAGGTGCGGCGGGTGGCGGTCACCCCCGAGAGCGCGACGTCGGTCGTCCTCACCAGGGTGTTGATCCCGGAGGCCGACCACGTGCCGCTCGGCGAGGAGGCCGACGCCAAGCTGCTGATCGGCGACGCCGCGCTCAAGAGCGCGTTCGAGGACCCGACGCCGCACTACGACCTCGGCCGGCTGTGGCTCGAGCGAACGGGCCTGCCGATGGTCTTCGCCGTCTTCGCCGCGCCCGAGCCGGTCGCGCCGGGGATGGCGGCGCTCGAGGACGCGCTGGTCGACTCCGTGCGCCGGGCCCGGGCCGAGCCGGAGCAGCTCGCGTACGAGTCGAGCGACCGGTACGGCTATCCGGCCGGGTTCCTCGCGCGGTACTTCGAGAAGCTGCGCTACCGCTTCGGCCCGCGAGAGCGCGCGGGACTGTTCACGTTCCTGGAGATGGCCCGCGACGCCGGCGAGCTGGACGAGGTGCCGGAGCTGCGCTTCGTCCACGACGAGGTGCCGGCATGACGCGGACGGGGCTGGTCGAGTCTCTGATCGGGCGTTACCCGGGCGTGCCTGCCGAGGCGGTGCTGAAGGAGGATCTGCTGCGCACGGGCATCGCTTTCGACGAGTCGGCTCTGAGCGACAACCTCGACGGCGAGGTCAAGCCGAAGTCGTACTTCATCTTCTCGTTCGACCAGAAGCCGCTCGCCGAGCTCGGCGAGGCGGCCACGCGGAGGCCTCCGGAGGAGATCGCGCTCACCGGCGGGCCGTACGGGCTGCGGAGGACGATCGTCTCGGTTCGCGTCAACCCCGCGTCGCCGTATCGCCTGGTCGGCTCGCGGCTGTCGCTCGAGGGCCGGGAGGTGGCGGACGTCGAGCTACCGCCCATGCCGTCCTACTACCGGCACACCCTCGCGAACGGCAAGACGGTGATGGAGACGGCGCCGACGATCCAGTGGGGCTATCTGATCTACCTGACCGTGCTCCGGCTCTGCCAGTACTTCGGCGCGAAGGAGGAGTGCCGCTTCTGCGACCTCAACCACAACTGGCGCCAGCACAAGCGGGCCGGTCGTCCCTACACCGGGATCAAGCCGGTCGAGGATGTGCTCGAGGCCCTCGCGATCATCGACGACCACGACGACGGTGCGTCGCACGCGTACACGCTGACGGGCGGCTCGGTCACGTCCGAGGTCGACGGTCTGGCCGAGGCCGACTTCTACGGTCGCTACGCACAGGCGATCGAGGAGCGCTTCCCGGGCCGGTGGATCGGCAAGGTGGTCGCGCAGGCGCTGCCCCGCGAGGACGTCCAGCGCTACAAGGACTACGGGATCTCGATCTACCACCCGAACTACGAGGTCTGGGACGCGCGCCTCTTCTCGATCATCTGCCCCGGCAAGGAGCGCTACGTCGGGCGCAGCGAGTGGCACCGGCGGATCCTGGACGCGGCCGAGGTGTTCGGGCCGCGCCACGTGATCCCGAACTTCGTCGCGGGGGTCGAGCTGGCCCGGCCGTTCGGCTTCGCGTCGGTGGACGAGGCGATCGCCAGCACGGTCGAGGGGCTCGACTTCTTCATGTCGCGGGGAATCACGCCGCGCTTCACGACCTGGTGCCCCGAGCCGAGCACGCCGCTCGGCCGCGACAACCCGGAGGGCGCGCCGCTCGAGTATCACGTGCGGCTGCTCGAGGCCTACCGCGAGACGCTCGAGCGCCACGGGCTCCGGCCGCCGCCGGGCTACGGCAAGCCCGGCGCCGGAAACGCGGTGTTCTCGGTCAGCTCGTTCATGGACGTGCTCGCGCCCGAGGTCGTGCCGGTTTGACCGCGCGGGTCGACGTCGAGGAGGCCAGGCGCCTCTGGCTGGAGGCCGACGACCAGGAGCTGATCGAGCGCGCGCAGGCGGTGCGGGCGCGCTGGCATCGGCCCGACCACGCGACCTACATGGTGATGCGGATCGTCAACTACACGAACGTCTGCGTCGCCCAGTGCGACT
>Ga0207652_10000731_pt1 | contig 31820 bp, 17 predicted proteins | sample KBSC63BmetaG_FD_184334 | JGI IMG/M metagenome (GOLD analysis project Ga0207652, IMG submission 184334) | Corn rhizosphere microbial communities from Kellogg Biological Station, Michigan, USA - KBS C6-3B metaG (SPAdes) (version 2) | ecosystem: Host-associated > Plants > Roots > Rhizosphere ...
GCGATGAACGCCCAGCCGCTGAACAGGAAACGACAGGTGCAAACATTATGGCACACGGTAGTTCGTACCATGTGCCTCTGCTTGAACGCCGGCGGGTTGATTGCTCCTTTCTCGTTCGATGCTGCCACACAGTGCGCAAACCGTCCGACTTTCTCTTGGGCAGTCTCAGGTCAGCTGTTTGTGCGCAAAACAGCGGCGCGCAAGGAACTCTCGCTGTGGTCGAGAACGTCGGAGCCGCGCAACTACCCCGCATCCGTCATCTCGTTTAAACCTCAAGGTTCGCCGAGTGCGTCGCGCTCTCGTTCAACGTCTGCGATCTGATGAGGTGCGATGGAAGGCGGCATGGAGCTCGTGGGTCGTCAATTCGGTGCATGCAGCCAGCAACTGCGCGGGGTCAGCGGTTCGGCGTAGCGCCAATCGAGGTTGCCATAGATACCACCGAGTCATAGGAACTTGCCGCATGCGGGGGGGGGGGGGCCGGCAACCGCGGCGCCCCATCGCCGTGTCTCACACGGCGGGACAGCCACATGGCAGGCTGGGTATGTCCAGCGTTGCGGATCCTTGGGTGCGGATCCAAGCACCGGCGCGCCCCTCCGTACTGCCGTGCACGCAGAACGCCAGTACAGGCTCTCGGAGAACTTCCATATGGATCCCAAACGACAGATATACGCCGATTTTGATGCACAGGTTGATGCCGCCACCACGGCATGGAATCGAGTGGCGCTTAGTGCCTGGCGCGGCTTGCGCAAAGAAGATCCAGAACTTGCCGACTTGGCTCTCAGCCTTTTCGGGGCGGAGGAAGAGGCGGCCCATTGGTTTGCACGCCGCCAAAGGGGCGTCACCTGCTACGGCAGACTCGCGGTCGGTGGTCGGGAAGGGATACGACAACAACTGACTGCTGCGCAGTACGGCTTCTGTGCCTGAGGCACCGTTGCAACGTCCATTGGACGGATGGGTGATTCCTCGGGCTTGGCAAGGTCCTTCTTTGCACCTCGGCAAATACCTATTCGCCACGAATCTTCAACCGATCGATTAACCAAACAGAGGGACCCATCATGACCAATCGAGCCGTCACTTTCACTGCCGTCCTATCCATTGCCGGAATCGTTGGCATTGTGCTGCTGGCGATGTGGGGCTTGCCGAGGTACGGCGTTTACAAGCAGGGGCTCGCCGGCGAGGCCGAGCTTGCCAATGCCGAATACAGCCGGCAGGTCGCGGTGCGCGAGGCGCAGGCAAAGAAAGATGCGGCGGTGCTTCTGGCGCAAGCGGAAGTCGAACGCGCCAAGGGTGTGGCGCAGGCCAACAAAATCATCGGTGACAGCCTCAAGGACAATGAGGCGTACCTGCGGTATCTCTTCGTGAACAACCTCGCGGACACGAAGGACCAAGTCATCTACATCCCGACCGAAGCGGGGCTTCCGATCCTCGAGGCCACCCGCATGGAGAAGGCGAATGGCGGGAAGTGAAGCGCCCCTTGGCGGAACGAGCCGACGCTTCGAGCATCTCTCCGAAGACATGCATGGTCCACGGAAGGACCTGCGCATGCGGCGAGGAACGCGTCATCTGGACATTGAACGGTGAAACACTCGGATTTCCGCATCGGATTGGAGTTCGTCGGCAGCAATGGCCGCCGATGGCGCTGTACGGATGTCGGCACACGAACCATTCTTGCGGTTTCACTCGATAGTGAGAACCCGGAGTGGTACCAAGGCCCTCCATACATTGCCGGGGAGATCGTGTTTGATGAGGCGGAAATTGTTCACTGCCATCTGACAATCGAAGAAGCGATCGCGGTGACAGCCTTCGACAAAGAAACCAGCGGTCACCCCGGCTATCCCGCGGAAGCCGTCCAGCGGATGATGAAAGCGCGACGCGTGCATCGGTACCCTCACGAAGGAGTGCTGCGATTTGACCGCCGCCGCGGTGATGGAGAGATCCTCCATCCCTATGCCGGTCGAAGACAGGCGCGCGCATGGATCATCGACGTGTATCTGCCCTTCCAGGACAGATATGACGCCATGACAGAGGAGGATTTCATCGCGTTGCCGAAGGCCACGGCACAGGACATTCGATCGCGTGAGGATCGTGCCAGGCGGAGCGAGGCCGCGCATCGTCTGGAACAGCTCGGTGGCAGTGATCCGGATGCCAAGGTCTCGCCACGTCGGCGCAGTCGAACTCGGTAATCCCAAGCATCACCCTTGGCGCGGCGTTCGTAGCGGTCTAGCGAGCATCATGATGGTCGCCAGGTACGAACGGTGCAACGGCTGCACACACAACATCATCGTTGGATGCGCCGCGCAACCCCAAGTAGTCAAACAGGTGAGTGGCGACCTCGGCAGGATTGGTTGTGGCTCTGGTATCAATGATGCAGCGTGGGTCGAAAAGCTGGCCCATTACAAAAACCGTGTCGCCGCAGTGAATGATGCGTACGTTGTTCACAGAGCCCTCCCTCGGATCAGTTCAACAGCGCGCCCGTTGGGCGCCCGCAATCATGGCCGCCCTGTTTGCGGCCCGGGTACCGGCCTTCGTGAGCGCGCTCAGGTTCCGCGCTGAGAATGCCGCCGCACTCCACTGGTCGAACTGAGCTACGACTTCCGCAGGGAAGTAACGAGGCCTTGCGCGGGCTGCCGCGGGCGTGGCCAAGTAGTCGAGGATGTAGACGAGGCCGGCATAGAGCCTCATGTCCTGCTGACGCAACCACTGCAGATGCGGAGCAAGAACCAGCAGGTTGTGGATTTCGTGGCGCACGATGTTGTGCAGTGGGGGGCGCCGCGCTGCTCCGACGGTGTGGATCTTGCCGATGTCATGAAACAGGTATCCCAGCTGCGCCAAGCCTATGGACGCATCGTCGTTGGGCAGGGTGCGCCGAACCATCGTGGCGATGAGATCAAGGTTCTCCAAACTGTGCTGAATCAATCCTCCCTTGCCGGAGTGGTGATGTTCGCCGCTTGCGCGGCAGGCCAGAAAGGAAGGACCAATTGCCGGGTCGAGCAAAACCCGTTTGAGGAACACCCGCAGCACAGGCGACAGAGATGTTTCCAAGGAGTGCAGCACGGCGCGGATGGAATCAGGCACCCCGATCAGCAGGTTCGAGACAACGTCGATTCCCTCGGCGGGCAACGGCGTCACGCCCGTCGCGCATAACTGTGCACGTCCTTCGTACGTCCGGACCATGGCCTTGACCTTGGCCGGCGTGCCGATGGCAGGAAGGGCAATATCACCACGATGTTCCGGCCATACGAAACCCAAGACGGTTCCCGTCGAATCGGCCAAGGTGAGCTGCAGCCTGGGCGTGTTGATGGCCGCTTCCATTGCAGCTGTCAGTACGTACTGGCCCTCAATCGACGTTGCCGACAGATTGGCAAGTTCCTTGATCGTGGGATGACGAGCGCGAGCGTGTCCCTGCTTCTCGATTTCAGGCGGCACCAGATGAAGGTGGCTCATAGCATTCCCTCCTTCGGCTGGCTTCCGACGCCACCATTCATCGCACCACCGATCATCCGGTCGAATGCCGTCCCGTCGCGTCGCACCAAGTTCGGTACATAGCGCGAATACGTCCGGAACAACATCTCGGTGGTCGTGTGTCCCAGTTGCCGCGCAATCCATTCCGGTGCCTCGCCAGCAGCGAGCCACAGGGTTGCGCAGGTGTGGCGCATCTCGTACGGTCGACGATAGGCGATCTCGAGGCTGTTGAGCAGCGGTTTCCACACGCGGTAGACAAAATTGGTGGTGTCCAGTGGACGCCCCGATTTTGTGTGAAAGACATACGCATCCGCGAACGCGCCGGGGTTTGCAGCGTAGCCTTCCGGTCGCATTGCCTGCAGTGCCTTCATTACCGGCATGCTGATTTGCAGGTCGCGTTGCGATCCGTCGGTCTTCGTATATTCAGTGTGACCGTCACGGTAGGTTTCGCGGATCTGGACCTCCCGCCGAGCGAAGTCCACATGACGCCATTTCAGGCCATGGGCTTCCGCGGAACGAACTCCCGTGAAAAACCGGAACGTGAGGTACGGTCGGTAGTCCGCGCGCACTGCAGCCAGGATCAGGTTGATCTCGTCCAAGGTGAAGGGCTGGATGTCGGTACGCTGCAGCTTGAGTCTCCGAATCTCTGCGCACGGGTTTTCGATACGGTGGCGCAATACCGCCTCGGCCATGATCATTCGCAGGACACCGATTATCCGGTTGATGGTTGCTGGCGCCCGCACCCGACGCCGCCCCTTGCGCGTTGACGGACTCGCAAGCTGCCGCCGAAAGTCCATGACGGCCGCGCGGTCGATCTCGTTGACATGCAGTGCGCCAAAAGCCGGCAGCAGATGCGTTTTGAAGATCGAATCGACGGCGAGCCGGTAGGAATGGCGCCATTCAATGCCGTGCTCCGCCTTCCATTGCTCGGCGAAGACCCCGAAGTTGGGAAAGGTGCTGGTGCCTTGGCGCCGAGCGCCTGCATTGGCGTGAGGTATGACAGGGCCAAACTGCATGGCGTTCTTGCTGCCGGGGAACGCTTTGGCGTACTCGAAACTTCCGTTGGCGATCTCATGCTCGACTCGTGCAAGCGCTTTTTCCATGCGCGATCGATTCGCAGGTGTATCTGCAAGCATGGATTGCTCTCGGCAGCGCTTCCCTTGGAAATGGAAGTCGAAATACAGGCGCCCGGTCTCCGGACGCGCGCGCACCTTACCCATGCATCACCGCCCCGGACGCCATCGGAATGGTGATGTCCTGTTCGGCCGCGGTCTGGCGCATGTCCCGCTCGATGTGCTCCCAGATGAAGAGGATCTTGCGGCCGCCAAACGGGCGGATGTAGTGGATTCCTTGGAGAAGAACTGTGTCCTTCAGGCGATTACGGATCGTCCGTGCGTCGTACTGGATGCGCTCTGCCAGTTGATCGGTGGTGAGGTAAGTCTGTGACATCTCATGCCCCTTTGTGGTTTGAAATGTGCAAATGCACACTTGTTTGTGCATTTGAATACATTTGACCGCATTGGTTTGCGTATGTCAAGTTTTTTGGGCAAAATTGCGCAAACCGTCACAACTGGCTGACTGCCATGCTCAGGTACAAGCTCAAGGAACGCATCGCGGACAAGGAATTTCGCGAGCGCCGGCGGGTGACGATTCAGGAGATCGCACGGGAGACGGGCATCACCAGAAACACGCTCTCCAAGCTGCTCAACCAGCACGGAGCGAGCGTGAGAACGGAAAATCTTGACAGGCTATGCGCCTATTTCGGGTGTGGGCTGGGGGAGCTCGTGGAGTTCGTGTCGAACGCGGCCGAGACAACTCCCCAGCGCCTTCCTTAACACACGCTCCACGCTGAGCCTCTTGCAGCAAGCTCATGCGGAGGCTCGACGGGCGCGAGGTTACACCGAGGTGCCAATTCGGCCTTCAGAGTCGAGAGAAGCTGCCGTTTCAATCTTGGTCATGAGCTTGACCCGCTCTTCCTCCGGATATCCTGCTTCTATCATCCTCCTACAGAGGAATTGTCTGAATACAGGATCTTTTGTGCAGCGCTCTCGAACTTTTCTGAGACGCTCGTCGCGCGCAGCGATTGCAATTTCGTACTCTGCTTCGATCTGACGCTGCACCTCCAGATCTTCTACAGGGGCAGGCTTGATAATCTTCTCCCAACCACAACCTCCGGCGAAGTCCTCGTGCGCCTCCGCGATGTCCGCGACGTGATCCAAGAGTTCGTTGTAGATCTTCCGTTGTTCAGGAGACATCGCTTCGATCCGCTGATCCGACTCAGCACTCCTGACCAATGCACCGAGCAAGATTTCTTCTCTGCTTATTGCCGACTTGAATCCCGCCATCGAGCGCTGCTGTTGGTCCGTAGCGTCCTTGCTACGGTTGAGCTCTGCTAGCGTTTCAGAGAAAGCAGCAACGTTCTGCGCAATCGTTCCTTTCCGTGACACGAACTTCGTGGGCCGCGGCCTGGTGTAGACCGGCGTTTCTGCGAGTATGGCCTTTACGCGTTGCACCACTTCGTCGGGCATGTTGAACACAGTACTCGCGGGTATGCGAAGGACCTTGTAGCCACGCTCCACACAGTATTCGTCCCGAACACGATCGCGCTCCATCTGATCGGGCGACGAATGATAAGCCGCACCATCAATCTCGATCACTTGGCGCCCATTCGCCAAAAAATCAAATCGGTAACTTGCAATCTCAACCTGCATCTCCAGCGTCAACTTCGGCGATATCAGCGTCCCACTTTGGGGCTGGAGGTCGAACTCCTTCACTACGGCCCTGAGAAAGGCTTCCTCGGCGGGGGACTCGCACCCCTCGCAGAACAAGTCAAGCCAATTGGCATCTTCCGGGCGTGCATCGCGCCAGGTGGGTCGTGGCGGAACCTCCAGACGCGACGATGGCTTAAAATCTTCATAGATAGTCCACGCCAGAAAGCCGACTAGGATCAAAGTGAACGGAAAGAAAAAACAGATGGGAAGCAAGATCAGGATCAACCCACCACGGCGCCAAACTGTCTTATCAACATTCCCCCCCACACGACACCTCTATGCTCAAATTCGGTGAACCGCACGACTCCCTGGGCAAGATGGAAACGAGTCGTGGCGATATTGGGTCAGCCCTGTTCGATCAATGCTGCCGTCGACTTGGCACGCGTCAGCGCGACGTAGCGTAGTCGTGCCGCATCATCATCTGTCAGGTGCCTGGGCCGGCCCACGTCCAGCACCACAACTCGATCAAATTCCAAACCTTTCGCCCGATGCATGGTGGATACCCGAACCATCGCTGTATCTGAGGTGTCTGTGCTATCGGCTTCGACAGTTTTCACTTCGATCCCGTCCGCGGTCAGCATCGCGGCGACTGCGTTACGAATCGCCGTCGTGTAGGTCATCACACAAATCGCCAGAGGCTGATCTGGATTCTGTTGCCGGCGCCACTCCTTCACGCTTTGAGCCGCCAAGCGAAGTGCTTCATCGAGATCTGATGCGCCGAGTATTTGGGGCGCAGCGCCGTGGGACAACGACTTATAACGACGATTATCGTCACTGCCACCGTCGAGGTCGTCGATGTCCCTGCCTTCCAGCAAAGCCACGGCACGTTGGCGGATTTCGTCGGTGGTCCGATAGTTGAGATAGAGCTTCCGGGAACGGCCGCGGATGTCGATGCCGGTATGGCTCATTACTGCCCGGTGCTTTCCATAGATCCGCTGATGGCCGTCGCCCACAAAGAACAAGTCATTGACGCCCTTCGGAATCATGGCACGCAACAAGCGCAACGCTTGGGGTCCCAAGTCCTGGGTTTCATCCACAACAATGGCGGCATAACGCGACGCGGTCTGGTCCTGGGCAAGCAACTGTGCGGCATCGCCGTATGCGTCATCCACGTCCTTCAGTTTCCGCGACGCCAATAGCGCCCGGTATTCCTCGAAGACCGGCCAGATCTTGTCGCGCTTCGCACGCGACAAAACGGTACCGCGACCCAGCCGTGACACGCGCCGATATGCATCCAGGTCACGAACCCCTTGCGCCGCTACCACGCGCGCCCATTCATCAGCATAAAAGGCATCATCCAACCCGAGTGCCGGATCAGCTACCTGCAGCGCCTTTCCCCACGCGTCGGGATCAAGGCCATACACGATTCGGTGTTCGTAGCTCTTGCCGCGCAGATACCCGTGAACCCAGCGATCGAGATTGGTCACCTCCAACTTCGCAGCGCTTTCAGGCGAAGGCAGCAGCGACTTCATGTTGTGCGCAATATCCAATGCCAAATTGCGCGTGAAGGTGATAAACAAGACCTTCAGATCGTCGGCCGTGCGATTCTGCACCAGCCACTTGGCCCGATGCATTGCCAGAACCGTCTTCCCGGTGCCGGCCCCTCCCAGTATTCGGACCGGTCCGCTGCGGTCGCCCACTGCGAGTTTGCGCTGTGTCGGGTGCAAGAAGACTCGCCACTGCGCGAGCGGCGCATTCAGGATTGCCGCCAGCTCGCGGTCGTCCGTCACGACCACAAAGCGCGACTGGCTTTCCGGCTCTTCCAGAGCCGCGGCAAAGTTGGTCGTGTCGACGTGGCGATCAATGCGCGTCTGGCGCTCGGACAGAATGGCATCCACGCTGTCTCCCGCCATCAACAGGAACAATCCTTCGTAGGCCTCTACCGGAAGTTGCGCCTGCACCTCGTCGAGTGCGGCTTCATCGAGAATGCCTCGCACCAACGGGAGCAACTCGACGGGTGTACCCAACCGGACGAGCTGCTCGTCAGTGATCGCTGCAAATAGCGGTGTCACCGACTGGTCGACTTTCTCGAGTCCCGCATCGGGCTTTGGTGGCGCTGCCTCGGTACTGTCGAGCATTACCACCTGCAATGCTCCCGTGGCCGGATTGATCGAGAGCCGTCGGTTCTCCGCCCAACGATAGGCTTCGTCGTGGTAGCCCAAGTGCAGCAGGATAAACAGGTCGCCCTGATCGGGCTTGAAAAGAATGCCACGCCAGTCCTGGTCGATTCGCACGGAGCGCAGATTGCGATCACGCGCTCCCTTGATGGTTTCGTAGTTGATGCCTGGCGCCATCGGATTCTGTTGAAACTTCAACATCCACTTCACAACGCGGGCATGTATGGACGAGGGCTGCTTGCCCAGCTCAAGCAAGAACTCTTGCGAAATGGCGACACGTGGCGCGATGGCCATCAGATTTGCTCCCTCAGCAACTGAGCCACGGGCTCATACCACTTCGGTTCGGCGCTGGCGAAAACACGCCAACCGGATTCATTCCAAACTTGTCGTTGCGCCCACTGGTCCTCGGTGAGCACGACGATATGCGCAGCCTCCCAGGCAAGCTCAGCCTCGGCCACAACTTGCCCATCCTGTGCATATTCGAAGCCGACCTGATCGGGCGGCGGCAGGTTCGATTCCCTGATGTATTGCAAGCCTTCCCGCACGGGAGCAAGAGCCGAAGCGATGGCGTCACCCCATGCCGCGTTGGACGGATCACTGGCAACCGCCGGTATCGGGCGGCGCCCAAGGTTCGCATAGTCCCCATGCAGCATCCCTTCTTCTTCGATCAGGAAAACATTAGGTAACCATTGCAAACAATTGAACCATGCCAACCACTGGCGCCATGCCTCTTTCAGGGAAGATTTGTCCTGCGCACGTGATGCACAAAGCTCTACCGCGCCGAAGCCACCTTCAAACTGTGCCTCCATGAACGACCGCGGCCAGCTTGCAGTCACCACGCATGCGCCAGTCGGATCGTGCGACTGCGCGTCTGCGCAGCCCGGCTGGACCTCGGCGCAACCGTCGGGTAGCACTCGCGCGATTTCCTGAAGCGCTTCATCCGCCCGTAGTTTTTCGTCCGAATCGGGGTTGATGGTCAAAGCAGCCAGGATGGATGCGGACATACGCTGCTGCTGATCCAGCACGGAAGCGGTACTCGTACTCGGTTCAGCGAGCCATCGCAGGAGTATCGCCACCGCATTCTCGGCGCTGGCAGGGCGCGTCACACCGAGCACACTCCTCACCGCATCGGCCACGCCCCGAGCTGCATCGCGCCGATGCAATCCGGGGATGGCCACACCACCTTCCACAGAGCCGGCCAGCGCGTGTTGCACGTCGTCCCACGTGATCGACCACACCCAATAACGTCCGCTCGCGACCAACGCAGATCTTTTGCGTGCATCATCGCGCAACCGATCTTCATGGTATGACCAGCCATCGGCAAACACGGTAATGGGTCGTCGAGGTGAATTCGCACGCGCCGGTGAAATCACGAAATCCGGGCGTGACGCCAAGCTCACGCCGGAGTCAGGCCCGATGTCGACCTGGGGCCGCAGCCAATATCGCTCGCTGCCAATCTCGATCAGCCAACCGGTCTTGCCATCCACGACATCCTGGACAACACGCACAGTGGGAATCCCTTGCACACCGCCCAGCCGGTGCAGGCATTCCACGAAACGCGACTCCAGTACGGACTCCAGGTTCGGGTTTTCATACACCTCCGAGATCGACTTGACCCGCTGAAGGTGGTCGAAGTTACCGACCAATCCAGCCAACACGCTCTGCGCGGCGCGGCGCGACACCTGTTCCATCGCACGCCCACGGCGATACTGGTACACGCAGCGGTAGCAGCCATCCTTCTGGGGATCGGCATTGCACGAGCACGCCTGCACCGCGTCGTAGGCACTTGCAAGCACTTCTGTGAGGGTTTGCGCATCCTCGCTCAACAATTGTTGCAAATAGCCTGTTCCCCCGGGGACGGAGTCGTATAGCAGGACATAGTGGCGCCGGCTCGCGCCGTCCGGCCCTGGCTCTTCCTGATCGGTGATCCGCAAATGATCGACCCGGCCACCGAACCGGCGCTTCAGCCCCAAGTGCAAGGCGGCCATGAAAGATTGCAGCTCGGTCTCGTCGTTCCCGGTGCGTGTGAACGGCACAAGTATCCGCACTGCCTCGGACGTGAATTCGCGATACAGATAAAGGCACTCGAACAGGTTCGCCGGATCATCGCCGCCGTACGCTTGGCAATCCCGCGCATGATGCTGTGCGGGCGCAGGATTGCCATCCTTCGCCGAACGTGCCCGAGGTGGCTTCTGCACCATTCCACAGTGCTTGCACAATTTGAAGCCAGGCCGGCTGGCTTCGTGGTCCGCCACCTTGAAAACGTCTTCCGACTTGCCTCTCTCGCCGAAGTTGATGTCGCGAAACATTGCGCGCCGGATGAACTCGAAACCGAATGCAACCTGATCGGATTCGAGCTTCCACGCTACGGTCACGTCGTCGGGCTCGGCATCCACTAATAGTTGGCGAAGAAAGAACGTTGGTTCTCGATCATCGCTGCGGTCATCGATCCGGGCGTCGCGATCATCCGTACTGGCAATTGCCTGCTTGAACCGAAGCAAGGTGCGTTTTTGCGTGACGTTGGCCCACATTGCATCGCCACAGCGCGGGCAGGCCGGACGCTGATCTCCGAATTCGAGATTCTCGACATGTGAGCACGCCGGGCAAAAGCGCCAAGTCTCGACTTGCGCTTGATCGAGCGCAATCTGGTTGATTTCGACGCGCCGCCTGTTCGCATAGAACTGATTTTCCGGTGCGAACTCCGACAATGCCGAAGCTGCGGGGCGCTCGTAGGTCTCGATCGGAAGGGTTATGTACTTGCCCGTTCCCTCCTCATGTTCAGCGCGTCGCCGCCACAGGATCGACTTGAGTTCAATACCGGCTTCAGGAAATGCGTAATTGGGAATCAATCCCGCATCAGTCAACGTGCGCAACAGTTCGGTGGCAGTGAGATTTCGGGACTGCGCCAACGCGGATTCCCGCACGCGCGTCAATTCGTCGATTTTGGCTTGCGTCGACTCGTCCTTGGGTTGTTGCTTCAGGCCCTGAACTTGGCGCTTGATCGCATCGGCACGCGCACGCAACACGGCGCGCTCCTTCACCTGTCCTTCCAGCAGCTTCAACAGGCCCGTGCGCAGCCCGTCCGCATCACCTTCGCCGCGCATGTATTCGGTCAGACGACGCGTGACGCGCTCTGGAGCATCGGTGCCCAGCAACTCCAGGAATCGGCGCAGGAGGTCTGCTTCCTGCGCATGGACCCACTCGAGGAACGTGTAAGGGAATCTCGCCTGGTCTGCCCGCTCTACTGCATCCAGCGCCGGGCCGGTCTTGTCGGGAAGGGCTGTCGTCGCAATACCGCTCGCCACCCATCCGTCGATGCAGAATGCCATCAGTTGCCGCCGCAACACCTCGGCCGCCTCAAGAAACACCCCGGGTGGACTGACAGCGCCAGCCATCATCTCCATTGGTTGGGCATAGAAATAGAGGTCGTGCGGGCTTGCGCCACTGGCCAGTGACGCTATCAGGGCGCTGCCGTCGCGACGGCCCGCGCGACCACTTCGCTGCAGGTAACTCGCCTGGTCCGGCGGTACCGAACACAACAGCACAGATGACAGGTCGCCGATATCAACCCCCATTTCAAGCGTTGGCGTCGCCGACAGAAGGTTTTCATACCAAGGCTGCGCAGGCGGCGGGATGCCCTTGAACCGTTCTTCCAGCCGCTCGCGTGGCTCGCGTTCGAGCAGGCCCGTATGCTCGGCAGCGAGCACACGGCGGATCTCGCCTTGGCGGAAACGTCGTGCAAACACGCTCGCTCGCAACTGCTGGCCGTCGACGACGTCATAACACTCATGCATCGCGTCGAGGCACGGCATACCCAGGAGACGCTCGCCCAGTTCAGACGGAACGGTGAGCGCATGCCTGCCGTGTGTGGAACGCAACTGGACCGTATCGGTCCACAACGCCATGCGCTCTGATGTCACTGCCAGCGAACGTCCGGGCGCGCCATCCGCAGCCGACAGGATGCCCGTTGCGAGCAGTGCCTCGATCGCAGCGACGTAGATCGCCTGCTCTCCGCTCTTGGGCAGCAGCACCCCGTCGGGTCCGAAGCAGGCGCGCAGCCACCCCTCGTACCAGCTCTCTCCTCGCCGAGTCAGAACATCGAAATCACGATGGCTTCCCAGCGACAGCATCGCCGGGTATGCCGCGCGCGGGTGCATTGGCGGGAGCCAATCCTCGCGCCGCTGCGCGCGCAAGAAGGAATACAACCCACCTTCGCGCGCATAGGCTTCCATTTCCGGATGGGTCACCGCGCCACGCTGACGCAAATGGATGACGAATCCCCACAGCCATTGCAGCACCGTCGCAGGCTGCAGCGTCCTCAAGCCAAACTGCTCGACCAGCATGTTGTGGGTTGCCTCGGCCGGCGCGTCGAGCGCGTCGGCAGGCAGCGCCAGCGTGGCAATCCCGAGCCGATCCAGCGTACGGCCACGACGGCTGAGATAAGTGAACTCCGAGACAGGCTGCCACGCGAGACGCTTGCGCACCCGCTCCAGCAGATGGCCGTCCGCCGGCAAACGCCCCGTCTCTTGCAGCCGATCCCAATCGTGCTGCCACAGCATGTTCGGGCCGATGAACTCGGTGACGAACTGCTCCTGTGACATGCGCCCATTGGCGAGCCAAAAGTCCGGTAACTGTCGCAAGTAGCTGGGCCACTCAATGGAAGGTTTGGCCAACGCCTCGATGGACTGCGCCATGGCCATACGCACATTGTTCAAATACGTACGGCTGCCGAAAAAGCCGGCGCGATGCGCGGCATCCTGCACCGAATCCGAAAACGCGATCAGCTTTTTGTCGTCGTTGTAGTGACTGGCCCAGAGCTGCTCGATGATTTGGGCACCGAGGGTCGCATTCCGCGCGCCCAGCAGCAGTAGCCGGTCGCGTGCGCCGCAGGCAGGGCAGACCTTGACATGCCAGTTGAAGACCGCGCCTTGCCGGTCGGTCTGCCTTTGCTCCAGCACCTCGATGACCCTCACCAGATCATCGTTGCCGCATAGGGCGCACTTGCCACCCTCTCCCTGCACTCCGCCACACTGGCCGCAAAGGTATTCCGTGCGAAAATCGCAGCGCGGCTTTGGTACGGCACGCTCGGGATACAGCCGCGCCGTTTCTGGCGCCGATCGGAACCAGGCGTTGTAGATCACTTCCAGATCGTCGCTGACACGCGCATCCTGGGCGGAACGCTGCGACAACCATCCCGTGGCATGGCACTCGCTGCACTGGACCAGAGGCAAATGTATTCGTTCGGGTGCCGCCTTCAGGTCGGCGGCGGACACCAGCGCCACGTCATCCTTGTTGCCCGAGACGCTCGCAACCAGCCGCCGCAGCTCGCGATACCACAACTGCATCCGGGTCGTCACCAATGGTCGCTGTGCACGGCTGTCGCTGCGCGACCAGGCCAGCAACCCCACCAGTGCATCCAGCACCTGAGACGCGTGGGTTCGGGCTGCCGCTGGCATCGGGCCGGACAATTGCTCACACAAATCAGCCCAGGGGCTCACCCCTCCCTTCAGCACCCGCAGCAAGTTGTGGACAAGCAAATGCCGCTTCAGGAGCTGACCCAGTTCCGCACGCCACATGGGATCATGGGGATCGGAAGGAGGCGGCTGGTCCGGGAAAAACAACCCAAACCATGCATGTATCGCATCCACTGGCTGCGAACGGCGTGCCGAGTCGAGCAGTTCGGGCATGTCTTCCCGCCCCTGCAACACATGCTCGATCGGCGCATCGCCCAAGAACTGCGACACATCATCCCGGCTTTCGGTCACCACCGACCCAAGGGGGAACGGGCTGTCGAAAATCTTCTGCGCGTACTCGCGCAATGGCGCGTCGTCACCGTCACCCAGTGTCGCAGACGTACCCACGAACACAATATGTTCTTTCGGCGACTGCAGACGCGCACGCAACCGGCGCAACAGCATCGCCAAATCGGTACCTTGGGCACCGTCGAACGTGTGCAGCTCGTCCACCACGACATACCGCAAGGTATTGGCGTCGTTGTGCTGCCACAGTCCACGATCCTTGGGCCGGATCAGCAGGTAATCCAGCATCTTGTAATTGGTCAGCAGGATGTCCGGCGGTGCGACACGCAGGGTCTCGTGATCCGTGATGACGCTTGCCGGGGTCATGATCTTGCCGGTGCCCGGGAGGCCGCGTGAGCCCCCGACATACATGCCGACGCGAATCCCATGGAATGCGGGTGTGCGCACGATTTCTTCCGCAAAACGTCGCGCCTGATCGTTGGCCAGCGCGTTCATCGGATAAATCACCAGCGCCTTGATGCCAGTAACCTCACCCGCCTCACGCGCACGCGCACAATGGTCCAGCAGCGGATAGAGGAAGCACTCGGTTTTGCCGCTGCCGGTTCCGGTGGCGACAAGCGTATTGGCCGCATCACGATCGGTCGCGAGACGCTGCCAGGCCTGCTCCTGATGAACGAATCCCGGAAAGCGCGTCTCGAAGCTGCTGAAAAAGTGCGTATCCGCCGATCCGACCCGGAAGGGCAGGCCGATCTGCAGATACGGTCCCTTGCCAACGGCGTCAGGTGCTTCAACGAAGCGCTGTACGACGCCGGCGAAGAAGGCATCGGAAGGTTCGTAGGCAGTAACCAGGAATCGCCGGACGGCTTCGGTCAGCTCGTTGGCGACAATGGATGGCAGCATTCCCCCCCCCCCCTACTTTCAGCAACGCTCCGGGACCTTACGCTGATCCACTACGTGAGCCATGGACCGCCCAGGTCAAAGCAACTTTCCAGAACTGACGATATACCGTACGGGATTTCGATGTTGTTCGATCGAACCCTCCTCCACCAGCCGCTTGAGCCAGGTATTTACTTGCATCTGCGATACATCCAGCGCAGTGGCAATGTCGGCCCCTCTCATTGGCTCTCTCAAAAGCTCGCACACTGCTACGCGTACGCTATTGAACACGACCTCGGCAGGCGTGGCCGCGACAGGCTCTCCAGCTTCAGGACTCTCTACCAAGACACTGTTCGATGCCACAAGGTGTGAAGCTACGCTAGGCTCCGCCGCCCCCTGTTGAGCTTGCTGTGGTTCGGCAACACCGTATCCGTTGACGTCGGACGAATGATCGACAGCATCAGCCGACATGTCCACGCCTTCCGCGCGGTTGCCCTCCGAAAACAGTTTGTTTTGCGCTTCCGGATTTGACGTTGCGGCAGGAAGAGGTTTCGCAAGCAACTGCTCCATGGCTTCCGCATCTGCAGGGTTCGGCCAAGGCAATGCTCCCTTTTTCTGCAATGCAGCGAATGCGGGGGGTTGCGTGCCGGTCGATCGGAAATACACCGGAACCAGATGCAATTTGTCCAGTTGTTCGACGGCGCCCGCCCACGTGCCGCCTTTTCCCATGTCGGAATTGACGACCAGCGCGGCATCGGCCAAGGCGTAAATGAACTTGTTGCGCTGCATCGCATTGCCTGTATTAAAGCCGGCACGCGGGTCGAAGGGAGACACCAGCACCAGTCGCTCATCGAGCAACAAGGCGCGATGGTCCCGGTTCATTGCGGCGTGTTCGAGACCGTCGGCAAGAATGCCGATCGCACAGCCGCCGTTCTCCAGCGCACCGCGCATGGCCGCTTGATCGATGCCTTTGGCACCGCCCGACACCACGGTCTTTCCCGCGCGCGATGCGAGCTCTCCTATGGCCAAGGTGTATTCAACAAGGGCTTCATCGACATGCCTCGACCCGACGACCGCCAACCCCCCATCCGCTAGCAGTGCCTTGTTGCCGCATCCATAAAGTACGGCCGGCGCCTTGTCTTGCAGGCGCGACTTGAGGCGCTGCGGATAATCCGCATCGGCACGACTTATCACCCAGATCGCACGTTTTTGCCATTGCTCGACCGCTTGGGTCAGCAACATGCCGCGACCAAGAAGATGGCCCAACCGCGCCTCGGGAACCACCGTTGCACAGGCACGGTAAAGCCCGCCCGAATCGGTATCGAGCAAATCCGCAGGTTGCCGGCCAAGTTCACGCAATTGCCGGGCCAAGCGGCTGTATTCGGCAGGCTTCAACAGCTCGGATGAACGCGAGGCGCGACCCACGATCAGGGGTGCGGTCAGAAGCAGGATCGCCTGCGTGTTCGGGGACAGCGAGGTCGCCATCAGTCCCGCCCCGTTTGCGCGAGCGCCAAAGGCCATACCGGACCACTGCCGTTTGCGCGCAGCAGCCAGGCCGCGACGGTCAGGGTCCAGCGGGAGTCGACCATGTCATCGACCAACAGCACCGATCCAGCCTGCGGCAAGGCCACAAGGGCAAGCGCACCATCCAAATTGCGGGCTTGTTGCGTACTGTTCTGCATGGTTTTTTGCTCGGGTCGGGCACGCGTCTTCTCAAGCACCAGCTCAAATGGTAACTGCAGTGCACCGGCTAAGCGTCTCGCGAAGTCCGGCACCAGCTCCGGATGGCGGAGCGACGGCACGCAGGTGACCCAGGTCGGTGCGGGTTGGGGCGACCACCTTTTCAGCATGTCCGCGCAGGCTGTCACCAACTCGTCGCCGAAGCGTCCATCGTGGTATTTGCCTTGCCGAACCGAGCTGCCCCAGCCCGCGTCGCCCCATACACACAATGCCCTGCCTGGTTGCGCTCGATGCTGCATCGGAATCGTACCGCTGAGGCCATACTCCGGCATCCCGCCACCGGACCACAGCTTGCGCGGTTCGATCGTCAGATCGCTGCGGCGCAGGAATGCGATGGCAGCCTTAACCCGCTTTGGATCAATGGTTGAGGGCAATGGCGGCAGCGAGGGCGGCACAACTCCATTTGCATCACCATCCAGCGCTTTGATCAGAAACGCCATGTGCTCGCCAAATGGCAAGTCGACATAGGTGCGCATCTGCTCCTGTTCCGCCCGCCGCAACTCCGTCAGCCGTTCAGCGCGATCCCAAAACCCGTTGCCCAAGGCGCTGGCCGTCAGTTGCCATTTGCTGCCCTGCTTCACTACTGGCGCGGGGGACTCGAGATCCAGCAACTGCAACGCCTTGATGATGCGGCCCTGGCTGATGTTGAGCGTCTCCAGCAGTTCACTCTTCGTAAGCCCCTGCGGCTCCTCCTCCAACGCTTCCAGTAACGCAGCCACTTCGTCACGGGTCGGAAATGCGCTGTTGATGAACCAGTCGTTGATGTCGGCGTCCTCTTCACCGCTCAGCAGCACACCGTGCGCGGCATCAATGGCGCGTCCTGCACGACCCACCTGCTGGTAATACGCCACTACCGATCCGGGCATCTGATAGTGGATCACGAACGCTAGATCGGGCTTGTCGAAACCCATGCCGAGCGCGGTAGTTGCCACAAGGGCCTTGACCCGATTGCCCAGCAGCGCATCCTCCAATGCCGGGCGATCATCGCCGGTGTCGCCACTGTAGGCTTCTACGTTGTAGCCCTGCGACTTCAACCACGCCGCGAGCTGATAGGCGTCGCGTACGGTCAGTGTGTAGATGATGCCGCTTCCTTCGAGAGTAGCCAGCCGATCGGCCAACCACGCCATACGCTCGGCCTGGCTTGCCATGCGGAGGGTCTGCAGCGTCAGGGAATTGCGCGACAGGTCGCCACGGATGGCGGAGATGTTGGGACCGAGAATATCCTGCAGATCCCGCATCACCCGGTCATTCGCCGTCGCAGTGGTCGCCAGCAGGCGCATATTGGCGGGCAGTGCTTCCACCATCCGACCCAGCAGCCGGTAGTGCGGACGGAAATCATGCCCCCAGTCCGAAATGCAATGCGCCTCGTCGATCACCAGCAACGAAATCCGCTCCGCGACGGGGGCGAGTACGTAATTGACAAAATATTCGTTGGCCAGACGCTCCGGAGAGATGAGCAGGATGTCCACATCATCGCGGTGCAAGCGAGCCTTGACTTCGTCCCACTCGTGCTTGTTGCCGGAATGGATCGTGACCGCTCGCACTCCCATGCGTTCCGCGGCTTCGATCTGGTTGCGCATCAACGCAAGCAACGGGGAAATCAGCAATGCCGGCCCCTGGCCAGCTTCGCGCAGTAGCTTCGTCGCTATGAAATAAACGAAGCTTTTGCCCCAGCCGGTTTTCTGAACCACCAGCAGCCGACCGCGTCCTTCCACCACATATCGAATGGCTTCTTCCTGCCCTTCGCGGAACGTCGCCCCTTCCTGCCGGCTGCCAGCACGCAGCAATTCCAACGCGCGTTTTGCGTCGTACTTCATCGGCGATCCCTCTGTATTTTGATGCTGCTCAACGATGCGAGTGCGCGCGTTGCGCATTCATCTGGACGTTGCGAGCGCTCTTTACGCTCTGTCCCGCAAATCAGCGCGAATGCTTGTTGCGTCGCGCAGGATCCAGCGCAATCGGCCAGAACCCGAGTTCGTTCTCCAGTTGCCTCCACGCCTTCGCGATAATTCGTTCTTCCGTATCAGCGATGACGCCACTGCGAATGTTCTCGAGAGGCCGCCACTGCAAGCGTGGCTCCCGCTGGCCCAAGCTTGCCTAAGCCGGAACCGCCACTCGCAGTGGCGGTGTGGCATCTTTGATCAGATCAACCAGGTTCAACGGTTTGGCGAGTACCTGCACGCCTTGTGGGCTGCGCCCCGTCTCAAACACGGTTTGCCAGAAGCCGGGGGCCTGCTTGCCGCCGAACACGGTTGCGGACAGGTCTTTGTTGACCCACAGTGGCAGCTCGGTCAGGTTGTGTACGAAATTGCGGATGTTCGTCCACAACTGATCCGGAAAGCGGTACTGGAACAGGCGGTCTTCCTGTATCGGCACGCCGGTGTTGATGAAATAGTTCTTTGCCACCTGCTGCACGTAGCGCAGCCAGTTGTAGATGATTTCTTCCTTGCTCATGCGAAATGCACACAGGTGCGAGTGCGGGAATTCTTCGCCCTTCTGCAGGCGGCTCTCGATCTTGTCCGTACCGATTTCGACGTCGAATTTGCCGACGTAGATTTCCTTTGCGATCACGTTCATCAGCCGGGTGATCTGCGATGTCTCGAGCTCCCTCGGGTTTTCCCCGCTGTCCGCGCGGAAGTCGAGCGGAGTCGTCAACACCCCTTGATAGATGAAGAACGAATAGAACGTCTTGTCGACCGTACTGTAGGACAGCGGTCGCTCCTTGCCGCGCCCACCGTAGTCGATGAAATCGCGCAACTTGTTGTCGGGGTTGGTGGTGATTGCATCACGCACCGCATCCACCACGTAGCGTTTCATTTCACGAGACTGGCCCTTGTAGTAGCCCACCAAATCCTGCTCGCTGAAGCTCAAGTCATCTTCAGCGCGACCGGTGTCCCGGCGGAAGCGCTCGAGGCGGTCGGCGTACAAGGTACCGCCCAGGTGTCGCTGAACCGACTTGTCAAACGCCACCTGCCGTAGCTTGGTGCCCGCGTTGGTGTTGGCGGTAATCAGCATGTCCGTATCGGGATCCACGAACACGCGTACTGCGAGCGCCTTGACGCCCAGCATGATCTGGGCCGCAGCCTTGTGCTGGCCGTCGAACACATGCACGGCACTCTTTCCGCTTTTGGATTCCACCCACGCCAAGGGCACCTGTAATTCCGGTCTCTTCAAATAGAATTCTTCCACCAACTTGCCGATGTTGCTGCCGATGCTGCGCGGGTTGATGCGGTCATCGTGTGCAAGGTATTGAATCGGGAATTCCGCGAAGAAATAGCGAAATCCGCTGAGCTGATCGATATACAGGGCTACCTCGCGCAGACATTCATCGCCGACTGCGCTCAACGCATAGCGCACGATGTCGCCAGTGACAGTGAATCCGAGTTCGCTCGTTCCGCCGCCCGCCTGCTTCAACACATCGCCCAGGTTGGGGCTGCGGTTTTCCGCCGCCAGCGCGTCCTTGAGTACGGCGAAGCGGTGCAGCACACGCGCCACCTCCAAGTTCGCAGCTTGCTTGGACCTGTTGCAACTTGCATGGGTCAACGCGAAGTTGGAAGGATCATCCCTTCCGCCGTTGTTGAGCGGCACCACGTGATCGATGTCGATGTTTCCATCGTGCACGACGAGATCGATGTCTTTTTCGCAGATGAAGCAGTGGCCATGCTGCATTTCGTACAACTTGCGAATCAGCGCCTCGCGTTCCTCCGCGGATTGGTTTTGCAGGAAACGGGATGCCATGTCATGCTCCTTCGTTTTCGGCTTCTGGCCAATGCGCTTGCCGGGCGCTGTTTGATTGCGGTCGGTAATGGCCCGAGCACGCTATCTCTCCAGCTTTGCATCTGCGGATAGGAAGGCCCAGGCGGTGCGGTAGTCAGCTTCGCGGTTGGCGGTCGCGAAGGGTGAGACGTAGCGGCGGGTGATGGTGTGGGGGCCGTCGGGGAGGGTGTCGGCTGGAGGGCTTCTGCGTTCGTGACATTCCCAAGCGTGATGCGAAGTCCGGCTAACTTGTCTTCACGAATGTTCTGGCCTTCACCGTAGGCCAGTTCCCATAGGTCGTTGACCGGCTTGACTAGCAGAGTGAGGTATTTCGCGGCACCCAAGCGGTCGTTCACGGCGCACCTGCCGCGAGTTGCTGAGCCACAGCTGCCGCCTGGCTTACTTCTCCTACGTCAGCCGGCGCATCACGCATCATCATGTGGTAGTGCCCTGCGTGATGCGACACTTCGAATATCTTTTCAAATACACGCAGGAACGCCTCAATGGCAACGTCGCTAGGCGTTACGTACTGATCATCAAGAACTTGATGCGAACCCGCATTCACCCATGACAACAATGATCGGCAGATCAATCTATCCTGGCCTTTGAACTGATCTAACAGTTTGTCGACTGGATCGATACCGCCAAGTGTCTTGAAGTAATACTCGAGAATCCGCCGCAAGGTGTTTGGCAGCCGCGAATCATTGGCACCCCGTTCCCTCACTTCAACCCAAAGCATTTCATACGACGTTTTGACCGGGTCTTCCGCACACGCCGCCACCGATGACAATCCACGCTTTTTGCGAACAAGGGCGTACAGTCGCTGATCCTTCTTGATACCAGTGTGCCGTTCGAAGGCAACCTCATGGTGAAAGTACACGTTGTGCGTAAGTACCAGCACTTGCTTGATGTGTTCGTCATCACGCGCAGCCGCCCCGCATACTTCCCGGATTAGCGAAGAGACGATAAACAGGATGTCACTATCGAGGCTGGATACAGGGTCATCGAAAACAACTACTCGATCATCCGTGATGCCGTTGGTTGAGAGGCTGCCTCGCAGCAGGTGATAAAAGTAGAGAAAAACGACAAACGTTTTCTCGCCTTCGCTGAGGGTCTTGCCAACGGGCTCGCGGTTGGAGCGGACCAGTTGGTAGGAGCGTCCGTCCGCCGCCACGACGAGCTTGAAACTGTCGAACCCGAATTTCTCCAGATATCCGTTGATGGCATCAGCCGTCGGGTGGACGCCGGCGGTCTGGCGTGAGAGGCTGCGAATCTCTTCATTCTTCGCGGCGACGACGGCGTCCGTATCAGCAATTTGCTGGGTGAGGCTGGCAATGTCCCGCTCCAGTGCACTCTTGCGCTTTTCGTATGACGTGAGCTGCGGATCCAGCTCATCCAGAACCAAACGCCAGACCTCGGCTTTCAACGCCTCACGCTCGGCGTCCAGGTTGTCAACGGTCGCGTTGTGCGCGTCGATTGCTGCGTTGGCCTGCGTAATCAGTGTTGCGATAGCGTCGGCAACTTCGGTGATCGACTCCAGTGTGACGGCTTGGCTTGGCGCGTTCTGCTTATTTCGCAGCTGCAGCTTGTTGGTCCGGACGATTTCCTCAAGCAAGGACGTCTGTGCCTTGACTTGGTCCACATCGAAAAAATCGCTTGGGGGTTCGGTGAGGTCGGAGAGTGACTGCAGGACCATGCCGGCATCGGCGTCGTAGTCCTGAACCAGCTTGTCAATGGCCTGCTTGTCGGTGTTGTAGGCATCGTCGAAGTACGCTTCCAGGCTCGCGGCGAACGCCTTCGACGTCTGTTGCTGGCAGAAGGGGCAAGTACCGCCGTTGTCGTGGTAGTAACCCAGCCCTTGCCGCACCCAGTCGCTATTGCCAAGCCGCTTGATCATGGCCGCGATGTCGACACCGCCCTTGCCGATCACGGGTTTGGCGAGAATGGGGGCTGCCCCGTGGGCCTGCAGCGCCGACATGTCCACGAACCCGATCCGGCTCGCTTTGACGGGCGCGTCACCGAACACCGTCTTGGCACGTCCTGCAAGTTCGGACATCAGCCTCAGCGCGGCGCCGTTGGATACGCGCTCATCCAAAAGCCGCCGCTTGAACTTTTTCTTGTCGTTCCGGCAGCCCTTGAACGCATCTTTGAAATCAACTTCGTACTTTTGCAATACCGTCCAGAAATTGTCCTCGCTCTCCGTCTCCATCTGCGCAAGCTCCGCTCGCTTCCCGCCGTTTCCATCTGGGCCATCGAGCGTGGTGCGCCATTGTGTTTGCTTCGTCACCTCTACACTGCGCGCATCCACGGCGGCAGCGATTTTGTCTTGCACGCCCTTCTGCTCCTCGCCGAGCGTGAAGATGCCGCTCAACTGTCCAAAGTTGTTGTCGACGAAGTCGCGGTTCAGCACGAATGTCTGGAGACGCTGACCGCCATTCCACCGCACCGTGCACGAAGGGTATTGATCAGGGTTGGCTATCAACCGACTGATGGTCGTCTTGCCAACGCCGTTGGTGCCGAAGAAGTAGTTCACCTTGCGCAGCGCGATCGTCGCAGGCTCGGTGCCTTCAAATGGAGGTATCCCTGTGACAGTGATCGATTCAATCATGCAGACTTCCCCTGAGACGCATTGCCTGACATCGCAAAGAACGGCCAGGCGATGCGGTAGTCAGCTTCGCGGTTGGCGGTCGCGAAGGGTGAGACGTAGCGGCGGGTGATGGTGTGGGGGCCGTCGGGGAGGGTGTCGTCCTGGCGGGTTTCTTCGACGACGGTGCCGTCGGGGGCGGCTTGCACGTCTTCCCAGCCGTGGTGGCCGGTGGCGGTGCGGCCATCGGGCCAGGTGATGGTGGTCGGGTTGCTTGTGCGGCTGCCCTTGCGGGGCAGGCCGACGCCGACGAGGCCCTTGGAATTGGTGAAGACGATGCGGCCGGTGATGTCGTACCAGGTATCGCGCTCGTACTGCTGCATCACCGGGAACTGCACGCGGTAGATCAGCAGCAGTTCTTCGAGGGTGAGTCCGAGCACCTGCGCCACCAGCACATCAATCTCGACCAGCGCCATGCGGCGGGCGTAGTCGGAGCGCAGCGCGCAATCGCGGCTCCAGTCGCTGGTGAGGTTCTGCCAGAAATCCTGCGGCAGGCGCAGGTTGTCCGGCTCGCTCCAGCACTGGTCGGTGAAGGCGAGGTCGAAGGCTTCTTGCCAGAGGTCGGCGTAGTGGGTTGTGAGGCAGTTGAGGGCAAGGGTGCGAGCGAGAAGTTGCGCTTCAAGCGGACAGAAAGGCAAGCGATCGACTATCTCTGCCAACAAATGACCTTTGCCAAATGTCTTGGTGAGGAAGTCGAGCGGCAATGCCGCGCATCCAGCATTGAAGCTCAATAAGTCTTCTCGATTGTGAAAAGCGATACCGTACGCGGTGTAGAGATGACAAGCATTAGGTGGCAACAACGACGCGATGAGTGTCCGCTCCGACGATGGCGACACATCTCGGCGATGCACATGGCGCCAGTACTCCGTTGCAGGTTTCGCGGCGTTCTCACCTTCATCGACCCAATGCACACGTGGGACGCGGCGCAGGTATTCGGCGCGGTCGGCCATGGGGCGGTAGTTGCTGCGTGGCAGGTAGTTGTCGGGCAGGGTTTCCAGATCCAGCGCGTCGTACGCTTTATTGGATGAGCAGACACGGTACGGAGTCTTGTTGTAGGGGTTGGCGACGAAGAAGTGCGGGCCGGACAGCACCCAATCGTCGGGAGTCTGTGGGAATGCGTTCTGTCCCGGTGCGCGACGGACGATGGTGCCGTTCTTCTGGTCGATCGTTTCGTTCCACATTTGCGTGGCGAAATAGCCATCACCGAGATCGGCGAGGCGACGCGGGTAGTCGGCCAGCTTGCGCAATACGTCCAGCAACATTCCAGCATGGAGCGCCGGCAAGCGCGCGCGGCGCGGCGGCGTATTGGGCGCGTCATAGAGCTTGGCAAACACGGTCAGAGCAGCATCGTCGATGCGCACGATGCGATCGCGGTGACCCGTGACATCAAATTGACCGCCAGCGTTCTTGTAGCCCGGCACATCGTCGTCGCCCTCGTGCGCGTAACAAGCATCCACGGTGGCGGGCAGGAACAGGTTGGCCACTTGGTCGAAATGGGGCTCGACTCGCTGCGGGCCGTGGATGTTGATGCTGTACCTCGTGAGGTTGTGCACCTCTGCGAATAGGTGCTTCTCGTTCACGAACTGGAAATGCCGGCGCAGGCGCGGATAGATCGCCTCACGCAACACACCGCCGCTGGGATCGTCATAGGGGCTTTCCGGATGCAGCAAACCGGTGACACCTTGGCCGTTGTTGATGCGCCAAGCGACCGGCAGGAAGCACTTGTAGAGGTTGGCCTTCTGGCCGACCAGCAATGAATAATTCTGCACCGCGTTCAAGCTGCGCTGGGTACCTTCGGCTTCCTCCATCTCCGCCGTCCAATCGTCTTGCAGTCCCGAGAACTGCTCGAACGCCTCGGCGCGCAGCTTGGTGAGTTCGCTGGCGCTGATCTTGCGTATCGCGAACAGCGGGTTGGCGTCGCCCAGCACACCCGCTTCGTTCCACTCCACCTTGATCCACGGCGGGTTGCCGAGCACCAAGTCGAAGCCACCGCGGCTGCGGAAGATGTCGGCGAAGGCGAGTTCCCAGTGCAGGAAGCGGCGGCGGCGGGCGATGGTTTCCACTTCGGCGGTGCGCGGAAAGACCTGGCGCAATTTTGCGATGCGCAGGCGGCCCACACGATCGTGCAGGGAGGATTGCGCGGGCGCGGTAGCGAGTTCGAGCCGGGATTCGAAGCCGGTGAGGGTGGCTTGGGGTCTGGGCGCGAATGGCGTGGCCGAACCCTTACCCCCGGCCCCTCTCCCGGAGGGAGAGCGGTGCAAAGCTGGGGCCTCGCTGCCGGAGGCAGAGGGGAGCGCAAGCGACGCCTGCTGTTCCAGATCAACGATGCTGCCTTCGAGGATGGCGCCGACTTCCATCCACCATTCCTCGCGCGTCGGGAGGCCGGCGCTGGCGCGGATGGGCCAGAACCACAGCGCGCACCAGTAATCCATCACCAGTTTCAGGCGGCGGTAGGGCGTGGCTTCGTCGGCGTCTTCGTTGAACAGGCCCTTTTTTCGGGTGGCTTCCTTGTCGGCGCGGCTGCTGGGCGATACCGTCGGGTCCGCATGCGGCCAGACGGCCAGCGGGTCTTCGGTGGCGGCGCGGTCACGGGCCAGGATCTTCGCGTGCTCGGCCCACAGCTCGTCAATCTTCTGGCTGAGCTGTTGCAGGCGTGCGATTTCGTGCTCATCCAGCGGTTTGCAGAACTCCTTGCGCCACGTCTTCAGGCGCGCGAAATCTTCCGAGTACAGCTCCTTGGCGACCTTGTCGGTGTAGTCCGCCATGCCGGGATCGGGCAAGAGGAAGTGGTAGATCTCGTCGGTATTGCGATCCGGTGTGCGCGGATCGAGCCGGCGCGGCGCAAACTCGTACCATCTGGGCTTGGCTTGCTTGACCAGACTGCTGGCGCGGTAAACCTCCGGCCGTGCGCCGATCAAGCTGTTGCCTACGAACAATTGGTAGCCGAACCACGGCACGCGCGCGGCACGCGGGCGGCCCGCACTGTCTTCGCCTTCGCCGTAGATGGCGTTGAGCCAAAGGGAGACCTCGGCCAGTTCCACTGCGACGGGGTTCAGGTCCACGCCGAACACGTTGCGGTCGGCAATGAACATGCGCGCCTTCTGCAGCTCGCGCGGATATTCGTCGTGCGGGATGCGGCGCTGCAGTTCTGCCTGTTTCAGTTCCAGATACTTTTCGGCAAGTTGACTCACGGCTTCATTCAAGAACGCCGCGCTGCCCATCGCCGGCTCGACAATGGTGAGGTTGAGGATGTCATCGGCGCGCTTGCCCGGCAGCAGTTCCTTCAGCGCGTACTTGACCAGGCAGTGGGTGAGCGATTGCGGGGTGTAGTAGCTCGCGCTTTTCTGGCGGTCGCGCCCAGCGAGCCGGTAGATGAAGCTGCCTTTCACGTATTTGCGAAGCTGTTTGTGGCCTTCGTTGATGAAATACACGCGTTCGTTGGGCTTGTAATCATCGATGCGGCTTTCCGGCACGAACCAGGCCTGGTCCAGCACGTCCGTGGTGCCGCCGGTTTCGACATCGCCGCCGTCGGCGCCATCGCCCTCGTCTTCCTCGTCGTCGCTTGCCGCACGGGCATTCTTGGGCGCGGGCTGGACTTCGTAGAGATTTTCCTTGGCGAAAAAGCCGCGGTACGACAACAAAGCTTCGTACACCGCACCCAACTGATTGATGGACAGCAACTGATAGCTGACCCGTCCGCGTCGCCGTCGAGGCTGTTTGCGGGTGAGGGACATCTGCTGGATCACCTGTTGCCAGACGTGGTTGGGAAAACGCACGCGGTTCAACAGCGGCGTGGCGTCCGGATCGAACAGACGGCTGTCCAGCGGCGCCAGCGCGAAGGCATTGCGGATGGTGGCGGCGGTGTCGTGCAGGGAGGTTTGCAAAGCCGCGCCACAACCTTCGTGGATCAACCGGAACAGGTGCCTCAGTGAGTCATCGAAATAGAAACCGTTGCGTACTACCTCACTTTCGAGCTGCACCAGTTCCAGATCGCGCAGGGATTCCAGACTGTAGCCCTTGAGGTAGGTTTCGCTGCGCTGGATGGGGACATAGCCGAGTTCCGGACGCGCCTCGATGTAGAACATGAAGAGCAGCCGGTACATCAGGCGCAGGCATTCGAGGCTCAACTGGCCGGCGTCGAGTTCGCCGCGGCCGGAAAACGCGGACTTCTTCTGTTCCTCGGCCTTTTCGCGCAACTGCCGGGCAGCTTCGTTGCCCAGCAGCTCGATGGCTTCGCGGATGGCGTATTTCAGGTCTTCGCTGACGCCGTAGGCGTGGCGGTGGGCGTTCTCGTCCAGGCTGTCGAGCAACGCCGCACCCTCGTCGGGGGCAAGGCTTTCGCAGTGCAGCAGCGCCGCGGTGGCATCCAGCGTTGCCGCTTCCTTGCGGTCAAGAATGTCGGGCCAGTTGAAGCGCAAGGCACGATTGTTGGGCCACTTGTAGCGGTCGAGCAGCAGCCAGTCGTCGAGCCCCACCAGCAGTACGAAGCGCGGCGGTTCCTCCGCTCCGAACACGGCGTCGGCGAGCCAGTCCTGCCAGGTTGCGCGTTTGGCTTCAGCCGGTGCGTCGCCCGGAAACACGGATGGATCAATGGGCTGGTCGAGGATGTCTTCTTCGTTGTGCCCCGGCATCGCCGCGGGGATGACCAGCAACTGCGCTGCGCGTCCTTCGGGATCAAGGCAGTGCCAGGCACGCAGCGGATGATGGGCGAGCAGTTCGATCGTGCGTGGCGCAATGGCGTAGCCGAGTGCATCCAGCAACGGACGCTGCAGCGATTCGAAGGCGGCGTGGAACGCATCCGGGTCGCGGAGGGCGGTGATCTTCTCGCGCTGGCGGAACCAGGCACCACCGCAGCCGGCAAGGCGATGCGGCGGCGTGCGCCACGCGTCGCCTGCAGCCTTGGCAGCTTCCTCGCGCGCATTCCACTCGTGCACGCGCTCGCGGATGTCGCCTGTGAACACTTCGGCCAGGTAATGATGGCCGTAGAACTCGTTCTCGTTGGTGATCCCGGCAAATGCGCCGGCGCTATCGACCGGCATCAGGGGCGACTTCCGTTCGCGGCCGGCACCACGGCTGCCAGCACTTGCAGGTAAGGGTGGGGTTCGGTCTGCAGGGTGTCGCGGACCCAGGTTTCGTAATCGTCGAAAACGTTGCGGATCTGGCGCTCGCGCTGCACACGCTTGCCCTGCAACAAATTCTGCGGGCCAGCTTGGCGTTGCAGGTGCAGTTCCAACTGCTCGATCTGCTTGTCCTGCAAGCGCTTGAGATTGGCGAGGGTGGATTCGAGCCGCTCGGACATTTCCCGGGCGAAGACCGATTGCTGTTCGCGCATGTGCTGTTGCATGGCGGCCACAGCGTGCTTCAGGTCGGCTTGCAGAGGCTCGGTATCTAGCGGCTTTCCGGGATTGGGCAGCGCGCCGGCCTTGAGGCCCGTGCGCTCGCAGAACGCGACGAAGGGCTCCAGCGCGACCGGCGCATCGCCCTTCAGCACGGCGACCTGCCAATCGACCAGCAACGGCTGGCCCTTGCGATTGGGCACAAGGCCCATCAGTACAAAGGCGCGCTCGTCTGCAGCGAGCGCCGGCACGTGGATCACCGGCGCGGTATGGCGACCGAAATGGGTGAGCACGCGATCGCGCAGCCATTCCACAATCGGATGCTGGGGCCACAGGTACGTCACCGCGGGCCAGCTTGCCTCTTCCGCCGAAGCCTGGCGGGCATGTTCAATGGCATCGGCGACCCGCGTGGGATCGGCGCTGAGTACGTAACAGTCGTTGTCGGTGGTGGCCTCGCGGGGAATCTGGCGCAGGCGCTGCTGCAGGTCGGCCGGGGCCGTGATCGACAGCGTGCGGCTGTCATCGTCCGACGTCCATTGCGCAACCGGACGTCCTCGGCCGAGCTCGGTGAGTGCGGTCTTGGCAAAGGCGTAGTCGTCGGCAAACAGACTGGGGACGGGCTTGACCGGATCTTCCCGTACCGGCCGCGACTGCCCGGCTCCATTGAACAGTTTCATCAACCAGTCGCCATCGCCTTCCCTGGATTGCGTGGCTTCCTGCTCGAGTGCGTCGTCCACCGCTTCTGGGGCGGTGTGGTCGGCCATGAGCTCGCTGACCTTGCGCGTCTCCAATTCCGGATCATGCAGGTTCATGAATGCGCTGGGATCGCCGAGGTCGCGGTTGGCGCGCTCATCCTTTTTCTGCAGCACTTCCAGGATGCGCAGATCACCGCGGATCTTTTCCACCTTTGTTTCAGTGAGCAGATAGGTGATCAGCGGCTGGCGGGTCTGCCCGTAGCGATCGATGCGGCCGTTGCGCTGCTGGAAAACCATCAATGACCATGGCAGGTCAAAATGGATCAGCCGGTGGCAGAAGTAGTGCAGGTTGATGCCTTCGGAGGCGACATCGGAGCACAAGAGGACGCGCAGCGTGTCTTCACGTCGGCCAAAGCGTTCCACCAGTTCCTGTTGTTCGGTGTCGCCGAGCCCACCGTGAAGGATGCCGAGTTGGTTGGGCTTGAGCTTCAGATCCGCGACGAGACGCTCGCGGAGAAAATGGAGCGTTTCGATGCGCTCGGAGAAGATGACCAAGCGATCATCCGGGCCGGCGGCCGACCAGCCGTAGCTGGCGTCGCGCAACAGTTCCAGCAGGCGCTGGTATTTGCTGAACTCCGCGGGCGTGATGGCGGCGAGGCGCTGGGCAAAGGCTTCCTGTGCGGCGCGCTCGATTTGCTCGTCGGCCGTGGGTTGTTCGCGGCCTTCGAGCGTGTCGATGCGCTTGCAGGTCGATTGCAGCGCCGCGGCCGGGCTGGAAAACAGGCCCTTTTGCGCGCCGATGCGCTGGAGTTCATGCTGGCGGCCGCTCTGGCACTTGCCAGCTTGCGTGAAGGGGATCGCGAGCAGGGCTTCGAACGCCTGTTCTTCGGCGGGGGTGGCCTGTGCACGGATGACTTCGGTGATGCGCTCCTTGAAGTCGCCGCTCACCTGATCGCGGATGTCTTTCTTGAAGCGGCGGATTACCAGGCCCTTGTCGCGGTAATCCTCAGGCGTGTAATCGTCCGGGTCGCTGATTGCAGTCGGGTCCAGCAGGGTCATCAACGACGCGAACGAGCGTGCAGAGCCGTCGTGCGGCGTCGCCGAAAGCAGGATCAACGTGTCCGAGCGTGTGGAGAGCAAGCGCGCCAACCGGGCTCGGCGGGACAAGCTGTTTTCGTGGGCGCGCGCGGCGACGTTGTGGCATTCATCAATGATGATGATGTCCCACCAGGCGTTTTCGAGATAGTTGCGGTACTCGAGGTTGTTCTTGAGCGTGTCGATCGAGATGATCGATCGGTCGTAGTAGTTGAACGGATTGTGGTTGGCGGGGACGCGGTTGCGCACCGCAGCCAGGCCGGTGGAATCGAGACGCACCAGCGGGATGGAAAAGCGGCTCCAGAATTCCTTCTGGAACTGGGTGAGCATGCTCTTGAGCGTGATGACGAGGATGCGATTCCCGCGACCGCGTTGGATCAGCTCAGTGGTGAGGATGCCGGCTTCGAGCGTCTTGCCGAGACCGGTGGCATCGGCGATGAGGATCCGTTGGCGTGGCTGCGCCAGTGCCTGAATCGTGGGGTCGAGCTGGTACGGCACATGGTTCATCACCGCCCGGTGGCCGAGGCGGATCGCGTCGTCATTGGGAAGATTGCGGCGCAGCACGCTTTCGATGTAGAGCATCGAGGCGTTGAAGGCGTTGGATTCGTCCGGCACCAGTTGGGTCTCTGCCGGATCCAGCAGCCTGACCTGTTCTTCCAGGTTGGTCAGAAACTGAGCGCTGCGACCACGTACCAGCTCGGATACACCATCGCAGACCAGCAGCTCCCCGCCGTCGCTGGACGGATCGACCTTGCGAACCAGCCATTCTTCGTCGCGGATGAGTACCCGCGCCCCTGGTGCCACCACGGTTTGCAAAACACTCCCCCTGTCCTTCGTACGTCCCAAACAGGGCGAGCGTGGCAACTCGTGAAGTCTCAGTCAAGTGTCAGCAGTGCGACGGCTCAAACAGCGAGTAGATCGCCGGAGCTTTACGTCTTCTCGATCAACCGAGTTTTGTCACCGTGATCGGTGATCGATAGGTCGCCCATGCTAGCGAGGCTCGCGCCAGACAACCTCCCGCGAACCGAGGCGATGCAATCATCCGAGTTGGTTCAAGGTGAAAAGCACTTGGCCCAAGCATCGGCCGGCTGCGTCGCCTTGCGCGATATCTCCGCAAGTTCGTCAACGCCGGTCACTGGCGTCCAGCAGAGATACGAACGCGATTGTGATAGGCAACGGCGCGCATCTGCAGCACAAAATATGTAACGGAGGGCATTATTCAACCGGCACGGTTCTCATGCGCTCGCCTGTCCCAGATTCGTCACAAACCTGTCACAGCCCCAGATGGCGCGCCTGGCGGGATTCGAACCCACGACCCCCGCCTTCGGAGGGCGGTACTCTATCCAGCTGAGCTACAGGCGCGTTTTACTTGAAGTTTTCGCGTTGTGCGAAATGGCGGACGAGTATAGCCTGTGTGAAAGTTCGAACGCCTTGGAATTGGCGAGAGTAATGCCTTCGGAGGGCAGTACTCTATCCAGCTGAGCTACAGGCGCACACGGGATCGCGCAGTATAAACGAACCTCGCACCCAGCCTCACTTCCTTGCCGTGCCGGATAGCTTCGCCCGCCT
>Ga0207652_10000732_pt1 | contig 31770 bp, 26 predicted proteins | sample KBSC63BmetaG_FD_184334 | JGI IMG/M metagenome (GOLD analysis project Ga0207652, IMG submission 184334) | Corn rhizosphere microbial communities from Kellogg Biological Station, Michigan, USA - KBS C6-3B metaG (SPAdes) (version 2) | ecosystem: Host-associated > Plants > Roots > Rhizosphere ...
CGGGACTGATGAGAGAAGCATCCTGTGTTCCGTGCGTGTACTGGAAAATGGTAGTTTCTTTTTTGAGCAGGTCTCGCACCGGCTTCTCGGTTTCGGCGTTGCGGTTGACCCAGAACGGCTTCATGGGATCGAAGGCCGCACCGATCCCTTCGATGTAAGCGTTGCCGTTCTGCACCACGATTCCTTCAATCGCATCCTGGTGCTTTGAGGCGATGCGATAGCCGACGGGAGCGCCGTAGTCCTGGACGTAGATGCTGAACTTCTTCAGACCGAGAACGCCGAATAACAGCTCTTCGACATGTGCGGCGAGATTGTCGAAGGTGTAGTCGAATTGTCCCGCGTCCGGAGCATCGCTGTAGCCGAAGCCGACGTAGTCGGGAGCGATCACATGAAACTTCTCCGCCAGTTGTGGAATAAGGTCGCGAAACATATGGGACGAGCTGGGGAAACCGTGCAGCAACACGATGGTAGGAGAGGCCTTCAAACCTGCCTCGCGATAAAAGAGCTTGAGGCCGTTAACGGTCGCGTGTTGAAACGTTGTCATGATGATTTCCTTTCGAGGGACGCATCGCTCGCCCATGGAAGGTAAAACTACACAACACCGTTAAAAATGTCAATACCGGTGTTGGAATTCTTTTTGAGATATCTTGGCAGAAGAGGATGTATGGACGCTGCGTCTCACGGGTTGAACGAATGGATCGATGGCTTTTTGTTCGTAGGGAATCGGCCAATCCTGGATCTACTGAACACCAAACCAGTACTGGCGGGCGGCCCGACCGAACTGCTCTCCGATGTTCGCGCGCTCGAACGGTGGCTGATCGCCTCAGGGACGGTGAGCTCCGTCAAAGATAAAGCTGTCGTTCGAGGCTGGCGGAATGCGGCCGAAGCGGAGGTGTTCCTCGAACAACTGATTGGGTTTCGAGAGAGACTCAGGGACGCCGTTGTGCGGATGGAGAGTGGGATGCCGCCGAGCGATGCATTTCTTTTCGAGGTGAATTCTCTGTTGATGCAGTACCCTCGCCACACTTCACTGCGCAAGCGAGACGGAAAGGTAATTCGAGAGACGTTGGTCGAGCTTCGTGAGCCTGCCGACCTCTGGGCGCCGATCGCCGAGGCTACGGCTGAACTGCTTACGGAGACGGATTCGTCGCGTATCCGTCAATGCGAATCTTGTGTCGTCCATTTTGTCGATACGAGCAAGAATGGTTCGCGACGGTGGTGCAGCATGAATATCTGTGGCAATCGGCTTAAAGTGGCTTCGTATCAGCGCAGGAAACGGGCCAGTGTCGCGCAGGCGGGGTGAAGGTCATTTGATTCGAGTGATGTTTGACAGGTCAGGCGAGAACAGGCAACGACAAAAACCAAGCAGATCCTCTGCGAGGATGACAACAAGAAAAACAAGAGCAAAAGCAAATGCAATGCCGCGATCTCTCCACTGCGCATCGCAAAAGCGCGATGCTTCGGTCGAGATGACAAGGTTGTGGGCAGGAGAGAAACGCGTTTAGCGGGTAAGGGAAGCTGTAGCGCCCATGGGGGCGGTGTTGCCGGTGGGGGCCGCTCCGGGCTTGGCGGCCGGGGCGTACTTGCTGGCGCACTTGGCCTGTAGCTGGCTGGCGTGGAAGACGCCGTCGCGGCCGTAGGTGCCGATAGCGAGGGCCTGGGCGTCGTCCTTGAAGGCGTCTGGTGGGGGTTCGGCGCCCTGGTAGCTGACCTGGAGGGTCTTGCCCTGCTCCAGCAGCGTAAAGGTAGCGTTGGTGCCCACGTGGTTGATGCTGCCAGGAGCTACGTTGCCCGCGACGCGGAGGTTACGCTTGTAGGCCTTGTCGCCCATCGCCTGGAGCTCGCTGATGGTGACGTAGTAAGACTTGCTCTGGCTGCCGGCGGAGACGGCGAGCCAACTGACGACACCGACGATGAGAAGGGCGGCGACGATGAATTTGGTCGGGGACTGGCGCTTGTGGGGCACGAATCTATTTTAGCGCGGTCGGCGGCCGAGTGCCCGAGAAGATCGCCCTCGTGGCTGTCAGGGCGGGTTTATGTCGAGCTGCGAGCCGCCAGCTACGAGCTGCGACGACAGCGGCGTTGTTCGACGTTGCGGAAGTTCAGAATTTTCTTGCGGGAAAGTATTCTGCGACGGTTGTTTTGGGCGAACATCTACATAGCATTAGCTGGTGGGTGGAGGTGCGGGGATATGTCGTCGGTCATGGGTCTGCTGGTACGTCATGCGTATGTGCTGCTTTTCGGTTGGGTGTTCCTGGAGCAGGCCGGCATTCCAGTGCCGAGCGTTCCGGTGATGCTGGCTGCGGGCACGATGAGCGCGGCGCATAAGCTGCATCTGGCCTATGCGCTGCCACTGGTGACCCTGGCGAGTTTGATTGCGGACTCCGGGTGGTATTGGCTGGGGCGGCAATATGGAACGCGCGTGATGAACGTGCTGTGCCGGTTTTCGCTGGAAGCCGCGACGTGCGTCGAGAAGACGCAGGGCACGGTGGGCAAGCGTGGAGCGTATACGCTGCTGTTCGCAAAGTTCGTTCCGGGGTTGAGTACGATGGCGCCTCCGATTGCCGGGCAGGCAAAGATTCCTTACTGGAAATTTGTGGTCTATGACACGATCGGTTGCCTGATATGGGCGGGGTCGTGGCTGTTTGCGGGCCGGTTCTTTGGCGATGTGGCCGAGCGGAGCCAGAAGTTTTTCGGGATGCTCGAACACTTCGCCGCCACACTGGTCGTGCTGATGGTGATCGGCGTCATCGTTTTCCGCCTGGTGAAGCGGCACCAGTTCCTGGTGGATCTGCGCGGGATGCGGCTGGAGCCGGGTCAACTGATGGCGATGATCGAGGACGCGAGACGCGAGGAGCGCGATCCGCCGTTCATCGTGGACCTGCGGCATCCGCTGGATATTCTGCCCGACCCGAGGGCGTTGCCGGGGGCAGTGCAGATTGGGCCGCAGGAGCTGAAGGAGCGCAACTCGGTGATCCCGCGAGACCGCGATATCGTGCTGTACTGCACGTGTCCCAGCGAAGAGACCAGCGCAAAGGTGGCGCTGGAGCTGCGGAGCCTCGGCATCCACCGCGTGCGCCCGCTGCGAGGCGGCCTGCAGGGGTGGAAGGATGCGGGGTATCCGCTGGAAGCGATAGCACTGGGGTGAGGAAGACAGTGGGTAGAGTGTAGAGCGTAGAGTGTAGTGAAAAGCGGGGCTTTTCGACACTCTACGCTCTTCCCCTGCTTCATTTACCGCTTCGGCGAGTCTCGCACTACACTCTACGCTCTACACTCCGCCCACTGTTTTTAGCTGCCGAGGCGGAAGTTGACGACGAACGTAGTGTCGACTTCGGTGGGTTGGCCGTTGAGGAGATACGGCCGGTAGCGGGCCTCACGGATAGCGTCGAGTGCTGCTTTCTGGAGCATGATTGGGCCGCTGGTTGCACTCGCGCTTTCGATGGTGCCCGTCTTCGAGATGATGGCGTGAACGGTGACCGTGCCTTCCACGTGCGCGGCTTTGGCTATGGCCGGGTAAGTGGGCTGGATGGGGTGCAGGAGAAGGCCGGCAGAGACACCACTTGAGATGGAGATAGGGTTGTGCTTGACGGGACCGGCGACGACGATGTTTGAGTTGCTCGTTCCGGATGGTCCCAGTGAGGCGAGCGGGTCGTTGCTATTGCTCATGCTGCCTCCTACTATGCTGCCCGCACCATCCGGTGGTGGGTCATTGCTGAATTGCGTGGGATCGATTCTGGTGCGGATGAGAGTGGCTTGTGTGGGCGCCGCTGCTTCGGGCATGGAGGGCGCTGTCGATGAAGCCGCCTCGACGTGGACGCGCTCTGGTGGCGGTGGGGGCGGAGTGACAGGCATAGGCGGAGCGGTGAGCTCCATCAGCTTGGCGTGGACTGGGACGACTTCAGGATGAAGTATGGGGATGATGATGATGGTCGCCGCAATGGCGGCTTGCAGACCGAAGGAGGCGAATGCAGGCCAGCGGCTCTGCGTACGGATAAGATGGGCGGATTCCAGAAGCGATTCCTCAAACATAACGGCACCTCGAAGTGGATCGATGTGCCGCATTCAGGCGAGGAATGCGGTTGTTGGGTTAGACACCGGCGTAGCGCCAAAGGTTCCTAAAGACAGTGGGTAGAGAGTAGAGCGTAGAGGGTAGAGAGAGCGCCGGTGGCGGTCAGGGCCGATTCGGTAGATGATGGAAGGGTTATGTCCTCGACTGTGGCAACGACGTTTGACGCGCCTCCTGCGACGGCGGAGGTGAACAGACCTGCGCGGATTTTGTCGGTCGATATGCTGCGTGGGATCACTATTGCGCTCATGATCCTGGTGAACGATCCCGGCGACTGGGGCCATGTGTTTCCACAGCTCGATCACTCAGCGTGGAATGGATGTACCCTGACAGACCTTGTGTTTCCGACGTTCCTGTTTCTGGTGGGCGCGTCGACGGTGTTTTCGCTGGAGGCCCGGGAGCGCAAAGGCGATTGCTGGAAGACCTTGACCGGCCATATTTTTTTGCGGGCCGCAAAGCTGTTTGTGTTGAAGGAAGTGCTGTCGCTGGTGCCGTATTTTCACTGGACGCATCTGCGCATCTACGGCGTGCTGACGCGGATTGCGCTGTGTTATCTGCTCGCGGGGCTGATACTGCTGACGACGCGCCGGATGCGGACGCTGCTGGTGATCGTGGGTACGCTGCTGGTGGGTTACTGGGTATCGCTGCGGTGGGTCCCGGTGCCGGGCGCGGGCTGGCCGGTGAAGGATTTTCCGCTGCTCGACCCGGTGAACAACCTGACGGCGTGGATGGACCGCGGCGTGAGCGCGTGGACGCTGCAGTGGCTGCGCACGGGGACACTGTATCTAAAGACGTCGGACCCGGAAGGGCTGCTGAGTACGCTGCCGTCGCTGGCGACGACTCTGCTGGGCGCGGTGGCTGGATTTTGGATGCGGCGGGCGCGGAGTGGATGGTTCTCTGAGAGTGCGAAGAGCATGCGGCTGGGGCTGGCGTTTGCCGGTGTAACCGGCGTGGTGTTTGGGCTGGTCTGGGGCCATTGGTTTCCACTGAACAAGAACTTATGGACCAGCAGCTATGTGCTGTTTTCGGCTGGCATGGCGGCCCTGGCCCTGGCGGCTTGCAGCGCGCTGGTGGATAGCAGGCCGAAGCCATGGCCGCGTTGGCTGGAGTGGTCGACGTGGCCGTGGTTTGTGTTTGGAGCGAATGCGATTGCGGCGTATACCACTTCGGTCGTGCTGGTGAAGGTGCTTTCGCTGATCAGGATTGCCTGTGCGGATGGAAAGACGCGGAGTCTTTGGTCGCTGGCATATTTGCATGGGTTTTCGCATGGGAACTCGACGCAGTGGACTTCGCTGGCATTTGCGATAGCGGTTGTGGCGGTTTGCTTCCTGCCGAACTGGGTGATGTGGCGGAAGAAGATTTTCTGGAAGATGTAGCTGCCATTTAACAGCAGATCCTCTGCGAGGATGACAACAAGAAAAGCAACAACAACGACAAGAAATGCAAAGGCAAGATTGATGCGGAGGTAGTTTGGGTTACGAGAGTCTGAGGGATTGGGTGAAGGCGCTGGAGAAGGCAGGCGAGTTGCGGCGCGTGGGTGCGGCCGTGTCTCCGGTGCTGGAAATGGCGGAGATTGCGGACCGGGCGGCGAAGTCGGGTAAGGGGACCAAGCGCGCGGGTGGGCCGGCGCTGTTGTTTGAGAATGTGACGGGGTATAAGGGCGCGCGCGTGCTGATGAATCAGTTCGGCAGCGAGCGGCGGATGAGGATGGCGCTGGAAGTGGAGTCGCTGGATGATGTGGCGACCCGGATTGAGACGCTGCTGCATCCCGTGGCTCCGGCGAGCTTCATGGACAAGTTGAAAATGCTGCCGGTGCTCGCTGAGGTGGGCGGTTTTTTCCCGAAGAGACTCGACGGTACGGCCGCGAAAAATGCTCCGTGTAAGGAAGTGATCCTGCGCGGCCTCGATGTGGACGTGTTGAAGTTTCCCGTACTGCAAACGTGGCCGCAGGATGGAGGACGGTTTATAACGCTGCCCTGCGTGGTGACGCGCGATCCGAAGAATGGAAAGCGGAATGTCGGCATGTATCGGATGCAGGTGTACGACGGCAAGACCACCGGCATGCACTGGCAGCGGCAGAAAGTCGCCGCCGAACATTTTCGCGATCGGCTGCGCGGTGCTTCGCAAGATGTTGCTGGCGCGGTGGATCTGATGGCCCTGACGGCGGGTGGAACAACCGCGGCTTCGGACACGAGTAGCGTACCTCAGACGGTGTTGGCGAAGATTCGCGGTGAGCGTATGGAGGTTGCGGTTGCGATTGGGACCGATCCGGCGACGACGTTTTCTGCGATTGTGCCTGCGCCGCCGGAGGTTGAGGAGTATCTGATCGCTGGTTTCCTCAGGCAGAAAGCTGTGGAACTGGTGAAGTGCGAGACCGTCGATCTGGAGGTACCAGCGACGGCGGAAATTGTGCTTGAAGGCTATGTGGAACTGGGTGAACTGAGGACCGAGGGGCCGTTTGGCGATCACACTGGCTTTTACACCATGCAGGATGAGTATCCGGTGTTTCACATCACGTGCATCACGCATCGCAAAGACCCGATTTATTCGGCGACGGTCGTGGGCAAGCCTCCGATGGAAGATGCGTGGATGGGCAAGGCCGTCGAGCGGATTTTTCTGCCGCTGATGAAGCTGACGCTGCCGGAGATTGTCGATGTGAACCTCCCTGCGGAAGGTGTGTTTCATAACCTGATGATTGTGAGCATTCGCAAGAGCTACGCCGGTCATGCTCGCAAGGTGATGAACGGCATCTGGGCGATGGGGCAGGCGATGTTTACCAAGTGCGTTGTCGTCGTCGATGAAGATTGCGACGTGCAGGACGTGGCCGAGGTGACGCTGCGGGTGGCGAACAATATCGACCCAGAGCGGGACATTCAGTTCACGCTGGGGCCGGTGGATTCGCTCGACCATGCCAGCCGGTTGCCGAATTTCGGGTCGAAGATGGGCATCGATGCCACGCGAAAGTGGGCGGCGGAAGGATTTACAAGGGATTGGCCGCAGATGCTCACGATGGATGCGAAGGTGAAGTCGAAAGTGGATAGTATCTGGAAGAGTCTGGGGATTGAATGAGGCAGTTACTCTTTGCGGCGTGTGCCGCGCTGTTGTTGCAGACGTGTGCCTGGGCGCAGCAGGTAATGCCGGGGAGAGAGTATGGCCGCAAGAATACGTTCAGCATATTTGCGGAGTACTCCAATGATTCAAGCCACATCATTATCGGGCAGGAGGAGAACCGCAAGATTGCCGGTGTTGGGATCGGCTACTCGCTACGGCTGGCGCACAAGGAGTTCTTCGACTTTTCGTACGAGCCCGAGCTGAGGCCGTTTACGATACTGCGCGATCCGGTGGCTTCAGGGGTAAGCACGGTCGTGGTCGACGGAAATCCTACAGCGATTGACAACCTGCCGGCGAGCGGGCCGTTCAGCGGGCCGATAAGGAACGACGATTGCATCACCGGTACTTCGGTCTTCCGGGGGATTACGCAAAACGGAGTGGTCTATTCGCAGACGGTGACCCAGCAGTGTGGGGAGCGATGGACATATCTTGGCGGCATCAGCCCGCTGGGTTTGCGGTTTGGCTTTGCGAAGCGGCAAAAGGTGCAGCCGTTTCTGGTGGCCAATGGCGGATTCCTTATGTCGGCGCATGATGAGCCGGTGAACAAGTCGGCACGGTTCAATTTCACGTTTGAAGTAGGTGGAGGCGTGGAGGTATTTCGCGATCACCAGCATTCGTTCGCGCTGGATTTTCGGCTGCGGCATATGTCGAACGGATATCGCGGATTTTATAACCCGGGCATTGATAACGGGGTCTTCAGGGCGAGCTATCGGTTCGGGCGGTAGGAAAGTCGTGTCCAGGATCGGAGTACCTTAACGCAAAGGACGCCAAGGGAGCCAAGTTTCGCCACGGAATCCGTGGCGAAACCTGGCGCATTCTTCGCGTCCTTTGCATTAAAGATTTTGCTTTCTGCTGGGTGGGCAGTTGTGCCCCGGGGTTACCCGGCAGGTGTGTGCAGTGTGATCGTCGTGACGTTGTGGACCCAGCGGGCGGGTTTGACGTCGAGATCGTTGATGAGTTCGAACTGGCCGGAGGTGGTGAGCGGCTCGCCGGAGCGGGCGATGGCGACGATGACTTTGGCCTTGTGCAGGCCGGGATGGACTTCGGCGAGGGAGTAGAGGACCCAGTATTTGTCGGTGCCGGTGGCAATGACATACTGGTGCAGCATGGGGTGCTCGGTCTTTTCGGTGAGCACGACGCCGGCTTTGGCGAGCACGTCGGAGAGCAGCGGACCGCTGTAGGTTTCGTCGGTGTTCTGGTGGACGTTGTGAACGGTGAGGGTCTGCTGCGGAAGCGCCTTGAGATCGGCGAGAGTCAGCGTGAGGGGCTGGCCGGTGCCGGTATTGATAGTCAAAGAGGTCGAGGGGGCTCCCATGGTATGGGAATGGGGCTTGGCCGGGGCATTCTGCTCGGGCGGCATCGCGTCGGTCTGCGCGGCGGCGGTGAGCGTGAGAGCGAAGATAGCGGCGGCGAAGATAGCTGGGCGGTTCATGGAGATAAGGGTATACCGAAGCGGCGTTTGCCTGATCGGTTTTGGTGGTGAGAGTTGCGGCGAGCGGAGAGACAGGCAACGATAGAAGCAGATTCGCTGCGGGAATGACAAGAAGAAAGGCCGGCATCGTATACTGGTATCTATGTCGATTGTTCGTAATGCGGCCGCTATCGCGAAGGGCATGAGCATCACGCTGCGGGAGGCGTTTCAGCCGACCGAGGTTGAGAACTATCCTGACGGCAAAGGGCCGATGCGCGGAGCGCAGTTTCAGGAGCGTTTCCGCGGCAAACACCAGTTGCAGCGCGATGAGAATGGCCTGGAGAAGTGTGTCGCCTGTTTTCTGTGCGCGGCGGCTTGCCCGTCGAACTGCATTTATATCGAAGCCGCTGACAACACCGAAGAAGTGCGCATTTCGTCGGCCGAGCGGTATGCGAAGGTCTACAACATCGATTACAACCGCTGCATCTTCTGCGGCTATTGTGTCGAGGCTTGCCCGACGGATGCGATTACGCATGGGCATGGGTTTGAGCTGGCGAGCCTGAACGCGACGACTCTTGTTATGCGCAAGGAAGACATGCTGGTGGGGATCCTGCCGGCTATGCCGCTCGATCCCCGGAGCAGTGAAGACCTCGCCGATGTGCTCGCCTAAGAACAGGAAATAGGGATTAGGGAGTAGGAATTACCTGCGGCGAGCCTTGATGGCTCGCCGTCTTGCGATGGGCGCGTGAAGGTACCGTGCGGAGGAGATTTGAGATGAACAAACAAAAACACCCGCTGGAAAAGATTCTGGAAGAGCGTATCGCGATTATCGACGGCGCGATGGGGACGACGATCCGCACCTATGGCAAGACCGAAGCGGACATTCGCGGTAACAGGTTTAAAGACTCGACGAAAGACCTGCTGAATAACGGCGACATGTTTTCGCTGACGCAGCCGGACATGATCTGCGATATTCACCGCCGGTTTCTTGAGGCCGGCGCGGACATTATCGAGACCAATACATTTGGCGCGACGAGCATTACGCAGAGTGAGTTCTTCGTCGAAGACCCGCGCGAGCATGGCGGCCGCAAGGACCCTGAGTTTTATCAGAAGATCATCGACGATCCGATGCTGAGTGGCCTGGCATGGGAGATCAATGAGACCTCAGCACGGCAGTGCCGCGAGTGGGCGGACCGCGTGGGCAGCGCGACGGGGCGGCAGAGGTTTGTCGCCGGAGCGATCGGGCCGCTGACGGTGTCGCTATCGAACTCACCCGATGCGGACGATGCGGGGTTTCGTGTTGTCACGTTCGACCAGGTGAAGAAGGCCTATGCCGAGCAGGTGCGGGCGCTGATTGCGGGCGGGTCGGACCTGCTGCTGGTGGAGACGATCTTCGATTCGCTGAATGCGAAGGCTGCGCTGGTCGCGATTCGCGAGGTGTTCGATGAGGACGGCGGCGAGATGCCGGTGATGATTTCAGCGGCCGTGGGGCGCGGTGGCGAGACGATGATTTCGGCGCAGACGACCGAGGCTTTCTGGACCGCGGTGAAGCATGTGAAGCCGTTGTCGATTGGTTTGAACTGCTCGCTGGGGCCGGACCTGATGTATCCGTTTCTGGAGGAGTTGTCGGAGAAGGCGAGCACCGCGATTTCGTGCTATCCCAATGCTGGTTTGCCGAATCCGCTATCGGAGACGGGGTTCGATCTGGGGCCGGAGGACATGGCGCGGTATCTGGGGGACTTTGCTAAGGACGGGTTGATCAATATCGCGGGTGGATGTTGCGGGAATACTCCGGAACATATTGCGGCGATTGCGAAGGCGCTGGAGGGCAAGCCGCCTCGGCGGTGGGGGACGACGCAGATCGATGGGTCGTATGCGCGCGAGAGCGAGGTGGCGGCTTGAGCGAGACGCAGATTCCCTTCGGGAATGACAACAAGAAAAGCGAGAAGCAGATTCTCTTCGAGGATGACAACAAGAACGGCGACAGCTTCAAGCCGTTGAGGCTTTCGGGGTCGCAGCCGTTTACGCAGCAGCCGGGCGTGTACATGATGATCGGCGAGCGGACCAATGTGGCTGGCTCGCCGAAGTTTGCGCGGCTGATCAAGGAAGGGAAGTACGAAGAGGCGGTCGCCATTGCGCGGCAACAGGTGGAAAACGGCGCGAACGTGCTGGACATCTGCATGGATGAAGGCATGATCGACGGCGTCGTTGCGATGACCCGTTATCTGCAACTACTGGGCAGCGAGCCGGAGGTGGCAAAGGCGCCGTTCATGGTGGACTCCTCGAAGTGGGAGGTCATCGAGGCGGGGCTGAAGTGCCTGCAGGGCAAGGGAATCGTCAATTCGATTTCGCTGAAGGAAGGCGAAGAGAAGTTTCGCGAGAACGCGCGGAAGGTGCTGAAGTATGGCGCTGCCGTTGTCGTTATGGCGTTCGATGAGAACGGCCAGGCGGCTACTTTTGACGAGAAGATCCGGATTTGCGAACGCGCGTATCGCATCCTGGTCGATGAGGTTGGTTTTCCACCGGAAGACCTTATCTTCGATCCCAATATCCTGACGGTCGCGACCGGGATGGAGGAGCACAACAATTACGCGGTGGATTTCATCAACGCCACGCGGTGGATTAAGCAGAACCTTCCTCATGCCAAGGTGAGCGGCGGCGTGAGCAATATTTCCTTCAGCTTCCGCGGAAACAACAAGGTCCGGGAGGCGATGCACTCGGCGTTTTTGTACCACGCGATCGGTGCGGGCATGGACATGGGCATCGTGAATGCCGGCATGCTCGAGGTGTATGAAGAGATCGACCCGGAGCTGAAAGAACTGGTTGAAGATGTCCTGCTGAACCGCCGCGACGATGCCACCGAACGACTGGTGGACTTCGGCGAAAAGCTGAAGGAAGCGGGCACCACTGCAACCGAGAAGAAGACCGAAGAGTGGCGTAAGGGGACGGTCGAAGAGCGGCTTTCACATGCGCTGGTGAAGGGAATCGACGCGTACATCGAGATCGACACGGAAGAGGCGCGGGTGAAGCTGGGACGGCCGCTACTGGTGATCGAAGGGCCCCTGATGGACGGCATGGGTGTTGTCGGCGATCTGTTTGGCGCAGGCAAGATGTTTTTGCCGCAGGTGGTGAAGTCGGCGCGTGTGATGAAGAAGGCTGTCGCGCACCTGACGCCGTATATGGAAGCCGAGAAGGCCGCGCGAGAAGCAGCGGGCGAGATTGTGAAGGCGCAGGGAAAGATTCTGCTAGCTACGGTAAAGGGCGATGTGCACGACATTGGCAAGAACATCGTCGGCGTCGTGCTGGCCTGCAATAACTATGACGTGATCGACCTCGGCGTGATGGTGAGCAGCGAGAAGATTCTGGCGCGCGCGAAGGAAGAGAAAGTGGACATGATCGGGCTCAGCGGGTTGATTACGCCCTCGCTCGATGAGATGGTGCATGTGGCGAAGGAGATGGAGCGGCAGGGGTTCAAGCTGCCGCTGTTGATTGGCGGCGCGACGACGAGCCGTGCGCATACGGCGATCAAGATTGCGCCGCACTATAGCCAGCCGGTGGTGCATGTGCTCGATGCCAGCCGCGCGGTGCCGGTGACGACCAGCCTGTTGAGCGACGACGGGCGCGAGGAGTTCGAGGAGAAACATCGCGCGGAGTATGAAAAGCTGCGCAGGAATTATGCGCAGCCAAAAGAGCCGATGGCGACGCTGGAAGAAGCACGGGCGCTGCGTACGCCGATTGTGTGGAAGGCGGAGGATCTGGCGGTACCGGCGTTCTTTGGCACGCGGCTGATTGCGGAGATGCCGCTGAAGACGTTGCGCGAGTACATCGACTGGTCGCCGTTTTTTCATACGTGGGGTCTGAAGGGGCTGTATCCCCGCATTCTCGAGAATGAGAGCAACGGCGTTGAAGCGACAAAGCTCTTCAACGATGGGCAGAAGCTGCTGGACCGCATCGTGCGCGAGAAGCTGCTGACGGCGCGGGGCGTGTTTGGGTTCTTCCGCGCACATGCCGTGGGCGACGATGTCGTGTTGCCGGATGCGGGAGAGACGCTGCATTTTCTGCGGCAGCAGAGGAGGCGTGAAGGCAAGCCGTGCCGGTCACTGGCGGATTTTGTGGCTCCGGCGGACACGGGGCTGGCGGATTCCGTAGGTGCGTTTGCGGTGACCGCAGGTATCGGTTTGCAGGAGATGGTGGAGCGTTTCCGGGCGGACAATGACGACTACAACGCGATCATGGCGGAGGCGCTGGCTGACCGGCTCGCGGAGGCGTTTGCGGAGTATCTGCACAAGCAGGCACGCGATCTGTGGGGCTACGGGCGTGCGGAGACGTTCACGCCGGAGGAGCTGATTGCGGAGAAGTATCGCGGCATTCGGCCGGCGCCGGGGTATCCGGGATGTCCTGACCATACAGAGAAGGGCACGATCTGGCGGCTGCTGGATGTGGAAGAGAAGACCGGGATGCTGCTGACGGAGTCGTTTGCAATGTGGCCGGGATCGAGCGTGAGTGGGCTATATTTTGCGCATCCGGAGTCGCGGTATTTCAGCCTGGGCAAGATCGAGCGCGACCAGGTGGAGGATTATCACAAGCGCAAGCGGATGAGCGTGGACGAGGTGGAGCGGTGGCTTGGGCCGAATTTGAATTATGAGGTGGCAGGATAGGCATGCTTCGGCTGAGGGGTTAGGCAGTTGTGCCGGTGGAAGGAGTACTTTAACGCAAAGGTCGCGAAGAAATGCGCCAAGTTTCGCCAAGAATCCTTTGCGAAACATGCCTCACTTGGCGAACTTTGCGTGAGCGCTTTTGCTTTCGCTGATGAGGCTTTGCTGCTCTCTAAAAGCGGCAGTTGTTGCCGCCCGTGAAGGCGAGGATGAGACCTCGGATGACGAGTTGAAGGAGATGATGCAGCATGGTGCGACCCTCCTGCCTTGTGCCTTCGGGGCGATGCGCATGCCCTTGTGAAGGATGCAAAGAATTAGACGCCCCGCGAAATGCGTTTGTCCACAGGTATTTTCTCCAGTTATTTGCGCCGGGTGTTGGCGTGTGATACAACAGATTCATTCCAGTCTGCTTCGGCAGATTTGAATTTCATGCAGAGTGGTTGAGGGACGAGCCCTGAGACGCCACGACAACCGGACAGAACAAAGACGTACCGGTGTCAACTCTCTCCTGGAAACAGGGAACATGAGATTCGGAGATAAGCAGCGGCGACTTTGCTGCACCCCCGTATTTCCTTTCCTTCGCCGCATTGGCTTCCAGCATAGAGACAAGTCTCAGGATCGCAACCCCCTTGGCTACGAGGGAGAGTTCGATGGAGTATTCCTGTAATTTGTATGAGCTTCGCTGCAACGAGTGTGGCAAAAGCTTTGGTAATCGGCCGTTGTCGGCCTGCGATGAGTGCCTTGCGCCACTCGAAGTGCAGTATGACCTGGAACAGATTCGCGGCAAGTTTACGCGCGAAAGCGTAGCCGCAGGGCCAGCGAATATCTGGCGGTATAAAGCGTTACTGCCGATCCCGGAGGGCTTTCAGCCCGATCTGCCGGTAGGGTTTACGCCACTGGTGCGGGCCAGGGGGCTGGGGAAGCGCATTGGCGCCAACAACCTTTATGTCAAGAACGATTCCGTTTGCTTTCCGACCCTGAGCTTCAAGGACCGCGTAGTTTCCGTCGCGTTGGCGAATGCGCAGGCGTTTGGATTTACGACCGTAGGCTGCTCCTCGACGGGTAATCTGGCGAACTCTGTAGCGGCACAGTCGGCGCGGCTCGGGCTGAAGGCCTGCATCCTTGTGCCGGCTGATCTTGAGGCCGCAAAGATTTTGAATACGCAGGTCTATGGCGCGCAGTTGGTGCGGATCGATGGCAACTATGACCACGTGAACCGCCTGTGCACGCAGATTGCGGACGAGTATAGCTGGGGCTTCGTGAATGTGAACCTGCGGCCATACTACGCCGAGGGTTCGAAGACGGTGGGGTATGAGATTGCCGAGCAACTCGGGTGGAAGCTGCCCGACAACGTGGTTTGCCCGATGGCTGGTGGGTCGCTGATCCGCAAGATCAAGAAGGCGTTTGGGGAGCTGATCGCGCTGGGTCTGGTTGAGCCCAAGAAGGTGCGCTTCTTTGGGGCGCAGGCTACCGGGTGCTCACCGATTTCGACAGCAGTGAAGCAGGGCTGGGATTACATCGAGCCCCAGAAGCCGAACACGATTGCGCGCTCGCTGGCGATTGGGAATCCTGCCGACGGGCCAGCCGCAGCGAAGATGATTCGCGAGACCGGCGGATGGGCTGAGGATGTTTCGGATGTGGAGATTGTGGCCGGCATCCAGGAGCTGGCTGAGACTGAAGGCATCTTTACCGAGACTGCCGGTGGCGTGACGACGGCTGTAACGGCGCGGCTGTATGCGCATGGCCGGATCTCTCCGGATGAGACGACCGTGGTCTGCATCACGGGTAACGGCCTGAAGACGACCGATGCGCTGGAAGGCCGGTTTGAAGAGTCCGTGCCGGTGAAGCCGAAGCTGGCCGCGTTCGATGCGTACATCAAGGCGTTCGATGGCAATCTCGATTCGCTTGAGCTGGAGCTTGCCGGAGGTGCGCGATGAGCATCAAGGTGACTCTGCCAACAGCCCTGGCGCGGCATACGGATGGGCTGAAAACGTTTGAGTCGGACGCAGCGAACCTGCCGGGGCTGCTGACCGAGTTTGACACGAAGTTTCCGGCGCTGTCGGCGAATGTGAAGGACGAAAGCGGCCGCTTGCGGAAGTTCATCAATGTCTATGTCAACGATGAAGATATTCGTTTTCTGGGCGGGGATGCGCATGCGTTCGAAGACGGCGATGAGGTCATGCTGATCCCGTCGATCGCGGGTGGAAATTGCGGTCAGAGGCGTTGGTTAACGCTTCCGTATGATGAATCGATCATGGGCGGCTGCTAAAAGATGATGGAATCGCAGCCTCGGCGCGGTGTAGGATTTTCGCATGAAAGTCCTGCTTGCGCTGTTGGCTGCGAGTTCTCTTTTGGTGAGCGGATGTGCCGCTGTAGGCAAGGACGCTTGTGCCGGTACGACGACATACACTGTTACTCCGACCTCGGTGACGCTCGACCACACGGCACCGCCGCCCGGGAACCAGCAACAATTCATCGCGACCTCGGTGACGACCTATCCCAAGGGATGTTCTATCGCTATTCCTGAATATATTCTCTCGCCGTACGTGACGACGTGGTCGAGTTCGGATACGGTCAATGCGCCGATCGATAGCACAGCTGGGCCGACGACGAACGGAGTGGCGACCTGCAAAGGCGCCACTACCGGGCCTGTGACGCTGACCGCGCTATCCGTTGGTGATGCTAAGGCTACGTTGGTCTGCAAATAAAAAAATCAGACGGGACGTTTCGGGTCACTGGGACCATGCTCAATAGGTACAAGCCGTTGGGAGTTTGCAGCGGCTGCGGGTTAGGCAGTTGTGCCCAGGATAGGAGTACCCTAACGCAAAGTTCGCGAAGAAATGCGCCAAGTTTCGCCACGGCTGCCGCGGCGAATTTGTCTTCCTCGGCGAACTTGGGTGAGGGCTTTTGTGCTCAGGGGCGATAAGCATCGAGGCGTCGGCAGGCTTGTTCGAGGTCGGCGGATTTTTTTGCGAAGCAGAACCTTAGCAGGTTCTCACCGCGATTGTGGCCGACTTGATCGTTGCCGAAAAATGCAGAGCCAGCGACTGCTGCGATGCCGGTATCGGCAAGTAGTTGGCGGGCTTTTCGCTTGGCGTCGGTACCCGGAACGCGCGTGACGTCGGCGAGGATGTAGTAGGCGCCAGTTGGGATCGACGGCGTGAGCCCTGCGCGGGTGAGGGAAGCGCAGGTCATGTCGCGCTTGGTTTGATATTCGACAGCGAGCTCATCGTAGAAAGATTGCGGCAATGCCAACAGACCTGCGGCGGCTCCGTGTTGTAGCGGCGAGGGTGCGCAGACGTAGGTGAGGTCGTGGAAATAGCCGATGGCCGGGATCCACTTTGCGCTTGCAGCGAGATAGCCGAGACGCCAGCCGGTGACGGAGAACGTCTTGGAGAAGCCGGAGATGGTGATGGTGCGTTCTGCCATGCCGGGAAGCGCGGCGATGGAGATGTGGCGCTGGCCGTCGTAGATGAAGTACTCGTACATTTCGTCGGTGAAGACGAAGAGGTCGTGCTCGATGGCGATTTCGGCGATGGCTTCGAGTTCGGCCTGTGTGTTGACTTTGCCGGAGGGGTTCGACGGCGAGTTGAGAATGATGGCGCGGGTGCGGGGCGTGATGGCAGCGCGCAGACGATCGATGTCGAGCGCCCACGTGGTGGCTTCAAGGGGAACGATGATGGGTTCGACGCGTTGCGAGCGCAGCGTGCTGACGTGGTAGCCGTAGAAGGGCTCGAAGACGATGCACTGGTCGCCGGGATTGAGCAGGGCGAGCAGCGCGGCGTGCAGGCCGCCGGTGGCTCCTGAGGTCACGAAGATCTCCGTACCAGGATCCGCGGTGATGCCGTTGAAGTTCGCGAATTTTTGCGCGATGGCTTCGCGCAGCGAGGCGATGCCGTCGGCGCGGGTGTAGATGTTGAGACCGCCGCGGATGGCATTGATGGCGGCTTCGACGACGGGAAGTGGAGGGTCGGTGTCGCAGACGCCCTGGGCCATATTGATGCCGCCGGCGGTATCGCAGGCGACGGTCATGGCGCGAATTTCGGATTGCACGGCGTTGGGGGCGAGGTCGCTGAGGCGGAGTGACGAGAGTGTTTCAGTTGGGCTCATGAGAAAAGGCGCGCTCAATATTGCGGCGCGCCTTTCATCTTAGTCGAATTGGAAGAGAAACCTGGTGCGCTATACGTAACCGAGTGCCCACAGAATAATCACGATGAGCAGGATAGTGCCGAGCGCGCCCGAGCCGCGATAGCCCCAGTTGCGCGAGTACGGGAAAACCGGGAACGAACCGAACAGCAGCAGCAGGAGAACAATGACGATAATCAGTTCCAAGGCGTGCCTCCAAAACAAAAATGTGCAGCAGTCAGGTAGATGCGCGCGTTGGTACGGTGTGTTATCCGGGCGAAATATTTTGATGAATTTTATGGTGCGAGCAACGCTTGAAGAATCGCGTGGCTCTCATAAGGCGTAACACGCGCTGTGACGCGACTTCAGGTCCAAGGCAGGTATGGCATGTTTCTTATTCTGGCAATCGTTTTGTTGTTAATGTGGGTCGGTGGCTTCGTGATGTTCAAAAGTGCGGGACTGCTGATTCATATACTCCTGATTTTCGCGGTGATTTCTCTGGTGATGCACCTGGTATCAGGACGACGGGCCTGAAGGGGAGCGAACGCGAAAGGCCGAGCCCGTCGGCTCGGCCTTTTGCGTAGGTTGCGCTTTCAGCGCTCCAAATCCTATGTGCTACTGATGGGCGACGGGTTGGGACGGTGTGAGGTTCGTTGGTGGCACCGCCATCGTTTTCGCCAGCGCATCGGGGGTTTCTTCCGCGAGCTTGGGAAGCTTGCCGGCGAGGGCAATCTCCAAGACCTCGTCCATCTGCTCGACCCAGTGCAGCTTCATCTCCGCTTTGATCAGCTCGGGCAGATCGGCAAGGTCCTTCTTATTCTCCGCTGGAAGAATGGCTTCGAATATTCCTGCGCGATGCGCTGCGAGAAGCTTTTCCTTGAGGCCGCCGATGGGGAGCACTTTGCCGCGCAGTGTGATTTCGCCAGTCATGGCGATGTCGCGGCGCACTTCGATTTTTGTGAGCGCGCTGGCGAGAGCGGTAGCGAGTGTGATGCCTGCGGAGGGGCCGTCCTTGGGGATGGCGCCTTCGGGGACGTGCACATGGATGTCGATGGACCGGTAGAAGTCGCGCGCCAGCCCAAGGTGATGGGAGCGCGAACGGATGTAGGTGAGCGCGGCCTGCGCGGATTCCTGCATGACGTCGCCGAGCTGGCCGGTGGCGGTCATCTTGCCCTTGCCATCCAGAACCTGGACTTCAGTTTGCAGGATGCTGCCGCCCATCTCCGTCCATGCAAGGCCGGTGACGAGGCCGACTTCGGATTTCTCCTGCACCTGCGAGTCGCGGTATTTCGCCACGCCGAGAAGGCCTTCGAGCGATGCAGGCGTGATAGCTTCCGTATGCTCGGGAGTCTTGACGACCTTGCGGACGATCTTGCGGCAGATATTTCCAATCTCGCGCTCAAGATTGCGGACGCCGGCTTCGCGCGTGTAGTAGCGGATGACGTCACGGAGAGCCTCATCGGAAAACTGAATTTGAGTCTCACTGAGGCCAGTGGCTTCGCGCTGTTTTTTTACCAGATACTGCTTGGCAATTTCAAGTTTCTCCAGCTCGGTGTAACCGGTGAGGCGGAGGATTTCCATGCGGTCCTGCAAAGGCCCGGGGATGGTGTGCAGGACGTTGGCGGTGGCGACGAAGAGGACCTGCGAGAGGTCGTATTCGACATCGAGATAATGGTCCTGGAAGGTGTTGTTTTGCTCGGGGTCGAGGACTTCGAGCAGGGCCGATGCGGGATCGCCACGGAAGTCGGCTGCCATCTTGTCGATTTCATCGAGCATGATGACGGGGTTCTTAGTGCCGGCCTTCTTCATCGACTGAATGATCTGCCCCGGGAGCGCGCCGATGTAGGTGCGGCGATGGCCGCGAATTTCAGCCTCATCGCGTACGCCGCCGAGCGACATGCGGACGAACTTGCGGCCGGTAGCTTTGGCGATCGACATGCCGAGCGAAGTTTTGCCGACGCCCGGAGGTCCGACGAAGCAGAGGATCGAGCCCTTCGGATTTTTGACGAGCTGGCGGACGGCGAGGAATTCAAGAATGCGGTCCTTGATTTTTTCAAGGCCGTAGTGGTCTTCGTTGAGCACCTGTTCGGCGTTGTCGATGCTGCGGATTTCCTTGCTGCGCTTCTTCCACGGGACTGCAAGCAACCAATCCAAATAGTTCCTTGAAACCGTCGACTCAGCGGACATCGGAGGCATGGCTTCGAGCTTCTTAAGCTCCTGCATGGCCTTCTCTTTCACCTCGGCGGTCATGCCGGCTTCCTCGATTTTTTTCTTCAGCTCATCAAACTCGGACTTCTCGCCGCGGCCGAGCTCTTTCTGAATGGCCTTGATCTTTTCGTTGAGGTAATACTCTTTCTGCGCGCGCTCCATCTGGCGCTTGACCCGCGACTGAATGGTGCGGTCCATATTGAGTTTTTCGATGGCAATATCGAGTGTGTCGGCGATGCGTGCGAGGCGGACTTCGGGGTCGAAGACTTCGAGGAGCTGCTGCTTTTCTTCGATGGAGAGTTGCAGGTTTGCAGCGATGACGTCGGCAAGCTTCGCGGGTTCGTCGGTGCGCAGCGACGCAGCGTTTTCCTGGTTGAGCGACTGCTGTAGCTTGTTGTATTGCTCGAAGAGCTGATGCACGCGGGCGACGAGCTGGTCGGCCGCGGGCGTGTGCTCAAGCTGTGCGCGCGAGGTGCGGACCGTGGCGACGAAGAAGCCATCCTCGTCGTTGACTTCGCTGGAGCGCGCGCGCTCTACGCCTTCGACGAGCACCTTGATGTTGCCGTCGGCCATGCGCACGGACTGAACGATGTTGCCGATGACGCCGACGGTATAGATGTCGTCCGCAGTGGGTTCGTCGACAGAGGCATCATGTTGTGTGGCCAGAAAGATGCGGCGGTCGCCGGTGAGAGCTTCTTCGAGCGCGCGGACCGAGGACTCGCGGCCGACGACGAAGGGCGCCATCATGTGCGGGAAGATCACCATCTCGCGGATGGGCATCATCGGGAGTTTGCGCTGGGCGCCGTTGAGGATGTCGCGTTCTTCGTTTGTCATAACTCTCCGATTAGACGCGCATTGTGGGCGAACGATGCGTACCCCAGACGCACGGCATTGAAGAATTGTACGCGCATCGAGGGCTGAGAAAACACCTCACAGGGACTTGACAGATGCCACGTGTTGCACGGTAGTAATGTTTCGTTCGTTCGGAAGATGTGTGTGCGTTGGTGCGAACGCTGGTTAGAACGAGCGCAGAGCTTAGAGATGTTGAGCTTAGAGCAGGTGAGGAAGAGTTTTGAGTTGGGAGTTTTCAGTTTTGAGTTAAAGAAAAACGGACAGCCATTGGGCTGCCCGTGGTTTGCCTGGCTGAAAAATCAGCCGGCTTTTTCGAGGATGACCGGAAGAGTGACGTCGCGGGCTTTGACCATCTCTTCTGTGACGAGCAGTTCCTTGATCTTTTTGTTGCCGGGGACGTGGTACATCACGTCGAGCATCAATTCTTCGAGGATCATGCGAAGTCCACGCGCACCGACTTTGCGTTGCAGCGCTTCGTGTGCGATCGCGCGGGCAGCGCCGTCTGTGAAAACAACCTTGACGCCTTCATAGTCGAACAGCTTGGCGTACTGCTTCAGTATCGCGTTGCGAGGCTTGGTAAGGATTTCGATGAGGGCAGCTTCGTCGAGTTCGTCGAGAATGCCCATGACCGGAAGGCGGCCGACGAACTCAGGGATGAGGCCGTACTTCAGCAGATCCTGCGGCTCGGCCTGGCGTAGAAGCTCGGCGTCGCGCTGGGCACGGATCGGAGTGACGTCGTGCTCCTTGGCGGGCTCACCCTGGGTCTTGAAGCCGAGTGCCTTTTTGCCGACCCGGCGTCCAATCACCTTTTCGAGCCCGACAAATGCGCCGCCGCAGATGAACAGGATGTTCGTCGTATCGACGATGGTGAACTCCTGGTGCGGATGCTTGCGTCCACCCTGTGGCGGGACATTGGCGATGGTGCCTTCCAGCAGCTTAAGGAGTGCCTGTTGCACGCCTTCGCCGGAGACGTCGCGGGTGATGGAGGGGTTCTCGTCTTTGCGGCCGATCTTGTCGATTTCGTCGATGTAGATGATGCCGGACTGCGCGCGGGCGACGTCGCCGTCAGCGGCCTGCAGCAGCTTCAGAATGATGTTCTCGACGTCTTCACCGACGTAGCCGGCTTCGGTGAGCGTGGTGGCGTCAACGATGGCGAAGGGAACATCGAGCATCTTCGCAAGCGTTTGCGCCAGCAAGGTTTTGCCGGATCCCGTCGGGCCGACGAGCAGGATGTTGGACTTTGCGAGTTCAACGTCGTTGCCGCGGACGCGGTTCATCTGCACGCGCTTGTAGTGGTTGTAAACGGCGACGGCGAGTTTCTTTTTGGTGATGTCCTGGCCGATGACGTACTCGTCAAGAAAGGCCTTGACTTCGGCGGGCTTGGGGAGTTGCGCCGGTGCGGCGCCGGGTTGCTGGTCGCCCTTGTCGTCTTCCAGGATCGAGTTGCAGACCGCGACACACTCGTCGCAGATATAGGCGCGCGGATAGTCGGAGGGCGAAGAGATGAGCTTGGCCACAGCATCCTGCGACTTATGGCAGAACGAGCAGCGAAGAGATTCTTCCGGGCCCCGGGTGGTTTTCAATGCAGCGGCTCCTTCATGCAGGCCGGCGGACGCCGGGTGCGACACAACGATCTTCAGTTTACACCGTGACAGCGTCGAAAAAGGCGTTCGGAAATGCTACCGGGGATGTAGGGAGTACAGAGTGTCGAGAAGGGTTCCGCGCGGGCAGGAGTGATTGCAAGCACCAGTCACCTGGGCGGGTAATCGGCGGACGCGTCAGGATGGTTACCAAAGAAGAGACCAAAGATTGGTTTGTCAATCCCCCATAAGTGGGAGACTCGCAATACGTTCTATACCCCCAGGCCCCAGGAGTTACTCCAATGAACAATCGCCTCCTCCTCTCGTTCGCAGCCGCTGCGCTTCTCGCCCTTCCTTCCATCGCTTTTGCCGACACCGTTATCCCGGCCGATCCGGGCGCGCTCGAAGGAAACTTTGGCGGGTCCGCCGGTGATCCCGGCAATACGGCGCGGGTTGGTTACACAATCGCCGTTTCTGACGATGGCACGAACTACGTGGTCGTGTTCACGACGACGGACGTTGCACATGCTCTCCCTTTTGCCAACCTTTACTTTGACACCGTCGCGAATAATGGCATGGGTTCCAACCTGGGTTTCGAAGCAGGGCAGACACAGGTCAACGATGCTTTCATTCCGGGCGTCGGAGGATCGAATACATCGGTTGCAGGACTGGGGCTGACCAGCACATTTACGTCCGCTGCGGGACTGGACACGCTTACAGTGACCATCCCGAATGCGTTCTTCCTGACCGATCCTCTGGGTCTGGGTTTCACCAAGACCCCGAATGGAACCGATGTGTCCCTGCATCTCTCGCAGACTTTCGGTTACTCGGTGGTTGGAGGCAGCGCACTTTTTCCCGCCCCGGTTGAACTCGGTGAAGCAACGGTCACTGCCGCCGTCGCTCCTGTTCCCGAGCCCGCCAGCCTGACCTACATGGCGCTCTCTGGCTTTGGTCTGCTTGCCGAAGCCGGCCGTCGCCTGCGTAGCCGCAAGAACGCTTAGATCTTACCTGCCCTGGTGAAAATGAAAGACCCCCATGCTCGCTTGAGTATGGGGGTCTTTCTTTAGCGGACGTCACTCGCAATAAATCCCCATATGGGAAAAGCCGCGTGTATCCGAGGTGGCGCGATGGGTTCACTGGCCGAAGCTCGTGAAGCCGTAGATGACTTTATCGCGGTCGACCGAGTTCCACGCCCAGTTAATGGTTGTGTTTTTCATGCCAACGGAGCCAAGCCTGCCCCAATAGGCGGTTGGATATTTACCGCGATTCAGTGGACCGGGGGTGATGACGACCACGTGCCCGTGACCTTCTTCCTTGAGGCCGCCGATGACGAACATGCCGTCCGTGGCCTGCTGCGCCGCGACTGTGCCGTCCATTGTGGTGGTCCAGGGAGCTTGCTGGATCTGGTCGACGATGTTGTTTGCCATTCCTGACAAAGAAACGCCGAGAACCATTGCCACAGCTTTCGCGAAGCCGCTACAGTCACTTTTGTGAGCTTCCCAGTTGGCCACGCAGGCCGCTACTACTTCGGCTGATCCGCCCATACCGCACCTCGCTACCGATTGAATGAGTCACCATTCAATCGGATAGCGGGGCGGAACGCAAGATCGTTTTTGCAGGGAGTGGGTCTAGGTGCGCGGACGGTCGATGATGTCGTCGATAATGCCGTATTCCTTGGCCTGCGCACTGTTCATGATGAAGTCGCGTTCGACGTCGCGCTCGATGCGGTCGAGCGGCTGGCCGGTGTTGGCGCTCATCAATTTATTCGTGATTTCCCTGATGCGCAGGATTTCGCGGGCATGGATGTCGATGTCCGTGGCCTGTCCGCTGAGTCCGCCCATCGACGGCTGATGGATGAGGATGCGCGAGTTCGGCAGGGCGAAACGCTTGCCCTTCTTGCCAGCCATCAGCAGGAAAGCACCCATGGAAGCAGCCTGGCCGATGCAGAACGTGACCACGTCGTTCTTGATGTACTGCATCGTGTCGTAGATTGCGAGGCCGGCGGTGATGGAGCCACCCGGGGAGTTGATGTAGAGCTGGATGTCTTTCTCTGGATCTTCACCGGACAGGAAAAGCATCTGGGCGATGATCAGGTTCGCGACGTTGTCGTCGATCGGCGTGCCGAGGAAGATAATGTTGTCGCGCAGCAGACGGCTGTAAATGTCGTAGGAGCGTTCGCCCCGGCTCGTCTGCTCGAGCACCATCGGTATAAGTCCCATCGGTTCTCTCTTTCTTTCGTAGGTCGTGCTTAGATCGTGGTAGATGAGCCCGTACCCTCAGGGGCTAAAGCCCATCAGGAGGTGCTGTCTAAATCGTACGGGCTAAAGCCCGTACCCTTCAAAACTCCGTACCCTTCAAAGAGTTACGAGGCCAGCTTCTCGAAGAGATGCGTGGCGGTGTTCTCGCGACGCATTTGTTCGCGCATGCGTTCGAGCGTACCTTCTTCGATAAGGCGGTTGCGCAGTGTTTCAAGCGGCTCGCGCTGCTGGATGGACATCATCAGAAGCTCGCGGTCAAGGTCGCTGTCGGAGACGGTGATGTTCTCGGCATCGGCCAGGCGGTCGAGCAGGATCGAGGCTTTGACTTCCTGCATGGCCTGATCGCGCTGGGCGGCCCGAAGCTGCGCCAAGTTGAGTTTGCGCATTTCGTCGGAGGTCATGCCCTGCTGCGCGAGGGCGCGGAGGCCGCGTTCCAGGCGAGCGTCGATCTGCTGCTGCACGAAGGACTCGGGCAGCGGGAAGTTGTACTTCGTGAGCATGTCGTTGAGCATCTGCTCCTTCGCACGGTTCTTGAGGGCTTCGGACTTGCGGCGTTCGACGCGCTCGCGGAGCTTCGTCTCAAATTCCGCCCAGCTTTCGTAAGCGCCGAGCTCTTTGGCGAACTCGTCGTCACGCTCGGGGAAGTCCTTGTGCTTGATGGCCTTCACGGTGATGTCATAGCTGACGGTTTTACCTGCGAGACGGCCATCGCCGAAATCGCCGGGGTAGACGACGTCAAGGGTGAGCTCCTGGCCGACCTTGGTGCCGCGAAGCCCCTCGGTGAAGGCGGGCAGGGTGTTCTTGCCGCCGATTTCGAGCAGCACGTCGTCGCCGGTGATGGGCTGGTCTTCGGTCTTGCCTTCGAGGCCTTCTTCGCCGACGACCTGGGCGAGGTCCTGCACCTTGCCGGTAAAGGAAATCTCGGCCCAATCGCCGTCGGCGAGCGGGCGGTCTTCTTCGATGGTCTCGATAGTAGCGTGGTGGTCGAGCACGTTTTCCAGCTCGGCTTCGAATTCGCCTTCCGTAAGGGTGGCGTCGGGGCGCTTCACCGTGACGGTCTCATAACCGGCGATGTCGAACTGCGGGGCCGTTTCAAAGGTGGCGGTAAAGCGCAGGGGCTGGCCTTCCGCGAGGAAAAGCTCGGAAACCTGCGGCTGCGAGACGGGCTGCGCGTTCTGCTCGGTGAGCGCTTTGCGGAACTTGGCGTCGACGAGGGTCTCGAGGACTTCCTGGCGGACTTCCTTGGCGAAACGCGACTTGATCAGCGACTCAGGCACTTTACCGACGCGGAAGCCGGGGATGCGGGCAAGCTTCTGGTAGCGCTTGTAGGTGTGGCGGAAGGCCTTGTCCACATCTTCGACCGGAGCTTCGACTGTGATGGTGCGAGTGAGCTCGGGGTTGAGAGTAGGAGCAGGGTGGTGATGATGCTCGTGGCCGGCATGGTCGTGGCCCTCGTGGTCGTGACCTTCATGGTCGTGGCCTTCGTGGGTGTGCTCTTCAACGGCGGGCGCGGAGGTTTCCGCGGGCGCGAGGTTTTCTTCTGTCGTTTCAGTGGGATTCAAAGTGTTGCCTTCCAGATTTGTGGGCGGGATTTGGATTTGTGTTGGGAGCGCTTCGTGCGCCGCCCGCCGTAGGATTGTGCCTCATCAAGGATACGACAAGAGCAGGGAGTAGGGAATAGGGAGGAGGGATTAGGGTTCAGCCTGGAAGGTTGGTGGAACGTATCATGGAGAGGAGAGATGGTGGCTTTGGTGAAGGACAGCAGGTTTCCTGCGGGAATAACAACAAGGAATGCAAGGGCAACGGCAAAGGCAACTGCGAAGGATGAGGTGGCCGGTGAGTTGACGGTGTTGCAGACCCTCCATCATCACATCGCGGGGTGTACGCAATGTCCGCGATTGCGAGAGTATGGGGAAAACATCGGCCGGGTGAAGCGGCGGGCCTATATCGATCAGGAATACTGGGCGAAGCCGGTGCCGGGGTTCGGGGACGAGAAGGCGCGCATCCAGATCGTCGGGCTCGCTCCTGGCGCTCATGGAGCGAACCGGACGGGGCGGCCGTTTACGGGGGATGGTGCGGGAAACTTCATGTATTCCGTGCTGCATGAGTTGGGCCTGGCAACGCATGGGAATGCGGTGTCGCGTGACGACGGGTTGAAGCTGAAACATATATGGATCGGGTCGGTGGTGCGGTGTGCGCCGCCGGGAGACAAGCCGACTCCCGCGGAGGTGCGGAATTGTGCGGCGCATTTTGCTGCTGAGTCTGCCGCTCTATCGAAGGTGAAGGTGGTGGTGGCGCTGGGGAAAATTGCGTGGGATGGTTTTCTGGCGCATATGCTGAACGCCGGCGTGATCGAGCGGCGGTCGGCGTACACGTTTCGGCATGGCGCGGAGTATCGGCTGCCGAATGGGATATGGCTGGTGGGGAGCTATCATCCGTCGCTGCGGAATACGAATACGGGGCGTCTGAACAAGCCAATGTTCGCGAAGATATTTGTGCGGGCGCGAGAGTTGGCGGGGTTGGATTAATTTCATTAACTTCTGCGCGGCGGTGCATCCCCCTAGTGTTGGGCGGAATCCTATTTGAGAGTTTGGCAATGCACTAGAAGCACTATGGAGGTGCGAACGATGCGAAATAAAGAGTTTTGGATTGCCTTGGGTATCGGCGCATTGGCGGGTGGAGTGGCGGCGTTGCTGTATGCGCCACAGTCCGGTGTGAAGACGCGGAAACAGTTGAAGCGTGGGCTGTCGGATGCTGGCGACGCGCTCGAAGAGGCTGGCGACTATCTCAAGAAGCAGGCTGAATATTTGAGCAGGGAAGCTCAGAAACTGATCGACAGCGGCAAGGACCGGTTTGATGCCGTGGTGGATACGGCTGGGGATTATGTTTCGACCGCGCAGAAGGCGGCTCGGAAACTGGTTTGAGTTTGAGGCCCGGAGAGCCAGTAAAGCCTCGGCGGTTGCCGAGGCTTTACTGTTTGTGCCTGCTTATTCCGGCGGTCCGACCGTGACGACGAAGTAGGCGCATGGGGTGTCACCGGCGTTGCGGATCCAGTGATGATCGCCGGCGGTGACAATGCCGACATCACCGGCTTCCATGCGGTTCGAGACGCCGTTGATGTTCAGCTCGCAGACGCCCTCTTTGACCAGCCAGATTTCGTTGTGCAGATGCGTCCCGTCCGGCTCATGGACCGCGCCGACTTTCTGGCTGGTTTCGTGGATTTCAACCTGGATGTTGCCGGCCTTCAACATGCCGTGGGTGAAGGGCTGCGAGACGCGATCAGCGCCGGGATTCTTGGGCGGACCGGCTTTGTAGACTCCAGATGAGAGCAGGGGCTGTTTGGGCTTCGCGTCAGGTTGTTGTGCGCTGGCTTCGGGCAGAAGCGCGGTGGCGGCTAAGAGGGCGGGGAGAAGGGTAGAGAATTCGCGGCGGTCCATCGTGATACCTCGGAAGTGAGGATACGACAACGCGGATGCGGGCAGAGGGAAACGCAACGCAAAACGATGCCCAACAACTTGCGTTGTTGGGCATCGTCGGAAGTAAAGCGTTGACTAAACCGTCGTTAGAGCCAGGCCGGCGGATTTTTCTTCGCCGTCGGCTGAGACTGGACGGTAGTGGAGCGTGTTGTTTTCGAGGTACACCTCAAGGAACGCAGGCCGCTCGGCGATTTGGCCGGCGATGAGTGCCTCGGAGAGTGGGTCCTCGATGAAGCGTTGCAGCGCGCGACGCAGAGGACGAGCGCCGTAGCTGCGGTCAACCAACGTCTTGTCGAGGATCCAGCGCTTGGCGTCGTCCTGTACCGAGAGCGTGATCGCCTTGTGGACCAGATTGGTGTTGAGGCTCTGCACCAGCAGCTCCAGGATCTGCATGAGGTCGTTGTCGGAGAGCGAGGTGAAGACGATGACCTCGTCGAGACGGTTGAGGAATTCGGGGTTGAAGGTGCGCTTCACCTCCGACATCACCATCTCCTGCATCTTCTCGAGCACAACTTCTTCCTTGCCCGATTGGAAGCCGAGGTTTTCGCGCTTCATCAAGTGCTTGGCGCCGATGTTCGACGTCATCACGATGATCACGTTCTTGAAGTCGACCGTGTTGCCGAGACCATCGGTAAGCTGACCGTCTTCAAAGACCTGCAGCAGCAGGTTGAAGACGTCCGGGTGCGCTTTTTCCACTTCGTCGAGCAGCACGACGGAGTAGGGGTTACGCTTGACGCGCTCGGTAAGCTGTCCGCCCTCTTCGTAGCCAACATAGCCCGGAGGCGAGCCGATGAGCTTGGAGACGGAGTGCTTCTCCATGAACTCCGACATGTCGAAGCGGATAAGCGCCTTCTCGCTGCCGAAGAGGAACTGCGCGAGGGTGCGTGCCATTTCGGTTTTGCCGACGCCGGTGGGGCCGAGGAACAGGAAGCTGCCGATCGGGCGAGCTGGATTCTTGAGGCCCGCACGCGACCGGCGGATGGCGCGGGACAGGGCACTGATGGCCTTGTCCTGGGCGATGACGCGGCGGTGCAGCTCTTCTTCGACGCGCAGGAGTTTCTGCGTCTCTTCTTCCTTGATCGACGTGATGGGAACGCCGGTCCAACGGGAAACGACGTCTTCAATGTCTTCGCGCGTGACGATGCCGGAGGACGAGTCGTCGAGGTGATATTTTTCGCGGAGAGCACGCAGGTTATCGCGCTCCTTGCGTTCCTCGTCGGAGTAGAAGCGCGCCTTCTCGAACTCGTGGTTCGCGATGGCGTTTTCCATGCGGTGCACGATGAACTTGATGCGCTTCTGGACCTCGGTGATCTCGTCTGGCAGCGAGGTCTGGCGCAGCTTGACGCGAGCGCCGGCTTCGTCGATGAGATCGATGGCCTTGTCCGGAAGGAAGCGGTCGGGAATGTAGCGGTTAGAGTGGGAGACGGAGAAAGTGATCGCGTCGTCGGTGTAGCTGACGGCGTGGAACTTCTCGTACTTCTCCTTGATGCCCATGATGATCTTGATCGCGTCCTCTTCGTTCGGAGGCGGAACCTTGACTGCCTGGAAACGGCGTTCGAGAGAGCGGTCTTTCTCGATGGACTTGCGATACTCCGCCGGCGTTGTCGCACCGATGCACTGAATTTCGCCACGGCTCAGCGCCGGCTTGAGGATGTTGGCCGCGTCGAGCGAGCCCTCCGCGGAGCCCGCGCCGACCAGAGTGTGCAGCTCGTCGATGAAGACGATGCAGTTCTGGTTTTCCATCAGCTCTTTCATGATGGTCTTGAGGCGCTCTTCGAACTGGCCGCGGTACTTTGTGCCAGCGACGATAAGCGAAAGGTCGAGCGAGAGGACCTTCTTATCGGCCAGGAACGACGGCACTTCGCCGTCGGCGATCTTCTGCGCGAGGCCTTCGACGATAGCGGTTTTACCAACGCCCGGCTCGCCGATGAGGACGGGATTGTTTTTCGTGCGGCGGCAGAGGATCTGGATCACGCGTTCGACTTCGGTGTCGCGGCCGACGAGCGGATCGAGCGTTTGATCGGCTGCGGCTTGTGTCAGGTCGCGCGAGAATTCAGCGAGGAGCGACTGCTCCTGGTTGCCGCGCTGTTTGCCGCCGGAACTGGAGCTTTGCGCGGGTGCTTTTTCCTGCGTGGTGCGCTGCAGCTCTTCGCGAATGGTGGCAAGACGCAGACCGCGCTCGTGCAGGATCTCCGCGGCAAAGCACTTTTCTTCACGCAACAGGCCGAGCAGCAAGTGCTCGGTGCCGATGTGCTTGTGAGAGAGCCGCTCGGCCTCTTCAGCGGCGTACGCGAGCACGCGCTTGCACTCGTTCGAAAGCGGGAGATCGACGGAGGTCGAGACCTTTTCGCGGACGGTGGTGTGCTGTTCTATTTGCTTGCGGATGGACTCGACCGTGGCGTGGGAACGGAGAAAGCGATTGGTGAGCGCTTTATCTTCGCGCAGCAAGCCGAGCAGAAGATGTTCGGTTTCGATGTAGGGCGAGCCAAACTGGCTCGCTTCGTAGCGCGCGAAAAAGATGACGCGCCGCGCCTTTTCTGTGTAGCGTTCGAACATGCTCCCCCTTCGAACTGCCAACTCGACGCCTTGACGTCGAGGGCCTTATAACGTGGGCCGCCGCCGCGGTGGGTTGCGGCGGAAAAGACTGAGTGCCGGAGAGTCAGCATCCAGAGAGTTGCATCTAGTGTATCTGTCGCGAGGCAAACTGTGGGAATCGCGGTGGATACGTAGCGCTGGTAATTGGATGCGGCTGTGGGAAACGGGTCGCAAACCGGGGTTCCGGGCTGGTCAGAGAGTACTCCTACCGGGGCACAACTGCCCTGTAGCCGCTAGTGCGCGACCAGGTGCGGCGTCGCCCGGCGCTGCAGGATTGCTGTCCGCCAGACCAGGAAGGGGTGCTCGACCAGGCAGAATGTCACTGCCGAAAGCCCCATCGAGAGCACGGTCAGGATCGCGAAGCTCACCGCGCTGGCCCCGACGGCCCCAAGATGCAGCAGTCCAAGCGCTTGCACGGGTTTTGTCACGACCCAGTCGCTCATGTATTCGTGGTTCAGATACATGCCGAACGACAGGCGGGACAGAACATAGAACACGTGAGAACGGAAGAACTGGGGAGCGCTTTTGATCCCGAACCACGCCAGTGAGGCAAACAGCATGGCGAACCCGAAGAAGTAGAGTATTTCGCGGTTCACAACGACGGAGCAGGCAGCGGCAAACAGTCCGACAACCACCAGCAACCACGGCTTCGCCCACCCCGGCATCCGAAACGACTTGTCGACGGTCGCATTTGCCAGGATCAGCCCCGCAATCAGCCCATCGCAATGGGTGTGGAACGGGTAATAGATGTGCCGGAAAGCGTGCGTGTCGCGTACGAAGATGCCTCCGGAGAAATGGGCATAGGTCGCGCCACGGACGATCACTTCCGCGACCAGCAGCCCGATCAGGCCCCACCGGTAGCTGCGCAGCGACCGCTTGCCGATAAGAAACAGCAGCAGGGGAGTCACGATGTAGAAATGCTCTTCCGAACAAAGGGACCAGCTGCCCATGACGATGCCGTAGGGCAGATAGTTGGTCAGGAAGACGAGGTCGGACCAGCCATGTTCTCGCAGGACGAGATACTCGTGCGAGCCGAAGACCGAGACAGCGAGGAACATGAAAACGTACAGCGGCCAGATGCGAAGGCCGCGGCGGATGATGAAATTGCCGATGGAAATCGTGCCGGTGCGGTCCAGCTCCCGCCATAACTGTGAGCCGATGAAATAGCCGCTGAGTACGAAGAAAAGATCGACGCCGAACCAGCCGTCGAGGGTAACGGGGAAACGAGTGTAGAAGTTGGACCCGTGGGCGGTGGAGAATGCTTCGCCGAGGTGACCATTGACCACCAGCAGGACGGCGATGGCCCTCAAGCCATCGAGAAACGGAACCCGGCGTTCGGTTGGGACTTTCAGTTCCTGGACGGCACCGTGGAAAAGCCCGGCAATACGCTGAATGGCACGCGGGCCGCCGTGATGCTTTGCCGCGACACTCAT
>Ga0207652_10000734_pt1 | contig 31725 bp, 28 predicted proteins | sample KBSC63BmetaG_FD_184334 | JGI IMG/M metagenome (GOLD analysis project Ga0207652, IMG submission 184334) | Corn rhizosphere microbial communities from Kellogg Biological Station, Michigan, USA - KBS C6-3B metaG (SPAdes) (version 2) | ecosystem: Host-associated > Plants > Roots > Rhizosphere ...
CATCGACGAGCTCCGCAACCCCGAGGGCCTGCGCGGATTCCTGGCCGGCATCTGTCTCGGTGTGGCACGCAACGAGGCGCGGCGAATGCGGGTGCGGCGCTGGGTCAGTCTGACCCCGGCCGGCGAGCTGCCCGAGGTATCGGTGCCCAGCTCGGACATCGAGGCGCGGCAGGCGATGCAGCGGCTGTACGCCGCCTTGAACAGGGCCAACGCGCTGGATCGATCGCTGTACGTGGCGCGGTACCTGGAAAAGATGGAGGTCGAGGAGGTCGCGCGCGCGCATGACCTGTCGTTCGGCACCGCGAAGCGCCGCCTGGCGCGCGCCACGGCGCGCTTGAACCGGATCCTGGAGCGGGACGCCGCGCTGGTGTCGTACCTGGATCGTTCACCAGTCTCCTCGCGGGCGCCGGTGGTCGCCGACGTACCGGCCCGGCTGCCGGCGCACATCCCGCTGGCGGGGCGGCCAGCGCGCGCGGCCATGAAGGAGCGCGCTTGAGCCCGCCGCGCGGCGAGCGCCGGCTGGAGCAGGCGGCGGCGTTGTTGCTGGAACGCGAGGTCGTGCCGGGGCCGGCGCCGGTGCCTGACTTCTCGGCCCTGCTGGCGGCGCGCGTGCGACGGGGACGTCGGCGCACGGTGGGGCTGGGATTGGCCGCCCTCTTCCTGCTGGCCGGCGCCTTCCGCGTGGCTGGCTCGGGCGCGCTGATCGCCAGCTTCGATCCGCGACCGGTCTCGTACGTCGTCGGTGGCGGCGCCACGGTCAGCGGCGCGGGCGTGGAAGCGGCGCCGGCGGGCGAACCAGCCCGGCTGAGCTTCTCCGAGGGGACCGAGGTGTCGCTGGCCGCAGGCGCGCGGGTGACCGTCGCCGAGCGGACCCGGCGCGGCGCCGTGCTGGAGCTGGAGCACGGACAGGCGCACTTCCACGTCGTGCACCGGCGCGGCGCGCGCTGGTCGGTGGTGGCGGGTCCGTTCATCGTCGAGGTCACCGGCACCGAGTTCACCGTCGACTGGTCGCCGGTGGCGGGGCGCATGGTGGTCGATCTGATCACCGGCGCCGTGCGCGTGGCAGGCGCGCGGGTGGCCGGCGCCGTCGAATTGCACGCCGGCGAGCGTCTGGTGGCCACGGCCGGCGATGGCCGCCTGACGCTGGGGCCGGCTGGCGGCGCCGCGCCGGAGGCCGGCGCCCTCGCGCGCGCGGACGAACAGCCAGCGCCAGCGCCGCCGCCCGCCTCTCGCGTCGTCGTCGACGGCGGTTTGCAGTCCGGGCGGGTGCGCCACGTTGCGCGTCCCTTGTTGGCGCTGCGCACGCCGGCGCAGGCGCCACCGCCCGCGCAGCCGGAACTGCCCGAGCTGCCGGTGCCGGTGCGCGACGGGAACCCCGTCGTGGGGGGCGAGACGCGCGGGCCCCGGCTGGATCCGTTGCCGGTCGAGGCGCCGCGATCGTCGTCGATCCCGCAGAGCCTGGTCATGGGAGGCGGCGGCCTGTTCTGTGTGACGGTGCGGGCCCAGTACTCCTTCGAGGACGCGGCGAACGGACTGTCGGCGCCGAACGCGTTCACGATGGCGCTGTCGCGGCCCCGCATCGATCGCACGCACTCGTGGTGCGGCGAGGCGTCGGTGCGGATGGACGCGTCGTTCGATGCTCGCGGGCGCCGCAACTTCTTCGGCCGCTTCGCGAACGAGACCGGGCAGCTGGTGGTGCGGCTGGACCGGCCCACCGATCTGACCGGGAAGACGGTGACCATGCACATCTACGTCGAGGGACCGCCCGACGCCCGATTCTCTGCCGAAATCGCCGCCGTCCAGCACGGCGGGTGGGCCTCCAGCCCCGCGATGCGGGAGCTGACGCCCGGGCGCTGGTGGACGATCTCGCACCGCTTCGACGTCGAGAACCCGACCGGCGTGCGCGGGTCGTCGAATCCAATGCCGTTTCCGAACGGCGGCGTCTCGTCGGTGGTGGAGACGGATCGGCTGGCGCTGGCCATTCACACCACGGGCGATCGCAGGGAGTGGAAAGGAGCGGTGTATGTGGACGATATCTCCTGGTAGGTCGCGGGTCGGGGCGGTCGCGTCCTGGATGTTGCTGATCGGCGCGGGGGCATGCGCTGCCGGATCGCCACCGGCGGGCCCCGACGCGGCGATAACGCCGGCGGCGGGGCCGTTGTGCACGACGAGAGATCCCGGACCGTCGCCGTTGCGCCGCCTGACCGCCGCCGAGTACGCGCGGACCGTGCGCGATCTGTTCGGCGGCGACCTGCTGGACGTGTCGCGCCTGCCGCCCGGCGAGCGGGCGCTGGGCTTCGACAACAACGCCGACGTGATCAGCACCAGCGATCTGCTGGTGGACGCCTACGAGGCGCTGGCGGAGCAGGCGGGCGGTCTGGTGGCCGGCGCCCTGGGAACGTACGTGCCGTGCGCGATGTCGTCGCCCGACGCGGCCTGCGCGGCGCAGTTCGTGAAAGATTTCGGGGGGCGGGCGTGGCGCCGTCCGCTGGACGACAGCGAGCAGTCCGCGCTGGCGTCGGTGTTCGCGGACGGCGCCACGGCGGGTGGGTTCGGGGAGGGGATCGCCCGCGTGACCGCCGTGCTGATGGCCAGCCCGCAGTTCCTGTACCGGCTGGAGCCTGGCGCGGGCGCCACGCCCGATCTGCCGGGCGCGGTGGCGCTGTCGCCCTACGAGCTGGCCACCCGGCTGTCGTACCTGCTGTGGGGATCCATGCCGGATGCGGCGCTGTTCGACGCCGCCGCGAACGGCCGCCTGAGCGCGCCAAACGATCTGGCGCGTGAGGCGCGCCGCATGATGAACGACGAACGCGCGCACGCCATCGTGTCGACGTTCCACGCCGAGTGGCTGGGGCTGGACAAGCTGCCGGCCGCCGACAAGGACGCCGTCATCTATCCGATGTTCACGCCGGCGCTGGCCGACGCGTTCGCGAAAGAGACCAGCCGCTTCATCGACGAAGTGGTGTGGAACCGCGAGGGGACGCTGGGCGCCCTGCTGACGGCGCCTTACACGTTCGGCGACGCGTCGCTGGCGTCGTTCTACGGGCTGCCGGCGCCCGCCGCCGACGGCCTGATCCAGACGGGGGGGACGCAGCGGGCGGGCCTGCTGACCCAGGGGGCGTTCCTGGCTGTCTACGGGAAGGCGAACCAGAGCGATCCGGTGCACCGCGGGCGCTTCGTGCGCGAGCGGATGCTCTGCACCACGCCGCCCCCTCCTCCCCAGAACATCGCCATTCGCCCGCCGGAGCTGGATCCGCGGTTGACCACGCGGCAGCGCTTCGACCAGCACACCAGCGATCCCGCCTGCAGCGGCTGTCACGAGCTGCTGGATCCCATCGGCTTCGGCTTCGAACACTACGACGGCATCGGCCGCTGGCGGGACATGGAAGGGGGCCAGCCCGTCGACGGCAGCGGCGCGCTGTCGGGCACCGACGTCGACGGCGCCTTCGACGGCGCCGTGCAGCTGGCCGGCAAGCTGGCCCACAGCACGGACGTGCAGGCCTGCTACGCCACGCAGTGGTTCCGCTTCGGCTACGGCCGGGGCGAGACCGACGCCGACGGCTGCTCGCTGAATCAGCTGACCACGGCCTTCGTGGCGGCGAACGGGGACGTGCGCGAGCTGATCGTGGCGCTGACCCAGACGGACGCCTTTCGCTACCGGCGCGCGGGAGATCTGCCATGAGCCACTTCCTCGATGATCGACGCAGGCTGTCCCGCCGCACGGTGCTGCGGGCGGGCGGCGTCTCGCTGGCCTTGCCGTTCCTCGAGATCATGCGCCCGCGCCAGGCGCGGGCCGCGGGCGCCGTGCCCAAGCGGTTCGTGGTCATGTTCACGCCCAACGGAACCATCCACCAGAACTGGGTGCCGTCGGGGACCGAGACCGCCTTCACGCTGTCGCCCATCCTGTCGCCGCTGGCCGCCCATCAGGCGGAGCTGGTCGTCGTCGAGGGCGTGTACCAGCAGGGGGGCGGTGGCGACGGCCATCAGAACGGCATCGGCGGCATGCTGACCGGGCAGACGCTGAACCCCGGGCCGTTCCAGGGCGGCGCCAACGTCGGCGCGGCCGGCTGGGCGAACGGCATCTCGATCGATCAGGAAGTCGCGGCGAACATCGGCGGCACCACCGCCTTGCCGTCGCTGGAGCTGGGCGTGCAGGTGGGCAGCGCCGACGACTGGGGGCGCATGAGTTACGGCGGCCCGAATCAGCCGCTGATCCCCGAGGAGAACCCGGCGCTGGCCTACCAGCGGCTGTTCGCCACCAGGGGCGTTTCGCCGGACCAGCTGGCCGCCCTGCGCGCGCGCAAGAAGAGCATCCTGGACGCCGTGCAGGGGCAGCTGCGCGCCGTATCGGCCCGGCTGGGCGCGAGCGACAGGGCGCGGCTGGATCAGCACGCCGCCGCGCTGCGCGACATCGAGACCCGCCTGGACGCGCAGGCCATGCCCAGCATGTCCTGCGCGGATCCGGGCGCGCCGGCGCTGCCGGGCAGCCTGACCGACAACGACAGCTTCCCCGCCATCGGCAAGCTGCAGCTCGATCTGCTGGCGGTGGCGCTGGCGTGCGATCTGACCCGCGTCGCCTCGCTGATGTGGTCGCGGTCGGTCTCGCAGACGCGCTTCACCTGGCTGTCGCCGTCGATCACCGACGTCCACCACGATCTGTCCCACAAGCCCGACGACGACGCGACCTCGCAGGACAAGCTGACACGCATCAACACCTGGTACGCGTCGCAGTTCGCCTACCTGCTGGACAAGCTGGCAGGCGCGCAGGAGACCGACGGCACGCGGCTGCTGGACAACACCCTGCTGCTGTGGAGCAACGAGCTGGGCAAGGGGAACACGCACAGCCGGCAGTCGGCCCCTTATGTGCTGGCGGGCCGCGCCGGCGGCGCGCTGCGCACGGGACGCTTTCTGACCTACACCGGCGATCCGCCCCACAACAACCTGCTGGTCTCGCTGCTGCAGGCGATGGACGTCCCGATCACCAGGTTCGGCAAGGACGACTGGTGCACCGGTCCGCTGTCCGGCCTGCTGTAGCGGTGTCCCAGCGCCAACCCAACCGAGGTCAAGCCATGCCGTCGTGTCGTCGTGCCCTTCGTCCGTCGCATCCCTCTTCGCCGTTCCTTTCGCTGCTCCGCTGGCCGGCGCTGTGGTGCGGCGTCGCGCTCGGCGCGGCGGGCTGCACGGCGGCCACGAACTGCGCCGACGCCGGACCGCCCACGCCCGACGCCGCCGCCTCGGGCGCCGGCGGAGCGGGCGGCGCGCCCAGCGTCGCCGCGCTGGCGGAGGGCTGCGCCGATCCGGCGCCGGGCGCGCTCGATTATCTGGACGACATGGAGGACGGCGACGCGCGCATCCTGGGCCGCGATGGCCGCATCGGCGAGTGGTACACGTTCCACGACACCACGCAGGGCACGCTGAACCCCGATCAAGGGACCACGCCGGCCATGGAGCCCATCCCCGGCGGCCGTTGCGGCATCAGCACCAAGGCGATGCGGGTGACCGGCAGCGGCTTCACCGACTACGGCGCCGGGTTCGGGTTCAGTTTTCACTACGGCACCGGAGACGCGGGGGTGGCGATGGAGCTGCCCTACGACGGCAGCCGTTACAAGGGCGTCACCTTCTGGGCCCGCATCGGCGACACGTCGATAGGGACGGTGCGCATGGGCATCGGTGACAAGTGGTCGCGCCCCGCCGGCGGCGTCTGCACGATCGAGAGCGGTCCTGACACCTGCTACGACACGTTCGGCGCGTCGGTCACCATCACCGGCACCTGGCGGCGCTTCACCTACGACTTCGGCCAGCTTGCCCAGCAGGGCTTCGGCCTGCAGCGCCCTGCGCTGGACACCACCACGCTGATGACGCTGGAGTTCGACATCCCCCCCGCCTCGCCCGTCTTCGACATCTGGATCGACGACATCGCGTTCTACCAGTAGGGGCGCGCGTTCGATGGTCGCAACCGCGACGCATCCGTGCCGACAAGGCGGCATGACCCTCAGCGTGTCGGCCTGTCAGCGCTTCGTGGTGGTCGACGCTCTCCAACGATCGAAGTTGTAGACGCCCGCTCGAGCCGATCCGTCATAGCCATTTGCCGAGCTCGGCCAGGAACTTCCGCCAGGGCAGGACCTCGACCGAATCGATGCGGAATGCTTCCGGTACGGTGGCGACCACGATCCGGGGTGTCCCGGGATGGGCCTCACCGAACGACCTGAGGCCCGACAGGTCCGCTCCGGTCACGGTGCGTCGGGACTTGATCTCGACGGCCAGGCGAAGCTTACCGTGGCGCTCGAACAACAGGTCCACCTCGGCGCCGTGGTTGGTCCGCCAGTAGAAGAGCCGTGTCTCGGGAAACGAGTAGTCGACGATCCGGGCGCACTCGGTGACCAGCCATTGCTCGAAGAGGCGGCCTCGGGTGGGCAGGTCGATCTCGCCGTGGAGGCGGCGGTTGAGGGCGTTCGTGACACCGGTATCGAAGAAGTAAAAGCGCGGGTGACCGAGCAGGCGGGCGCGAGGGCTCTTGCGCCACGGCTCCAGCTTGAATCCGATCAGCGTGTCTTCGAGGATCTCGTAGTAGGCACGGACCGTGCGCGCCGCCACCGCGGCGTCGCTGGCCACGGCAACAGTGTTCAAAATGTCACCCGACTGGGCCGCCGCGATGTCCAGGAAACGGGCGAACCCGCCCACGTTGCGCACGATGCCCTCGGCCTGGATCTCCTCGCGCAGATAGGTCTCCGCGTAGGCAGCTAACAAGTCGCGAGCGGCGGCGTCATCACCGGCGACGACCGCGGGCAAGGTGCCGAAGCGAAGCGCGCGGTCGAGATCGAATCCTTCTCCAATCTCGGCCACGGTCAGCGGGTGCAGGTGCCGCGTGGCGGCCCGCCCGGCGAGCAGGTTGGCGCCCCCTCGCTTGAGCTTGCGGGCGCTGGAGCCCGTCAGCAGGAATCGGATCTTCGTTTCCTCGATCAGGCTATGCACCTCGTCCAGCAGCGGCGGCACCTTCTGGATCTCGTCGACGAAGATCGTGTGGGCACCCCGGCGAATGTGCTCGGCCGCCTCGCTCCTGAAGCGTCCCGGCTCCTTAGCGAAGCGAAGGAACTCGTCGTGGCGCAACAGGTCGACCGTCCAGGCATCCGGCGGGAGCAATGAGCGGATGAACGTGCTTTTCCCTGTCTGCCGGGGACCAAACACGAAGCAGGAGCCGCGTGCCGGGAGCGTCAGCGTCCGCTCGAACACCATGATGCCGAAGTGTACGGTAAATCGGCAGCGTATGCCACGAGGTCCCGGTTGAGCCGTGAGACCGCGGGCCGGATCTAGCAGTCCCCCCGTCAGTTGCAGCGGTTGCGCACGCCGATAGGCGTGTAGTGGCAGGTGGCGGCCGAGCAGCAGACGCTCTGGTTGCAGCTTCCTATGCCCATGCAGGACAGGCTGCACGTGTTGCCCGAGCAGCGCACGTTGGCATCGCAGGCCGAGGGGCCGCTGCAGTCGATCGTGCCCGTGGCGGCGTCGCTGTTGACGCCCCCCGAGCAGGACGAATCGCCGCTACACGTCGCGGTGCACTGGTCGCCGTGGCAGGTCACGGCGCTGGCGCAGCTGGCGGCGCCGGCGCAGGTGATCTGCTCGACGTTTCCGCCCCCCTGGACCCCGCCGGCGCAGCTCTTGTCGCCGGTACAGCGGACGTGACATTGCTGCCCGGTGCCGCACTGGACCTGGCCGGCGCACGCTCCCGTCAGCATGCATGAGATGTCGCAGCTGGTGCCCTTCGAGCAGTCGACGGCGCCCTGGCAGCTCTGCTCGCCGCACATCACCGAACAGGGGATCCCCTTGGGGCAGACGACGTCCTTGGCGCACGAGCCGGCCGCGCTGCAGTCGAACACGCACCCCGTTTGCGGGTCGCAGGACGTGCCGCCGTTCGCCAGGCAGGTCATGCAGGCGAAGACGCTGGCCCCCCCGGCGCCTCCCGTGCCCGTCGTGCTGCCGCCCTGACCCCCGGCCGCCACGCCGCCCGTCCCGGCGCCGATCCGGCCCCCGCGTCCGCCCGTGCGCCCGCCGAAACCGCCGCTTCCGCCGCTGCCCATCCGGCCGCCGGCGTTGCCGATGCCGCCGCTGCCCCCGCTGGCCGTGACCCCGCTGCCGCCCAGGTCACCGCCGCCCGCGCCGCCGGCGGCGATTCCGCCGGTCCCCTCGGCCGGGCTGCCGCCCGAGCCGTCGGGGCCGCTGCCCCCGGCGCTGCCGCTGCCGCCGGTGCTGCCCACGGCGCCGCCCGTGGCGGTGACGGGGTGGCCCCCCTGACCGCTGTGACCGGCGGTGCCGGCGACGCCGCCCGAGCCGCCGCCGGTGTGCCCACCCGCCGCGACGACCCCGCCCGATCCGGCGGGCCCCGTGTCCAGCGGCAGATCGTCGGTGGCGTCGCCGGGGCCGCCGTCCTGCTGCGGGAACGCGCCCCCGTCGGCCACGCCGTTCAGGCCAGCCGTGTTCAGCGAACAACCTGCCGCCACCGCCGCGGCCAGCAGCAGGAGCAAAAAGACGGGACGGCAAGACGCCCCGCGACCAGCGGACCGACAGCCCCTCATCGGACCACGATCAGGCCCGACCGCGCGCGCGCTGTCAACGGGATTCGTTGCGCACCCGGAACCACATCTGCTTGTGGGAAACCTGTGGAGACCCAAGCGATCGCGTTGGGGGAACGGCCGGTTACGGCGCCATCAATTTTTCACGCGCTTTCGCCTGCGCGCCGCGCCCATTTCCCTGCTATTCGATGGTCGTGGCCGAGTTCAGTCACCTGCATCTTCACACGCAGTACAGCCTGCTCGACGGGGCCATTCGGCTGGAGGATCTGTTCCCTCAGGTGCTGGCCCGAGGGATGAAGTCGGTCGCCATCACCGACCACGGCAACCTGTTCGGGGCCCTGGACTTCTACGAGACGGCCAAGAAGCACGGCGTGAAGCCGATCTTCGGCTGCGAGACCTACGTGGCGCCCGACCGCCACGACCGCAACGAGCGCAAGAGCAATCATCTGATCCTGCTGGCGAAGGACAACGTCGGCTGGAAGAACCTGTCGTACCTGAACTCGATGGGCTATCTGGAGGGGTTCTATTACAACCCCCGCATCGACAAGGCGCTGCTGCGCCAGCACAGCGAAGGTCTGATCGGCCTGTCGGCGTGCCTGGGCGGCGAGGTGGCGCAGAGCTGCATGCGCCGCGGCCCCGAGGCGGGGGAGGCGGCGGCGCTGGAGTTTCAGGACATCTTCGGCAAGGGCAACTACTTCCTCGAACTGCAGCCGAACGGCCTGGACGAGCAGGAGCAGGTCAACGGTCACCTGATCGAGATGTCGAAGCGCACCGGCATCCCGCTGGTCGCCACCAACGACTGCCACTACCTGAACAAGCAGGACGCGCGCGCGCACGAGATCCTGATGTGCGTGCAGCAGAAGAAGACCATCCACGACGACAAGCGGCTGCACCACCGCAACGAGGCGTTCTTCGTCAAGACGCCGGCCGAGATGGACGCCTACTTCAAGCACATCCCCGAGGCGATGGAGAACGCCGCCCGCATCGGTGAGCTGTGCAACGTCACGTTCGATCTGGGCAATACGTACCTGCCCAAGTTCAAGGTGCCGGAGGGGTTCGACGCCGAGAGCTACGTGACCCACCTGGCCGAGGAGGGGTTGAAGGCGCGCATCGAGGAGGCGCACCGCCGCGGCCAGAAGATCGATGGTGACGCCTACGCCGCCCGCCTGGCGCTGGAGCTGGGCGTGATCCGGAAGATGCAGTTCTCGGGCTACTTCCTGATCGTGTGGGACTTCATTCGCTACGCGAAGGAGCACAAGATCCCCGTCGGTCCGGGCCGCGGCTCGGGCGCGGGCAGCCTGGTGGCGTACAGCCTGCGCATCACCGACATCGACCCGATCCACAACAAGCTGCTGTTCGAGCGCTTCCTGAACCCCGAGCGCGTCAGCATGCCGGACTTCGACGTCGACTTCTGCATGAACCGGCGCGACCGCGTCATCTCGTACGTCACCGAGAAGTACGGGAAGGACAACGTCGGCCAGATCATCACCATGCACCAGATCAAGGCCCGCAGCGGGGTGCGAGACATCGCCCGCGCCATGGCCATCCCCTTCGCCGACGCCGACAAGGTGGCGAAGTTCGTGCCCGAGCCGGTGCAGGGCAAGTCGCCCCCCATCGCCGAGGCCATCGAGCAAGAGCCACGGCTGAAGGCGCTGTACGACGAGAACTCGACCTACCGCGAGCTGCTGGACGTCGCCAAGTCGCTGGAGGGGCTGAACCGCCACGCCGGCAAGCACGCCGCCGGTATCGTCATCGGCGAAAAGCCGCTGTGGGAGTACGTCCCCTGCTTCCGGCCAGCGGGCGAGGAAGGGATCGTCACCCAGTACGACAAGGACCGCGTCGAGAAGGTCGGCCTGGTGAAGTTCGACTTCCTGGGCCTGAAAACGCTCACCGTCATCCAGACGGCGCTGGATCTGATCAACCGCGAGAAGGCGGCCCGCGGCGAGCCCGACCTGGATCTGGCGCTGCTGGCCGACGACGACGCGAAGGTCTACAAGATGATCTCGGCCGCCGATGTCACCGGCGTGTTCCAGCTGGAGTCGAGCGGCTTCCGCGAGCTGCTGAAGAAGCTGAAGCCCGACTGCTTCGAGGACATCGTGGCCGCCGGCGCGCTGTACCGGCCGGGTCCCCTGGAAGGCGGCATGGTCGACGACTTCATCGACCGCAAGCACGGCCGCAAGAAGGTGGAGTACGACCACCCGCTGCTGGAGCCAATCCTCAAGGACACGTACGGCGTCATCGTGTACCAGGAGCAGGTCATGCAGATCTCGTCGGCGCTGGCGGGGTACTCGCTGGGCCGCGCCGATCTGCTCCGCCGCGCCATGGGCAAGAAGAAGCTGGAGGTCATGGCCAAGGAGAAGGCCGGCTTCCTGGAGGGCGCCCAGGCGAAGAACATCGACCCCAAGATCGCCGAGCGCGTCTTCGACCTGATGGAGAAGTTCGCCGGCTACGGCTTCAACCGCAGCCACTCGGCGGCGTACGGCCTGCTGACGTACCAGACGGCCTACCTGAAGCACTACCACCCGGTCGAGTTCTTCGCGGCGCTGTTGACCTGCGACAAGGACGACACCGACGCCATCGTGAAGTTCATCGCCGAGGCGAAGGGGAGCGACATCCGCGTCCTGCGCCCCGACATCAACGAGAGCGACACGGACTTCACCGTCGTGCAGCTGGCCAAGGTGGGGAAGGACGGCGTGCCGGTCGAGCCCCCGCAGACGGAAGGCGCGATCCGTTTCGGTCTGGGCGCCGTGAAAGGGGTGGGCGAGGGGGCCGTCGAGGTCATCCAGGCCGCGCGGGACGCCGGCGGCCCGTTCACGTCGCTGTTCGACTTCTGCAAGCGCGTCGACGGGCGCAAGGTGAACCGCAAGGTGCTGGAGGCGCTGGTGAAGTCGGGCGCCTTCGACGGCCTGGCCGCCGCGGCGAACATCAGCCGGGCGCGCCTGTTCGCCGCCATCGGGCCCGCCAGCGATCGCGCCGCCTCCGCGCAGCGGGACAAGGAGAGTGGCCAGACCAGCCTGCTGGCCCTGTTCGGGGGCGGCGGCGGCAGCGGGAACACCGTGGCCAGCGAGGACAGCTACCCGGACGCGGAAGAATGGCTGCCGCGCGAGATCCTGGCCTTCGAGAAGGAGAGCCTGGGCTTCTACATCAGCGGCCACCCGCTGGACCGCTTCGCGAACGAGATCCGCCGCTTCACCACCGCCACCACGGCGAACTGCATGGAAAAGGGCGTGCGCGCCGAGGTGACGCTGGCGGGCGTGGTGGTCGACTACCAGGAGCGGACGGCGAAGTCCGGCAGCGGCAAGTACGCCTTCTTCAAGCTGGAAGACCAGCACGGCCAGGTCGACCTGATGGTCGGCTCGAAGAAGCTGGACCTGTATCGCGACGTGCTGACGCGCGAGGATCCCCTGCTGGTGACGGCGATGGTGGATGCCCCCTTCGGCGACGGCGAGGCGGCGCGCGAGCGGCTGCGCTTCAACGACGCCAAGCTGCTGACGGCCGTGCGGGCCGAGAAGAGCACCACGCTGGACGTGAACCTGAACGCCGACAGCCTGACGCCCGATTCGTTGCTGACGTTCAAGAAGCTGATCCTCGAGCACCCGGGATCCTGCCGGACGATGCTGCGGCTGAAGATCCCCCAGCGCAGCGAGACCATCATGGATCTGGGCGACGACCACAAGGTCGCGCCCAACGACGAGCTGCTGGCGCGCATCGATCAGCTCTTCGGCGATCGCGTCGCCGTCCTGCGCTGAGCCACGAGCCGCTCAATCCCCTGGCTCGCCCTGTCGATGCTGGCGGGGTCACCGTTTCGTGACGTCCGGGATCGGCCAGCTTGCGCTCGGTCGCGGGCCTCGTTTACCCTATTTCAAAGTTTATCCTTGTTTTCCTCTCCGAGGTTGCTTGTTTTGCCTCTCCGAGGTTGGTTTTTGGGGCGTGCAGGTCGGGAAGTAGCCGGCCATCAGACGGAAGGATCTAGCGAAATGGCCAGATGGTTACCGCTGCTTCTCACGATTGGACTGCCGCTGGCTGCCTGCGGGGGTGACAGGCCTCCGGCCGGCGTCGAGGCGACCGCTGCTGCGGGCGTGGTGGCCCCGCCCCCGGCCGCCCCGGCCCCGGTCGCGCCCGCCCCCCCGGCACTGCCCGGCCCGGACGTCACTGTGATGTCGGACGGCACGGCCATCCTGCGCCCCCGGGTAGCGGACGTCGCCATGCTGCGCCGGATGCCCGACGGCTCGTTCAGGCGCGAGTGCGGTCCGCCGGAGCCCGACATGCGGGAGATGATCCAGGGGATGATGCGCGCCCGCCGGGGGGCGAAGTGAACCGGCCCGCGCCGCGCGGCGCCTCCGTGCTGGCTGCCGCCCTGGTGATGGCCGCCCTCCCGGCGATGGCGAACGCCGCGACCATAACGATCAAGAACGTCGACAGCGCCGGTCAGGGCTTCAACGACAGCACGCCGGCGACGCCGGTCGGCGGCAACCAGGGGACCACGATCGGCGACCAGCGGATGAACGTGTTCAAGAAGGCCGCCCAGCTGTGGGGCGACGCCTTGATCAGCGTGCCGCCCATCGTCGTCGCCGCCAGCTTCGCCCCCCTCAGCTGCAACACGAACCAGATCATGCTGGGGCAGGCCGCCTTCACCACGTCGCGCGCCAACACGCCCGGCGCGCCCCCCGGCTTCTGGATCCCCATCGCGCTCGCGAACGCGCTGGCGGGCATGGATCTGAACGGCACCGCCGACGGAGACGAGGAGATCGACGCCATGTTCAATGGCGGGCTCTCCCAGTGCTCGATGAACTTGCAGAACTGGTACTACGGCCTGGACGGCATGGCGGGCGACGACATCGACCTGCTGTCCGTCGTCCTGCACGAGTTCGGGCACGGGCTGGGGTTCGCCAGCGTGCTCGATCCGACGGACGGCGTGGCGCCCTACGGGATGCTGGACGTCTTCACCTCGAACGTCTTCGACAACGGCGCGAACATGGCATGGACCGACATGACGGACAGCCAGCGCGGCGTCTCGGCGGCGAACGCGCGTCATCTGGTGTGGACCGGCCAGAACGTGCTGCGCCAGATGCCCCAGATCCTGGCCCTGGGCTCGCCCACGCTGACGGCGACGCCGGCCCCGACGGGGATGACCGGCCACGTCAGCGAGGGGGAGTTCGGCCCCTACCTGTCGATGAAGCCGGTCTCGGGGGTCCTGAAGGTCTCCAACGTGACCTCGCCTTGCAGCATCAGCGGGTCGCTGACGAACGCGATCGCGCTGTTTCCTTCCACCAACCTGTGCCCGCCGGTGCAGATCGCGGCCATCGCACAGCAGGCGGGCGCCGTGGGCGCCCTGTTCGAGGATGGCGTGGGCGCCGATCCGCCGTTCGCCGTCTCGGTGCTGCCGTCCATCCAGAACTACGGCCCGGTGAAGATCCCCGTGGCCAGCGTGTCCAGCAAGGATCGCAGCGCGCTGGCGTCGGCGGGCGGGACCGTGATGGTGTCTCTGGGGGCGGTGGCCGATCAGCGCGTGGGCGCGGACAGCATGGGACGTACCGATCTGTTCGCGTCGAGCCCCGTGCTGGGCGCGTCGACGCTGTCGCACTGGGACCCCCTGGCGCGGCCCGACCTGCTGATGGAGCCGCAGATCGCCAGCAAGGCGCCCCACGACCAGCGCATGGAACTGGCCGCCTTTCGCGACATGGGCTGGCAGACCGTCTGCGGCAACGGCGCGATGGACACCGGCGAGCAATGCGATCAGGGCAAGCAGAACGGCGCCGTGGGATCGACCTGCAACGCCGACTGCACGATGGCGTCGGGGACGATCATGGGCTCGGGAGGGTCCACCGCCAGCGGGTCGGGCGGCCTGGTCGGGACCGGCTCCGGGGGGACGGTCGGGACCGGCGGCGCGGGCGCGACCGCTTCGGGCGGGCAGGGCGGAGTCACCGCCGGCAGCGGGGGAACGGCGGCAGGCAGCGGCGGCGCGCAGACGGGCGGCACGAGCGGGGTGGCCAGCGGGGGAACGACCGCGGCGGGCTCGGGGGGCGCCGTCGGCAGTGGCGGCACCACCGCCGGCAGTGGCTCGGGCGGCAGCGGCGTGGGGGCCCCCAAGGAGATGACCACCAGCAGCTCGGGCTGCTCGTGCGAGACGTCGGGCGGGGGCGCGCCGGCGCAGGGCTTGTCGGTGCTGCTGGTCGCGGGCCTGATGATGGTGCGCCGCCGGCGGATCGGCTGAAGCACGCGGCGGTGTCGCCGCCACCATCGATCAGTTCGACAGGGGCGGCTCGACGCGGAACCACAGGCGCCGGAGCCGGCCGCAGGCGCGGCACACCAGCTCGACCCGCCTGAGATCGCCGGGGCTGCCGCCGTCGGACACGTGGGCGCGCAGCTCTAGCTCGCCGTCGCACACCAGGCAGCGCGCGGCGCGGGCCCGCACCTCGACGACGGAGGCCGAGGTCACGCGCAGCGGCTGATCGGGCGCGCCGCCGGGCAGCTGGGTGCCCAGCTTCTCCACCCGTTCGACGGCGCGGCGGTTCGCCTGGGCGGCGGCCCGTCGCGCGGCCCGGGGCCGTGGCGGCTTCTTGGTCATTGACGGAGGCTCTTGTCGCATCCCCGGGGCGGGAGCGCAACCGCGCGTGGGCGCGCCAGCGACCGCGATGGGCTGTGTTTCTGCTTCGCCGCGGGCGCGAAACATTCCGGACGCACGACGTACACGGCGGGGAAACGATTCAGGTACGTCGCTGGAAGCAATGGCCCCGCAAAGTACCGACTTGTCGGTATTGGATATTTCCGGCCGGTAAATTGATGGTCTTCGTTGTGGTCGCTTGTTGACCACGAAAGTTGGGCTCTGCAATAACGGCAATCGGACGTTGTTTGAACGAGATTGTAACGACGTCGAATTGCGGCGGGATCTGCCGGCTGTCGACCGGCACGTCGTGTTGCTAGGAAAACGTGTCCAAATAGGAGGTCCGATGCGCGAGCCACTGACTGAGTCTCTCCAACAGCACGACGCAAGCAGCGATGTAGAAAAGTCTTCGGTCAAGCGGTCGGTCCTCCGCAAGCGCAACGTGCTCCGGTCGGCAGTCGGTCTCGCTCTGCTCCTCCTGATGCCATCCGCCGCCGCCCTGGCGCAGGCGCCCGCCGACGCACCTCCGCCCGTGCCTGCCGACGCGCCACCGCCTCCGCCGGCGGAGCCGATGCCGCCGCCCGCCGCGCCCCCGCCCCCGCCCATGGCGGCCCCGTCAGCCGTCGAGGCGACGCCCAAGCCACCCACCAACACCGAGACGATGGCCGCCACCAGGCCGGACGTGTTGCCCCCCATCGACGTGGGCGCCTGGCTTCGCACCAGCGGTTCGTTTCAGAGCGCCGCCGATCCCAAGAAAGTCAGTGACTTTCACTTCGACAATGCCTACGTCGAATTGCACGCCGGCGGGAAGATCCACAAGAAGGTCGGCGTCACGCTCAACCTGAATGCGAACATGACCAATTTCGGCGGCGCCAATCCATCGGCAACGCCCACCCCCAGCGCCGCCAACCAGCTCGGCTCCACCGTCGCCGTGGAAGACGCCATCATCTCGTTCGACTTCCAAGACGAGTTCCATCTGTGGGCGGGACACCTGCTGGTCCCGGTCGATCGCTCGAATGCCTCCGGGCCGTTCTTCATGATCCCGTGGAACTATCCCGGATTTCTCTCGGTGGGCGGCACGACGCTGGTCGCCGCCCCGCACGAGGGTCCGTCCGGCCGTAACAACGGCGCCGTGATCTGGGGCGACATCGCCGGAGGGCGCCTGACGTACCTGGCCGGTGTCTTCGACAACGGCAACGTCGCTTCCAGTCCGCTCTACTCGGGGCGCCTCCGTCTGGCGATCCTCGATCCCGAGCCCGGCTTCTGGGGCAACGGCAGCTACTTCGGCGACAAGGATCTGCTGTCCATCGGCGTCGGCGGCCAGTACCAGGCCCACGGCAGCGCCACCGCGCTGGAGGACAAGGCCTACGGCGAGTTCAACGTCGATGCGTTGCTGGAGAAGAAAATCCCGGGCGGCGGCTTCTTCACGGCCGAGGGCGCGTTCTATTACTACAACGTCGCCTCGGGCGGTGTTAACGAGTCGGCCTACGGACTGCTGGCGTACGCCACCCCGACCATCGGCGTCGGCAACATCCAGCCCATGGTCCGCTACCAGTGGGCACACATCAAGGACGGCACGGGCACCAGCCCCTGGAACATCGACGGCGCCCTCTCGTACTTGATCAAGGGCCCGGCGTTGCGCATCGTCGCCAACTACAACCACACCTACCTGGCCGAGGGGGTCACGGCGAACTCGATTCAGCTGGGCGCGCAGGCGATCTTCTTCTAAACGTTCGTCGCTGCCAAGGCGGGGCCGGGTCGCATCGACCCCGGCCCCGCGTTCGTTTGGGGTGCTGGTATGCTGCGGCCGACGGACCAAAGATATGGCAACCCGCACACACAAGATCGTCATTGGCGTGATGGGACCCGCAGCCTGCGATCCCGACATCGCCGCGGTGGCCCGGGGCGTGGGTCGCGCCATCGCCGAACGGGGCGCCGTGTTGCTGTGCGGGGGGCGGGGCGGCGTCATGGAGGCGGCCGCCGAGGGGGCGAAGGCGGCCGGCGGTCTGACCATCGGCGTGCTTCCCGGTGCCAGCCAGCGTGAATCGCCGCCCAACCCGCACATCGACATCGCGCTGTTCACGGGGCTGGGCGAGGGGCGCAACTGGATCAACATCTGCGCCAGCGACGCCGTCATCGCCATCGGGGGCGGCTTCGGCACGCTGTCCGAGATCGCGCTGGGCCTGAAGGCGCAGCGTCCCGTGGTCCTGGTCGGGTCCTGGCGGTTCGAGATCGAAGGTGTGGTCCCGAACGTGTCGCGCGCCTCCAGCGCCACCGAGGCGGTAGGCCTGGCGTTTGCTGCAGTGGGGGCCGGAACCGCCCGATGATCCCGATCAGCGACGACAACCCCACCCTGCGCTTCCCCATCGTCACGGTCGCGTTACTGGCCACCATGGGCGCGGTCTGGATCTTCTTCCAGAAGGCGGGCTTCGACGCGGCGGCGCTGGCGGCCACCACCTGCGACTGGGGGATGGTCCCCGGGGAGATCACGCACCGGGCACGGTTGGGGCTGGGCGTGCCGCTGGGGCAGGGCTCGGTCTGCGTGGTCGATAACGATCCCCGCAACATCCTGACCCCCATCACCTCGATGTTCCTTCACGGAAGCTGGGGGCACATCCTGGGCAACGGCCTGTTCCTGTGGATCTTCGGGAACAACGTCGAGGACGTGATGGGCCGCTTCCGTTTCCTGATCTTCTACCTGCTGTGCGGGCTGATCGCGGCGGGGTCGCAGATCCTGATCGATCCCGCCTCGGCCGTGCCGATGGTGGGCGCCTCGGGCGCCATCTCCGGAGTGCTGGGGGCCTACCTGCTGCTGTATCCGCGCGTGCGGGTGAACATTCTGTTCTTTCTGTTCATCTTCGTCCGCATCGTGTCGGTGCCGGCCTGGCTGACGCTGGTGTGGTGGATCGGGCTGCAGCTGCTGACGGGGTTGCCGCAGCTGTCGACGATGCGCCCCGACGTCTCGGCGGGCGTGGCCGTCTGGGCGCACATCGGCGGCTTCGCGGCCGGGCTGATCCTGATCAAGCTGTTCGTCAACCCGAAGCTGGTCGCCGCGCGGGCGGCGATGCTCAGGCCCGCGCGGGCTTCGCACGCGTTGTTCAGGTAAGGCCCGCCGTGCGATAGTGGGCTCCTTCACTTCGAGGAGCCCCAGATGAAGATTCGCGCCTGGTTTTTTCTCGCCTCGCTGACCGCCGCCGGCTGCGGCAGCAGCGGCCCATCCAGCATCCCGCAGGCGGACGCCTGCAACCAGGCCGCGAAGTCCGCTTGCGGCAAGATCTACGGTTGCCAGCCGACGCTGGCCACCGCGCTGTTCGGCACGCAGGACGCCTGCGAGACGATGATCCTCAGCTCCTGCGGCTCGAGCGGGTTCCAGTGCGCCGCCACCCAGACCTATCACGGCGACAAGGCGGAGATGTGCAAGGACCAGTTCACGGCGCTCAGCTGCGACACGCTGATCGCGACGGCGTTGTCCGCCAACGGCACCGTCAGCCTGAGCGGCGCCTTCGCGTCGATCACCGCCAGCGTCCCGGTCTGCGGTCAGATCTGTACGACGCCGTAGTCGCGGGGGCGTCGCTCAGGCCTGACGGCGGCGCCGGTGCCTGGCCGCCAGGGCCAGCGCGGCAGTGGCGGCCAGCGCGCTGGCCGCGCCGCCGGTTCGCACGCCCCCCACGGCACATCCGCCGCCGATGTCCGGCGACGGTGGGGCGCCGGCGGACGACAGCTGCGTGACGCTGGCGCAGACGGGCTGACTGGAGAGCGGCGGTCGCGCGATGTCGCCATCGCCGAAGGCCGCGATGGTCAGGCAGTACTCGCGCGTGGGGTCCAGATCGGGCTGCCACGCCCCGATGGGCAGCGGGTGATCGCCGCCGGGCGCCAGGCCCTGGAAGGGATCGTCGCCGGCATAAAGGAACGTCTGGACGGTGTCGCCGGTCTTCGGCCGAAGGCTGAACGTATGGACGACGGAAGACGGAGGCGTGTTGGGAATGGTGGCCGGGTCGTAGTCCACGGTCAGGAACCCGTGATACTCGTCGAACACGCAATCGCCTGAGCCTATCTCCGATAGCGGATAGCGAACGCGCCATAGGCGGACGCTGCGCGCGAGCGGCGGAACGCCTTGTACCTTGTCGTACCCGGCGCCCGTGGAGAATCGTGTGACCTCGACCGTACTGGTGGTTTCGCCCGGCGTGCTGCTCTGGAACTGCGCTGTCACGACGTGCTCGGCGCTGGCGACCAGCGACCCGCCGGCCGTGGCGGCGCGAACCTGCCAGAACTCGGAAGCTCCAAACGATTCCTGATATCCGGGCCCCAGATCCAGGGGCTCGTCCAGCGGAATGTCTAGGCCAGCCACCTGCAACGTGAGGCCGGCGGGCCGTCCTTGCGACAGGATGATGAGGGAAGTGGCCGTCGATACGCCCGTCTGCCCGGACCGCGGCAAACCGGTGGGCGGCCGTGGCGGCGGCACGCTGCAGGCCCCGGCGGCCGACGGCAGGGCCTGCAACGCTCCGGCCGCGCACGCGGCCAGAAATGCCTTTCGCCAGCCTACATGCGCCCGCACGATCGAGAGACTAACGTCCGCCTGCCGGTATTTGCCACTCGGCCGGCGCGACCAGGTCCGCGGTGGTCGCCGGTCTGCGGAACCTTACGGAAAGATCCCGCGCTCGGAGTAGGCGCGCCCGATGCGCTCGATCCCAATGCACATGGCGGCGCTGCGCCAGTCGCACTTCTTCATCGCCGCGTACTCGCTGACCGCCAGGTAGGTGCGCTTCATCCGCTTGGCCAGGCGCTCCTCGACCTCTTCCAGGTCCCAGCGCTCGGACCGCTTGTTCTGCAGCCACTCGTAGTAGCTGACCACCACGCCGCCCGAGTTGGCCAGGATGTCCGGGATGAGGGCGATGTTCTTCTCGTAGAGGTACGGCTCGGCGGCGGTGTCGGTGGGGCCGTTCGCCCCCTCGACGATCAGCTTGCAGTTCAGCGCCTTGGCCTCGGGGATGCCGATCTCCAGCTCCAGCGCCGCCGGGATGAAGATGTCGACCGCCGTGGCGAAGAACTCCTCGCGCGTGATGCTGCGCGCGCCCGGATAGCCGACCACCGTGCCGGTGCGGGACACGTGCTCGGACAGCTTGAACGGGTTGATGCCGTCGCCGTTGAAGATGTAGCCCTTCCAGTCGCCGGTGGCGACCAGCGAGGCGCCCGTGCGCGCCAGGATCTTGCTGGCGTTGCTGCCCACGTTGCCGAAGCCCTGCACCGAGAACGAGGCGCCGTTCAGATCGACGCGGCGATCGCGCGCCCACTCGGTGATGCAGTGGACGATGCCCTGACCGGTGGCGGCCTCGCGGCCATGCGACCCGCCCGAGGCCAGCGTCTTGCCGGTGACCACGCCACGGCTGGACGTCTTGTCGTTCGAGCCGACGCCGGCCATGTAGGTATCCATCATCCAGACCATGATCTGTCCGTTCGTGCCCACGTCGGGCGCGGGGATGTCGTAGTCGGGGCCAATGTTCGAACCGAGCGCGTGCGTGAACCGGCGCGTGATGCGCTCGATCTCGCCCGCGGAGTGATCGCGGGGGGTGAACTTGATGCCGCCCTTGCCGCCGCCGAAGGGGATGTCGTGCAGCGCGCACTTGTACGTCATCCACGACGCCAGGGCCTTCACCTCGTCCAGGGAGACCTGCTCGTGATAGCGGATGCCGCCCTTGTACGGGCCCAGGATGTTGCTGTGCTGGACCCGGTACCCCTTGAACAGCCGGTACTCGCCGTTGTCCATGCGCACCGGGAAGTTGACGATCAGCTCGTTCTTCGGCTGCGACAGGATGCTGGTGACCGCCGGCGGAAGGTTGGCGATCTCGGCCGCGCGAAGCATCTGATCCTGGGCGATCTTGTAGGGATTCGGCTTTTGGTCGCTCATGGGCTCCCTTAATCCTACGTGTTAATCGGAAAAGCGGCAGAAACCTGACCGACCTTGAGCCCCCCGATCCTTGACCGGCCGTGATCCGCAGGGCAGACAGACGCCCCAGGTCCCACGTGAAAACCTCTTCCCCGCCCTCGTCCTCGTCGCCCTCCCTGTCCTCGTTGGGCCGAACGGCGCCCCAGCGCCTCTCCGGTGCGGCCCGCGCCTTGGCGCTGCAGATCGCCGCCGAGACGCGCTCCGAATGGGGCTACGCCAGCGACGTGATCGCGCGCGCCTTCCGCGCCCACCGCGAGCTGGGCAGCGGCGAGCGGCGGCGCGTCGCCGAGACCGTGTACGGCCTGATCCGGGCCGATCGCCGGCTGGAGGCGATCGTGGCCGAGTTGCTGGAGCCGGCCATCCGCGCCGGTGAAACCCCGTCGCAGATCGTGCGCGACGAGCTGAAGCTGGTCGTGTACGAGCTGCGCGAAGGGGTGCCGGTCGAGGCGGTCCGGGCCGAGGTGCGCCGTCTGGTGCGCGCGGAGCTGGATCTGGCGGCGGCCGCCGCGCCCGAGGCGGGCCTGGGTGCGCGCACCGGGCTGGAACGCGACGCGGTCCGCGCCTCGATGCCGACCTGGCTGGCCCAGATGGTCACTGCCGAGCGGGGGCTGGACGCCGGCCTGGCGCTGCTGGAGGCGATGAACAACCGCGCCCCCATGGCCATTCGCGTGAACACGGCCCTGACCACGCCCGAGGCGCTGACGAAGGAGCTGGCCGAGGAGGGCGTGGTGGCGCACCCCGGTCACCTGTCGCCCACGACGCTGGTGCTGGAGACGCGCGTGAACGCGTTCGGCCTGTCTGCGTTCCGGCGGGGCCTGTTCGAGGTGATGGACGAGGGCAGTCAGGTGGTGGCCGAGCTGGTGGCGCCGCCGCCGGGCGGGCGCGTGCTGGACGCCTGCGCCGGGGCCGGCGGCAAGACGCTGGCGCTGGCGGCCGCCATGGCCGGCAAGGGGCGCGTCCTGGCCATCGACATCGACGGGAAGAAGCTGGAAGAGCTGCGGCGCCGCGCCCGCCGCGCCGGCCTGAACAACGTGACCGCGCGGCCCATCACGCGCGACGGCGCCACGCTGCCGCCCGAGGCGCGCCCCGGCGCGTGGGATCGCGTGCTGGTCGACGCGCCGTGCTCGGGCCTGGGCGTCCTGCGCCGCAACCCCGAGGCGCGCTGGCGGCTGACCGCCGCCGACGTGGCCGGCTTCCCGCCGCGCCAGGTGGCGTTGCTGGTGGCCTATGCGCCGCTGGTGGCGGTGGGCGGCCGGCTGATCTACGCCACCTGCTCGATCCTGGCGGATGAGAACGAGCGTGTGATCGAGCGCTTCCTCGCCGAGCGCGACGACTTCGTGCGCGTGCCGGTGAAGGAGATCTGGGGCAAGGCGCGCGTCGAGGCGCTGGGGCAGGGCGACGATGGCTTCCTGCGCCTGGATCCCAGCCGGCACGACGCGGACGGATTCTTCGCCGCCATCTTGAGGCGCGTGCGGTGATCCGCGGCGCGTGCGCCGCGCTGGTGCTGCTGGCGGCGCAGCCCGCCGCGGCGTCGCCCGCGCGCGCGCCGGTGGGACCCTTTCATCCGCCGATGATGCGCCCGCCCGCGCCGCCCGCGGTCGCGGCGCCGCCACGTCCGTCGCCCGTTCCGCTGCCCGCCATGAGCGGCCCGCCCCCGCCGCGCTACCTGATCGAGGTGCTGACCTTCGGTCCGGGAGATCACCCGTTCACCCGCTTCGGTCACGACGCCATCCGCGTCGTCGATCGGGTGGCGCACCAGGACCTGGTCTACAACTTCGGCACCTTCGCGATGACGCCGGGCTTGATCCAGGACTTCCTGCGCGGTCGGCTGCGCTACTGGCTGTCGTTCTCCTCGACCGCCGAGACGCTGGACGACTATCGCCTCGAGAACCGCAGCATCGAAGCGCAAGGCCTGGCGCTGTCGCCCCAGGCGGCCGCCGAGCTGGTCCGCCGGCTGGAGGTGAACGCGCTGCCGCAGAACCGCGCGTACCGGTACGACTACTTTCGCGACAACTGCTCGACACGCGTGCGCGACGTACTGGACGGGGTAACCGGCGGCGCGGTGCACGCCGCGGCCGCGCTGGCGAGCACCGAGACGCTGCGAGCCCAGGCGCTGCGGATGGCCGCCGATGACGTACCGTTCTACCTGGCACTATCCATCGTCCTTGGGCCCGCGACGGATCGACCGATCGACGCGTGGGCCGAGGATTTCTTGCCGCAGATGTTGCAGCGGACGCTGCGTCTGACGCGCGTCGCGGACGGCGGCCCGCCGCGCCCGCTGGTCGCGAACGAGCGGGTGGTGTTCGCGGCGAAGCGCCCGCTGCCGCGCCCGGCGCCGCCCCGCTGGGGCGGCCGCTTCCTCGCCGCGGGTCTGGCGGTGGGATTGGTCTTCATGCTGTTGGGTTTCGCGGCCGCCCGAGCGGCGATCGCGCGCGTGGCGCTGGGCGTGTTGCTGGCCGTCACCGGCGCGGCGACCGGCTTCGTCGGCGCCTTTCTGCTGGGCGCCTGGCTGTTCACCCCGCACGCGGTCGTCTACCGGAACCAGAACATCCTGGTGCTGGCGCCGTTCGCGCTGGCGCTGGCGGTGCTGGGGTGGGGCGTGGCCTTCGGGTGGGCGGGCGCCATCCGCAAGACATTCATCGTCACGGCCGCCGCGCTGGGCCTGACCTTGCTGGCCATCCTGATCAAGCCGTTCGCGGCCCATCAGGACAACGGGGCCCTGATCGCCTTCGCCATGCCGCTGTGGCTGGGCATGACCCTGGCCGTGCGCGCGCTGGCGCCGCCCGTTCGACGGCGCGAGCCCTAGCAACTTCATTGTTGTCTCCCAGAGGCGGCGCCTTACCATCACCTCATGGCGCACGGTTGCACGCCGCGGGGCTGGCTGTTGACGGTCGCGACCGTCGGTTCGCTCATCGCCGCGGCGGGGTGCGGCGGCGCCGTCTCCTCGTGCGATTGCCGGCAAGCCTGGGACACGCGCGACGTGACGCTGCCGTCAGGCTTGCCGGCTAACGCCACGATGGTGCAGACGGACTGGCCCTGCGCCGCCTCGATCATCGCGACGAACCTGGTCTACTTGACCGTCAATCCCGGGTCCACGGTGCGAAGCTGCGGCCTGCTGGTGACGCTGGACAACGGCGACCAGTACGCCGCCACCGCGACATTCCACGAGGCCACGTACGGTTGTTGCGGCGATGAGGTGACAATCGACGACGTCTCCTCGTTCCTGCCCCGCGGGTGACCCTAGCCGCGGCTCAGAACACGCGCAGCACCCAGCACTTCAGGTGGCCCGTCTCGGGGACGCCGGCCAGCTCCGGGTGGTCGCGGCCGGCGCCGTGGCGCGCCAGCACCTGCGCGGTCCGGCCCGCGTCGCCGAGCGCCGCCGTGACCAGCTCCTCGAAGTGGGCGCGTGTGATGCGACCCGAGCACGAGCAGGCGACCAGCAGGCCGCCGGGCTCCGTCAGACGCGCCCCGCGCAGGAAAAGCTCCTTGTAGGCGCGATCGGCGGCGGCCAGCGCCGCCTCGGCCGCGCGGCCCGTGCCGCCACCCCGCTTCGCCAGCGCGGGTGGATCGACGACCACCACGTCGAAGCGAGCGCCTTCGCCTTCCAGCGTGCGCAGCAGATCGAAGGCGTTGGCCTGGCGGACTTCCATGCGGGTCAGGCCATTGCGGGCGGCGTTGGCGCGGGCGCGCGCCACGGCCGGCGCCGCCTCGTCCGTCGCCAGCACCGGACCTCCGCGGCGGGCCAGGGCCAGGGCGAAGCCGCCGTGGTACGTGAAGGCGTCCAGCGCCCGCGCTCCCTCGGGCGCCAGCGCCGCCACCGCGGCGTGGTTGTCGGCCTGGTCCAGGAAGCCCCCCGTCTTGCCGTCGGTCAGCAGGTCCGCCTCCAGCGTGTTCGGTCCCAGGCGGTAGCTGACGCGCGTGTCACCGCTTCCGGCCACCACGCCGGCGAACCGGGGCAGGCCCTCGAAGTCGCGCGCGCTGCCGTCGTCCCTGGCCAGCACCAGGCGCGCGCCCAGCCGCGCCGCCACGCGCGCCGCCAGCGCGTCGCGCGCGGCGTTCATCGCCACGGACGTCGTCTGCAGCACGGCGGCGTCGCCGTAGCGATCGACGACCAGGCCGGGCAGGCCATCGGCCTCGGCGTGAACCACCCGGTACGCGTCGCGGTCGTAACGGTCGGCCAGCCGCCGGCGCAGCGCCGCCTCCAGGCGGCGCTCGGCCAGCGCCAGCAGCGCGTCCAGGCCTTCGCCGGCCTCGCCGCCGTCGCCGCCGATGGGGCCCAGCATGCGCAGGCCGATGCGCGCCTCCTTGGCCCAGGTGGCGCGGCCGTGCATCCGACCCCTGCCGTCGGTGACGTCGACCAAAAACGGGCCACCGTCGGCGGCGTCGCGCTCGGGCCCCCGCACGATGTCGTCGCGGAAGATCCACGGATGTCCCGCCCTGATGCGCGCGATGCCGCGCGCGCTGACAATCGCCGTCGCTTGCGCCGTCGCTTTCACGGCCTGCAGCATAAGTCACGGCGGCGGCGGAACATCGCGGATGTTAAAGTCACCGTCGAATGAGCGACGCACACGCAGAACGACGCGCGCGACTGGCGGCGGCGCTGGGGCCGCGGGCCGCGCTGCTGCTGGCGTCCCCGCCCGAGCAGCTGCGCAACGGCGACGTCCACTACAAGTTCCGGCAGGACAGCGACATCCTGTACCTGACGGGCTTCGAAGAGCCGGGGACGGTCGTTCTGCTGCGGCCCGATCACCCGAAGACGCCGTTCGTGATGTTCGTGCGCCCCCGCAACCCCAGCGAGGAGACCTGGACGGGCCGTCGTGCCGGCATCGAAGGCGCCATCGATCGCCACGGCGCGGACGCCGCGTTCCCCATCGCCGAGCTGGACGCGAAGCTGCCCGAGTTGCTTTCGGGCGTGGACGATCTGCACTTCTCGTTCGGCCGCGACGAGGACTGGGACGCCCGCATGCTGCGCCTGGTGGGGAAGATGCGCGCCGCCGAGCGCCGGGGCACCCGCGCGCCCGTGCGCTTCGTCGACGCGCGCCTGACGCTGCACGAGATGAGGCTGTTCAAGTCGCCCGACGAGATCGCGACCCTGCGCCGTGCCGCCGACATCACCGCCGAGGCGCACACCGCCGCCATGCGCGCCGCGCGCCAGGGCGTGGGCGAGCACGAGGTCGAGGCGCTGATCGACTACACCTTCCGCCGCCGCGGCGGCACCGGTCCCGGTTATCCCAGCATCGTCGGGGGCGGCGTGAACGCCGTGATCCTGCACTACGTGGACAACAACGCCCCGTTGCAGGCGGGCCAGCTGCTGCTGGTCGACGCGGGCTGCGAGGTCGACGGCTTCACCGCCGACGTGACCCGCACGTTCCCCATCGGCCAGCGCTTCAGCGACGCCCAGCGCCGCGTGTACGAGGCGGTGCTGGAGGTGCAGCAGGCCGCGATCGAGGCCGTGCGGCCAGGCGCCACCATCGACGCTATCCACACGCAGGTGGTCGAGCAGCTGACGGCGAAGATGGTGGCGCTGGGGCTGCTGAAAGGGGACGTCCCGGCGCTGGTGGCCGACCACGCCTATCGTCCCTATTACATGCACCGGACCAGCCACTGGCTGGGCCTGGACGTTCACGACGTGGGCTTCTACAGCCTGGAGGGGACCGCCCGTCCCCTGGCGCCCGGGATGGTGCTGACGATCGAGCCGGGCCTGTACATCGCGCCCGACGCCGACGCGCCGCCCGAGCTGCGCGGCATCGGCATCCGCATCGAGGACGACATCCTGGTGACGGAGACTGGCTACGACAACCTGACGCGCGCGACGCCCAAGACCGTGGCCGAGATCGACGCGCTGGTCGGCGCCTGATGCCCGCGCCTCGCCGCGGCGCCCGGGCCTGCTTGCTGGTGCTGGTGGCGTTGCTGGCGCAGGCCACCGGCTGCGCGACCACCTCGCATCACGCGCGGCCCCGGGCGCTGGCGTTCGTGGGGGGCGGGCTGGCGCTGGGTGGCTCCACGGTGTGGCTGGTGGGCGAGAACCGCGAGCACGCCGGGAATCTGCCCGCCATCGGACTGGCCACGGTGGCGGTGGGCGTGGCGACGATGATCGCGTCGGGCATCTGGATGGCGGCCGAGGTCACCTGCCAGACCGATCCCGACTGCGCCGAGTACGAGGAGTGCCGCGAGATCCCGGCCCCGCCGGGCGGCGTCCCCTACAAGCAGTGCGTCCCCCGCTGACGGGCGTTCAGTCCGCGCCACCGTCGGCAGGAGCCGGGGTGAGCGTCACCGTGATGTTCGATCCGGGAATCATCGTCGGCACGCATCCGCCGATGCCCGAGACGACGCCGTCGACCGTGGTGGTCGCGTATCCGGGGGCGGTCACCGACAGCGTGCAGCTGTTGGCGCCGACCGAAGGGGCCAGTTTCAACAGGAACTGGCAGGGTGGTGGCGCCCGGTCCGGTGACGAGGACGAGCAGTCGCCGCCGCAGGGAAACGATGAGATGGGGCCAGGGTCGTACGTGCAGTGGACCACGGAGAAGGAGGGATCGCAGATCGGCGCGCCGGTCATCACGTCGACGACCGTCAGGATCGGGGGAAACGACGCGATGGCTCCGCAATCGTCCTGATAGCCCCGGCTCCCCCCGCTACCGGCGTGGCTGGGCGGGGAGCCGCTGCTGCCGCAAGCCGGGCACAGCATCAATGCCATCAGACCGCCGAACACCGCCCCGCCGCGCCATCGCCCGCCCATGGAGTGATGCTGGCCCGTCAGCGAACGTTCCCGGTCGCGCCCGGTTTGGTGGGCTCGTCCATCCACGAGCGATCGAGATCCTCGGCCTTCTCGCCCTCTCGGGATGGCCCGGGCGGGCGAGGCTCGCGCCCGGGACGGCCAGCGTCAGGCTGGGGCGAGGCGGCGGCGCCGGGGTTCATCAGGCCAGGCCCCGGGTATCGCGCCGTCTTGATCTGCGGCGGCTCCTGCGGCGGAGCGGCGGCGATGGTGGAAGAACCCTCGAGACCGAGCGGCAGCGTGGTGCGCTTCTTCTTCTCGGGCGCGGGGACGGGGGCCGCGGCCTCGGTGCGCCCGGGCGAAGACTTCCTCTTCGTCAGCAGGATCGGTCCCTCGCCAGGCAGCGGCGTCGTCGACGGCATCATGGGCGACGGGATGCCCGCCTCCATCTCGATCACCACCGGCGTCTTCGCGTCGGCGGCGGGCGCCTTCTTCTTCGTCAGCGCGATGACGGGCGGCTGCCCTCCCGGCGTGCGCAGGGTGCGGCGGAAGCGCACCTGGCCGTAGCACTTCTGCAGATCGCGGTGAAACTCCTCCATGCTCTGCTGGCGCTGCTCGGGATCCTTCGCCAGCGCCTTGCGGATCATGATCTCGGTTTCTTCGGTGATCTCCGCGTCGGGCGCCACGTCGTGCAGGCGTGGCACCTGCCCGTTCACCTGCTTCATCATCACGTCCACGGGCGCCTCGCCGGTGAACGGGACCATGCCGGTCAGCATCTCGAAGAACATCACGCCCAGCGCGTAGATGTCCGAGCGCGCGTCCGAGAAGCCGATGCGCGCCGTCTCGGGCGCCATGTACTCCGGCGTGCCGAACACGACGCCCGCCTGCGTGACGCGCCCCTTGTCGGTGTCGGGCTCGCGCACCTTGGCCACGCCGAAGTCCAGGATCTTCACGAAGTCGAAGCGCTTCTCGCGCTCGGTGATGTCGTGCGCGCCGCTGTCGTCGTTCACCCGGCGTACCAGCTCGCGCCGCCCCTCGCGCGAGATCAGCATGACGTTCTCGGGCTTGAGGTCGCGGTGGATGATCCCCTTGCTGTGCGCCGCGCCCAGCGCCGCCGCCAGCTGGTTGCAGATGGTGATGGCGCGCAGCAGATCCAGCCGCCGATCACGCGCCAGCACCGCGTCCAGCGGCTCGCCCACCAGCAACTCCATCACGAAGAAGACGGTGCCGTCGGTCGCCTTGCCGAAGTCCGTCACCTCGACGATGTTGGGGTGGTTGATCAGGCTGGCCGCGCGCGCCTCGCGCAGGAAGCGCTTGATGGAGTCCTCGCGCGCGCCGTAGCCCTCGTGCAGGATCTTCACCGCCACCTCGCGGCCGATGTAGACGTGCTCGGCGCGATAGACCACACCCATTCCGCCGCGCCCCACGATCTCGTGCAGCCGGTACTTCCCGACCGTCATGCCCGAGCGGGCGTCAGGCGCGATCATCGACATGTCGACAGGGCCTGGGGCATGGGACATCGAGAGAATTCAGTTCGGGTGGTGTAGATTCGCCGGTCATGCGCCCCGACGGCCGCCAGCCCGATGAACTTCGTCCCGTTCGAATCACCCCTGACTATAACCTGTACGCCGAAGGTTCGGTGTTGATCGAGTGTGGTTCCACGCGACTCATCTGCACCGCGTCGGTGGAGGAGAAGGTCCCACCTTTTCTCGAAGGACAGGGCAAGGGCTGGGTCACGGCGGAGTACGGGATGTTGCCGAGATCGACCCACACCCGTTCCGGTCGTAACACAGGGGGGCGCGGGCAGGAGATCCAGCGTCTGATCGGCCGCGCCCTGCGCGCCGCCGTCGACACGCGCGCCCTGGGACCCCGACAGATCGTCATCGATTGTGACGTCATCCAGGCGGACGGCGGCACGCGCACCGCCGCGGTGACCGGAGGCTGGGTGGCGCTGGCCCTGGCCGCGCGGAAGCTGGAGCGCGCCGGCAAGATCACGAAGAACCCCATCAAGCTGGGCGTGGCCGCCATCTCGGCCGGCATCATCGGCGGCGAGCCGCGCCTGGATCTGCCGTACGCCGAAGACTCCGCCGCCGACGTCGACTTCAACTTCGTGATGACGGATCAGGGGAACTTCGTCGAGATGCAGGGCACGGCCGAGAAGGGGAGCTTCTCGGCCGACGACTACCTGAAGCTGGTGGCGCTGGCCAGCGCGGGCACGAAGAAGTTGTTCGCGCTGCAGGCGGCGGCGCTGGCCGCGGCGCGCGTGGCCTGAGCGGTGAGCGCCACCATCCAGCCGCCCGCCGTCGTGGTCGCCACGCGCAACCGCGGGAAGCTGCGCGAGATCCTGGTGCTGCTGGACGAAGCGAAGCTGGGCTTCCGTCTGATCACCATCGACGAGCTGGCGCCCGACGCCGAGCTGCGCGAGGACGAGGACACCTTCGAGGGGAACGCGCTGGCGAAGGCGCGTCAGGCCGCCGCGGCCACCAGGCTGCCCGCGCTGGCCGACGACTCGGGCCTGGAGGTGGACGCCCTGCAGGGCGCGCCCGGCGTGTGGTCGGCGCGCTACGCGGGGCTGCCCAGCGACGACGGCCGCAACAACCAGAAGCTGGCGCAGGCGATGAAGGACGTGCCCGCGGGCGCCCGCGCCGCGCGCTACCGCTGCGTGGCCGCCTTCGTCGATCCGGCTCGCGGCATCGAGCTGACCCGCGCCGGCGCCTGCGAGGGGGAGATCCTGTCCCTGCCCCGCGGTACGGGGGGCTTCGGCTATGACCCGTACTTCTTCCTGCCCGCGCTCGGCCTCACCATGGCCGAGATCGATCTCGACACGAAGAACGGCCTCTCGCACCGCGCCGCGGCCTTCCGGGCCCTGGCCCGGGCGCTGGCGGCGCTTCCGCCGGCTCCGCAACTGTCACCTTGACAGACCGCTCTCCGCTCGGTAGCTTCGGCCCTCCTTTTTTCCGAGGACCCCAGATGTCAGTGACCATTCGACTCACGCGTGCCGGCAGCAAGAAGGTTCCGTTCTACCGTGTCGTCGCGGCCGATAGCCGCAGCCCACGCGACGGTCGTTTCATCGAGCAGCTGGGCGTGTATGACCCGCTCCGCAATCCGCCCGAGGTCCGCATCGACCACGATCGCCTGAAGCACTGGCTGTCCGTGGGCGCGCTGCCCAGCCAGACCGTGGGCGAGCTGATCCGCGACCTTCCGCCTGCGGCGCCCGCCGAGGCGCCGGCCGTCGCGAAGTAAACCCCGGCTCGGCCGCTGTCTGCGTCCGCGGCCCCCCGCGCGCATTGCATGAGGAGATAGAGTTGGGCAGTTCACCGTCGCTCCGCGAACTCGTCGAGTATCTAGCCCGTGGGCTGGTGGACCATCCTGAAGAGGTGGTGGTCGAAGAAGTCGAGGAACCCGATGCTCTCGTGCTGGAGCTGAAGGTCGCCGAGCAAGACCTGGGTAAGGTCATCGGGAAGCAGGGTCGCACCGCCAAGGCGTTGCGGACCGTCCTGTCGGCCGCGTCATCGAAGATGCGCCGGCGCGTCCTGCTCGAGATCCTGGAGTAGGGGCCGGCGCGCGCAGCGCCGCGAACGAACGGGGCCCGGTATGCCCGCCAGCTATGATCCCGAGACGCTTCCGGTCGGCGTGCTCGGCCGGCCGCACGGCCTGCGCGGCGAGCTCACGCTGCGCCCGCACAACACGTCGGGCCGCGATCTGGGCCGGGTGACAGAGCTGATCCTCGAGCGGAATGGCGTCCGAGAGGTTCGTCCGGTGCAGTCCATCCGCCGCGGCGCCGACGGGTGGCTGGTGAAGTTCACCGGCGCCGAAACCCGCACCGACGCCGAGGCTCTGACGAACGTCCCGGTGCGCGTGCGCAGGACGGCGCTGCCGCCGCTGGACGCTGGCGAGTTCT
>Ga0207652_10000739_pt1 | contig 31538 bp, 27 predicted proteins | sample KBSC63BmetaG_FD_184334 | JGI IMG/M metagenome (GOLD analysis project Ga0207652, IMG submission 184334) | Corn rhizosphere microbial communities from Kellogg Biological Station, Michigan, USA - KBS C6-3B metaG (SPAdes) (version 2) | ecosystem: Host-associated > Plants > Roots > Rhizosphere ...
CTGCACCGTGCTGATAAATGGTAACACTGCACACTCATGCAACACACCTGTAAGTTCCGTGGCAGATAAAGAGATAACTACTATTGAAGGCCTTGAAAAAAATGGAAAACTTGCTGCGGTGCAACAAGCCATTATGGAAACAGGCGTTTTTCAATGTTCGTATTGTGCATCGGGAATGATTATGGCAGCAGCAGCGCTGCTCAAAAAAAATCCTGCTCCTTCTGAAGAAGCAATTCTACAGGCAATGAACGGAAATATCTGCCGTTGCGGTACATATCCTTACATCATCAAAGCTATTAAACTGGCTTCTACATTATAAATCGTGTACAATGGAAAATCAAGATCATTTACATCATCCATTTGAGCCGGCAACCGACGAACTTCCATCCAAACCACGTTATCATTTTAAACTCGACCGGCGAAAATTTTTTAAACTCGGCGGTGGAGGTTTGGTCGTTGCCTTTGTATTGCACGATCTTATTTCACTCGGCAACAATAATAATTCTTCTGCAGTTGCACCACAATCGCCGGATGATGTGGATGCATGGATACACATAGATGAAAACGGCGCAGTAAATGTTTTAACAGGTAAAGTTGAAGTGGGACAAAACATTCGTACTTCTTTGTCGCAAATTGTAGCGGAAGAACTGATGTTGCCTGTTTCATTAATCACTATGATTATGGGCGATACGGATCTTGTGCCTTATGATGCCGGCACTTTTGGAAGCCGCTCCACTCCGCAAATGGGCACACAACTGCGCAAAGCGGCTGCTACAGCACGCGATGCATTGATTGAACTTGCAGCAAAAAAATGGAACAAGCAGGCAACAACGCTGCATGCAGAAAATGGATTGATAATAAATACAGCTACGAAAGAAAAAATTGGTTACGGAGAATTAACAAAAGGCAAGCAACTGGTAATGACAATTTCAGACAACGTACCGGTGATTGCAGCAAAAGATTGGAAAGTGGCAGGAACGTCAGTGCCTAAAGTAGATGAAATGGATTTTATTTCTGGTAAGCACAAATATGTTTCGGATATGAAGTTGCCGGGAATGCTTTATGGCAAGGTGTTGCGTCCGCCGTCTTACGGAGCAAAACTGATTGAAGCAGACCTGTCAAAAGCAAAAAATATAACTGGTGTAATTGTGGTGAAAGATGGAGACTTTGTGGGAGTAGCTGCACCTGATATCAGAACCGTCACAAGCGCTTTACTGGCTATTGATGCCAAATGGGAAGAGCGTAGTGACCATCCTTCCAACGAAAATATTTTTGAATACTTGCTGAAGAATACTTCAGAAGAAAAAAATGAAAGAGACCAGGGCACAACAACAGGTAATGTAGAAAGTGGATTAACAGAAGCGGCGTTCAAATATTCCAATACTTACAACATTAATTATATAGCACATATACCGCTGGAGCCAAGAGCTGCAGTAGCGCAATGGGCTGATGGAAAGCTTACGGTATGGACAGGAACACAAAGACCGTTTGGTGTTCAGCAGGAACTATCTGAAACGTTCAGATTGAATAAAGAAAAGGTGAGAGTGATGATGCCTGATACAGGTTCCGGGTATGGAGGAAAGCATACAGGTGAAGCGGCAATCGAAGCTGCGCGCCTCGCACAGGAAGCAAAGGCGCCGGTGAAAGTTGTATGGACAAGAGAGGAAGAATTTACATGGGCATATTTTAGGCCAGGTGGTGTAATAAAAGTAGATGCAGGTGCGAATAAAGATGGTACAATCACTGCATGGAAATTTACTAACTATAATTCGGGCGGTTCAGGGCTCGACACACAATACAAAGTCAGTAACAAACAAATAGCACATGTGCCATGCAACACACCGTTAAGACAAGGTTCTTACCGTGGGCTCGCTTCTACAGCGAATGTGTTTGCAAGAGAATGTAGCATGGATGACCTTGCACGTTTGATAAACATGGACCCGCTTGGTTTCCGATTAAAAAATTTAGATGATGACCGGTTTGTTACAGCATTGCAGACAGCTGCAAAAGCCTTTGGCTGGAATAAATTAAAACCTGCCGGTCATGGTTACGGTATTGCCGGCGGATTTGAAAAAGGTGGTCATGTGGGCACTTGTGCCGAAGTAATGGTGAACAGTGATAAAGAAGTGAGGGTGCTTCGTGTAACGCAGGCATTTGAATGTGGCGCAATCGTGAACCCGCATCATTTGGAAAACCAGGTAACAGGTGCTATAATTATGGGTCTCGGCGGTGCTTTGTTTGAAGCAGTTCAGTTTGCTAATGGCAAAATTCTAAACGCTGGTCTTTCGGCGTACAGAGTTCCACGTTTTAATGATGTGCCTAAAATCGAAGTGATTTTAATAGACCGTAAAGATTTGCCTTCTGCCGGTGCAGGCGAGGCAGGAATTATTGGTGTTGCACCCGCTATACGTAATGCCATACTTGATGCTGCAGGAGCAGCCCTCAATACTTTGCCCATGTTGCCAAACGGAGCGTTAGTATGATAGTATATATAAAGGTTGGCGACTTTGCATATAAAAAATATCGGTTTAAATACATCTTAAAATGAACTATCGCAAATTTGGAAATACAGATTTACTGGTAAGTGAAGTTGGCTTTGGCACCTGGGCAATTGGCGGTGGCGCTATGGTTGGTAACACGGCGATTGGTTGGGGAGAAACTGATGATGATACTTCAAAGGAAGCTATTTATAAATCATTAGAGGTTGGTATTAATTTTTTTGATACCGCCGATATTTATGGACTTGGCCATTCGGAGGAACTGCTTGGAAATATAGTGGGGAACAAAAAGGATATTTTTATTGCAAGTAAGGTGGGCAATGTTTCGCGCAATGATCAGTTTACTTTCGATTATAGCAAAAAATATATTTTGCAGGCTTGTGAAAGAAGTTTGAAAAGGCTGAGGCGGGAAACGATTGATTATTACCAATTGCATACTGCAAGATTATCGCATCTGCAACAGGGAGATTGTATAGAAGCCATGCAGTTGTTGCAGCAAAGCGGGAAGATAAGATACTGGGGTGTATCATTGAACACATATGAACCTTTTGCCGAGGCAGATTACTTGTTGGAAAATCAATTGGGAAGCGGTTTTCAGTTGGTGTTAAACATCCTGAATCAAAAAGCAGTACCAATTATAAAGCAGGCAGGAGCTGCGGGATATGGCATAATAGCCAGGATGCCATTGCAGTTTGGCCTGCTTACTGGCAAGTTTGACGCAGGTATAAATTTTTCTGTCAACGATCATCGCAAAAAAAGAGTAACACAAGATGTGGTTGATGTATCCAGTTTTCACCTGCAGCAGGTTTGGAAGCTTTGCGAAAAGTATAAAGTAAACAAAGCTCAACTCGCTATCAGTTATATTTTGAGTTATCACGAAGTAGCAACTGTTATTCCAGGCATCAGGACAGCGCAGCAAGCCGAAAGCAATACTAACGGCCTTGTACAATTAGCAAAAGAAGATATAAAGTTTATTGAGGAATTGGGCATCACTGACTTTGTTGAGGTAATAAATCTTATTCGTCAAAAAGAAAATTAGAATAATTTTATTTACTGGTTAATACTTATCTATTACTCCCGGTTATTATATAGCAATGTAATTTTATCTCCAGGCGTTTTCATGTGCTTTTTTAGAATTTCCTGGTGAATTTCTTCAGGTTGTTTTACTCCATTAACTATGAGTGACTCATTTGAAAGTTGAATAGAAAGGTTATCCCTGCTGGTGATAACGTTAGCCTTTTCAAGATCACTAACGATATCTTCGGCAGTGGAATTCCGGGTTATTGAAATGATACCCTCTTTGGGTAGGGTAGAGGTAACTGCATATACTACGGGCTTTACATCAACTCTTGAATCTGCTGAAATTGCCGACATTACGGACAGTTTAGAGTTAACAGTTGCTGTCGTGGCCGCAATAGCCACTGGCTTCAGGTTTACGGTTGATGTTGCTGATACGGATGGCTTAACAGTAATAGTTGGCCTCACAGATATTACCGGTTTTGTATAGATGCTGGTTGTTACTTTTACAGAATCCTTTCGCATTAATTCCAGTTTCTTTTGCTGCAGTTTTAGTTCTTCCATTTTTTGTTGCAATTCCATTTGCTTTTCTTTGAGAAATTCTTCTTTTTGTATAAGATCCTTCTGCATCTTTTGAGATTGTATCTTCATTGATTCATCTTTTTTTTGCATGCGCTCTGCTTGTTCCTGCATTTTTATTTCGCGTTGCTTTTGCTTTATGAACTCTTTTTTTCTTACCAGGTCGGCTTCTGCAATTTCATTTTGTTCCTTCATTTTTTTGGAGTCTATCTTCATTTCTTCAGCTTGCTTTTGCAATTGCTCTTTTTGCAAGGCAAGCTTTTCTGACTGTATTTTTAGCTTAGCTGTCTGCTCCTTCATTTGAGTATGGATTTTTTCAATCATTGGCTGATATTGTGCATACTCATCCTCAGGAATCTTTTTTCCGTCAATATATAATTCCTTTATCTTGCTGTTCTCCTCTTTTAACTCAACACGTTTGCCGTCTATATCGCCTTTAAAATTTGTATTATAATTATCAACACCTGTTTGTTTTCCAGGTATTGAATCGGAATATCTTTCTGCAAGTTTACTGCTGGTACTCTTAGCCTCTGTGTTCATAATATTTTGTGCAATCGCTTGCCCGGTTACTTCATTTCTTTTTACGGTATCGATTTTATTTTTTTCTTTCCCCGGGTTAAATGCCGCAGTTGCAAGGCACGTAAGAACAATGCATGATGCCAGTACCAGCTTTTCCATAGTGTTAAGTGTTTTATTGTTATTGGTTATAATTCGTTTTACCCTGTTCAGCAAATGGTTTTTTGATCCTGAGAATGTGGCTGCATATTTCACGCCTGCATTATATTCCTGGAAGGCAACCAGTGCATGAATAAATATCTTTTTATTTCTTGTAATTGAAAGAGCAATATCATCACAACAATTTTCTCTTTCATTCTTTATGAGTGAGGAAATCCATAACACAGCAGGATTGAAGAAGAAAAATATTTCAGCAAATTGTTGCAGCAGGTTCACCAAAAAATCATTTCGTTTAATGTGCGCCAGTTCATGTAGCAATATTGCTTCAACCTGATCCTGAGGTAAGTTGTTTAGCAGGCCCATGGGGAATAACAGCACGGGCTTCAGGTGGCCAATAACCATTGGCACTTTTGCAAGAGACGACTGCAGAAATATAACATGCCGCCTAATACCAAGTTTCGTGGCAAGTTCATGCAGCTTTTGGTTCCACTGGTCGCCTGCTTCCATTATCCATCTTCTTTTCATACGCTGCAATGAGTTCAGTCCTGATATAAGTTGCAGACATCTGAAAATGATAACCATAAACCATATCGAAACAATAACGTCAGCATTTGCCTGGATGAAAGAGATCAATGAATCGAAAACATTTTTTTGTTCCGGTTGTACGCTATTAGCCTGCATGGATGTTGAAGTAATTGCAACAATCATTGTTTTATTACTATCAGCAGTAGCATGTGTGTCACTGACGAACGCTGTATAAAATACAAAAGCCATACTCAGTACAAACAAGGCCAGTAAGCCCGTAAGCAACTGATACCTTAGCTGCGGTCCGTGTTTTTTAGTAAGTGTGATAATGATTCCTGCAACTAATGCCATTAGGGCGCCGATCCACAGTGAATCAGCGAGCATAACAAAAACAGTGTGCATACCTCTTAAATTAAATAGTTTATCGAAAACGTTAATTGACATAATCATTTATTGAAGATGCTTATTTGTTCGTATCCATTTTCTTGAGTAACTCTTTTATTGCCAGCAATTCCTTTTTGTTTGTCTTCTTATTGCCGAGCAATTGCATAACAAGGCTGCTGGCCGAACCGTTATAAAGATTGTCTACAAACTTTTCAAGCAGCGCATTCTTTGTTTTCAGCTCCGGTTCAGCGGGGCTATATATATGTTTCATACTAGTGTCATCCCTTTTTAGCAACCCCTTTTCCTGCATTATCTGCATCAGTTTTAAAGTAGATGTGTACTGCACTGTTCTTGTTTGTTCGTTTATCTTGTCATTAACTTGTCTTACGGTGGAAGGACCAATTTCCCAGAGCACCTTTAATATTTCCAGTTCCGATTTTGTTGGTTCAGCCTTCGGCTGATTAGTATCTTTTTTATCTTTCATTATTTAAAGGTAGGAAATTTTTCGTACGAAAAAATATTTATGCCAATTTTTTTTTAAAAGTAGTAGATTATATAAAGGCTCTTTTAGGGCCAGGTAGTACCGGCGGATTTTGTTGTGAGCATTCTCATAGTGAACGAATGATTGAACGGAAGCTACATCAAGGTCCTTGAACACTAAATATCGACAACTGCGATTTTTTTGAAAGCAATTAGTTTCAAGGCTTCGTGACAATCCTTTATTATAAGCTTCGTTTTGCTAATCGGTACATTGCACTTGCTTTGACAGACCAAAAATAAAAAACCCGTAAACATTAAGCTTACGGGTTTAAGTTATAAAGAAATCAACTTTGTCGGATGACAATATTATTTCGAAGATCATGAAATGGCTGTTATCAATTAACTGCCTGCCATCATGAATATACTCCTCTTCACGACTTTGCTAAGATTACTGCCCGTTTCTTTTAAAATAATTTTAATGTTTTGGAAACATTGCCTGGCTTAATCCGGCACTGGAACTTTTGGATTATAGGTCAGTTTGCCATAGAGCCAGATAAAATCATTTTTTGGATATTCATCCGCGCTTTAAACAGATTTGATTTGGAAGCGCCAATCGAAATCTTTAATTCTTTGGCAATTTCTTCATGTTTAAATCCGTGAATTACAGAGAGGCTAAAGACAATCCGGTATGCAGATGGCAGACACTGAATAAGCTTTATAATTTCATCGTAAGATAATTTATCTACAGCCGATAATTCAATACACACAGGTTCAAAAACGTTATCCCCAATATGTGCTAAGAAATCGAGGCTTTTATTTTTCCTGTAATGATCAATAGCAGTGTGGATCATTATTCTTTTTATCCAACCGCTCAAAGAAAGCTCAAAGTTTTCGTACCTGGCCGTGAAATTTTTTAGTTCTTTAAATACTTTTAAAAACCCATCATTCACCACTTCCCGGGCATCGTCACTCGTTTCACAATATGTAATACAGACCCTAAAGCAAAAAGTATAGAAGTGACAAAAAAATTTTTGCTGGCTTTCTCTGCTTAAGCCGATGCAACCTTTTACAAGGTCTTCCAGATTTGAATTTCTTCTCAATTTGTTGATTTAAATAATTGTATCCGAAACCGCAATTGGTTGATAACAGTTTGATGAATTGTAACTTCCTCGCTTCGTGTCTCTAACCGATTATAATTATATGCATTATGATTTGCGCTCATAAATTGCGAAATACTTGGCCAGGAAATAGGTTTGATGATTTTTGTGTTTCGCAAAAAATGTCTTTAATTTTTCTTCTCCAAATGCCGCGATTAAATCGTCTAAGATTGTAACACTATGGATATTCTCTCTGCTCAGTTTAAAGGTTTGCCAGTCCAAAGTTTTTTTATAATACTGGTCATAAAATTCTTCTGCCCATTCAAGAATTTCTGCGATGGCACCCACATGTTCAGGAAATGCCTTGCGTTTGTTTGACTTATATAAGAGCCCTATCGATTTTTCCATAAGGCTTATGGCAACCATTTTTACAAAACCAAATTGATCGTCCGATTCCATAAGTTTTTTGAATGATTGAAGTATAATTATGAATACAAAATTGATACAGCGATTCATGCCCATTATGAGAGTTATCACCTATTTATTTAAATAGATCCCTTATTTTACTTTTAATTTTTATTTTACGGGAAGCAAGCAATAAAACTGATTCCCAAACAAACCAATCGCGAAACCCGAATATTGAATTATCTGCGAAAAATCCTTATTTTATTTTTCGCGGCAGGGTTCATCCGGAGGCTCTATCGACACATTGCACTTATCGAATGTGGTTTTAAAAATTTAATTCGAAACAAATTTTCAAATTCTTTTTATAAAAAAATAGGCTATTGATTGATAGAAATTTTTTTGGAGGGTACACATATTAACCTTAACGGATACTTTGAAATTTACTTTTGCCTTTTAAACTCTTCGTAAACATCCATAACCTCATCTTCAATTCTTACCACCTTAAAGTTATTGTCATCTTCAATAAATGCGAGATAAGTTGGATTTCCATCAGTGTCCCTGGTTTCTATCTCCTGTATTAGGTCGATTTTGTAATCATAATATTTACTTTTCACGATGCCCCTTATACTTCGATCAAATTTTTCTTCTTTATAACTTTTTAATGTACATTCCCAATGCCCTTTCTTGTCATAATACACCACAGTTTGAATTCCATCAGATATAAAATCAGCGGTAATCAAATTTTTGGTTTTTAACCATCTTACGGTATTTACGCCTTTGTAAGACTTTTCGAAATTGTTTAGTGCCCTGGAATTAATGTCAGAGTTTGCCTGGTTACCCGGCGTTGACATTAGCTTGTCTATTTCTACAATATCTGCCGGAGAATTAAAAAATGCTGTTCTACCTGATATTTGAGCATTTGTTTCACTTGTTGTTGCCAATAGGGGAACTAAACCCATTACAAAGGCAAAAATAATTTTTCTCATTTTTCAAAAATTTTATAAATAATTAATGCAGCAAAATTGCATCTGGCATCATTAATTTTTCTGAGAGATGTTACCTAATTATTTATAAAAAATCCTCATTTTAGCTATACAAATTTTACTCTTGGTTTTATATGGTACATCAATTTTAATTTTTCTGACATGCAAAAAAAAGACAGGGTGCAACCCCTGTCTTTCCGGTTTAATAAAAATGCCAATGGTTTTTACGTTTAAAATTAATTCAGTAATACTCCATGTTTATATATTAAACATTCCTGTTGCAGGAGTAATTACTGCTTTTATTTCTTCAATCTTGTCAACCGGAAAGTCCCCGCATTTTCCATGTTCCCTGATGACGTCTTCATTGTCTGCTTCATGAACGCAATAAATTTTGTCTGCGGTAACGAAAGACTCGATCCATACATAAGGCTTACCTAACACAGAGATGACTGCATTAGAAGTTTTTGAAATAGCTTGTAGTTCTTCTGAAGTCATATTACCTGCACCAGGTACGCTTCTTTCAATAATAAATTTTTTCATATAATAATTTTAACGTTGAATACGAAGCTATTTTTATACTCTTATTAATATACAGGGGTTCTTACCTAATTAACGGGAAGGCACACCTTATTTTAGAATGCCTAAACGAAGCGCTTCAACAACAGCTTTCGAACGGGAATTTACATCGAGCTTAAATAAAATACTTGAAATATGATTATCAACAGTTTTAGGCGAAATAAAAAGTGTTTCAGCAATTTCTTTATTCTGAACAGCTTTCTGTAATAAGTATATGACGTCAAGTTCGCGATTAGTAAGCTGTGCAGGATTTGCCTTTGTGCTTTCCCTTATACCTCTTGGAATATTTCTAATTCCACCGGCACGCATTTCCATTTTTAATTTTTCGCACACAGCTGTTGCGCCTAATTGTTGAAAAATTAAAAGCGCATCTTTCTTATTCTCTTCATTCCCTTGAAACAAGGCAAACGCTTTTTTAACGGGGCAGCCTGTTGTTTCCCAAAATTCGGCAGCACTGACTATTTTTCCAGCCTTAATAAGTTTATAAGGTTCATACAATTCCGATAGGTTAATTTCTCGTTTCCTTACTTTTTGTAACCAGAAAGTAAATTCACTGTTGTCGGCTAGATAAATTGATTGTTCAATCTCACTCACGATCTTGTTAAGTTCATCTTCAGCAATACATATTTTTCCTGTTAACCATTCATATTCTAATAATGCTATAAGTGCCGGAAAAATCCTTTCAAGCTCCATCGTTTCAAAAGCCTTTGTTTTTGCCTGAAGCAGAAAGTCAATTGCATCGGTATCGCCTCTCCGCATTTTTATAGTACCAAGCACAATTAGAGCCCCTATTTTAAAAGCTCGTGGCTGATCTTGATTCGTGAGAAGGTTTTTTGCAATGCTGTAAGCTTTTTCCTCATCGCCAGTTTCAAGATCCACCTGCGCTTTCAACGACAGCATGTTTAATCTCCAGGAATCAAGGTCCCTTTCTTCACAATATCGAATACCATCGTCCAATATTTTTTTTGCAAAAACATAATCCTTAAGCTTCGATACATTACATCCCAAATTGGAATATGCTCTTGCTGCATGTTCATGAAAAGAATTTTTTAAAGCAATTGCAAGGCTCTCTTGTAAAAGCCCAATGCCTTTTTGTTTTGATGATGGTAAATTCATTTGCACAGAACCAACATTGTTCAAGGCATGCGAAAGTGTTTCTTCATCATTCAATTCCCGCGCAATTGCTATTGCTTTTTCTCCCCATATTATACATTCTGTTGGTTGGTCAAATAACCTTTTCAATTGCGACATATTGCTAAACGCCATTGCTTTTACAGGAGATGAAGGTTCGTTGCTTATAATTTCAATAGCTTGCTCAGCATAGCTTTCCGCATTTTTCCTGTTGCCGTTTAGCCACCACAGCCGTGAAAGTAAACGAAGGCTGTTAGTTATTTTTTTTATATTATTTTTTTCTCTCCAAAGATCTAATGCTTTTACTGTATAGATAATAGACTCTATAATTTGGTTTGTGAGATAACATTCATAAGCATATGATTCGTAAAGCTGAATGAGCGTATCATTGTCATTTCCCTGGTAATATTCTATTGCGGAAAAGTATAGCCTTGATGCTTCTACATGAGCACCTACACATGCGGAACGGCTGGCAACCAGTGGTGCATACTTAGCTACAAGTTCGTATTCATTTGAATTTTTAGCATAATGCACAATACGCTCTATCTCGCCTTTTTCTTCAAACGACTCTAAAAAAAGTTCCAATATCAATTTATTTAATTCGATCCTTTTAAATGGCGAAAGTGACTCTTCAATCGTTCTCCTATATAGCTCATGTTTAAAAATTACTTTATCGTTTTTAACGATGATAACATTCATCGCAAAGCAATGGTCCATACCTGCGTCCCACGAAGCCCTGATTTTAGCGAAACGATTAACCTCTAATCCTTCAGGAATCACAGAGCATATTTGCCACGCATGTTTCGTTCCTTCTTCCTGGCGTTCATAAACAGAGAGAATAGAATCTTTAATATTATCAGGGACGCCCGGACTATAACTTGCCAATATTTCATTTACATAAAAAGGGTTACCCCCTGAAATGCTGTACACATCCTCGCCGCTATACCCTTTACTATCCGCCAACTTTTCAACAGCTTGTTTTGATAAAGGTGTAATAGACACTTTCGTGAATGAATCAGGTGGCAATTGCCCTATTACATTCCTTAAGGGATGCCGTGAGTGGATTTCATTGTCACGATAAGTAAGAATAAACAAACAAGGCATTTGAGAGATACGCTTTGCAAAAAATTTTATAAAGTCGAGTGTCGCTTCATCTGCCCAATGTATATCTTCAAATACGATCAAAAACTTTTTTACGCGGTTTCTAAACGCTTCAAGGAAATTTGAAAACAAGTCTGATCTGTCTTTGCCCGAATGAGAACTGGGAAGCAAATCCTTGTTTACCTGGGATAAAATATCATATATGGGTGCAAGGTGGCGGGGAGTAAATAAATCATCGCATGCCCCTTGGAAAATATCGCACTCCCCTTCATGCTGTTTACAGAAAGCCTTTACCAGTGCAGTTTTACCGATACCAGCTTCGCCACTTATTAATACGCAATGCCCATCGCCTTCTTCAACATTCTTAAGATGCTTTTGCAGCAAACCTAAAAATTCATCTCGTTCAATAAGTTCCATATCGCAATTTGTAAAATGAGGAAATAATTTCTTTAAAATAGGGAAAACCTCTGAAACGTCAAAGCTGAATAGGGGGTTGCTTTGCACCCGAATTAAATCAATTATCAAATTCAAAATTATTATTTATGAAACATGTTCTTATATTATTCGCGATGTCTGCGTCCAGTTTTGGGTGCTTTCAGTCATGCGCACAGAAAAGGCTACAAGGCTCAGCCGACAGCGGCGCAACAAAAAAAACTCTTTATATCGATGTTCACCAGTTACAACCTGGAAAAGTAAAATATGAGGATGTTGCCAAGGCACATGCTAAAGACCTGGCTACCGAAAAAAAATATGGCGTGCATTTTATTAAGTATTGGGTTAATGAAGAAAAAGGCCTCGTGTATTGTCTTTCCTCATCCAGCGACAGTGAGTCTATAAGAAAAACACATGCAGAAGCGCATGGATTATTGCCTGAATATATTTACAAGGTAACAGACGGAACTGCAGCGAACTTAATTAATCAAAGCAATTTTTTTCTTGATGTCCATTATTTGGGAGCAGGAAAAGTTACTGCGAAAGATGTTGCCGGGGCTCACGCGAAAGATCTTGCTGTTGAAAAAAAATACGGTGTAAACTTTATCAATTATTGGGTTGATGAGAAAAACGGAGTGGTGATGTGTTTGTCCCAAGCAAAGGACTCTACCGCTGTTATTAATACACACAAAGAAGCGCATGGATTAATACCTGCTTATGTATTACCAATAAAACAGGGAGAATAACCCTCGGAGAAAATTCAAAATTAATCTACAAACTTCTTGCATTGGGTGTGCTTATGAGGCCTGAGTGATGCATTTAAAAATTTATAAACAAATAAAAATTAAAAATTATGAACAAGAAACAACAAAAACGAATATTTGCGGTGCCAGGGAAATCTCTTTTGATAATTGCTTCGGTAGCAATTGCCATTGGCTGCAATAAACAACATGGGGAGCCACATGCATTAAAGAACTTTAAACAAGTTAACCTGGTAGCAAATACCGCAGAGTACCATCCTGTAACTGTTGATCCAACTTTATTGAATGGCTTCGGTATTGCCTGGTCTCCTAACGGTGTGGCGTGGGTGAATTCGGTGGGTGGCCATGTAAGCGAGCTTTATAGCAGTGAAGGAGCGACCGTGAGAAAGCCCGTAAATATTCCTTCACCGATAGATACGATTGGTGGCCTTCCTACAGGGATTGTTTTCAGTGGAGGAAAAGGTTTTAAATTGGGCTCTGGAGAAGCTACTTTTATTTTTGCCGGATTTGATGGTGTAATATCCGCCTGGAATCCTGCTTCGGGTAATAATGCTAAAAAGATAATCGGGTTTGCGGGCGCCGCTTACACGGGATTAGCTATAGGAGCTAATAAGGGAAAAAATTTTATATACGCTGCTAATTTCAGCGGCAAGAGAATTGACGTATGGGATACCGCATTCAGACGTATTCCAATGCTCTTTGCAGATCAGAATATGCCAAACGATTATTCTCCCTATAACATCCAGGCGGTTGGCGATTTGCTTTACGTAATGTATGCCCAACTGAGCAATGAAGGTGGAACTATTGGCCATGTTGCAGGTGCAGGTAAGGGATTTGTAAGTGTTTTTAATACTGACGGTTCATTTGTAAAAAGGTTTGCATCGCGTGGAAGCCTTAATATTCCATGGGGTATAACTTCAGCGCCTTCAAACTTCTTCGAAAAAAATGATATTAAAACATCCGGTGAAAGCTCTAATAATAAAGGTTATGGAGATAGTGGCGACGAGAGTAATGAACTAAAGCAATCCCTAATATTAGTCGGCAATTTTGGAGATGGTCGCATTAATGTTTACAATGTTGACGGAAAATTTTTGGGTCAGTTACAATCCGATAATAATACAATAAGTATTGAGGGACTTTGGGCATTATCATTTGCTCCTTCTACAGCAACTTCTATCGATCCTAACAGGTTATATTTTTCTGCGGGGCCCGATAATGAGGCGGACGGCTTGTTTGGTTATCTTATCAAACTTTAAAAAGATCAACGGCTCTTCGTACGAGGAGCCGTTGATTTAAATATTATAACAAAGTGTGAACTGATATAAATGTATCATAGGTTACAAATTATAAAAATATGAAAACGGAAAAGAAAGTTCTCCTGGTAGATATGGATCACGTGATAGCTGATTTAACTTCCCAATACATAAAATATTACAAGGAAGCAACCGGAATTGAAATGAGAAGAAATGATTTGCTGGGAAAACCGGAAGATGAAGCATTCCCTGCCTCAAAACTTATAAGAAGCTTTCTGCGCACACCGGGCATGTTCCGCAACGCTGCCGTAATAAAGGATAGCCAGTGCATACTGCAGGAATTAAATGAACTGTTCGACTTGTACATAGTTTCTGCCGCTATGAAATTTCCTCAATCTTTAATAGAAAAATATGAATGGTTGCGTGAACACTTTCCTTTTATTAAATGGACGCAAATAATTTTTTGCGGATCCAAGAAAAATATTTCTGGTGATTACATGATCGACGACCATCTTAAAAATCTGGATAATTTCAATGGGGTGAAACTGCTTTTTACAGCCACACATAATACCAATGTAAATTCAAAGAAATACACGAGGGTAAATGGCTGGCACGACGTAAAACAATTGTTAATTGAGCAGAATGAATGGAAAATTATTGATCGGCTATGTTAAGATTTATTTATCTTAATTAATTTACTTGAAACTCAAGTGCTGTCCTGTTTGTTGTGATAAATTCTACAGAGAAAGTGTATAATTCCAGGTTTAGCGGCATTTAATAAAGCTCTTGCAGTCAATTAGATTTTAGCGCCTCCTTTATACCTTCTAAAACTGCTTCCGAGAAAAGTGAAGAAAAAGATTTTTGTCTTTTGAAAAGACGTTTAAAGAAAGCTTTTATTTTTTTCATCTTTACTATGTTGTTTGTAGGGTATTAATGATTTTAACCCGGTGCAAAGCAACGTTGTAACTTGCCGTAGCAACTAAGAACTTCTACCTATTTTTTTTGAAAACTAACTCATTTTATAAAATGAATTTGCGCAACTAAACAAGAAATAAATTGTCGTGCGGAGCAAGAAAATAGTGGCTTGTAAGCGGATAGCGCTCGACTCACTTGTCAGATTGATTAACAGTATTGGCCTAAAAGTATTTTTAGGCTTTTTGCTTTGTCAACCATTTCAGTGCTTTCAATTTTATTTACTGAAATTATGTTTGGTAATTCTTTATATAATTCTGGCAAATTCAAAATTTCTACAACCTGGTCTTTTATCCATTTATTATAGGCTATTGGATAAGTTTTATGTTTTATAAAAAGCGCTTGCAAAAATTTTTGAAACGCTACATATAATCTGTCGAAGGCCTGAAAGTACAAACCTCTTTTAACAAAAATGGAAATATGATCTAAGTCGTAAAGACAAGCCAGCTTTGCAAGTTCCAGCCTTTGAGTTTGAAGTGTGCTATCATAGTATGGTAACCATTTCAACTTTAATTTTTTGAAATATTCACCTTCATCATTCAATGGCATAGAATACAATAATCTGTTTCCAATTTCAACCTCAAAAAAGTCAACAACACCGCCATCTTCCCAGGCCGCCGGTTCGAAAATGCCATCAAAAATATCTAAATGTATATGAGCATATTTGCCCAATTTTTTAAACTGTTTTAGAGTTGAATTAGTATTCATGAAGTCAAGCCAATTGTTTTCAATCTCTGCCAGCCCTGTATTTGATATTGCTTCTGATGCTAATACTGCAATATCTATATCGCTTTCAGGTGTTGCCTTTCCTCTGGCAAGTGAGTTTACTATTAAGATAGTGTCAATATTTTGTTGATCATGAAAGAAATGCTCTATGACTCCAACTGCTTGTTTATGTAATTCAGTCGGAAAGATAAATTCCACCATTATTATTTTTATTCACTGTGTTGCTTGCGGTGACATGATTTTTACAATTTTCTAAATAAAACGCATCATTGAAAAATCAAAGTCTAAGATAGCCAACAATTGCTATGTGTCTGAACTTGTACATACATATTTCAGTAAATAGATATTCAGTAAAATTGAAAGGCATTTGCGATGACTTGAAAGGTCGCTAATGATCTTATAAAATAAGGAGCGAAAAAATAAAACTAGGGAATACTGCTTATAAGCCGCCCTGGCTATAAGCCTACTTTTGTTTTTCAAAAATTTCTAAAATGAAAAAAATCTTTTTGAATATATTTTTCTTATTAGCCTTTACCTTAACTTTTGCTCAATGGACAAAAATTTCTTCTATTCCATCTAAAAGTATTGTGGCATTAGTTGTTCATAATAGTTCTATTTATGCGGCTTCCGACTCAAATATAATTTATAAAAGCGTAGATGGTTTTAACTGGAGTGCAACAAGTGTAAGCAATGTACCTGTTCAGCTCACTTCACTTGCATTTTATAATAATGAGATATATGTCGGCACTTCAGACGTATCTGTGTTTAACAGTGCTGACAACGGAGTTACATGGCATAACAAAGCCTTAAGCACTATACCATCGAGCAGGTTTGCCGTTAACAACAATATTTTGTTTGCAGCCACTTTTGGTGATGGCGTGTATAATCTTAATACAACCACCAAAACTTGGTTACCATTTACGAACTCACTACCAACCTATTCTTATAACGTTCAAAACATTATTAGCGCACCGAATTTTTTAATTATCGGTGCTGGGTCAAACGGAACTTTTTACCGCTACGATTTTGCTGCCAATCAATGGAACGAAGAATATTATTATGGTACTTTAAAGCCGGGACTGCAAATAAACAGGATGATAAACAACGCCAGTACAATCTTTGCAGTTAATGGCAATAAAATTATCAGGAGTAACAACTCAGGCATTGGCTGGGCTGATGATCACAGAGGAACACATAATGGTGCAGACAGGAATATTTATTCCGGGTCTGCAAATAATTATACGTTAACAAATGAAGTTCCCCGCGGAACCTGGATTCAGCAACGCAAAGAAAATGCTGCTGTTGGTGAGAGTTGGGCAACAGATGAAGAATTTTTTCCAAGAGGTTACTCATTCGATATAGTTGAATTTAACGACAAACTGTTTCTGGCAAAGGATGATGGATTATATTTCAAAACAATTGCAACAGGGCCTTTGCCTGTAACCTTTCTTTCCGTCAATTCAAAATGTGAAACAGGTAAAGTATTACTCACATGGAAAACTGCACAAGAACAAAACAGCAGTTATTTTAATGTTGAGAAAAGTATTGACGCTATCCATTGGGCAGTCATTGGTAACTTGTCTGCAGTCGGAAATAGCAGTATTGAGAGAAGTTATTACTTTGCCGACAAAAGCCTTGCTCAGAATAATTACTATCGCATTGCGGAATATGATGCGGATGCTAAAGTGCAATACAGTAGCGTTGTTCAAACTTCCTGTAGTATATCAGATGTGATTCGTGTTTGGCCAAATCCCACTCCAGGCAAAATCATTATAGACATTGTAACACAATCAAGATCCCGCGTTTTAATTAAGCTTATCGACACGAAAGGGTCAACAGTAAAAATGCAACAAGAAGATCTTTCACAAGGAAGAAATCAAGTCATGGTGGATGTGACATCGCTAACAAATGGTATTTATTATTTGTATGCTGAATGGAACAATGGGCAAATGAAAAAATCAATGGAAGTAGTAAAACAATAAATCACGTTCAGGCAACAATATGCCGTTAATAAGAACCGATGCATTATTGGGTACAAAGGGATCCAAATTATAGAACTACTTTATGGAACTAAAAATTAAATCATGCTTATATTAATTGCAGGTCCGTACCGAAGTGGCACTAATGACGATCCAACATTGATGCAACAGAATTTGAATAATCTTGAATCCGTTTCATTACCGTTATTCAGAAAAGGGCATATCCCCATGATTGGCGAATGGGTTGCGTTGCCATTAATTAATCTCGCAGGCTCAGCAAGGCCCGGTGATGACGCCTGGGAAGAAGTTCAATATCCAGTTGCACATAGGCTGCTGGAAAAATGCGATGCAGTTCTTCGTTTACAGGGTGCTTCGAAAGGAGCAGATGAAGATGTGAGAGTTGCAATAGAAAGAGGATTGAAAATTTATTACAAGTTAGAAGATGTTCCAAATGCAGAATAATAAAGTTAAAATCCAAAAGACAGAAATTCTTTCAGACAATTGGTACACGCTAAAAAAAGTAACTTATGATTATTTAAAAAAAGATGGTTCGTGGCAAACACAAAGCAGAGAAGCATACGACAGGGGCAACGGTGCAACTATATTACTTTATAATACAGATTCCAAAACTGTTATATTAACGAGGCAATTTCGATTGCCTTCGTTTATTAATGGGAATGACTCTGGGTTGTTAATTGAAAGTTGTGCAGGACTTTTGGATGAAGACAATCCGGAAGATTGTATAAGAAGAGAAACGGAGGAAGAAACAGGCTATAAAATTTCAACAATTAAAAAAATATTTGAGGCGTATATGTCACCTGGCTCTGTAACAGAAATCTTGTATTTTTTTATAGCTGAATATTCCAGTAATATGAAAGTTAATGAAGGCGGTGGTGTTGTTCATGAACAAGAAGATATTGAAGTCTTAGAAATCAAATTCGACAAAGCATTCCACATGATTGAAACAGGCGAAATAAGAGATGGCAAAACAATTATGTTATTGCAGCATCTGAGGCTTGAAAATATTTTGTAGAATCCTGCGAATTAATCTTTTTTGATATTAATTGATGGGCTAAAAACTAAAAAAGCCCGTAGAAACTGTGTTTTACGAGCTTTTAATTTTGAAATCAATTTAGTCGGGATGACAAGATTCGAACTTGCGACCCCACGCCCCCCAGACGTGTGCGCTACCGGGCTGCGCTACATCCCGAAAAGTGCAAATCTATTTTATTCTAATTAAAAAAATAAAAAACTTCGGAGCTACCAGCTCCGAAGTTTTAACCTTTATTACCATCAAAACATAAATACATTAAGGCGTTAATAAGCCGTTTTGTATAAATTTTATTTGCACTGCTTTTGTAGTGTCAGTAGCATTAGGAATTCCGGAAAGTAAGATTGTATATATTTTTCCGTTCTCAACTGCAATAGTACGGTTAGCATTTATATTACTTCCATTGCTAACAGAAACATCAATGTTACCAGGCGTAACGCCTTTGAAATCTGTTACAGTTGCAAATGGTGCGCTGCCGTCAAAAACCTGCGAATCATCTGATGCCACTGTAACCATCGGTTTCGTAGAATCAGGAATAGCATTTATATAACGTACAAAAGCTTTTCCAGATGTAGATGACAAGCTATCAAAATTATCTTTTACAATAACATTTCGAAAGTTACCATTAGCTCCTAAAACAAAAAGAGAATAATAAGCGCTGTCTTCAAAAAGCTGGTTGCTTTTTGCTAACTGCGTATTGCTGTTGTAGTCATACGAAATTACATCCCTGCTTCCAACATAAACGCCCCTGTATGTCCCAGTATAGTTCGTGTACGCGAGAGGGTTAGTTGTAAAGGGATTATTAGAAAGCGTGATACTAATTGGCCCGTTGTCCGGAACAAGATTGAAAGCCATTAACCCTGCAGCAGGGGTTGACTGTTGTGATGTAAGATCTTTCTTACATGCACTAAATAAAATACTGAGCGCAACTATTGAAATAAACAACAAAATATTGCGCCGGAATACTAAAACTAATTTTTTCATAGATAACAAAACTTTTTAAATTTTAAATAATTAATTCGCCGTATTATACCGAAAAAAAAGTGCCATTTAATGAGTAAGAATCGTTAAAGTAATTATCCATTCTATGCATGCAAATATTATTATGAGAATAAATAAAATAAAGGTTAAAATAATGCTATAGACGATAATTAACTTTTTCATTTCCTGAATCATAACTTTATTTATAGTGGTATTATTTTTGCCAATAAGTAATCCTTACTTTCAATAATTTATTATGAAGATTATCGGGTTGTCTTTAATTGCTTTACTAATGGTAATTAATGTGGGAGCACAAAAGTTGCATCTTAATTTATTTGCTGGTGTTTCTAACTACAGTGGCGATTTGCAGGATAAGCGCTTTACTTTATCACAATCAAATTTTGCGGGTGGCATTGGTGCGTCTTATGATCTTTCGGATCATATTGCTGTAAGATCAGGAATAACATTTGCTTCGTTATCTGCCAATGATAAGTATGGAAGAAACGCTTTGAGAAATCTCAATTTTACTTCTAGACTTATGGAAATAAATGCAGGCGTGGAGTACTATATAACACCGTTGGGTACGCATTCGCTTACGCCTTATGTATTTGGTGGAATTGCTTTATATCATTTTGATCCCTACACAAGAGATACTTCCAGCACAAAATATTACCTGGAACCTTTGAGTACAGAAGGGGAGGGCTTTATTGACGGTAAGAATAATTATAACCTTACACAATTTGCAATTCCTTTTGGGGCAGGCGTAAAATTATCGCTTAGTGATAATGTAAATGTGGGAATGGAACTTGGCTACCGAAAATTATTTACAGACTACATCGACGATGTTAGCGGCAATTTTGTTGATCAATCCATTTTATTTGCTAATCGCGGTTCTAAAGCAGTGGAACTTGCCTTCAGGGGTGATGAACTTAAAAATGGCAGCTCCTATCCGCCAGCTGGAACTGTAAGGGGCAGCGCAAAAAAGGACTGGTATTACTTCGCGGGATTTACCGCATCCTTCAGACTCTTTACTGGCAATGGCCTGGGTAGCGGAAGTGGTCGCCACTCAAAGTATGGTTGCCCTGTTAATGTACAATAGATCATGTATAAGGAGATATTAAAATACAGAACAATCCAGGCAACGTGTATCCCTTATCAAGTATCTTTGAACTATGGCTTATAAAAATCAGCAGGAATTTATTAATATACTTGAGAAAGAAAAGGAACTGGTAAGAATTAAGGCTTATGTAAATCCACATCTTGAAATAGCTGAAATTACTGACCGAATCAGCAAAAGCAATAATGGCGGCAAAGCTTTATTATTTGAAAATACAGGCTATGAGTTTCCAGTATTGATGAATGCTTATGGCAGCGAAAAAAGAATGTGTCTTGCTTTGGGCGTGGATAATCTTAATGATGTGGCTCGCGATATTGAAAATATTTTTCGCCTTCTCTCATCTCCAAAAGAAAATATTCTTGATAAATTAAAGTTACTGCCAAAGCTTGGGCAATTCGCAGGGTGGATGCCTAAAGTTATTAATGGCAAAGGAGAATGTCAGCAAGTGATTATGGAAGAACCTGATATCACAAAGCTTCCTGTTATAACTTGTTGGCCAAAAGATGGCGGCCCGTTTGTTACACTGCCCATAATTCATACTAAAGATCCTAATAATAATCTACGCAATGTGGGGATGTACCGGATGCAGGTTTTCGGGCCTAAATTGACCGGAATGCATTGGCATAAGCACAAAGTGTCAGCAAAACATTTTAACGAATATAAAAAATTAAAAAAGCGTATGCCTGTTGCCGTTAGTCTTGGCGGAGATCCGGTTTATGCTTATGCGGCCACAGCTCCGCTTCCCGAAAATGTGGACGAATACATGCTTGCAGGATTTTTGAGAAAGAAAAAAGTTGAATTGGTCAAGTGTATTTCACAGCCGGAAATAGAAGTGCCCGCTGATGCTGATTTTGTTATTGAAGGTTACGTTGATCCTGAGGATGAATTAATTTGGGAAGGCCCATTCGGTGATCATACCGGTTATTATTCCTTACCGGATTGGTATCCAAGATTTTATATTACTGCTATTACGCACAGAAAAAATCCTGTCTATCCTGCAACGATTGTTGGTATTCCGCCTCAGGAAGATGCATGGCTTGGTAAGGCTACGGAACGCATATTCCTGGCTCCGATGAAGATGACGATGGTTCCTGAAATTGTTGATATGGAGATGCCGGTTGAAGGTGTTTTTCATAATCTTGTTATTGCTAAAATAAAAAAGGATTATGCAGGCCAGGGGCAAAAAGTTATGAATGCAATGTGGGGCGCAGGCCAAATGATGTTTAATAAAATTTTGGTACTAACGGCTGGTATAGACGAACAGGAGGTTGACATAACTAAATATGAACGGTTAGCTAAAGATGTTTTCAAAAATTTGAATCCTTCTACTGATATTTATTTTTCACAAGGACCGATGGATATATTGGATCATAGTTGCAGTAAATTGGGTTTTGGCGGCAAGATGTGCATTGATGGTACTTTTAAATATGATGAAGAATTGGATGAGCACTTTTCGTCTACGCTTCCCTGTTATTCACTGGATTCTTCTAATGAGTTAAAAAACATTTTTCCAGAAATAAAGGCTATCAATTCTTCATTGATTGAAAAGGGAATTCCTTGTTTAATTATGGCGGTTCATAAAAACAAAAAGAATCATTTGAAAAAATTGCATGAAGCGATTTGTGAGTTGAGCATTATTGAAGGAATCAAAATGATTTTATACGTTGAACATACGGTAGATCCAAATGATTTGCCGGTTGCGCTTTGGCGTTTTTGTAATAATCTCGATCCAAAGCGAGATCATTTTATAGGAAAGAAACAATTATCAGAAAACCCTGATCAATACGTTGCGTGCATTGGATTCGATGGCACATTAAAAACAAAACAATTTGATGATTTTTACCGCGATTGGCCAAATATTATTATTGCAGATGATAAAACCATTACATCTGTTAATGAGAAATGGGAGACGCTGGGATTAGGAGAGTTTATTCCTTCGCCATCATTAAAATTTAAAGGACAAATGTATGGTGAGGAAGCAATAGCAAGAACCATTGATAGCTAAAGGATAATTAAATAATCAGTTGTTATTTAATTATCCTTTCAATAATGATTATTAAATATCCGTTGCTTCTCCATAAGCCACAGCAGTAGCTTCTTTCACAGCTTCGCTTATTGTTGGATGAGGATGAATAGCATTGAGAACTTCATGTGCTGTAGTCTCTAATTTTCTTGCTGTAACTACTTCTGCTATTAATTCTGTAACGTTGTAACCAATCATATGTGCTCCTAACAATTCGCCATACTTAGCATCATAAATGATTTTTACAAAACCTTCCGTAGCGCCTACTGCCGTTGCTTTTCCGCTGGCAATGAAAGGAAACTTGCCAACTTTCAATTCATAACCTGCATCCTTAGCCGCTTTTTCAGTATAACCAACGGAAGCAATTTCGGGCGAGCAGTATGTACATCCGGGAACATTATTATAATCGATAGGTTCAGGTTTTTTACCTGCAAGATGTTCCGCAGCATTAATACCTTCTTTTGTTGCTTTGTGAGCCAGCGCCTGGTGAGGCGTGCAGTCTCCAATTGCGTATATGCCAGGAACGTTAGTCTGCTGATTGGCATCAACAACTATTCTTCCTTTATCTGTTTTTATTCCCACTTGTTCTAATCCAATATTTTCAATATTGGCTGCTATACCCACAGCGCTTAGCAATACATCAGCTTCAAGTGTTACTTCACCATTCTGTGTTTTTATTTTTGCTTTAACGCCCTGGCCACTTGTATCTACGCTGGTAACTTCGCTGTTTACCATAATATCAATTCCCTGCTTTTTGAAATTCTTTTCCAGTTCTTTAGAAACATCCTCGTCTTCTACAGGTACAATTCTTGGTAAAAATTCTACAATGGTAACCTTTGTACCTATGCTGTTATAAAAATAAGCAAACTCAGTTCCGATGGCGCCTGAGCCAACAACAATGATTGATTTTGGCTGATTGGGAAGGCTCATAGCAACGCGATATTCAATTACTTTTTTTCCATCTAATTTTAAAGCAGGTAATTCTCTTGCTCTTGCCCCGGTTGCAATAATAATATTTTTGGCTTCTAAAGTTTGCTTGGTTCCATCGGCTGCAGTTACTTCAAGTTTTGTGGAAGCAACAAGTTTACCGTTGCCCATAATAACATCAATCTTATTTTTCTTCATTAAAAATGTAACGCCTTTGTTCATCTTATCGGCAACGCCACGACTGCGTTTTATTACATTTCCAAAGTTTTGTTTAAAATCCTTTATCTCTATGCCGTAATCAGCACCGTGTTTGGCATATTCCATAACCTGTGCGCTTTTCAATAATGCTTTTGTAGGAATACATCCCCAGTTAAGACAAATGCCGCCCAGGCTTTCACGTTCTACAATAGCTACTTTTTTGCCTAATTGCGAAGCTCTGATTGCTGCAGGATAGCCGCCAGGGCCACTGCCTAATACTATTACATCGTATGCCATATCTGTTATTTATTTTAATGATAAGAAGCTTATAAAAGCGTTGCGAAATTACTTTAGAATAAGCAAAAAGCAAAAAGGAAGGTTGAACGGGTCAAGGCTTTGCTTCTTTTTTTTCTCTTTCTTCAGAAATATTTTTAAGTGAATTGATGCTTAGGTTAAACTCAAAACCAATAAGAACTACTAGTGAATTTAGAAATATCATGATCATAATAACCATAATACTTCCTATAGATCCATATAAAATATTATACTGGCCGAAATTATTAACGAATGCAGAAAAGCCGATGGTTGCTATAATGCTTAATGATGTTGCAATTAGAGCGCCAGGAGAAACAAGGTTCCATCTTTTTTTAGTAGAGGGGGCATATCTATAAATGAATGCATAAGAATAAAAAATCAATGCAATAATAAAAATCCATTTTCCATATAAAATGATATGCCTTAGTTGGAGGTTTCTAATGCCAAGCAAATTCAAAATATTACTTTGTAAAAGAAGTAAAATAAGACAGACCAATAAGAGACTGAAAAGAAGCATCGTTAATTTTATAGCTTCCCATCTTTTTTTTAATCCTTTAACTTTTTTAAAGCCAATGTAATCTTTATTAAAAGAGCGCATTAAACCAATAACAGCGTTGGAAGCGAAGAATAATGAAAGTATAAATGTAAATGAGATTAGCCCTATTTTGGAACCGTCAATAAAGCTGTCAACGAATTGTATGATGCCCTGGTTGTTTGCCCTGGCAGGAATGATGTCAATGACCAAACTGTGAAGCTGGTGCTTCAACGATCTTTTTGATACGAATGGAAGGTTAGGTATTAACGTAAATAAAAAGAGGCATGTAGGCGGCACAGACATGATAAAATTATAAGAAATTGCTGCTGCTCTTTCAGTAAGATTCGGAACGCTGAAACCCCTGGCAAAATATTTAAATACCTGGTATAGCGAAAAGCCTTCAAAGCCAGGAGGAATCCATTTTTTACTCTTCTCTATTAAGTAATTTATGGGATGAAACTGTGTAAATATGCGAACAATTTTAATCAAAGCTTATCTTGCTAATTAAGTATAATTACATTTTAAAATGAGAACAAATATTGTGATATTATTGGTTGTTTTCATTTTATTTTGATAAGCTGTCCAGAGCGTCACGGTAAATTTTTGCATAAGCAGAGTGTTCTTTAAACGTAGTTGCAAAGTCTGACAAACCCTCGGAATTTGGTCGCGCCACAAAAAACAGGTAATCAGTTTCCGGCGCATTTAATACTGCATCAATTGTTTTTATTGAAGGTGTATTAATGGGACCAGGTGGTAGTCCGGCGTGTATATAAGTATTGTAAGGCGATGGATAACTTAAATATTTGTAATAAATTCTTTTCAGGCCAAAATCTTTCATTGCAAATTTTATGGTTGGGTCTGCAGCGAGTTTCATTCCTTTGCGAAGTCGGTTAATATATACGCTGGCAATTTTTCCTTTATCCTCAATTCGATTGGTTTCTTCTTCCACAATAGAAGCTAATGTATAAACTTCATCCGGTGTAAGATGATGCTGTGCCGCTTTTTGTTTTCTTTCGCTATTCCAAAACTTATTTTTTTCACTATACAATTTTTTTAAAACATTTGTTATAGAAGTGTTCCAATTGTATGTGTAAGTATTGGGAATTACAATCGTCATTATCGTATTTGTGTCCGCATCAAATTGCAAAAGGGAATCATTATTATTTAAAAAGCTAATAACGTGTAACGAATCGGTTTCAAAATTACCTCCTATTTTCTTTGCCAAATCTTCTTTGGTTCTAAGTTTTGTTATAACAAGATTCACGGGACTTTGCTTTCCCGAACGTAACATTTTTACAAGATTTACAATACTCATTCCATCTTTTATCTTGTATTTGCCTGCCTTTACATTTTTATCGTAGTTAGAATAAGATGCAACTGTATTAAACCAAAAATCATTGCTGATAATATTGTCTTTCTTAAGGCTGTCTATTACGTCGCTATAAACAGCTCCGGTGTAGATATAAAAATATTTTTGTTCAGGCACATTAATAGTAGGGCCGAAAAACATCCATGTGACATAAACTACGCCTGCAAATAAAATTACAAACAGGAACAGGATAATTCTTCGGCGTTTCATTTTTTGCTATTTATAAACCGGGTTATTTAAAAAATATTGTTTTAGCCTAAATAAAAAACCCCGCCTTGTTAAGACAGGGTTATTAAATATTTTTATAAATTATTTTTGCGGTGTAGCCGGAAGTTGTGTACCATTATTCAAAGGTACTGTATTATTCTGCTGCGTTGGTGAAGTTACAGGCGCCTCGTACATTTGATTGTCTTTTGATGTTCCTGTTTTTGGAATAAACATTGCAGATGTTATACATAAAACACCTATGATACCTGCAAAAAGCCATGTGCCCTTTTCGAGTATATCTGTTGTTTGTTTTACGCCCATAAGCTGGTTGCCAAATCCGCCAAAAGAAGATGAAAGCCCGCCGCCTTTCGGATTTTGAATAAGGACTATAAGACCTAAAACTACTGAGGCTACAATTATTAATATTAAAAAAACTATTACCATTGTTAACTTGATTTTATACTTTCAATTCTGGCCGCAAAATAAGCGCTTTTTGAGGGATTAATCAAACTTAATTTGCTAAACATTTCTATAGCTTTTTCCTTTTTATCCTGTTTTATCAGCACTTCCGCCATCGCTTCGGTAAGAATTTCCGTGTTAATATTTGATTCATTGGAAGCATGTTGAATGAGTTTTTCGGTAGCTAATCCCTGCTCCTCTAACTTTGAAGGGTGAATTTTTTTCATACTCCTTAGCCACTCCGTAAAACTTTTCATTTGGCTTCCTAATTTATCATTTTGTAAAAGTTCATCGCTTATTTTAATTCCCTGCGAAGCAAAATAATCTACAGTATGCAAGGGTTCAAATGCAATGGCTTGGTCTTTTGCGGCAGCAGAATTGTCATCATCTGCCTCAATGGCCTTATTAAAAGCAAGTACAGGCGCCTCTTTGGTAGTTATTTCTGTCTCTCCGCTTTCACTCGTTTTTTTTTCTATACTTTCTTCTTGTGAAATTTCAGAAGTTACCTCGATGGCCTCCTCATTGGTTTTATTATTACTCTCATCTTCTCCGTTATTTATTTCTTGGGATAAAAGACCTGTTACTGGTTCTTCGATAAAGTTTTCTTCATTTGAAGTTTCTATCGAAAGTTCTCTATTAAATTCTAAAGATTTATTCGATAACTCTTCTGTTTCTGAACTAACCAATTGCTGATGTTCAATTTGCGGCATAGTATCATGAAGCTGAAATTGGAGCCAATACTCATTATTAAATAACAAGGCCATCTTTTTCGCCATCCTTTCAAAGTCAGGATGTGAAGTTTTTTTGTAATGGTACAAAAGCAAAAAACCGGCTAATGAACTAAAAGGAAAATCATTCGCATTCTTTTTTAGCGCTTCTGAATCTTTAGAAACTTTATTATAAAAATGTTCTGCGTAAAAAATTTTTTCTCTCATAAAATCAATCTTACCAGTTCGAGAATATTTTATTAAAGATGGCGTCGGTAACGTTTTTTACAATTTCGTCCTGGAGTTGGGATTCCGCCTGTGGCAAAGTAAGCTGGGCAGAAAAATCGTAATTACTTGATACATCTGTTTCAAAGTTTTTAGTATTATCAAGCGAATTCTTAAAGATTAAATGAAAAGTAACATTAAGCCGGTTAGTGCTAGCTTGCTGGCCGGAAATACCGGTTGTGCTTTCGCTATAGTCCGATACATAGCCACTAATGTCATAATGAGCATCGTCATTATTTGTTTGCCTGAGCCTCGTTTGGCCTATTATTTTCTGTTTTAATTTTTCAGTGATAGCAGGGCTAAGTTGAGGATTTACATAACGGGCTTTATTTTCAAAATAGTTCACCCGGAAAGTTTTAACGTCAGCCGGTATCGGCGCCACATCTTTAGTAGAATATTTGCAAGTTGCAAAGCTTAATGTGAACATCAAAAAGCCAAGTACGCAAAGAAGCTTAATGTTTATTTTCAATTTTATGTTTTTGCAGAATTATTTTAACTAATAACCATTCAACTAACTCCACTATTCGTTAATATTATATTCCTTCAACTTTCTGTACAAGGTGCGTTCACTAATGCCAAGGTCACTTGATGCATCTCTTCTTTTACCGCGATGCTTTTTTAAGGCTTTGATAATTAATTCTTTTTCTGCATCCATTATGCTCAGCGATTCTTCTACTTCATGATGTTCATCAATAGCATTACCAGCGCTGCTATTGTTAAGAACTACAGGTTGTCCGCTGCTAATAACAGGATTTATATGTTCACTGTGATAATCATCAAGTAATTTTTCGTTTTTAAAATTACTTCCATTCACAGCAGCCGGATTCTGTAATACTTCAAAGAACATTCTTTTTAATTCTGTGACGTCTTTTTTTACATCAAAAAATAATTTATAAAGAATCTCTCTTTCATTATTAAATTCTTTATGATTAGTACCTGCATTTGCTGATGCAAGTACGGGTAATCTTGTAAAATTAGTTTCTGGTAAAAAATTTCTCATTTGCTCACCGGTAATATTTTTGTCTTGTGATAATACAGAAATCTGTTCTGCAATATTTTTCAATTGCCTTACATTTCCAGGCCACGGATAATTCATCAATATATTCCTGGCATCGTCGTCAAGCTGCACAGGTGGCGACTTATAGCGCTCTGCAAAATCAACTGCAAACTTTCTAAAGAGTAAATAAATATCTTCTTTGCGATCGCGTAAAGCAGGCACTCTTATTGGCACTGTGTTCAGCCTGTAATACAAATCTTCGCGAAACCGGCCCGTATGTGTATATTCCAATAAGTCTTTGTTAGTAGCGGCAATTACTCGTACGTCTGTTTTTTGCACCTTGGAAGATCCTACACGAATGTATTCGCCGGCTTCGAGCACACGCAGCAAACGAGCCTGTGTTCCAAGGGGCATTTCACCAATTTCATCCAGGAAAATAGTGCCACCGTTCACAGTTTCAAAATAACCTTTGCGGCTGTCAACAGCACCAGTGAAGGAACCTTTTTCATGTCCGAAAAGCTCGGAGTCAATTGTTCCTTCGGGAATAGCGCCGCAGTTAACTGCTATAAAAGGATTATGTTTTCTTGCAGACAGCGAATGTATAATATGAGAAAAAACTTCTTTACCTACGCCGCTCTCACCATTTATCAGAACGCTTAAATCCGTATTGGCTACTTGTATTGCCACGTCAAGTGCATATACAAGTGAAGGAGAATTTCCTATAATTCCAAACCTGTTTTTTATTGATTGCTGATCCATTATAATTCTAAATATTTTTGTATTTCTACCTTTAAGATAGGTAATTTGATTGCGTGATTTTCCAAATTGAAGAATTACCTCCCTATCAAAGTTCCCGCTGTACAGTTTTCAATCATCACATTCGCATAATCTCCTTTTTTCAAAACATCATTCTTTGGAAATACAACAACTTTGTTATTATCGCTTCTTCCATACCAATGCTCATCACTTTTTTTTGAATTGCCTTCTATTAGAACTTTTACCATTTTACCTACTTCTTTTTGCATGCTTTTTAAAGACTGAATTCTGTGCAAAGCAACAACTTCCTGCAATCTTATTTTTTTTATTTCTTCGGGTACATCATCTTTAAAACGCCTCGCAGCAAGCGTTCCGGGGCGTTCCGAATAAAAAAACATATATGCTAAATCATACTCACAATATTCCATAAGACTTAATGTTTCCTGATGGTCTTCTTCAGTCTCAGTACAAAATCCTGTAATTACATCTGTAGATAATCCGCAACCGGGAAGTATTTCTTTTATTCTGTTAATTTTTGCCAAATACCATTCCCTTGTATAAGTACGGTTCATCATTTGCAAAATCCTGGTGCTGCCGCTTTGTACTGGCAAATGAATATACTTGCAGATGTTCTCATATTTAGCCATTGTAAATAGTACTTCATCTGTAATATCTTTTGGATGCGATGTGGAAAAACGTATTCTCAACAAAGGGGATATTTGCGCAACTTTTTCAAGAAGCTTTGCGAAAGAAACTATTTCATTGGCTGAAGAATTTTGCCAATAATAACTATCAACGTTTTGCCCAAGCAATGTAACTTCCCGGTATCCTTCATCAAATAAATTTTTGCACTCATTTAAAATAGATTCAGGATCGCGGCTTCTTTCACGGCCGCGTGTAAACGGAACTACGCAAAACGAACACATATTGTTGCAGCCACGCATAATACTTACAAATGCCGTTACGCCATTACTGTTCAATCGTATTGGGGAAATATCACCATAAGTTTCATCGCGACTTAATAAAACATTTACACCTTTTTGGCCGCTTTCAGCTTCTTCTATTAATCCGGGTAATGAACGGTAAGCATCGGGACCCACAACAATATCAACTAATTTTTCTTCCTCTAAAAATTTTGATTTAAGCCTTTCTGCCATACAACCTAATACACCAATCAAAAGCCCTGGATTGTATTTTTTTATTTTTCTGAATTCTGTTAATCTTTTTCTTACTGTCAATTCAGCTTTTTCCCGAATAGAACAAGTATTTAAAAAGATAATATCTGCTTCCTGAAAATGAGTTGTTGTATCGAAACCTTTTTCATTTAAGATAGAAGCCACTACTTCACTATCAGCGAAGTTCATCTGGCAACCATAACTTTCTATATAAAATTTTTTTGCGTTATTATAAAAAGAAAGGGATGCAGCAAAAGGTTCACTTTGCCTCAATTCATCATGTTTGTTATTTATAGCGATATCCAGCATTGATTATTTTTTAACCGGATGGCAAAGATAATAAATTAAACACGCCGACAGGATGGCAGAGAGTTAATAATATTGATTTTAAAATAAAATGATTTTATGAGAATTTCTAAATATCCGCGGTAAACCTGGCTCTATAAAATGCCTTTAGTTGGAAAGTAATTTTTTAAACAAAAAGATTATTTATCTTTTAAATGCAAGGGAAAAATAAGTTTGGGAATGAATTTCTTATAAATGTAATCCGAATAAGATCTGTGCAATCAATTTGGAATCCGCATGGCGAGCCAGCTTTCTTCTACAGGTATGATCCATTTGGTTAATAACTCTTCTTTGGTAAGGATAGTATTATTAAAATATAAAGTGTCCTTTGTTATAATCCCGTCTTCTATGGAAGAATTAATTTGAGACAAGGGTAATAGCTGAATTCTTTCGTTGATTATAAAGGCCAGCATTTGCCTGTCAAACATATCAACTTCAAAATCTTTCTCTATGTTTTTCACTAATCGTACAGCGGTATCGGTGCTGCATCCGCTAATGCCGGAGGCAGTCTCATCTG